>Ga0208568_1000037_pt1 | contig 72403 bp, 43 predicted proteins | sample DeeseametaMP2969_FD_184165 | JGI IMG/M metagenome (GOLD analysis project Ga0208568, IMG submission 184165) | Marine microbial communities from the Deep Atlantic Ocean - MP2969 (SPAdes) | ecosystem: Environmental > Aquatic > Marine > Oceanic | place: South of Funchal, North Atlantic Ocean... | reverse complement strand
CCGGTTTTACCTCTTTGGCCATACGGTAACCTTCTATTCCATCTCCTGATGAAACCACCTCAATCCCAATACTTTTAAAGTAGCTGCTCACATTCTGGATGAAGGTTGCATCCTGGTCAATGATCAATATGCGATTGCTATTCATAATAGTGTCATAAAATTACGATGACACGATGGTCGGAGTAATAAAAATCAGTAACTCATTCTGGGACTTCTTTTTCGAATTCGTCCTGAAAAATTTTCGGAAAAAAGGCAGATCACCAAAAAATGGTAATTTCCCGACGGTTAAGTCATCCTGATCAAATATCAAGCCACCAATCAATAGTGTTTCACCGTTTCTTACCATAACATTGGTGGAGGTCGTACGATTGGACACAATGGGACGTTGTTCCGCTCCAACGTAACCGGTGATAGCCTGCACAGCTGCCTGAATGCTCATGGATATTAATTCATTTTCATTGATCCTGGGCAATACTGTAAGAGAAACATTCACATTCTGATCTTGATAGGTGTAGGGTACAGCACCAAACATACTGCCTTCTGCCTGGGGAACTAATACCGGTATAGTGGTACCAACCGTGATGGTTGCGGGGGAATTGTTAAAGGTGGTGATCTGTGGTTCCTGCAACAGTGTCGTGCCGGCATCCTCGGACAATATCTGCAGCATTGCCGCAAAGGTCACGGGTGTTAGTGTTGCCAGGTTTACTTTTGCACCACTATGACTGATTAATTCTCCGAGCCCAAAGGATAAGCTCGTATCAGCGCGCATCGACCAATTGATCCCCATTGCTTCATCCTGCTTAAGCGTTGTTTCAATAAACTTTATCGATATATTGATCTGGGCATTTTCCTGATCCAGGGTTCGAATAATACGTTCAATCAGTTCAAAATTGGTCGGCACATCCGTTACCATTATCAGATCCATGCCAGCGGCTTCACCGCCAATGGCGCTGGCTGAAGACAGGGGGACAGCCTTGCCCTGACTAGTGAATATTTCGTCAAGAGCAGTGATAATCATACCGGCATCAAGGAAATATAGCTGGAAAATACGCGTCTCCAGTTCAGCGCTGTGTGTAATCTCTCCTGCTGCTGTTTTGACCAGCAGGATATTATCATCAATAAACCAGGTAAAGCCATTAGCCTTAAGAATTAAATCAAGGGCTTTTTCCAATGGTACTTCCTTTAATTTTAGCGTTATACTTCCTGTTACCTCTTCCCCTAAAATCAGGTTTAGTCCATGCTGCTCGGACAACAATCGTATTACATCTACCAAGTCTGCGTTTTTGAAATTTATGCTTACTAAAGCTGGTTCAATCCGTTTATAGGGAACAATAGGACCCCGATCAGCTTTTATGTCCTCCTTTTTAGGCCATGATATTACCATAATGTTACGTGGGACTTCGGGCAGATCTGTCTTCAATTCAATTTTGTAATCAGGTATTTTATTAAAATCCAGCCTGACTTCCAGCGTATGGGTACGACCCCGCTTATTTTCACTTTCTATTACATGCCTACTAACGGGCTCTCTTACGCTATATTGATAGAGCGGGTTGACGCCGGTTTTCCTCTGAAAATCTCCCCGTGTCCAACGTACATTTACAAAACCTATTTTTAGTCTTGGTGGAACGAACTTTTCGGTGGTAACATAGGCAATATCCGAATCGCTAAACTCTAAAATAACTGAATAAACGCCCGCTTCATCAACAGTATATATATCCAGCAATTCAGGGGGCGCAGCAGTAATGAAGCACACCATGCCCAAGGTTAAAAACAAGGATAGTATGTGAATTCTTTGTTTCATTTTATTAACTCCAAGGTAATTTTATCTTTATTTTTTATCATGTGTACATGATCATCCTGAATCTTGGTCACGGTAAATCCCAGCATGGTGTGGCCCTCTTTTATGATCTGTTCATTAATTATGGCCATATAGCCACTGGGTCCTTTTGAAATACCTGTTACCCTGAACCAGGATTCAAAAACTCTGGTGCGGTCATGAAAAAAATCGCTTGACCATTGGTCTGGTCCAAAAGCCAGGGAATCAGCCCCTGCCCCATCCAACAATGCCTGGATGGCACTGTAATCAATTCCTTTGGCGGCAGAGGGCTTGGACAATGACGGCATGGATCCTCCTGTTTTCGTAAATAGGGAAAGCACTGTATCTTTGAAAAAATAGCCCAGGCCCAGCACCATAACAACCAGTAGTATAACTTGACGGTTCATTATGATTCTTCCTCCATCCGGTACGTATAATACACCACCTCCGCAATCACCTTCTTGGCTGCATTCGGATCCAGTGAAAACTTGTAGCTGTGCAGGTTCACTGACTTTATTTGTTTTTCCACCGCATCAAAAAATGGCCCAATATTAAGGAATTCTCCGTTCAATCTCAGATCGATGCGCTGCCGCTCCAGTGGAACCTGCTTTACTTTTGTATACTGGTTAAGGGGCGGAAACGTGTCACTGGACCTAAGGTTCAGGTTCAGGACAACAATGTCATGTTTTTTCGCCAGGTCACGCATTGTAACAGCAGCCAGTTCATACTCCCGCGATGAATGGACGACGTCATGGTCCAGGCTGGATAGCATATCCCCTCTTCTCGTTTGGGCATCTACTATATTCTGCCGGACCTGATCCTGGACCCGTAATTCCCTGTCCAGGCCGCTGGTAACGCCTTCGGCACTCTTGATCTCTGATAAAATACCGTAATTATACCAGCCAAAACCGACGATGACAAATACAGAAATACCTATAATGACGAAGAAACGAATTCTGGGGTTCAGCGCGCTCATATAACCAAGATCATATTAAATATTGTTTTACTACCGGAAGTGGTTACAGAAAGATAGACTGCTTGAATATTACCATTAGACTCGAGCGTATTTTTGAAATCACTTAATATGCTGCTAGCCTGCATAGAATTTATTTCCAGTAATCCATCTATACGCAGGCTCAATAAGATATCTTCTGGAATTTCAATCTCCTCTTCAGTTTCTTCTTCCATCTCTTCTTCATCAAACGAAATTGCAGCATAGGGATCATCGATCAATGATAATCCTGTGACCTCCACATCAGGCGGTGTTACCTTACTCAAATATTTTAGTATGTTTAATATATTATCTGCCATAATACGGTCATCACTGCGCAGCTGCTGAAACCCGCTTAGCACACGCAGGTCAAAAAGGTAATCATTGTATATCTCGCGGTGGATATTGAGCCGGGCCAGCTGTTCTTTTTTCTGAGGCAGGGCGGCCTGCAATGGATCCAGACTTCTTGTATTGCTGTAGGTAAACAGCGAGAACACAACCAGCAACACCAGCATGGCGCTCTGCAGAAAACGTCCCGGGGCGTAGAACTTGTAATCAGCACGATGATCATCAGGCAAGATATTCAGCTTGGCCTGGGCATCTAGCAGTAAACCAAGATTGGCCATGTAATTGGAGCGCATCGGATCCTTGCCCACGCCCTTTTCCCGGACAAAGAACTCCTGCACGCTGGTGAGATCTTTATTCATCGTTCCTACTGCATGTTTATTCTCTTTCAGTTTTTCCCTTTCCTTATCCAGTGTATCCTGAGCAGTGTTCAGTTTTTTATCAAATTTTTCAATCTTTTTCGGTCCGGCAATGAGTGTTTTATTCATTTCCTTAACCATGATGTCGGCCTGTTTGATAACCGCATCCTTAGCAACAACCTCTTCCTTAATAGATAACTGAATCTCCTCCAGCCATTGTTTTTCCTTCACGTATTCATCTTCTTTTTCGGCCATCATCAGCTGGATAGCAGAATATATCTGCTGCAGGGCGTCTACTTTGTCTTCCTCGAGGCGCAATTTTTCGGATATCTCCAACTCCCTGTTTTTCAGATCCAGCATTGCTTGTTCGTTTTGTTCCAGCACCTTGTTGATCAATTCCCGTTCTTCCCTGATGGCCGTTTCACCATCATCAATCTTGATATTAAGTTTTTCCAGATCGATTTCCTGGCTGTCATATTGCTTATCCAGGGCCTTTAGTTCTTTCTCATTTTCTGCAATATCACCGCGCTGCAACTTGACATATTCTTTTAACGCTTTGATCTTCTCTTTCAAACCGGCAATGTTCTCATTGATATTATTGAGCTTATCCCTGTACTCCTCCTGATCGTTCTTAAACTCAAGAGCCATATCCTTCATACGCCGCTTATTATCATAGATCATTTGTTCATAGAGGTTGATCTTATTCTGTTTATCGCGCTCGCCGTTCCGAGCCTGTTCCATTTTTTCCGTAAGCATACTATGCTCGGAAAGTGCCGGTGTGAACCGTTTATTGATATCTTCCACCTTTGCTTTGGAAACCTCCAGTTTTTTCTCCAGGTCACCATTAATTTCCTGCAGGGTCTCTTTCTCGGTCCGCAGCGTGTCGCGAGTCATTTTAAATAATTCATCATTATCATGGATCGCTTTCTTTTCGATTCTTCCTTGGGTTTCCAGTAATTCCATTTCCCGGGACATCTGGTCACTTTCTTCATCCATAATAATCATTTTTTGCTGAAGATTTTTTATCCGTATCTGACCATTGGTCAATTGTTTTTCCAGCCGTTGCTGCTCTTTATGTTGGGTTTCTTCACAGGCGCCGATATCATCATCGATCGTGTAAAGCGATTCCAGCGTAAGGTCCATCTGAACCTGTTCGTCCTTGATCTTTATTTCCAATGTTTCTAATATCTTTTCAATCGTCTGTTTTTCTACCGTTAGCTTCACCAGCTGCTTATTGTGATCCCTAATGGACTTCACCAGTTTTTCCAGGGCCACGGTATAATCCTGCTTATCTGCGTTAAATTGGGCAATAGACTTTTTTAGGGAATGTTTTTGCTTATTGAACGCTTTTTCCTGCTCCAGCATTCCAGCCAAGCGCTTCAAGTTGTCCTGATCTGTACTCAGCATCGCGCTCATTTTGTCCTTTTCATTCACCAGTTCACTATGGGCTATCTGCAGGCTTTTTTGCATTTTATTGTAGGGGGCATAATTGTAGGCCCGGGTCAGTTCTCGTTTATCCACCTGTCCTTCCACTAGTTCCAGCTCGCGGTTCAATCCCGTAGTATCCTTTGGCTTCATGATCAGGCTATTATCAATCATGCTATTCCTACTGCCAACAACGGTGAACAATTTCTGGGCAACCTTATTCAGTTTTTTATACCCTTGTTTCTTGTTGGTATACTTTTTCCTATGCCGCCGCAGAGACATTAATATTTCATCCAATACTTCTTGCTCAGCGCGGATCTGATCTTCCAGGGACATACGCTGATCGTCTGCATTCTGCTGTTCTTCTGTACGAATGGCCATGTTCGTAACCAAGTCCGTGATATCCTGTTCCAGATCGGAAATCGTTTGTTCCTGTTTTTCCCGCTTTACAGTTAATTCTGTCAGAACATCATTGAGCAGCGCCTGTTTGGCTGCAAACTGGGTATCCTTTTCATTCAGGATATTTCTTTCAGTCTTGTTTTTCACGCGCAGTTTATTCAACCGATCGTTCAACCTGGAAATATCCGCTTTACCGCCGGGGACTTTTTTGTGCACATCTTTAAGCCGTACTTCCAGTACGGTAAGATCCTTATCTACTGTTTCCTGCTGGTCTTCCAGTTCGGTCAGCTCCTGGTCTTCCCTTTCTAACTTTGTTGTATAGGATTTGGCCCGCTCATTAAAGGCACGCTTTTCCTCGCTGGCCTTGATCTCCAGTTTCTGCAGTTCGCGATTATTATGCCGCACCTTTTCCCGATTGGTTTTGGCCGTGTTTGTAGCCGCACTTACCCGTGCTTCCAGATTCGCTATTTCCTTTATGATGGCCACATTCTGTTTCTCACCACGGTTTAGATTACCATCGATCTGTTTCAGGCGCTTGGATAAAGCGGTCAATTCTTCCTTCAAACCAGCAGTGATCTCCGTCAATAGTACTTTGTGTGCTTTTTTATAGAAAGACTGCTTGACGGTTAACTGCTCCAGGGTCTGCTCCAGCACAATATCCACTTTCTTCAGATTGTCCAGGTTTTGTTCCTTGAAACGCTGTTTACGGGCCGCAATTTCCGCCAGCCGCGATTGAATGGTTTCCTGGGACCGAATAAAACTGAGATCCGATTCGTTGTGCTCCCGCTCCGTTTGCCGGTAATACCGATCCAGTTGATCGATATGGCGTTCCAGATCTTCCTTTTTATTAATCGCACGGCGGTGTTCCTTTTTCATCTGGCGATGTTTCCTGATCAGCGCTATTTCTTCATTTTCTAAATTGCGGATGTCCGCATCACTAGCAGACAGAGACTTTTTATAGGCTTTCATCTTATCGCCACTGGATTTTATGGCATCCTTGCTGATCAGTATACCCGCCCGGTTGGCCTGCAGCTTGGATTCCAAGCGTCGTATTTCTTCTTTTAAGGTGTTGGCTTCATGGGTTGGCACATCATAAAAGCCCGCCAGCTTAAGTTTTTGATCCCGGATCTCATCTTCCAGTCCTGGGATCTCATCTTCATTAAAGACAATGTCTTTTTTACTACTGGCGATGGTTTCTTCAAGTTTGGCCACTTGCTCCTGCAAAGATTTTTTCTCATCGCGCTGGGTCAGCAGTTCCTTGTGCTTGAGTATCATTTTGCTTTCTAGGGAAACTAGTTTTCTATCCAGTGTACTGATCTCTTTTTCGAAATTAGCCAGCTTTGGTTTGGATGATTTTTTCACTTTATTGAGTTCTTTCAGCGCCACATTACGCTTTTTCCCGCGCACCGCAAGTTTGTCCTCTCGATTATCTAGACGTTGCCGTAATTCAGCTTCCTGGGCCGTGAATTTCTCTATTTTTTCCCGCAGTTCTTGCCGGTAGGTATCCTTGGATTTTGCAGCCTGGTCTTTTTCATCGGTTTCCTCCTGCACTACATCACTCAGGTCCTTTTCCAGCTGCGCCTTGGAATTTTCCTTATCCTGGGTGGCTGTTTCCGCAATAGCAATCTTTTGTTTCGATAGCAAATCCAGTTCCTGCTGGAGTGCTTTCTTTTCTTTTTTCCATTCTTCAATTTCCGGCTTGAGTTCGCTGATCTTGGTCCGCTCTAGTACCAGTTGTAATTCTAATTCACGGTTATCAGTTTCGACCCGTTCCGATGATTTATTGCACTGCTCCATTTGGGCAATCAGCAGATCATTCAAACGGTTATAACCCTTCTCATCTTCCGCTGCTTCCTTTTCTATATTGGAGATCCGGGCCTTTTGATTATTAATGGTCGTGCGAATATGAACCAGTTCACTCAATACTTCTTTATGCTGGGTCTGGAGGTCCCGTAAATTCTCATAATGGTTCTTTAATATTTCCAGTTGTTGCTCCAGCGTTGTTATCTTTTCATCCCGGCCGGTAATTGCTTTTTCCTTTATATCCTTTACTTTGCTGTAGCGCTTTTGAGACCGTTCAAGATCAGCTTCATTCGTACCCATACGTTTCTGGGTCAGCTGCAAGGCGTCCGTTTCTGTTTTGTGCCTTACTTCCCGATCCCTGACATCTGCGCTCAGCGTTTCCAGTTCCGCAGCCAATTCAGAGAGTTGCTTACGCAATTTGTCTAGCTTGGAGTTGATATTTGTGATTGTTGTTTCCTTAGATTGCTGTTCTTTCTCCAGGGCAACGATCTCGCCATCAAGGGCAATCAGTTCGCCCACGTAATCTTTCAGCGCTGCTATTCTGGGTGTTATCTCATTGATCTTATCAATGGCTCCGTTAATGTTCGCATACGCTTTTCTTTCATCCTGCTCTTGTTGGCTGAGCTCATTGAAACGCTCCGCAAGGGTCGCATTTTCCGGCATAATGGAAGGCAGCTTTCTGCGAAAATCTGGCAATCGTGAATTGGCAGAAGAGATAACTTTATTGGCCGTCTCAAGTTCAAAATTATAGATCTTATCCAGCTTTTCAACTTCCTGCTGGCGTTCGCCAATAGAAAGACTCAGAGTATCAATAGTGACTGTAGTTGTCTCCTGGTCTGCTTCTAATATATCAATTTCATTCACCAGATGATCCTGGCTCTTGGTTAGGCCGGACAGTTTTTTATTGTTATATCTGATATTTTTCTTATCCGCATTAATAGTTGCTTCCTGTTTATTTTTTACCGCAACAATCTTATCTCGGGATGCGGTGAGTTTGCCCTTTTCGTTCTTGAATGATTGGTTCTGGTATTTTATAGCCAGTTCAGAAGCTGCATTTTCCGCTTCCAGTTCCTCTTCCTTACTTTGGGCATGTTCGTACGACTCGATTATTTTTGAAATCTTTACATCCAGCTTATCCATTTTCTTTCGTATAAACCGCAGTGTGGCTTCATGCTCTAACTTTTCTCTTTCAAAATCACTTACTACCATGCGCATGTCCACCTCGTTTTTATCTAGGGCAGCGGTATTTTCGGAAAAATCAGTTGAACAATTCTCAAAGTGGGTCTCAGCCTCATTCAATTCGCTGTTTATAACCTCAATGCGTTCATTAATGACTGCTAGGCGTTTACTTAGATCTTGAATAGTGCCCGCATCCACCTTCATGTCAATTATGGTTTTCTTTTTCTGCTTGCGTAGCTCAAATTCCTTTTGATCGATCTGTCGTTGTTGTTTTTTGAAGACCACCTGCCTTGTCCGCGGTTTCATTTCGTATTCATCCCGCTGGCCGTAATTAAAATTGAGATCGCCAGATGTTTCGTCTTGCTCTTCAATATGCTGATCGATATCTTTTTCGAAATCCTTGATTCGGGCTACACAAAGATCAATACTATCCTTGATCTTGCGCATTTCCTGCTGCAGTAATTTTTTCTCCCGGCCCAGTTCTTTGACCTTCAAGCGTAATTTTTTTTCAATGACAGCCGATTTCTTTCTTTTAGCGGTGATTGGTGCTTTGAGTTTTTCGAGCTTTTTTTCAATTAAGTCATGCTCAGTGTATATAGGCATAGCCTTGCTTTGCTGCTTCTGGAGATCCTTTTCACCTTTTTCCAGATCACTCTTGTTTTTGTTTTCTTCGTTATTGAATTCAGTAACCAAGTGATTAATATCCTGTATATTCGTTTCCAACGCATTATTGGCCACGGCTACATCCTTAATCGCGTTTTGTTTTTCCCGCATCTGGTTATCGATCTCTTTGGCCATTGCCTCCGGATCTTTGAAAGCGCGGATCATCTTATCAAGTTGGACTACGTCTTCCCTTGATTTACTTATGGTGGAATTGATCCTTTCCCGCTCTTGCAGCATGGAATCTCTGTTTTTTAACAGTTTCTTTTGCTGTTTGGTGACATTCATAGACCGGAACAGATCGGCATACAGGCTGTCAATGTCCTCCACTGTTTTGCCAAGGGTTCGTTCCGTCAGTGTATCAATGTGTTTAATGTGGCTGCCCGGGCCGCCAAAATACACTGCATCTATCTCTAACGTTTTATTAGAAATAGTGCTGCGTACATCGGAAAAATACTTCATGGAGTTGTCCAACTCCTTCCCAAATTTAGCAATTGGTGTGACCAACAGTTGCTGAGCCTCTGGCCAGGGGATACTATCTGTTTCACCCGGTATATTATCATCAACCTCAATGCCGTATTTTAAAAGGAAATCCTCGGCAACTTCCCGATCTACATCTATTACCTTCCGGCCCACCTTAAACATTTTACAGAGCGGTAGATAGAAATCTCTAACACCTACCCAAAAATACCTGGATTCCACTAATTGAGAATTTTGGACCAAGGCCAAATTTGTCCTGCGCTCATCCATATATATAATGAGTGCATTGCCCGAACCAGAACCGCCAGCTCCATAATTAAATATATTGTGCATAATTTTCGGCATTGCTGTGGAGTAGCGGGGTTGTATCCCGGCGCTGACCAGATTTGTATAATCATTTTGTATTGTTGGACCTGCTGCTGAATAACATACTACTGCGTTTTTCTCATATTTATCATTTAGAGACCAGTCAATAATGGCTTCGTCTAATTTCAGGTTATATGATTTCGTTAGATTATAAAACAGGTAATCCTTGAAATCTTTTTTACCGCCTTCCGGTGTAGCAACAAATGTCATTTCATAATTATAGCGGGTTGAATAAAAAGCCAGGTATTGACCGCGGGTTTTTTTAGGATCGACATAATTAGCGTACACATGTTTTATTAAATCAGGTAATGTCTTGATAGCATGACCATTATACTGGTACGGTAAGTCATAGATCCTCGTTTGCTGTATCTCAAATGTGTTCATTTTTCTAGTGGCTTGCAGAAATGTTACATTGTCACCCGTATGAATAAATGTCATGGCCTGATTCAGACCATTTAAATTCATCTGCACTGATTCTAGTAGCCTTGTCGATTGTTTTTTCTCAGTGAAAGTTTTTACCGGTGCTGCTGCTTTAGGTTTCTTCGCTTTCTTTTTCTCGGCCTCCAGTCGCCTGTCAATGGCCTTCCGTCGATCGGCCAATACCCTCTTTTCAATGCCCTTACGCCTCTCCTGTCCGGAACGCTTTTCACCACCAGAAATTTTGCGTTTCTGTTTTACTCGGCGTTCGGCCCCCTTTCTGCGCTCCATTGTTGTACGCCTGTCTCCACCCCGTCTTCGATCGGCGATAATTCTTACTACATCAGTTTCAGGCGGGGCAGGCGGGCCCCCTTTATCATCTGTTCCTTGTATTTGCGCAGTGGGTACTTCTTCCTGAGGGATTTTCCCGGGTGGCCGTCCCTTAGCTCTTAGTAGTGATGCTAAAAGAGGATTGTCTTCGGTACTTGGTTGATCTTCTTCAATCTCTGGCTCTTCGATTTCTTCTCCTACTGCGGGTTGAATTTCTGGCTCATCCGATTTTTCATCTTCTTCTTTGGTTACAAATTGCGGTGTTTGTTCGCCCATCAAGGTGGGATCGATCTCGAATTTCTTTGCTGCGTTAATGAATTTATTTTGCGTAATTCCTTTTACTTTTTCTGATTCTGCTATTAATAATATTCCGCTTGATTGCAGTTTCTTTATATGATAATAAATTTTATCCTTTGGGAAGGATATTTTTTCGGCTATTTCTGCCGGGGTTAGTGGTGTATCATAAAGGATATCAATGATCATTTTCCTTGTCGGGTCAGAAATGACCTTCAACAACTTGATGTTGTCGATTGTAATGATATCTTTTGGATCCGAGGCCATTTGTATCTTTTACACTACAATTTAGAATGGATTTTTAAAACATACACCTTGGTGTAATTCAACCATTTATCTAAGTATCATTAATTATAAATGTGGTCTCCGCAGTCAATTATTACTTAATGAAAAGCAATTAAGGCAAATTTATGTGTTATATCTACAAATTATCAAGCATTCATTTAAATATTTTTAACATTGTAATTATTTTAACTTAAATACTTAATTCTATAAAATAGGTGTTAATCGTTTGTAATATTTGTAATGATTGTAATTATTATGATAAATTATTTAGAATCAAATAATTGTGATTTCCTTGTCGATATATTAGTATTTTTCTTAAACGCATGTATATTTATTTTGTAATGTTATAATATTTACAGATCAGAATCATATTATTATATTTATACGATTGTAATATAAAATTTCGCATGTTAATTAGGAAAACGAATTATTATTTTCTATATAAAATATAAATAAACACATCTAAAGTAATTCTAACACTTTTTCCGGTGGTCTGCCTATTATTCCCTTTTCACCTCTGATGACTATAGGTCTTTCTAGCAATTTAGGGAATTTCACCATTGCATTAATTAAATCATCATCGTCCCAATCCATATCGTTATCGTTAATATTTAGATCTTTGTACAATTTTTCACTAGTCCTAATTATATTAATTGGGTCTTTACTTAAAAATTTACAAATAGTATATATATCGTTGGCACTAGGTGGGTTTTTAAGGTATTCTATAATATTTGGTTCATGGCCATTGTCACGCAACAGCTGTAGGGTTTTCCTACTTTTTCCTCATCTGGGGTTGTGATACATGGTGATACACATATTATACACCTCCTAATTTATATTATATCAGCAAACTCATTAAATTCTTTTTTTTTTAAATCTGGTACTTCAGCATCATCCGCAGGATAACCCACAGGAATTAGAAGATATGCCCTTTCATTATCAGGGCGTTTACATATTTTTTCTAGAAACCCCATAGGACTTGGTGTGTGGGTTAATGCTACAAGTCCCGCTCTATGAATTGCAGTTAATAAAATTCCACATGCAATGCCTACCGATTCATTTACATAATAATTTTTATATTTCTTTCCATTCTTCAAATCGTAAATCTGTTTAAATACTACTATAAGGTAGGGAGCTACTTCTAAGAATTCCTTATGCCAATCCGTACCAAACTTATTTAAATCTTCTAACCATCTCGCGGTTGCTTTTTGTGTATAAAATGCTTTTTCTTCATTTTCAGCGCCTACCCTGATTTCATGCTTAACTGCTGGGTCTTGAACAATGGTAAAATACCATGGCTCTTTATTTGCTCCGGAAGGAGCCAAGGAGGCTGCGGAAACGATGTTTTTTATCACTTCAACAGGAATGTTCCGTTCTGAAAATTCCCGTACCGATCTTCTCGAACGCAAGAATGATATGAAATCAGAGGAAGCCCGGGCCATATCATTTTCGGAAATGTCCTCAAAAAGTAGTTTTTTAAAGCTCATATGTGTAATTGATTTACTATATAATTTAAAGAATAATAATGAATAAAACAGTAGGTCTGTAAATTATTACAGACAATGGTATCACGACAATCATAATAACAATATATTAAAATAAAATGTTAGGTAATAATTTATCCGGATGTGTCATTGCTACTATTGAAAAATAGGACTAAACTTTAGCAGTTTATTACAACAATAAAATATAATAAAGCATACCTTTACCAAACCAACACCTGGATACATGTCTCTAAATGGAAGCAAGATAACAGTTATTGTCGGTGCCCAATGGGGCGATGAAGGTAAAGGAAAGATCACTGATTACTTCGCGGGAGAGTCCGAATATGTAGTTCGCTACCATGGCGGGAATAACGCAGGGCATACAGTAATTGTAAAAGGCTCTGAGTATAAATTACATTTAATACCCTCTGGCGTTTTGTACGAGCATCCAATTAGTGTAATTGGCAACGGTGTCGTCATTGATCCAAAAGCACTCTTAAAAGAAATACAGTATTTATTCAAACAAGATATCCACCCACAGCTTATGATCAGCGACCGTGCCCATGTAATTATGCCCTACCACAAACAGATGGACAATGCGTTAACTGATCACCAGGGAGCCCTTGCCGCCGGCAGCACTAAGCGCGGTATCGCACCCGTATATGCCGACAAAATGTTTCGGCATGGCATTCGTATGGTTGATATCACTGAACCCGATATTTTCAAAGAAAAATTACATAAATCATATAATTTCAATAAAAAATTACTCAGCGCAATTAGCGACCAGATAATACAGCCAGATGAGAAATCAATATATGAAAAATATCTTCAATACGGAAAAAAGTTGGCCCCATATATAAAAGATATTTCTCTGGAATTGTATGAAGCTCAGCGCAATGGAAAAGCAATACTTTTTGAAGGTGCCCAGGGCATCTCCCTCGATATAGACCACGGGATTTACCCATACACCACATCGAGTAATTCGATTGCTGGAAATATCGCTACTGGTACCGGCGTTAGTTATCGAAATATCAATAGAATAATCGGTGTTACCAAGGCCTACATTAGCCGCGTCGGAATAGGTCCCCTGCCGACCGAACTTCCTAAGAAACAAGGAGATGCTCTGCGCGAAAAAGGAGGAGAGTATGGCACTACAACGGGGCGACCGCGTCGCGTAGGCTGGTTAGATCTTGTTCAAGTACGGCAGGCAGTACGGGTGAATGGATTAACCGAAATCGCACTTACCAAACCTGATATTTTGTCCGACAATGGAGACCCGTCTGTTTGCACTGCTTATGATGTTGATGGCCAACAAGAGCAGGAAATGCCTGCCAGCCTACATAAGTTCAGGTTAGCTGAACCAGTATACCAGACTTTACCCGGCTGGGGACAGTTATCAGATGATATGGCTGAAAAAGGATATGAAAGTTTACCAAAAAACCTCAGACATTATGTACAATTCATAGAGGATGAGGTTTCCTGTCCCATTTCTATTATTTCCATTGGTCCCGAAAGACACCAAACCATCATTCGCTAAAAATTGGCCTTCACCAAAGAAACGCTTGATTTTAACGGCAAAACCGAAGCCGAAATAATCAATATATTAGATGAGTATAATATTCCTCTTACTCCTGAAGAAATAATCAAAATACAAAATGATTTCCTTGCCCGGGCACCTTCTATTGCCGAATGTGTGCTCTTTTCAATCGAAGGATCAGAGCATTGTTCATATAAAAGTAGTCGGTCCCACCTGCAGCAGTTTGTTACTACTGGCCCCGATGTGATCCTGGGCGCCAAAGAGGATGCAGGGGTGGTAGCCGTCACAACAGATAATGCCGGAAAACGCTGGTGTATTGTAATGAGCCATGAGTCTCATAATCATCCATCGCAGATCGTACCCTACGAAGGCGCCGCTACCGGGGTTGGTGGTAATGTGCGGGATGTTTGCTGTATGGGTGCTGAGGTAATTGCGACAACAGATAGTTTCCGGTTCGGAGATATCCAATCTAATAAAACTAAGTGGATCCATGATGGTGTTGTAGATGGCATTGGTGGGTATGGCAACCCTCTGGGTATACCGAATATTGGCGGAGATATATATTATCACAGCGACTATAACGATAATTGTTTAGTAACTCTAGTCACGCTCGGTGTAGTGCGCGCTGACGAAATTTTTCATTCATATGCTCCAGAAAACGCCGAGGGGTATGATTTGGTTCTTGTAGGCAAGCCAACCGATAACAGTGGTTTTGGGGGCGCCAGTTTTGCATCCCTGGAATTAGAGGAGGGGAAAAAAGAGCAGAATAAAGGCGCTGTTCAGGAACCAAATGCGTTTCTGGAACGCCATATATTAAAATCAACATACGCGCTCTTTGATAAGATTAAAGAAAAAGGTTTACTGGACAAGGTTGGTTTCAAAGACTTGGGTGCCGGAGGTGTGGCCTGCGCCAGCGTTGAACTGGCTGATACAGCTGGTTACGGAGCGGAGATATGGCTGGATAATGTGCATATTAGTATGCAGGATCTTCATCCATCTGTCATATTATGTTCCGAAACGCAAGAACGCTTCATGTGGGTTTGTCACCCGGATATTACTGATCTGATTATCGACCACTACAATAGAACCTTCGATATGCCGGGTGTATCAGAATTGGCTCGTGCTTCTATTATTGGAAAAATTCGCAATGATAATCAATATATAGTCCACGTCAATGGCACCGAGATTGTAAACGCGCCTGCGCCAATGGTTACCAAGGGATTTAAATACGATCGCCCGTTTCAGTCTCCGGATTCGGATTGCACCGAACCAGAACTGCCGGAGCCAGAGGATTATAACATTGTGCTGCTAGATTTAATGGCCCATGAAAATATTAGTTCCAGGCTGGAGATATATGAAACCTACGATAAACAGGTGCAAGGCCGGACCATTATTGAGCCGGGCATGGCAGATGCGGGAGTGCTGGCGCCGTTCAATGATGAAAAATATCCTGAGGAAATCCGCCACATCGGCATTGCCCACGCTACGGATCACAACCCTTTATACGGCAAGATCGACCCCTACTGGTGCGGTGTAAATGCCGTAGTCGAAGCCATGCGTAATGTCGCTGCGACAGGAGCCACGCCCCACGCAATGAGCGATTGTCTCTGCTTTGGTAACCCGGAAAACCCGGAGCAAATGTGGGAATTTGTAGAAGCAACTCGCGGGGTAGCCGATGCCTGTAAGGGAATCCACCTTAAAAGCAATCGCGATCATCCCGTACCTATTATTGCCGGGAATGTAAGTTTTTATAACGAATCAAAAAGAGGCGCCATACCTCCCAGTCCAATTGTTAGCTGTTTGGGTAAGGTGGCTGATGTGAATAAGGCAATCACCAGTGGATTCAAGGAAGTGGATTCCGAAATAATGTTGATTGGTGAAAGAAAAAATGAATTAGGTGGCAGTGCGTATTATGCGCTATTTAATGAATTGGGGAGGAATATCCCTAAACCTGTTTTGGCTGGTGTCGAGGCAGAAATATGGGGTCTTACCGATGTAATCGATGCCGGTCTTGTACGCGCTGCCCACGATATTAGTGATGGTGGATTAGCTGTAGCGCTGGCAGAAATGTCATTTGAAAACGAGATTGGTTTTGAAATTAAAATAGAACACGACATGCGCACCGATCAATGGTTGTTCTCTCAGACCGGCGGTTTCCTATTGGAGACAGATAATATCAATATTCCGGTGATTATTTCTATAATGTTAGGCTATGGAATTCCCGTTACAAAACTGGGCAGAACTACTGCACACCAGGTAATGGTATTTGGTAACGTAATCCACATGCCGCTGGCCAGGGCAAAAGATTGTTGGACAAATGGATTGCGTGATAAACTAAAATAAAGTGGATTCATAGATGATAGAAAAAATAACCCAAAAAATTGTATTCAAAATTATCAAGGAACGTTTCATCAATGAAGTTCCCTTTCTCAAATTATTGGGCATCAAGGTATCAAAGTTTGATTACCCGGACGTAGAAATGGTTTTGGATTGGAACAATGACCTGGTGGGTAATATAGTTCAAGAATCTCTGCACGGCGGTGTGACAGCTACAATTCTGGATTCTGTCGGGGGATTGGTAGCCGTAGGAAACTTTATTTCAAGGGAAAAAAACCTGACTGCCGATTATCTGAAAAAACGAATTGGTCGTATGGGTACAATTGACATGCGGGTAGATTATTTATTGCCGGGGAGGGGTACAAAATTTACAACCACAGGGCGGGTAATCCGGGCTGGAAAGAGAGTCACCGTTTGTCGTATGGAAATGCATAATGATAAAAATGATTGCATCGCCCTGGGTACCGGTTCTTATTTGTGGAGCGATGGAAAATATTATACCCCAAAATAAAATAGATTATAAATCAGCCGGTGTAGACATCGACGCAGGCAACGAAGCGGTAGAGCGCATCAAGAAAGGGGTGCAGTCAACCTTTACAGCCAATGTGCTCACGGGATTGGGCAGTTTTGGTTCACTCTATGATCTTAAATCTATACTAAATGATTACAAAAATCCGGTCTTGGTTCAAAGTATTGACGGTGTCGGTACCAAAACCATCATCGCTCGCATGTTGGGCAAGTTCAACACCATCGGTGTCGATCTATTGAGCGCCTGCGCCAATGATATTTTGGTTATGGGAGCCCGACCGCTCACTTTTTTGGATTACATTGCCAATGATAAACTGAAACCAGAGACCATTGAAGAAATTGTATCCGGGATGGTGCGAGCATGTCGGGATACTGGGGTATCCCTCGTAGGTGGTGAAATGGCTGAAATGCCCGATACCTACAAGCCTGGTGAGCATGATCTTGTGGGTGTCATAACCGGTGTGGTGGAAAGAGATAAGATCATCACTGGTGAAGGTATTGAGCCCGGCGATGTGGTACTGGGGTTACCCTCAAGTGGTCTTCACACAAATGGTTACTCTCTAGCCCGGAAACTCCTATTCGATATCAGCGGCTACACTGTGGATGATATTATTCCAGAATTGGAAAAATCAGTGGGTCTCACCTTACTAGAACCCCACATTAATTATACCAACCATTTGTTCGCCGTATTGGGTAATGGCATTGATGTAAAAGGGGTTGCTCATATCACTGGCGGTGGATTGGTGGAAAACATTCCCCGGATTTTACCAAAAGTGTTTGGTGTTGAGCTCCAAAAACATTCCTGGCCATTATTGCCCATATTTGATGTAATACAATCTATCGGCAATATAGATGAAAATGAAATGTACCGTACTTTCAATATGGGTATTGGTATGGTCATTATCGCTGCCCCTGGGCAAGCAAATAATATCAAGCAAATAATAGATGCACATGAAATTGGCTTTGTGGTTGAGGACAAAAATCAAGTGAACATTATTTAATGAGTGTTGATATAGCCATTGTCCAATTCCCTGGATCCAACACGGAGCGGGAAACATTTATGGCGTGCCGTCGGGCGGGGCTTAATCCGGTAGAATTTTTGTGGAATGAAGCTCATGAAAAATTGACCAACTGCGCTGGATATATAATAATAGGTGGTTTTTCATACGAAGACAGATCCAGAGCTGGTGTAATCGCCTCCCTGGATCCAGTTATCAATGTAATCAAGGCTGAGAGCGAAAAGGGGAAGCCTGTATTGGGTATCTGCAACGGAGCGCAAATATTAATTGAATCTGGTTTGGTCCCCGGCGTAAAGAATTATGCCCTTTGCGCTGCTCTAACGGATAACAAACGAGTAATAAATGGGCGTGTTCTTGGTACTGGCTACTACAATTCCTGGGCAAATCTTACCTGTGCTGTGGAGCCAAACCAAACAGCCTTTACTAGACATTTAGAAACTGGTGAGTCTATCCGTATTCCCTTCGCCCATGCGGAAGGTCGATTTATTATACCAGATGATTTACTTACTACCCTAATCAACAATAATCAAATGCCTCTTCGTTACTGTGATGATAGTGGCAACATCATCAACGAGTTTCCGATTAATCCAAACGGCTCAGCGTATAACTCGGCCGCAGTCTGTAATCCTGCAGGCAATGTAATGGCCATAATGCCGCACCCGGAGCGGACGCCTAATGGTGATGCAATTTTCACATCTATGGCTGAATACATAAAAGATGTCCGAAGCTCTGAAATATTACCCATAGACTATGAACCACAGAAATACTCTATTCAACAATATTCCTCACATTCTAACAGTGTTGAGTGGTTGGTGAACATGATCATAACTGATAATGAAGCAATATCAGTCCATAACGCCCTGACCCATTTAAATATACCGGTCTATGTGCAGCGCATGACCCACTGGGAGATCATAACCGAAAATAAAACCAGTACGTTGCAGAATGAATTAATAGAAAGCGGAGAATTATTCAATAATAATAAAGAATTCATTACTGATCTTACACCCAATGATAATAGCGCAGCCTTTCTCGTACGGCAAAAAGAGGATATGCTGGGTAGACAAAAACAGCAATCTCTGACCAACCGGTTTGCCATCGAAGGCATACGTGAAATTCGCCATGGAGTCCTGTGGAACATAACAGTAAACAGTGGTAACTTTGATACGGCTATCCAACAAGTTTTGGATAACCACATTTTATACAACCCCTTTTCACAGAATTGCTATAAATATGGATAATGGTTATCGGGACCGCATAGCTTCAGAATTGGACAATTGTTTAACCAAGACAACGCTCCCTTCCGGCATGAAAAAAACGGGGAAAGTCCGCGATCAATATGACCTGGATGATAAAATTGTCCTTATTACTACAGACCGCCAAAGCGCCTTTGATCGAGTGCTGGCGGCCATTCCATTTAAAGGCCAGGTCTTGAACCAAACCAGTGTCTGGTGGTTTAACCAGACAGAAAATATTATTCCAAATCATTTAATCGCCACACCGGACCCCAATGTAATTGTTGCCAAAAAGTGTGCCGTATTCCCCATTGAATTTGTCGTGCGTGGCTATATCACCGGCAGCACCAGCACCTCACTATGGACAGTATATAATAATGGCGATCGAGAATATTGTGGCAATACCCTCCCCGAAGGGCTGATTAAAAACCAGAAGTTGAAAGAAAATATGCTAACTCCCACCACGAAAGAAAAACACCACGACCGACCCATTACACCGGAAGAAATTGTAAGCGAAGGATGGATGACTCAGGAAGACTGGGAATATTGCAGCACAATAGCATTAGAACTTTTTACCTTTGGCCAGCAACAAGCAGCAAAGCATGGTATGGTTCTCGTGGATACTAAATATGAAATGGGGCGGGATGCAGATGGTAATATTGTTCTGATTGATGAAATCCACACACCAGACTCAAGTCGTTACTGGATCAATGAATCATACGAAACACGAATGGCAGCAGGAGAGGAGCCGCAAAACATCGATAAAGAATTCTTGCGGTTGTGGTTCGTTGAACATTGCGATCCCTACAATGATGCCGAGCTGCCGCCTGCGCCGGCTGATCTCGTTATAGAGTTATCAAGCCGATATATCTATCTGTATGAAACTATAAGTGGCGAACAATTCCCGCTGCCGCCTGTTGGTGAAACAATATTGGAAAGAATTGTCTCAAACCTGAAGGAATACTTATAAATGAAAACAGTTATTATTATGGGTTCAACATCTGATGAGCACCACGCCAAGAAAATTACCGATAAACTGGATGCCTACGGGATACAATGGGAACAACATGCCGCCTCCGCACACAAGGAGCCGCGTAAAGTTTTGGACATCCTGGATAGCAATAAGAATGAAAAAGATCTGGTCTATATCACTATTGCCGGCCGCTCCAATGCCTTGTCCGGGTTTGTGGCTGCCAATTCAGTTTTCCCAACTTTAGCCTGCCCTCCTTTTTCAGATAAGACCGATATGCTTGTTAATATCCACTCTACTCTCCAAATGCCTAGCAATACGCCGGTGCTCACAGTAATCGACCCCGGTAATTGTGCCTTGGCAGTGAAACGGATCTTTGGTGCCTGATCAACTGAACTGTATATCGCCCCTGGATGGCCGTTATAGTAAGGACGTTGCAGTCTTATCACATTACTTCTCTGAATCAGCGCTAATGCGCTACCGCCTGCAGGTAGAAGTTGAATATCTGATCGCTTTGAGCAATGAAAAAAAGATTGCTGCCTTACCGCCAATACCTAATACAATACAAACGACATTAAGAAAATTATATGAGAAATTTGATTCGAAAGCGGCGCGGCGTATTAAAAAAATTGAAACTCAAACGAATCATGATGTAAAAGCAATAGAGCAGTACTTTGGTGAAAAATTACATAAAATCAATATAAGCAAATTCATTCCCTGGGTACATTTTGCACTTACATCCGAAGACGTAAATAATATCGCCTATAGCTTAATGTGGCAGGATGGAATAAAATATGTTTACCTGCCGATGTTAAATACCCTACAAAAAGAAATTAAAAAATTAAGCCGTCTGTACAGTTCTGCAGCTATGCTGTCCCTAACCCACGGCCAGGCGGCTACGCCCACCACATTCGGTAAAGAAATGACTGTCTTCCTGCGCCGCATGAATAGACAGGCCGCCATGTTAAAAGAACAACGGTTGCAAGGAAAAATCAGCGGTGCTACTGGTACCTGGGCTGCCCATACAGTCGCTTATCCAGGAATAGATTGGATCCGTTTTTCCAATCGTTTTATAAAACGATTTGGCTTGGACCCTAACCCGGTGACTACTCAGATCGAGCCACATGATTCTCTGGCAGAAAGTTATCATATTCTCACTCGCATCAATACCATTCTGATTGACTTTACCCGAGATATGTGGTTATATATCAGCCGCGCTATTCTGGGGCAGAAAAAGATAACTGGCGAGACCGGATCATCTACTATGCCGCATAAAATAAACCCCATCTATTTTGAAAATGCCGAAGGAAATTGTGGTCTAGCTAATGCCGTGCTGAATCATCTCGCCAACAAACTGACAGTCTCCCGCATGCAGCGTGATTTATCCGGCAGCACTGTAGTCAGAAATCAGGGTGTAGCCCTGGGGCACAGTTTTATTGGCTTAAACAATTTGATCAAGGGCATTGATCGAATTACCATTAATCAAGAAAATATGCGGGCTGAATTAGATAAACATTGGGAAGTATTAACGGAGGCAATACAAACAATATTGAGAAAAAATGGACACCCTGACGCTTATAATAAATTGAAAAAACTGACGCGGGGTAGCTATGTTGATCAGGAAACAATTCATAAATTAATTTCCGATCTAAATATTACTACAGATGACAAAAAGAGTTTACTGAAATTGACGCCGGAAAATTATACAGGGTTAGCCCCTGAGCTGGCGCGGCTAAAATAATGTGCGGGCTGGCAGGAATATATTCTCATAAACCAGTAGCAGCAGAGCTCTACGACAGCTTAATCCATTTACAGCATCGTGGTCAGGATGCCGCGGGAATCACCACTTATAAAAATCATATGCACAAAACGAAAGGTATGGGGCTGGTACGTGATATATTTACGGAAAAGAAAATCAAGCACTTGAAAGGAAATATCGGCATCGCTCACACCCGATATCCTACACATGGCGGTTTTGGCCATGGTGAGATACAACCATTTTGGACATCTGTTCCCTATGGTATCGCTTTGGCACATAATGGAAACTTGACTAACTATAAAGAACTTGCAAAAAATATCACCAGCAACGAATCCCGTTATTTAAACACAAATAGTGATACAGAAGTGTTGCTACATTTCTTCGCTGATCTACTGCATTATAAAAATCAACATCTCAACGATAAAGAATTTTTCGATAGGCTGTGCTCTGCGCTAGAAAAGATCTACGAACATATACAAGGTGCCTATTCTGTTGTGGCGTTAATTATCGGTAAAGGTTTGGTTGCTTTCCGGGATCCTCAGGGTATCAGGCCACTGGTTAAAGGAAGAAGGTCCAATGGCAACGGTGGTCATGATTATATCATTGCCTCCGAGAATACCATGTTTTACCACCTGGGATTTGAACCAGAAGGAAACGTATTACCGGGCGAATTAATTTATATAAGCGAGCAAGGCAAGGTATTCAGTAAACGATTAGCGAAAAAGTCATTTAACCCCTGTATCTTTGAATACGTTTACTTTGCTCGGCCGGACGCCACCCTGAATGATGTGAGTGTGTACCGTGCACGACTGCGAATGGGACAAAACCTGGCTGAAAGATGGAAAAAAACATACCCTGATAAAATTCCTGATATCATTATTCCAGCACCGAGCACTGCAAATACTGCTGCACTTTCAATGGCTACAGCGCTGGGTGTCCGCTATTCAGAAGGGTTATATAAAAATCCTTTTATCGGGCGTACGTTTATTATGCCCGGACAAAAAGTCCGTAAGAAATCTTTGAGCTATAAATTGACTCCTCAGGTCACAGAAATCGCTGGGAAAAAAGCAATGATTGTTGATGACAGTATTGTTCGTGGAAATACTTCCCGTGAGATTGTACGCATGTTAAGAGATTTTGGCGCAACTGAAGTATACTTTGCGGTGGCTTGTCCACCAGTACAATCGCCTTGTTTTTATGGAGTGGACATACCCACTCGCGCAGAACTAATCGCCAGCAACAAAACCATGGATGAGATCAAGCAATATCTGGAGGTAGATTTACTGCTTTACCAAGAGATTGAGGATCTGGCAGAAGCAGTTATGCGCAAAGGCGATCATCATATTGATCGACCCTGTATGGCTTGTTTCGATAAACATTACATTACCAGTGAGATGAATAATGAAAAAATTAAGGAGCTGGAAATGATGCGTATAAACGACCGCAACAGCTACTAAATGTAATATGAATATATTGGTTGTTGGCTCTGGCGCCAGAGAACATGCAATTGTACGAGCGATCGAGCGATCGCCAAAAGATAAAGAAATATTCTGTCTGGGATCTAATGTAAATCCAGGTATCGCAGAACTTTGTGCCGATCTTACAGTTGCGAACATTAATGATATACACACAATAACGAGCTACGCCAAGAAAAGGGCGGTTGATCTGGCAATTATCGGTCCTGAAAAGCCATTGGCTATCGGTGCAGCTGATGCTCTTTGGGATATGGACGTTAGGGTAGTAGGTCCAAGGAAAGATCTGGCCCAGATAGAAACATCAAAAGCTTTTACTCGCGACTTGCTCACCGAATACAATATTTCTGCCTGCCCCAAATACAAAACATTTTCATCTTTGGGTGGGGTGGTAGAATTTTTGAGCGAACTAGGTGAAAACTTTGTGGTAAAATACGATGGGCTGGCTGGAGGTAAGGGAGTCAAGGTGTCGGGTGATCATCTTCATTCACACGATGATGCAAAAATCTATTGTCAGGAACTAGTAGAAAAAGGCGGTGTTTTTGTGCTTGAGGAAAAACTCATCGGCCAGGAATTCTCACTAATGAGTTTTTGTGATGGGGAAAACCTCAAACATATGCCTGCAGTACAAGATCATAAGCGTGCCTATGAAGGTGATACTGGTCCCAACACGGGTGGTATGGGAACCTATTCCGACGGTGACCACTCCCTGCCTTTTCTGACAAAATATGATGTTAATCAAGCTCATGAAATCAATATAGCCACCGCAAAAGCATTAAAAAACAAATTTGGTGACGGATACAAGGGTGTGCTTTATGGCGGATTCATTACTACAGCAGATGGTGTAAAATTAATTGAGTACAATGCCCGCTTTGGGGACCCGGAAGCTATGAATGTACTTTCGCTTTTAGAGTCTGATTTTATTGAAATTTGCAATGGTATTGCCGATGGTAGACTGAATCAGGTTGACGTGCGCTTCAAAAACAAGGCTACCGTATGTAAATATGCTGTGCCGGAAGGCTATCCCGATAATCCCGTAAAAGGTGAATCTATTGATCTTTCAAATATTGAAAACCCCGATAGCTTATTTTACGCATCGGTAGATGTACATAATGGAAAACTTATAGAAGCGGGAAGTCGGACCGTTGCAGTTGTTGGTATAGCAGAATCTATTTCTGCAGCAGAAATAATAGCAGAAAAAGAAATTTCCGCCGTGGGTGGACCGTTATTTCACCGCGCAGATATTGGAACAGACGCGTTGGTGCAAAAACGGGTTGACCAGATGAAATCATTGCGATGATTAGGCTTGGTGTTCTTGGCTCCACCAAAGGCACTGATCTACAAGCCATACTAGATGCAATTCAAAACGACGCGTTGGATGCAGAGGTTGCGGTAGTGATTTCAAACAGGGAAAATGCATACATTTTAGAGCGTGCAAGAGATCATAATGTCCCGGATGTTTTTGTTTCCCATAAAGGAAAAACAAGGGATGAATTTGATCGAGAAATAACAGCAGCATTACATCAACATGAAGCTGAGCTCGTGTTACTCATCGGTTATATGCGAATTCTGAGCGCAGAATATTGCCGAATATGGCAAGATCGAATACTGAACGTACATCCGTCGCTTTTACCAAAATACGCCGGGGGGATAGATACCAATGTTCACGAAATAGTGTTGCGGAACGGTGATATGGAAACGGGGTGTACAATACATTTTGTAACCGAAGAAGTGGACGCCGGGCCTATATTGATCCAGAAAAAATGTACTGTGGCTACAGATGATACCGTCGAATCACTAAAAACAAAGGTGCAACAATTGGAGGGAGCGGCGTTCATTGAAGCCATCGAAATGATTGCCAATAAATAGTAAATGATCAAAAAAGAAATATATAAATATGTGTCGTTTATTCTGGTGTTTTCTTTTTATTCCTGCCGGCCAGATATAAAACAGGGGTCGGGTGTGTTAATTTTCTCAAAAACTGCGGGTTTTCGACACAAATCCATAAAAACAGGTGTTGAGGCAATTAGGTTGCTGGGACAAAAATACGGATTTATGGTAAACCACACTGAAAATGCTAACGATTTCACCACCAAAGTTTTGCATAATTACAGGGCAGTAATTTTTCTCAATACAACAGGGGATATTCTCAATAATACCCAACAGGAGCACTTTGAACGTTATATCCAGGCTGGCGGAGGTTGGATCGGGATCCATTCCGCTGCAGATACCGAATACAAATGGCCTTGGTATGGAAAAATGGTTGGCGCATATTTTGATAGTCACCCAAAGATTCAGGAAGCTGAACTAATTGTGACAAATAAAACACATCCGGCGACTATCAAGCTTCCGGATCGTTGGCGAAGAAGAGATGAGTGGTATAATTATAAAAACCTCAGCCCGGATGTGAATATTTTGTTAAAGATTGATGAGTCTACTTACGAGGGTGGAACCAATGGAAAAAACCACCCAATGGCCTGGTACCATACATATGATGGAGGTCGCGCATTTTATACTGGCTCTGGGCATACAAAAGAAACCTACCGGGAAGAGTTGTTCTTGCAGCACCTTCATGCTGGAATTAAGTGGGTTATGGGCGGTGATGATTTAGATTACTCCAAATCAAAGCCGGAAGAAAATCGGTTTGTAATAACAGTTTTAGATCAAGAATTCGATGAACCTATGGAGTTGGATATTTTTAGTGATGGACGCATTATTTTCATCGAGCGCAAGGGCGCTATAAAAATTCACTACCCCGCAGAAAAAAATACCAAAACTATAGCTACAATACCGGTTCATCACCAGCATGAAGATGGCCTGTTGGGGATTGCTCTTGATCCTGATTATGACAAAAATAATTGGATATACCTTTTTTACTCGCCAATTGGCTCGGAGTCAAAACAACATGTATCCCGGTTCATGCTTCGCAATGAAATGCTAGATCTTTCATCTGAAAAAGTTCTTTTAGAAATACCGGTACAGCGGACTGAGTGTTGTCATTCTGGTGGGTCGCTGGAGTTTGATTCCCAAGAAAACCTTTATATATCAGTGGGGGATAATACAAATCCGTTCGCTTCCGATGGCTACGCGCCAATCGATGAACGATCGGATAGGGCTGCGTGGGATGCGCGGCGGTCATCATCAAACCCAAATGATCTACGGGGTAAGATCTTACGGATCCGGCCAAGGCCCGATGGAACCTATAGTATACCTAATGGTAATCTTTTTCCTCCGGGCACAGCAGGTACTCGGCCTGAAATATATACAATGGGGTGTCGTAATCCATTTCGAATTCACATTGATTGGCATACTGAATTTTTATATTGGGGGGATATTGGCCCTGATGCTGGTGAAGATAGACTAGCGCGCGGTCCCAAAGGATATGATGAGGTCAATCAGGCTCGTGAACCGGGCAACTTTGGCTGGCCACTTTTTGTGGGGGATAATAAACCATATAACCGATTCCTTTTTGCAAATAGTGTGGCCAGTAAAAAATATAACCCCTCAGCGCCCATTAATGATTCACCCCATAACACAGGATTAAAAGATCTACCTGTGGCACAACCAGCTTTTATCTGGTATCCATATGTGGAATCACCGGATTTTCCTCTGTTGGGAGTAGGTGGTCGCAACGCCATGGCCGGATTAGTTTATTATTTTGATGACTATAAAAACACTAGAAACAACTTTCCGAAATATTATGACAAAAAACTATTCATTTATGATTGGATGCGTGGCTGGATCATGGCTGTGAAAATGAATGCTACTGGTGATTTTGTAACATTAGAGCCCTTTCTGCCTGGTGAAAAATTTCATAATCCCATCGATATGATCATGTGGAAAGATGGTGCGTTATATGTATTGGAATATGGAACCACGTGGTATACCAAGAATAGGGACGCTCGCTTGCTCCGTATTCATTATGAGTCTGGTAATCGGGCGCCCCGGGCCAACATATACGCTGACAAAACTGTGGGTGGGGTGCCGCACGCTGTACAATTTTCAGCTGCTGGATCAATAGATTTAGATAAAGATAATTTGGTATATAACTGGTCGTTTACAAATGACAGTATCCAATCACATAATATTAATCCTCAGTATGTATTTAATGAACCCGGTATTTACAACATTTCGCTGACAGTAAAAGATGGTCACGGAAATATTGGTGTTGCCAAAAAGGAAATTCTTGTTGGCAACGAAAACCCTGTTGTGGAATGGAATATTGTTGGGAATAGTTCTTTTTACTGGAACGACACGCCATTTCAATATTCTGTAGTTGTTAGTGATGCTGAAGATGATAAAATAAAGGATCGCGATATTGTTGTAACTATTGATTACTTGTCAGAAGGTTTTGACTTGACCCAGATACAAACGAACCACAAAAATATTCAGCATAAACTGCAATACTTTACCGGCCTAGATCTAATAAAGGATGCAGATTGCCGTAAATGTCACTCGATTAAAATAAATTCTGCCGGACCTAAATATTTTGATATTGCCGCACGCTATAAAGAACAAGAAAATGCTGTAGAACTATTAGCGAAAAGGATCATTAATGGCAGTGGCGGAGTGTGGGGAAAAACAAGTATGGCGGCCCATCCCCAATATAATTTGGATGAAGCAGGAGAAATGGTAAAATATATTCTTTCTCTGGGGGATCCGCCCGTCGCGAAACGCTACCCGGTAAAAGGCGGTTATACTCCTGTAGACCATGCCGGAGACAACAATCCTGGAAAATATATCCTAATAGCCAGTTATACGGATAGGGGTGCAAACGGTTTGCCCCCGGCAAGGACTGAATCTTTAATAATATTATCACCACCAATAATGGAGTTTGAAAATTTTTCGGAGGCCAGTTCTAAAATAAACACTTTTCTAGTACCAAATAAATATCTTGAGACGATGGGGCTTTCTGGTAATGTAAAATTTGTATTGGGTATGAAAAATAATTCTTACATCAAATTTGATGCGATTGATTTCACTGGGATTACATCATTAGAATGTGGTTTGGGTGCTGGATTTGGCATGCATTTTGGTGGCAATATGATTATACAATTAGATAGTATTAATAGTAATATGATCGGGCAAACAAGTATCACTGTCCCTGAATCAGAGTTTTTATCAGGATATCAAATCGTGACAATACCATTAATAAAGTCTGAAGGAATACATGATCTTTATTTTACATTCGCCAACACAGAGTATTCGGAAGAAGACGTTGGGTTTTTGGATTTCATGAAATTCAGAATTGACAAACCTAACCTACCGTGAATATTGTCTCATTCATTGTAATAAATACTAAATTGAAACAACAGGTCGTCCGATCCATTTGAATAAACAAAAAGTAAAGATCCAACGGGCCTTGTTATCTGTTTTTGATAAAACAGGAATCGTGGATCTGGCTGAATCGCTAAATCAGCATGGTGTTGAAATTATATCAACCGGTGGCACAGCAAAAACATTGGGTGATGCTGGTTTACAAGTAACAGGTATAAGTACCTATACTGGATTCCCAGAAATAATGGATGGAAGAGTAAAAACAATTAACCCGCTGGTTGGAGGGGGCATTCTAGGTCTTCGGGATAAACACGCAGATGACGCAGAGGCCAACAACATCGGGTGGATTGATCTTGTAGTATGCAATCTTTATCCGTTTTCTATGATGATCGCTCGGGCTGACTGTGATTTGATGACGGTGATGGACAGTGTGGATATTGGCGGTCCGACCATGATTCGTAGTGCCGCTAAAAACGCGGGTTGGGTCACTGTAATCGTCGATCCATATGACTACCAAAATATAATCGATGAGCTAAGTGAGTTTGTGGAAATCAGTTTTGAAACACGTAAAAAGTTATCTGTGAAGGCATTTGGACATACTGCACAATATGATACTATTATTCATAATTACTTGAAAGATGAGAAATTATCGGATGACCTTTCTTTAACCTACAACAAGCACTCTGGAATGCGTTATGGCGAAAACCCCCACCAATCAGCAGCGGCCTATCAAGATCCTACCGACCGTTCAAAAAATATCCTGAACGCAAAAATTCACCAGGGTAAGCAGCTTTCATACAATAATATCATGGACGCAGATGCAGCCTTGAGCTGTCTCAAGGAATTTGACCAAACCGCTTGCGTAGTGGTAAAGCATGCCAACCCTTGCGGCGTGGCGATTGGTGACGAATTGACTGATGTTTATACCCGGGCTTTCAACACCGATAGTCTTTCTGCCTTCGGTGGTATTATTGCTTTAAACAGGACCTGTACTGTTGCTGTGGCGGAAGCTATAAGTAGTGTGTTTATTGAAATTGTTTTAGCGCCTTCATTTGAAGACAAAGCTTTATCTATTCTATTAAAAAAGAAAAATTTACGGGTTTTGGAGGTGGGTGAGGTCACTGCGCGGGAAAATAAATTGGAAGTTCGCAATATAGATGGTGGTGTTCTTGTGCAAGATATAGACACCAGTGTATTGACCATAGATGAATTAAGAACTGTAACCAAAGCTTTTCCTTCAGACAGTGAAATGAAAACGATGCTTTTTGGCTGGAAGGTATTAAAACACGTGAAGTCAAACGCAATATTATTGGCGAAGGATAACGAAACTATTGGTATAGGCGCTGGACAGGCAAGTCGCGTGGATGCAGTAAATATTGCTTTGAAAAAATCTGGTAAAAGACTAGATAATAGTATTCTATGTTCTGATGCGTTTTTCCCATTCCGCGACAGCATCGATAAAATTGCCAATACCGGCATCAGGGCCGTAATTCAACCGGGTGGATCTATTCGTGATCAAGAAGTGATTACTGCCTGCGATGAGCATGACATCATAATGGTATTTACAGGCAGACGATGCTTCAAGCACTAAATTGTATGTGAAAAATCATTCTATTAATTCATAGCTGACAAACGCTATGCGTTGACTGTCTGGCGACCAGGATGGTACATTAATAGTGCCTTGACCGCCAAATAATTCCGTTAGCACGAGCAGTTCTCCTCCGTCTGTATTCATCATCCGCAGCATAACTTGTTTAAATGGCGGGTGCGCACCTGGGTCCACTTCATCAATATAACTTAAAAATACAACCCATTTTCCATCCGGTGACGGGTGAGGAAACCAATCGTTATATTTGTCAAACGTAATTTGCTGCTGATTGGACCCATTGGCGTCCATACGCCAGATCTTCATTGTCCCGGTCCGGACCGAGTTAAAATAAATATAATTGCCATCAGGTGAATAATCTGGGCCATCATCAAGACCGGGTGTATTGGTCAGGCGTTTTTCTTTACCTCCTTTAATGGAAATAGTATATACGTCATAATTATTATTTCTTGCGGCACAATAGGCAAGCGTTTTACCGTCTGGGGACCAACCGTGCCAGTAAGAAGGTCCCTTTTCTGTAATAAGTCTAGGTGTACCACCATTAATCGGTAATGTATAAATTAGGGATTTTCCAGACATATTATTGGAATGGCTTATCACCAATTTATCTCCCTGGGGTGAAATTCCATGATCGTTATTACATCGATCAGCGAAATCAGTATCAATTAACTGTGGTGCTGATGACTTCAAAGGCAGCTTATACAGGCTGCCTTTCTGATTAAAGATAAAATATTTACCGTCCAAACTCCAATTTGGTGCTTCAAAATGTTCTGCTCCTTTGTAGACAATTTTTCTAGATCGAGATTTTATATCAATCGTTTCGAGCTTACTGATTACCTTATTTTCCTGCGCATTCATAGTTACGAAAAATAGTGCTAATAATACTTTACGAATCATTGTTTAATTTTCATTTGGATACCTGAGACCCCACTGTTTCCGTAAATCATCCATAACCTGCATAATTGCTACTGTTTCATCAAGTGAACATATCATGCTTTCAGTTTTTCCACCAAGCAAACACTGCTGAACTTCCCTAGCCTCATACAGATAACCGAAACCATCAAAAATTTCGTCTACCTGTTGTGGTTTTTTGCCGTTCAGGATAATCTGATATTGCTGTGGATGATAAAAGTCATCTATCACAATTCTACCCTTGTCCCCATATATTCTTGCCTGATGCGGTGTGGGCAGTGCAACTGCCGCGCTCAACAGGGCTTGCCGGCCCTCCGAATATAAAAGATTATAGGTTGAAAGTTGATCCACTCCTTGATCTGAAAATTGGGCATAACCACTAATTCTTTCCGGGTGGGATCCAAATACAATATTTGCAAAATTTATGGTATAAATACCCAGGTCTAGCAGCGCACCGGCAGCGAGTTTATTTTCATAAAATCTTGAACCAGCTTCTTGCGGTTTTGTTATACCAAAATCTGCCTGAACCAACTGTGGGGTTCCTATGATACCACTATCCAGGTCTTTTTTCAAACGAATGACCGCAGGCAAAAAACGGGTCCACATCGCTTCCATCAGAAATATGTCCTTTTCTCTGGAGAGCTCTACCAGTTTTCGTGCTTCTTGAGCATTAACACATATGGGTTTTTCACACAAAACAGCTTTGTTGGCGGCTAAGCAAAGTGCAGCATGCTCGTAATGAAAATTATGTGTTGTGGCCACGTAAATAACGTCCAGATCTGGGTTATTAACCAAAGTAGTGTAGTTACTATATGCTCTTTCTACAGTATGTTTTTTGGCAAAATTCTGAGCACGATCGAGGTCCTGAGCTGCTACAGCACGCAACACCGATCCTGAAACCGTTTGTAAGTCGGTTGCAAACTTATTGGCAATATTGCCACACCCTAAAATGCCCCAATTAATCATTTTATCCATAATGTTTCTACGTTGGTAAAAGTTCTATCCGGTCAGTAATAATACCATCAACTTTTAAATCTATCAGCCAATCTATGGCTGGCTTGGTATTCACTGTCCAGATGTTTAAGGCAAAACCCCGCTGTTTAGCAAATTTGACTAGATTTTCTGAAACAAGTTCAGCTGTGATGTGCAAGCAGTCAGGATGAGCAACGTTGATCATGAAAAAATAATCCAGATTATTATATAAAAAACCGGTCCGTACGTACGGGTTTATCCATTTTACATACCAAATAACAAGGGGATTAAAACTTGATATTATTGTTCTGTTTATGAAATCTTCCCCTTTGATCAATTCGACTACATCGCGGACCGCCGATATATCATCAAATGATCGAGATTTAATTTCAATATTTAATCTTACATGTTTTGGTACTATCTTAAGCACATTCTCTAATCTTGGCAGCCCTTCTTTTTTAGAATTCCAATTTAGAGCGGTGTTAGCATCTTTTATTTCATTGTAAGACATTTCATCAATATAACCATTAGAATCTGTTTTCCACTCTAAATCAAAATTGTGGGAACACAATAATACACCATCAGATGTACGAACCACGTCAATCTCAAGCGCCGGCATGCCGTTCTTCACGGCTTGGGTGAATGCTGATATGGTGTTTTCGGGGGCGGTGCTTGAAGCGCCGCGATGGGCAAACCACAGTGGTCTATTTCCATTGTAAAATAAGGACATATCGAGCGGTTTCCATAAATAAAGATGGTTTAACACAATAGCAGTAAACAGAAAAAATACAAGTAAAAATAGAATCATTAATTGGGTAATAACACCAGATGGTGGAATTGTTTATTATTGCGAATGAAATCTTCATCAAACCAGGTGGTTCTATATTTCCCCGCATTGTAAAGTGCTGCTTGATCATCATAATGGGGACTGTTTGGCTGTCCCGATTGTCCAGTGGGGATAACAAACTGTGTGTTATTCATGTTCTTTAGATCGACAATTCGCCTAAAACTTGCGCCAACACTTTGATCGAAAGCCTGTAAAACCTCATATTCACCTTTATTAACGGTCATTGAGGATCCTCCTGCCTTGAATGAACCAACGTTAAAACCAAACAATTTATCAAAAATATTTATTTTCCCAAGCGGGTGAGGATGCGTTAAGGTATGAACCGCTCCCCAAGACCAGACAGCGGGGTTGATGCCCACTTCTCGCTCAATACGTTTGACAGCATTGCTAAATGATTTAGTGACAATATCAGTACGTGTTTCAATATAGCCCGGTGTCGTGACATCGTCGATCCAGCTTGACTGGCCTTCTGCAAGTACCCAATGAATATTGCGGTAAGGTAACATGGAAAAATGTACTAAGGCGTCAAAAGCTTTATCATCGATCATTGCCAGCTCATCTTCATAAATATTGTGTAATAATTCATCTAAAACTGTGTGAAAAATAAGAGCAGCTGCCGATTCTTTATCTTCGATATAATCCCATTCATTCAAAATATTTAGGGCTGTTCTTTCGTTCCCATTAAGGTCCTGCGGTAGCCATTGTATAATGTTTGGCACCACTTCTCTAGCAAAGGGAGAAAGCCAATCGTTCTGCAGTATTTTCATGTCTTCCACAGTTAATTTTTCTTTGGAGTTCAACCATTCTTCAATCCGTTCTATTCTGCTTGGTTCGGCCCATTGATTTGATATATAATATGGATAATCATCATCTACTATCTTATTGTTTGCTGTGGCGATGTACCCCTTATCAGGATTGTATAGAAACGGCATTTCTTCAAACGGTATAAATCCTTGCCAATCATAGGATGGATCCCATCCGGGCCGGGGCAATAAACTGCCACCGTCCTTGCGAATTGGAATTAGCGCTGCTGCACGCCAGCCTATATTACCTGCGGTATCAGCAAAAATAATGTTTTGACCCGGTACTGAGAATTTTTTTACAACTTCAGTGAAACCGTCCCAGTCATTTACTAATCCAATTTTTATTAAAGTGCTGATCTCTTCTGTGATTTGGTTTCCGGTCCAAGCCATTGAGACAACTTTTTGCTCGTTTTTTAGTAATGGGTGAATGTCGCTAATGACAGGCCCGTGGTGTGTTTCCCGGATCACTATAGTTGTGTCACCACCGTTTTTACGCGGAATGATTTCCTCTCTGACAACCATATCCAGCCAGGTATCCCCATGGCGATATTTGTTTGGATCATTCGGATGAATTTTTTCGATAAAAAAATCGATATCATCAACCATAATATTAGTAAAACCCCAAGCCATAGCGGCGTTTTGACCAAGCACTGGTAGAGGAAATCCGGCTAAAAAGGCGCCACTGACATCGAAACGTCCACCTTTTAAATGCATTTCATACCATTTCGCAGGCTGGGTAAACTTTAGGTGGGGATCGTTAGCAAGTATTGGTTTCCCTGTTTCTGAGCGTTTACCTGAAATTACCCAGCTGTTGGAACCAATACTGGTTCCGTTTGTACCAGTGAGATCACGTATAGTGTATTCCAGGTCCCAAATTGTAGAAAACAATAAATCAGCGTGGGGGTAGTTTATTGCTTCAGCGATGGTGGGTCGGAATGGTTCATATAACGGAAACAACTCATTAAGCTTGTCCGGGCCAAAATATTCGGCCAGAGCGCCGAATAGTATTTCTGGTTTCCAGGATTGCTGCAAATCGTGGGCCATTAATCGACCATATGCAATTACGTCCGTAGGCTTCCAGCGAACAGGTACGGATCTTAATAATTTAAATTCAACTGGGTATTTTCCATCCAATTCATCGATCCTGGCATTAATCCCGGCACAAAGTCTTTCCAGGATTACCATTATATCATCATCAAGTTGTTCAACAATATATTCCGCGACTTTTGGGATTCCCCACGTTCGCAAATAGACATCCTCTTTGATAAATTTATCACCAAATAGTTTTCCAAGGTTACCCCGGCTTGCCGAAGCAACTAAAGACATTTGAAAAAGACGATCGCGAGCAGATATATACCCGGCCGCATAAAACAAATCTGATTCATTTTCAGCAAAAACATGCGGCACGCCATAGGGATCAGTATATATATGAACGGGTGTTGAAAGACCGGGTAGAGTTTTTTCACCGCTGTATTGGGGAATGGGGTGATGCAGGTAAATCCAAAGTGCAATAATAAGCAGAACAATAACACTAACAAAATACCTACCTAAAATCTTCTTTTTAGAACCAGACATACTGTACTTTAAATTAGAAAATTATTGTATTGATCTATTTTAGGTCGGTTTCCAGATGGAGACAAGATTATTAAGAAAATAATTTACGAAAAGCGTGGTGTGGTTGTTCCAATATTCGGGTATAAACCGTAAAATCCGGCCTATCAAACTAAACTAAAATGTTATTAACTATAGCAACAATTGCTGTACTGATCGTTTTAATCCTATTTATATGGGATACTAGTAGTAGTCATGAAACGCAAAGCAATATCAGATCATTTTATAGACCGTTCTATGCTGAATCTAGCATCAGTCACGAGTACTTATCTACACCAGCAGCTGTATGGAAACCCCTCACTGCCTTGGATAGCTATGCATCGTGGTTTCCACAAATTACCCGTCTTTTACCAGATGTAAATACCAAACGCTATGTCCATCAATTTTCGTTTGACCAATTTTCGCTGGTACCGGGCGCCAAGTTACTATTACGCCCCAACAGCTGGTCTCCATTTTATCATAGCAGAGTAGTGGTAGTTGATGAAAACAAAGAAATTTCATTCGATTTAAAATACAATCCCTTCTTTAGGGAATATGTTGTTTTCGCCTTGGAACCGCAGCCTTATGGAACAGCTGTAACATGCCGGAGAACAAGTAAAGGATTATTCTCGTTTTTATCCTTATGGGGTTTTTCAAATACAAAATCGAAAATCCTGGAAAATCTTGGTTACTTCATACCTGAAGAAATAACCAAAGAAGAAAAACAAGAAAAAAACGGTGTTGCTGTGCAGTCTCCAACTTTAAGCAGGGAGGCTACTATTGCTCAAGCAGTGCAGGCCGGCTTGGATGGCAACATGGACCTGATAAATGCTATCCCGGATAAACCGACACGTGGCCTGGCCAAGGCAACATTAGTGCATACAAAACGTAAGGGCGGCGTACTTCCAGAACACCTGCAAAAAGCATTATCTGAAGCTCCTGCTGTGTTTTCCACAAAACAACAGCCCGGAGGCGGACCAGCGTTTAGCAGCCAGGAAGAACAGATAGCTTATCTTGTAAACCTGGTTTTAGATGGCGATGAAGAGCCGCTGAATGCGATCTCAGATAGAGTTATACGCGGCAAGACTAAAGCAATGTTGGTAAAAATTAAACGTGGTGCTTTAGAGCGGCCACCAATGCCAGAAACTTCATCCGAACCTTCAACGCCTACAGAAATAAGCTCCGGAGAGCAGGAGAATGAAGAACAGCTTATCACGAGGCTGGTCAAGGCCGGGGTTGGGGGCAATATGGACGAAATCAATGCCTTAGATAACAAAGTACTAAGGGGCAAAATCAAATCTGCTATTGTAAAAGAGAAACGAACCAAAAAATAGTAAATACCTAACAGTGCGTTTGAAGTATATATATTCACTAACGATTATTACTGTTTTTTTAGTATTCAATAACTGTTCGATCAAACAAGAAACTGAATCAGAAAAACTTCACAATTTATTTAACGATGTATGGGAGTGGAGTTTACAGGAATTTCCAACAAGAGCAACCTATTTGGGATATTATCAATATAATGATCGCTTGGCAAATATGAGTTTGGCGGCGGTCCAAAGACGTCACCACAAAAACAAAACAATTCTTGGCAGATTAGAAAATATTAACCGAGACCAACTTGATCCTAGCGATAAACTGAACTATGATCTTTTCCACAAAAGGACTACAAGAAACATTGAGGCGCACCCCTTCAAAGACTATCTTATGCCTATAGACCAGATGGGAGGTATACAGATCGATTTTCCCAACTTGGTGGACATAACCCCATTTAGAAACAGGGGTGATTTTGATAATTACCTTACGCGCCTGCTATTTTTTCCTGAATATGTAGATAAAATCATTGCTTTAATGCAGAAGGGCCTTGAAGAAAATATTTTGCAGCCAAAAATCGTACTGCAAAAAGTACCAGATCAAATCTTTGTGCAATATCAGATCGACGTAGAGAACAGCCCTTTTTATGAACCATTTGAAAAGTACATTGGCAACTTACCTGATTCCATTCGTACCAATTATCAAGAACGGGCAAGGTCAATAGTTAAAGATCAAGTTTTTACTTCTTATAAGAAGCTTTTTGAGTTCTTCACTGAAAAGTATTTACCAGGGGCGCGTGAAAATATCAGCGCAAGCAGTCTCCCTAATGGCGATGAATTTTATGCCTTTAAGGTTAAAAACTATACAACTACCAATAAAACGCCATCTGAAATACATTCTATTGGCCTTAGTGAGGTCGCTCGCATCCGCACAGAAATGGAAAAAGTAATTAAAGAGTCTGGGTTTACGGGTTCATTTAAAAAGTTTATTACCCACCTAAGAACAAATCCTGATTTCTACTACGACAGCACAGAAGATCTCTTAGATGGCTACAGGACTATTTGTAAAAAGGCCGATCCTGAATTAACCAAGCTTTTTGGAACGCTGCCGCGTCTTTCCTATGGCGTCAAACCAATACCCGACTTTCAGGCACCAGCATCTCCTACTGCATATTACTATAGTGGGTCACTCAAAGCTGGCCGGCCTGGGTTTTTCTGGGCCAACACATATAAGCTGGACACTCGTCCGAAATATGAAATGGAGGCGCTGTCCTTGCATGAGGCGGTTCCTGGTCATCATTTACAAATATCAATAGCCCAGGAACTTGAAGATGTACCTGAATTTCGCAAACACAGCGGCTTTACTGCTTTCAGCGAAGGTTGGGGATTATATGCTGAAAAACTAGGCGAAGAAATGGGTTTTTATAAAGACCCTTATTCTAAATTTGGACAACTTACTTATGAAATGTGGCGCGCTTGCCGGTTAGTAGTTGATACAGGTATGCATGCGTTTGGCTGGAGCAGGGAAAGGGCAATTGAATTCATGGCCGATAATACAGCGAAAACTGAAAATGATATTGTTGTGGAGATTGATCGCTATATTGCTTGGCCCGGTCAAGCGCTGGCATATAAAATAGGAGAGTTGCGTATTATTGAGTTACGTTCATTAGCAGAAGAAGAATTAGGTGAAAAATTTGATATCCGGGAATTCCACGATACTGTACTTGGCAGCGGTGCGGTGCCGCTTGATATTCTAGAAAGACACGTCAAAGAATATATTGCTATTAGTTTGGGCGATTAATTTTATACTGAAACTGGTATAACCCTTTTCTCCCTTCCACGGATATCATTTGCATAAAAATAAGATCCAGTTCCTCATCAAGATCGGGAAATAGGGTAACACCTCCACCAAAAACAAGAGGGTGGATTGTAAGATATAAATGAGTCAGGTATGAAGCAAACCGCGTATATGTTCTACCGCCACCAATAATAAAACATTTATCAGTACATAAATTTCCGAGAATTTCTTCTGGATCATTGTGCCGATGTACAACAATAGTTTCGCGACCATCAAGGTCCATTGCTAATGTTTTCTTTGTTTGAGAGCCCATTATCACTGGATAACCCATTGTTTGTCTTCTAAACAAATGTAAGTCAAGTGACCAGTCTACCACTTCACTACTGTGTCTGGCAATATAGCCATCAGCAGTTATGGCAGCGATGAGAATAACATCCACTTGTTACTTGGAAAACATTTTAATCACTATCAAGAGCTTTTTGTACTAAATAGTCTATATACGTTCTATGGGTTTTCGTTGCTGATGAAACTCCGGTTTGTTTTCTTACATAGCTCCTAATATCATTCAGATTTTTAAAGGCGACTGCCTGCGCGTGGTGACCGTAAATACTGGTTTGTTCTGGTTTAACAACATTAATCAATCGTTGGGTGTATTCGGTCTGCAGGTTTTGTCGAAACGTGTTTACTTCGCTGCGCATATCATCTTTGTATATGGCTGCAGTAAGATCAGACATAAATTCGTCTAAGCTGTATTTATTTCCATAAAGACCACTGTCAGTAATGCGTTTTAAAACATTCTGGTGCAATAAGTGATTCAAAATATTTTTTTGTATTCCTATCACTTGGTCGTGAATCTTCGGGTCCTCGGTTTTAGATGCGTGGTTAAACCCCCTGCGCTGAGACTGTAAGCGTTTAAGAATTTTTTCTGGGAAATCAAATGCCATTGGATCAAAAAGGTAAACACCCAAGGCGTTCATTGCTCTTTTTTGTTCGTTATATGGTACCGCCCTAAATGGTGTGTTCGAATCACGTTGTCCAACATATGCACGATCTACATATACGCCCCCAATATGGCGAGATATAACCCCGCAAGCGTTACCATGTTCTTTTAATAAAATAGCAAATGCATCCCTAAGCGCCTGGTAAGAATTTCCTCTATCAGAATATTTTACAACAAGGTCATCCAATAAATATTTAGATAATTTAACTCTGTCGCTTGCATATGATATGGGGTCGCTGGACATATCATAAATCATGGCCTGTGGATCAATGCCTTTGCCTGGTGCGCGCATATCATCTGCATCGTTACCAAACGCAAGGCTTGGGGAGGTGGAACGAGATAAAATTGCGTTAAGCCTGCTTTCTTCCAGATCGTCGCTTTCTAGCGCTGTGGAATATCCAAATTCAATCGCCCAGACATCATATGGGCCGGGCGTTGTTGTGTAATATTCTCCTTGTTCAATTTCCGGGGGAGCAATATTAATTCCAGGATATTCCATTACGGAACTGGTCAATCCCATTTCCTCCGTAATGCCCTTTTTGTGTACAATTTCATTATTATGTAGGTAGCTAGATTTAAAATTATGATTCAGGCCCAGGGTGTGGCCAACTTCGTGCAATACTAACCTGATCAGGGATTCATTAACGATTCGTTTTTTCACTTCTTCACTATAACCAGAAATTGTTGCTGATGTAAATCCAAATTGATTGGCTTGGTATAAATACTCTCCTGCGAAACAATTTTCTGTCCAATCTTGTTTTTCATATACATCATCATATAGCTTATCATACTTCACACGGTTTGTGAAATAAACAAATTCCAGCATGATGTCTGCTCCCAGTATCTGACCGGATCGCGGGTTTACAAAACTAGGACCATAGCCTCCAAATGGTGGTCTCGGGGATGAGGTCCAACGCAACACATTATAGCGAATATCACCTGCGCTCCATTCTGCAACATCGGATTGAATTTTCACCTGAACAGCGTTTTTAAATCCTGCGGCACGAAATGCTCTGTTCCAACGTAAAACACCCTCTTTTACTGCTGGACGAAACTCCGTTGGTGTTGTGTTTTCTATCCAAAATACAATTGGTTCCACTGGCTCAGATATAGGTGCAGATGGTTCTTTCTTGATCAAATTCCAGCGGTGGATAAGGTCGCGATAGGGGGTGTTGCTTGTAGATGTCAAATCAGTGACTTGCGTCATGAAATATCCTACTCTAGGATCGTCGTAGCGAGGATTATAATCGTTCTCCGGCACTGCAATAAAACTGTGTTGAATCACCATATGAACCGCTCGGGGATCCGTGATCCCTGGCCCACCGCGGTTCGTTGGGGTGGGGTTGTCATATACATATTTTATTACTACGTCTGAATTAAGCGGGTAATTATTAAGCGCTATATATTGACATTTCTTCTTATTTAATGATCCCAAGGCAAAGCGGGTGCCTGGTTTTGCTTCTGGCTTGGGTGCCGGTTTGATCTGATATAGGTTCTCAGAAAGAAACATGTCATCGACTTTAATGAGCATCGCACCTGTTTCATCGTCGGTCGCTACAATTACCAGGGCAACTAAAACGGCGGCATTTATATTAGCAGATTCAGCGCGACTTAATGCGTTGTCTGGATCGAAATAATAAGCTGTATTTATAGTTAAAAATTCCAAGCGGTTGAAATATTTTCTGATCTCAAAAATTTTACTCGTCTTGTATGCGCCTCGAAAATGTCCGACGTCTACAACACCGTCCAGTGTATGAACAAAATGTATATATTCCTTGTTGAGTTGGTTTTTCTCTATCAGCATTTGCACAGACCCATTAACCGTGTCTTGAAAAAAGGTGAATAATCCTTCTATCTTACGTGAAGACTTTATTAGTTCTGAAAGTGTTTTTTTTGTATCTGTGGAATCTGCTTTAACTGCGGTGGTGTCATTTGTTTCCTGGGCCGATAATGATATTAAAACAAACGTCGCAATACAATACATAGTGAAAAATAAACGTTTAATAATATGTTTTAATGATGACATTACTTCTTCACTTTTTCTGTAGGTAGAGATCTGTAATTGTCCCTGTAAATACCTCTGCGGCCAAACCTACTGTTTCGCTTAGTGTGGGGTGCGGATGGATTGTTAAACAAAGATCCTCTGCATCTGTACCCATTTCTAATGCTAGAACAGCTTCAGATATCAGATCGCCTGCGCCACTACCGACTATTCCGACGCCTAGAATTTTATTGCTATTCGGTTCAAACAATATTTTTGTTTTACCTTGGCTTGCTCCAATAACGATCGCGCGGCCACTCGCAGCCCAGGGAAATTCTCCTTTTTTATATACCACGCCCTTTTCTTGAGCCTCGATTTCTGTTAATCCTGCCCAAGCAATTTCTGGATCTGTATATACAACGCTTGGAATTGCTTGAACGTCGAAAACCGCTGGTTGACCTGCGGCCACCTCTGCGGCCACCTTCCCCTCATGAGTGGCTTTGTGGGCAAGCATTGGTTTACCCGCAATATCACCTATGGCATAAATATTTTCCACAGTTGTACGCTGGTATTCATTAACAGGGATAAAGCCGTTCTCATCAACAACAATGTCGGTGTTTTCTATTTTCAGTAAATCTGTGTTTGGTTTTCTACCCACAGCCACTAGAACCTTATCAAATTCCTTGCATAGGGTCTCATCCTTATTTTCGATAGTTACAAGCAATGTGTCGTTATCATTATCAGTAATGTTAATTACTTTAGAGGACAAAATAATATCATCGAATTGTTTCGACAGTTTTCGGTATAATGGTTTTACAATATCCGCATCAACACCGGGAATAAGTGTTGGCAGAAACTCAACCACAGTAACATTGGACCCAAGCACTGCATAAACCTGTCCTAGTTCGAGACCAATGATACCGCCGCCAATTACAAGCAGTGTGTCTGGAATGTTTGTCAATTCAAGCGCTGTTTTTGAAGTTAAAACATTCGGATTGTTTTTGGGGGTGCCGGGAAGCATAAGCGCTCTGGCCCCAGCAGCGATAATACAATTATCAAAAATAATTTTTTCGGTGCCATTTACGGTTTTAATAGATAGTTCTGAATTTGATAAAAATGAAGCTGTACCTTTAATTGTATTTACGTTTCTTGCTTTTGCCATTTGCGCAATACTTTTATTTAGGCGGGCTATGATCTTATCTTTATGGTCCCGGACTTGATTGATATCTATTTCAGGTTTCCCAAAGCGGACACCCATCTTTGAGAGATGGCCTACTTCTGATATCACTTTAGCAATATGTAGTAGTGCTTTTGATGGAATACAGCCCCGGTTTAGACAAACGCCCCCTAGGACTGGATCTTTATCAACCAAAGTAACATTTTTACCCAGATCTGCTGCTCTGAAAGCTGCCGTATAACCGCCAGGGCCAGCACCAATAACAACAATTTCTTCGTGTTTTTTTTTTGGCATGTCTCCTATATCAATTATTGAAGCTTGATAGGTTGCCTAAAACTGTACTAAGCTTAGCCATAAATGTAGCCCCAGCGACACCGTCAATGACCCGGTGATCATATGAAAGGGAGAGAGGGAGAATCAGTCTTGATTCAAATTTATTTCCATTTTTAATTTGTTTATAATCGCTCCTAGAAACGCCCAATATTGCTACTTCTGGAGAGTTGATGATTGGTGTAAAAAAAGTACCGCCTATTCCGCCAAGATTTGAAATTGTAAATGTACCACCCTTCATTTCGTCTGGTTTAAGTTTTTTATTTCTAGCGCGATCACTTACATCCATTAACTCCTTAGAAATATCTACAATACTTTTCTGGTCTACGTCTCTAATAACAGGAACCAAAAGGCCAGCCGGTGTGTCCACGGCCACACCAATATGAAAATATTTTTTGATAACAATGTTTTCGCCAGTATGATCTAATGAACCATTAAATAAAGGAAATGCTTTTAACGCAGAAACGGTGGCTTTCATTAAAAACGGCAGCATAGTGATTTTTATTCCGTCTTTCTTATGTTCTTCTTTAAGCTTTTTTCGTAAGACTTCCAACAAAGTGATATCCGCTTCATCAAATTGCGTAACGTGGGGTATTGATTGCCAGGCCTGCCGCAGCCGCTGTCCGGTAATGCGCTTAATTTTTGTAAGTTTTTGAACTTCTACTGTACCCCATATTGAAAAATCTATTTCTCCTGCAATTGGTTCTATTCTGCCCCCCGAAGTTGACATTTGGAATTTTATATAACCATGAAGGTCTTCCTTTGTAATACGTCCTTTATGTCCTGAACCATTTATAAACTGTAGGTTAATTCCTAATTCACGTGACAGGCGTCTTACGCCTGGGCTGGCATAAACACCCTCTTTCTTTATGTCTTCTTTGATTGGGGTAAGAATGATTTCTTGATGTCTAATTTTCGCGGGTTTTTCATCTAGGACCGTACCCTCCTTAGTTTTAGGATCAGCCTTTACCTGCGTCTCTTCATCACTAGACAGCTCCACTTTTATCAACAAATCTCCGCTTTTTACCTCTGCTCCAGGTTCGGTTGAAATATCTTTAACTACCCCGCCGACCTCCGCGGGTATCTCCATGGTTGCTTTGTCAGATTCAAGAACCAAAATTGTATCTTCTGGTTTAATTACGTCGCCCAGCGAAACAGATATTTCGCTGACCACAGCGGTTTCAATTCCTTCCCCGAGGTGTGGTAATAAAACGTCTTTAATTGTGCTCATTTGTTATACTGTAATGGGACTCGGTTTTTCTGGATCTATATTATATTTTTCTATCGCTTTTTCCGCTTTTGATATATCCACCTTTCCCTCTATTGCCAAGGCTCTTATTGCTGCAAGAGTGATATAATATCTATCTATCTCGAAAAAGTGACGAAGATTTTCTCTAGTATCGCTACGCCCGAACCCATCAGTGCCCAATGCATAATATGGGCCGGGAACATATGGGCCAATCTGTTCAGAAAGCATTTTAACGTAGTCCGAAACTGCTATGGTTGGTACTCTATGTTGGCTTAAACATTTCTCCAAATGTGACTGCCGTTGTTTGCTTTCTGGGTGTATTAAATTCCAGCGCTCTGTTTCTTCTGCATCTCTACGCAACTCACTAAAACTGGTAACATTCCAGATACCAGGATCTATGTTCCAATCTCTCTTCAATAGGTCTGCAGCTGCAAGTGTTTCACCCATTAATGGACCACTACCAAGTAATCGTATGGTTGGGTTTTTAGTTGCTTTAATTTTATATAGACCCTTGATAATATCTTCACCTACATCATCTGGCATAGGCGGGTGTATGTAATTCTCGTTTTCTACAGTTAAATAATATATGACATCATTTCCTTTTTCAAACATATCTATAAGACCGTAATGCACAACTGTAGCAATTTCATAGCTATATGCTAAATCATATGCTTTAATGTTGGGAGTGACTGCGGCAGCTAAATGACTATGCCCGTCCTGATGTTGTAAGCCCTCACCATTTAGTGTTGTTCTACCTGCGGTACCACCCACCAAAAAACCTCTGGTGCGCATATCGCCTGCCGCCCAAATAAAATCCCAAACGCGTTGAAAACCAAACATAGAATAATAAATATAAAATGGTATCATGTTAATACCGTGCATACTGTAGCTTGTGCCCGCCGCCACAAAAGATGATACTGCGCCTGCTTCGTTTATACCCTCCTCCAAAATTTGCCCATCGGTGGCCTCCTTATAATAAAGAAATTTATCGGAATCAACGGGGTCATACATTTGACCTCCGTGGGCATAAATACCGAGCTGTCTGAATAAAGGATCCATCCCAAACGTTCGTGCTTCATCTGGTATTATAGGAACAATATTTTTTCCAATAGTCTTATCTTTTGTTAGAATCGTGAGCATTCGAACGTAAGCCATTGTAGTTGAGATTTCCCGATCGCCTGAGCCATCCAACAGCTCCTGAAATAAAGATATATCCGGAATTTTTATAGTGGGACCCTGTCTACAACGATACGGTAAAAATCCGCCCAGCTTCTTACGCTGGTTTTTCATATATTTTATTTCATCGCTTTTATCATCCGGTTTATAAAATGGAGTTGTGGATGCTTCAGCATTTGACAACGGTATATCAAAACGATCACGAAATTGTAATAGTTCATCATCGTTGAGTTTTTTTTGTTGATGGGTAATATTTCGGCCTTCACCAGCTTCTCCTAATCCATATCCTTTTATAGTTCGGGCTAGAATAACCGTAGGTTTTCCTTTGGTATTAACAGCCTCTGAATACGCAGCGAATACTTTAACGGGGTCATGACCACCAATTCGCATTTTACCAAGATCTTTGTCACTAATGTGCGCTACCATTTCTAATAGCTTTGGATATTTACCGTAAAAGTGTTCGCGAAGATATCCTCCGCCTTCGACAACATACTTCAGTAAATCACCATCAACAACTTCTTCGGCGCGCCGTAAGAATAAATCCCCGTTTTCATGTTCAAGTAATTGATCAAAATCTGAACCCCAAATAACTTTTATTACATTCCAGCCGGCGCCACGAAAAGCACCCTCCAGCTCTTGTATTACCTTGCTGTTTCCCCGCACCGGACCATCTAATCTTTGCAAATTACAGTTGACGACAAAAATTAGATTATCAAGCTTTTCTCTTGATGCCAGTGTTAAGCCGGCTAGCGATTCTGGTTCATCCATTTCACCATCACCGAGAAAGGCCCATACTTTGCGACCCGTGTCTTCCATCAAGCCGCGGTCAATTAAATAATTCATGAACCTAGCCTGATAAACAGCCAATAATGAACCCAGGCCCATTGATACTGTGGCAAATTGCCAAAAATCTGGCATCAACCAAGGATGGGGATATGAGGACAGGCCTCCCCTTGGCGAAAGCTCACGGCGAAAGTTGTGGAGCTTTTCTTCGTCTATTCGGCCCTCTAAATAAGCACGTGCATACATGCCGGGTGAGGCGTGTCCTTGGAAAAAAACTAAATCACTACCTTGTGGGTGGTCTGGACCTTTAAAAAAATGGTTGAATCCTATTTCATATAAATTAGCTGCAGACGCATAAGTTGATATGTGTCCACCTATGCCAGGCGTGTTCTTGTTTGCATTTACTACCATGGCCATGGCATTCCATCTAATAATCGATTTTATTTTTCTTTCGATCTCTCTATTTCCAAGAAATTCAGGCTCTTGAATTGGAATAATAGTATTTACAAAGGGGGTGTTAGCATTAAACGGTAAGCGCGCTCCGCGTTTAGAGGCATAATCCACTAGTTTTTCTAATAGATAACTTGTCCGCTCGTACCCGTGCCTTTTAAGCTCGTCCTCAAGAGCCTCTATCCACTCTTGCGTCTCTTGTGGATCAATGTCTTTTCTACTTGGGCGAGCCATGGCCCATAAATTAATGCCTTTATGTTAATGTTATAATAAGGAAGATATCATGTATGATTGGCTGTCAAATTTCAATTTCTTTCCAATCTTCTCTTTGTACCTTCCAAACCATTGCTGCTGCAAAAAGAGAAATGTAGGTACCAAAAAATATCCACGGGGCTAGAAAACCGTACCCAAAAACCACACCGAAAAAATAACTGCCTGGTAAGAAAAAACACCAAACCAAAAAGCTTTCTACAAGGCTTGGAAAAAGCGTGTTTCCAGCGCCTGACAGCGCAAACCAAAGCGTCATGCCAATCGCGTCTACAAACTGAACAAGCCCAGCAAGGCGCAAACCCGTAACCCCTATATTGGCGACAGCATATTCGTTGGTAAACAGTTGAATAATTGTCTCTGGAAAAACAATAAAGACAATACCTACGGAACCCATCACCAGCAAACTCCACCGTGCGCTTTCGTGTATGCTCGTTTCCGCCTTATCTGGTGATTTTTCACCAAGGTATTTTCCTACTAATGTAGCGCAAGCCTGACCGATGCCTGCTGCTGGCATAAATGATGTTTGTAATATTGTGAACACTATTTCTGTGGCCGCCAGCTCTATAACCCCAATAATTCCCACAATTTTATAAAAAATAACATATCCTGTCATGGTTACCACCTCCTGAATTCCTTGTGGTAAGGTCAATTTAATTTGGCGTACAAGGGTTGGGATATCCAGGTGTGGCGAAAATACATTAAAGCGAGTGTTTATTTCCTTTTTGAAAAGCATTATAAAATAACAGGCCATCATAAATGCAGAGGAAATAACGGTTGCAATTGCGGCGCCGCGCACTCCCAGTGCGGGAAAATCAACCCAGGTCCATAATAAACCGAGCTTTGATAGGCCTAGATCATTAAAAAACTTGCCAACACCTTCGGTGCCATATATCATGCCAGCATTTAAGTAAACATTTAGCATGTTTGATGCGATGGTTACCTGCATATGAATTTTTGTTCGCTCCACGCCCGTAAAAAACCCCTGGAATACGAAACCCGATGTAGCAAAAACAACACTCAAAAAAGCAACGGAAACATAATCTACGGCCAGATTCACTATCGTTGGTTCGTCCAACACAAGACTGATAATCCGGTCTGCGTTAAAAAACCCAATTATTGATACGGGAACAGCAAAAACCATAGCTAATAACTGACCATTACGCAGGGCAACACCGCATTCATGATACCGCTTTTGTCCCAAGCGGCGAGATGAAACTGTTTGGGTTGCTGTCCGCAGCCCTATTGCAAAACTTATTGCTGTCCAGACAACCATTGACCCCATGCCTGTAGCCGCTAAGGCGTGGGCGCCTAAGCGACCTACCATCATAACGTCTACAACGCTCATTAGTGTGCGGCTTATGTTGCTAAATATTACTGGTAGCGCAAGTTTCTTCACCTCCGCAGAGATCTGCTCATCGCGCTGTGCTGGCAGGGTGCGCAACCTGAAGGCCATATTATCTAAAGTTTGGTTATTATTATATGGTTATCAAATAAGAACTGGTTTGTTTTGCTGCATACCGGTGCATTGGTCTCCACGCTTACCTTGGCCGACGGCAAAGCTTCATGGATATGGTTGACCTGCTCAAGTATTCGCAAGCCATCTTTCATGATGATTCTGCTTTTTCGGTTAATAATGATTGCAATGTGGTTACTAGCCTCCTGACGTAAAACGACGCGTTTATTTAGGAAAAATTTATTGGGGTCTATATAGTGGTCGTGTTTTTTCATCTGTCAGGTGCTTTTGTGGTTATATTGTAATCAACGCGCCCTTTGTTAATAACGGCCCTCGAACCGCCTGAATTTATAGCAAAAATTGCTTGGCCAGATCAACGCTATTTACTCCTATTCCTTTGATGTTGTAACCAACATAATGAAAAACGGGTGCCACAAGACCCACTGCTTCACTCCAAATTATTTTGCTGTTCAAGATAGCTTCTTCAAAGCGCTTTTGTCCAACGGTGTGTACTATCTTGGTTGGTTTTTGTGGGTGTGTTTTATACATATACGTCATGTCTGGAAACTGAGGTTGTTTATCATAAGGGGTCATACCAATTAAGTAGTTTTCACCCGATCTATTCACATGCCCACAAATGTTCACTATCGGGGTTTTACACTTAATGCGGTCCATTATTACAATATTTCGGTTCTGTACCGATGATTTTATGATATTAATGTTTTTTGGGTTACAGTTGTCTGACGACAATTTTTTGGGCCAAATAATCAATTTATCGTTCATTATACTAAAAACATGGCATGCCAGCTTTTTGGATATCCCGATCTCCAGCCCCCAAACGCCAGGGCCTGCACATAAATAATATGATTCAACGGGTTTTTTTATCATCCTTCCCGGGGCCCAAACAATACTGTGCCCAGCCTAACCATTGTGCTTCCCTGGAATATGCCTAATTCGAAATCATTGCTCATTCCCATTGACAAAACGGTTAGTTTTTTCTCTCGCCCAACCTGCTTATTAATGCTCTCTTTGATTTTTCGGAGAAGTGAAAAGGCTTCCCTTGTACTTTCCTTTTCTTGTGATACCGGTCCAATGGTCATCAATCCTTCAACAACAATTTCGTCTAAGGTCAGGCACTCCAAAAGATCTTGATCGTTGTCTGGATCGAAGCCGAATTTTGTTTTATCACCGCTGGTATTTATCTCTAATAATACAGATAGTGACTCTGTATTTTGTTTTAGTCTGTTGGCCAGTTTTTTAGCAAGGTGTAGGGTGTCAACAGAATCTATAGTATCAAAAATACGGATCGCTTTATTGATTTTGTTGGTTTGCAGGTGGCCAATCATTCTTTTTGTGTACACCAAACCTGGCTCTACTGCGCTAAATTTTTTACCTGCCTCCTGCACGCGATTCTCGCCAATATCAACAATACCGTTGCGAATGCTCATTTCAATGGTTTTCGGATTTCGTGTTTTTGTAGCGGCAACAATGGTGACGGTGTCGCTACGGCTGCACTGTTTTAGTGCCGAATCAATTTTATCTTTTACCCGGCTAATCCTATCAAGCAGATTTACGCCTCATCGTTTTCACTTTTCACCTATTCGCCTGCTTTGTTTTCATCAACAAGTGTTTTCTTGCTTTCGTCCTCGGGCTGGGCTTCTGTTTTGTCGTGATTATCTCTTGGTTCATCTTCATTGATAACACGGGAAATTGATGAAATTTTCGTTCCATCATCAAGCTTAACAAGTTTAACCCCTTGGGTTACGCGACCTATTGTTCTTATTTGAGATACGGGCTGACGCATGAGCACGCCTTTATCTGTAATTACAATTAGGTCGTCCGTAGCCACCACTTCCATTATAGAAACCATTTTTCCGGTTTTTTCAGTGACACGCATTGTCATAACGCCCTTACCTCCCCTTGTTTGGGTTCTGTACTGAATCACATCGGTGCGTTTGCCTAACCCGTTTTCGGTCGCGACAAGGACTGTTCCTTCCCTTTTCACAACCAACATCGCAATAACATGGTCATCTTTAGAACTGAGAGTGATGCCTTTAACACCCATGGTTTTTCTTCCGGTGGGTCGTATGTTTTTTTCTGAAAAGCGAATCGATTTTCCTTCGCGCGTACCCAGCAATATGTCGTTTTCACCATTAGTAATTCGCGCTTCAATTAAGGTGTCTCCCTCGCGGATATTGATAGCATATATCCCACCTTTACGTGGTTTACTGTAAGCTGATAACGTTGTCTTTTTAACAAGTCCTTTTCTAGTAGCCATAACGATATAGTGCTGATCGTCAAAATCCTTTACACTGACAAATGCCTCAACTTTTTCACCGGGCTCACAGATAATTAGGTTGACAATTGCCCGTCCTCGTGTTGCGCGACCTCCTTGGGGAATATCATACACTTTCAACCAATAGCATTTTCCGCGATTTGTAAAAAACAGCATGTAGTTGTGGGTGTTGGCGATGAACAGGTGCTCTACAAAGTCTTTTTCCTTGCTTGCGGCACCCTGAACGCCACGACCGCCACGCCGCTGGGTACGATATGTGTTCAGTGCAGTCCGCTTTATATATCCTTCGTGTGTGATGGTTAATACCACTTCTTCCTCAGCAATCATATCCTCCATTGAAAAGTCGCTGTTAACCGGGATGATTTCTGTGCGACGCTGGTCACCGTATTGCTCCTTCATTTCTAGAAGTTCTGTCTTAATAATTGACATTCTTTGGCCACGACTTTCAAGAATACCTTTTAAGTGAGTCATAAGTTTAATTACCTCTTTATATTCATCAACCACCTTGCCAACCTCAAGGCCGGTAAGTCTTTGCAGGCGCATGTCCAGAATCGCCTGTGATTGTTTTTCAGAGAAATTGAAGTTGTTCATTAGTCCTTCCTTGGCGAATAAAGGATCCTTACTCGCCCGTATGATCTTTATAACTTCGTCAATATTATCTAACGCAATTTTTAAACCCTCTAAAATGTGGGCCCGCGCCTCGGCCCCATTTAAATCAAACTTGGTACGACGAACAACAATTTCATGGCGGAAATTAATAAAATGACTCAACGCTTCTTTTAAAGGCATTATTTTGGGCACGCCTCCAACCAGCGCCAGCAAAATGATACCGAAAGTGTCTTGCAGTTGTGTGTGTTTATATAGCTGGTTCAATATAACTTCTGGCACAGCGTCCCTTTTTGATTCTATAACCACCCGAATACCATCCCTATCTGATTCGTCGCGCAGCTCTGTTATTCCCTGTATTCTTTTATCCCGAGCTAAGTCTGCTATCTTTTCAATCAAATTTGCCTTATTTACCTGGTAGGGGATCTCCGTTATCACAATATTATCTTTACCACTCTTTGTTGTTTCGATGTGGGCCCGGGCCCGCATTTTTATTTTTCCCCGACCGGTCTCGTAGGCTTGGGTCAAGCCGTCCATACCCAAGATCAAACCGGCTGTTGGAAAGTCGGGCCCCTTTATATGTTTCATTAATTCTACTGTTGTAATGTCCCCATTATCAATAAGCGCAACAACTCCGTTAATTATTTCGTTCATGTTATGTGGCGGTATCTTGGTGGCCATACCAACAGCAATTCCTTCTGATCCATTAATTAACAGTGTAGGGATAGTTGTGGGCAGTACGGTTGGTTCAGTTAACGTTTCATCAAAGTTTGGTTGTAAATCCACTGTATCTTTGTCTAGGTCTTTGAGCATTTCCCCAGAAAGTTTTGTCATTCGTGATTCCGTGTAACGCATGGCAGCGGCATTGTCTCCATCTACAGAACCAAAGTTCCCCTGACCATCCACCAACTCGTGTCGCATTGAGAAACCTTGAGCCATGCGTACTAGGGCATCATATATAGACTTATCGCCATGTGGATGGTATTTACCCATAACATCACCCACAATACGTGCCGATTTCTTATAGGGTCGATTCCAATGTGACCCAAGCTCATTCATTCCATAAAGAATCCTTCTATGAATGGGTTTTAAACCGTCTCTAACGTCTGGAAGTGCCCTGGACACAATCACAGACATTGAATAATTAAGATAGCTTTCACGCATTTCATCAACTATATCACGGGGCAGGGTGTTGTCTCTATTATAATCAACCATTAATGTTTCCTTTGATTTTAAACGTCGAGATTAACAACAAACTTAGCGTTTTTACCGATGAAGTCCCGGCGGGCCTCAACGTCGTGCCCCATTAAGTTTTGAAATGTTTTTGCCGCTTCAAACGCGTCTTCAACAGTTACCTGAAGTAAGGTGCGCCGTTCGGGGTCCATTGTTGTTTCCCACAACTGCTCTGGGTTCATTTCGCCCAAACCCTTATAGCGCTGAACATTGATTTTGGTGTTTTTGTTATCTCTCTTCATTCGCTTAACCGTAAAGTCTCTTTCGTTGTCATCATAGGCGTAAGTCTCCTTTTTTCCCTGAGACACCCGATAAAGTGGGGGCTGGGCTAGATATAAATAGCCACCATCAATAATTCCTCTCATTTTTCGATAGAAAAATGTCAGCAGTAAGGTACGTATGTGGGAGCCATCTACGTCTGCGTCTGTCATAATAACAACTTTGTGATAGCGCAACTTTTCTATATCAAAATCACCCGCGAATTTTTCTCCCGTTTCATCCTCCGCTCCCCCAAAACCTGTTCCTAGTGCCAATATCATTGATTGCACTTCATTGTTTGAAAGAAGCTTGTCAACGCGCGCTTTTTCTGAATTAATAACCTTTCCCCTAAGTGGTAATATCGCTTGTGTGCGGCGGTCTCTCCCTTGTTTTGCCGAGCCGCCTGCAGAGTCCCCTTCCACCAAATAAAGCTCACAAAACGCTGGATCTCGATTGGAGCAGTCGGCCAGCTTTCCCGGAAGGGATGACCCCCCTAAGGCACTTTTTCTGCGGATTAGTTCACGCGCTTTTCTAGCCGCAGACCTACTGCGCGCGGCCAAGAGCGCTTTTTCGATTATGCGTCTACCAATAGATGGGTTTTGTTCTAAAAATTCCAAAATGCCCTCATAAACCACCCTATCAACAACCCCTTTTACGTCACTGTTTCCTAGCTTTGTCTTGGTTTGACCTTCAAACTGCGGCTCAGCGACCTTTACACTTATAATTGCCGTAAGGCCTTCACGAAAATCCTCACCACTAAGCATGATCTTCTCATTTTTTTTTGCTTTTATTAGGTTGTTCTTGGTGGCATAATTATTCATAGACCTGGTTAGGGCTGACCGAAAACCAGAAAGATGGGTTCCTCCCTCAATGGTATTAATGTTGTTAACAAACGTCAGGATGTTGTCATTGTAGGTGCTGCTATAGCGCAGCGCAACATCTACAGGAACAGCAGTGTCTTCTTTGTTTACAGTAACTATTTTATTGTGCAGGGGGTTGTTGTTTTCATCCAGGTGTTTTACAAAATCACTTAAGCCCCCCTTAAACATGAAGGTGTCTGATACCGGCTCATCCGAACGCTCATCCTTGATAATCATCTCCAGCCCGCGGTTTAAATAAGCCAGTTCCCTTAGTCGTTCTGATATAATACTATATTCAAACAGGGTTTCTATAAAAATTTCTCCATCAGGAAAAAAACAAACTTTTGTACCCGAATTTTTTGTTGTACCTATTTCTTTTAGTTTGTTTTGTGTGACACCAATTTTATAATCCTGCTTATACTTTTTACCATCTCTTTTGACCTCCACCCACAGCCATTCAGACAGGGCATTCACAACAGACACCCCAATGCCATGAAGCCCTCCAGAAACCTTATAACTGTCTTTGTCAAATTTTGCACCAGCGTGTAGAACGGTCATAACAACCTCAACGGCTGGTTTGTTTTCTTCCTTGTGAATACCCACCGGTATACCGCGCCCGTTGTCCTCAACGGTCACAGATCCGTCAACATTAAACGTAACTATTATTTTTGTACAGTGACCGGCAAGGGCTTCGTCAATCGAGTTGTCGACAACCTCATAGATAAGGTGGTGCAGTCCGCGCTTTCCAACATCGCCAATATACATGGCCGGCCGTTTGCGTACCGCCTCTAGCCCTTCAAGTACTTTAATGCTCTCTGCACTATAGGTTTTTGTTGCTGTTGCCGTTTCAGTCACACAAATCTGATGTCCTTAATTGTTTTTTTGCCCAACGTTTCGTTAAGCTTGGATAATATCTCTTTCTTTTGGAGTTGTAGTTCCTGTGCCCAGACAGGAGAGGCGGCATGAACAACTAATGTTCCGTGTTCAACATCTTGTACGGTTGTGTTTTCAGCTATTTTCTTACCCACTGCTATGGGCCAGAGACTCACCGCCTGCTGTTGCCTAACGCCTTTGTCAAGGCCCATTTTTAATAAATATGTTTTTAGTACTACTTTAATGGGTTTCATTTTTTAACGGGTCGGCTAATATCAGGTCAATCGTTCAAACGAATGGGCATCAGCAACATTGTAACGTCTACATTATCGTCAGGTGGCGTTGGATAAAAAAGTCCTGCGCTGATCGGCGTATTAAGCTTTATCACGATTTCATTGGATTTCATATGTGACAATATATCCTTTAAATATGCGGCGTTATAACCCACATCGATTGGGTCACCAGCATATTCTATCTCTATTGTTTCCTGCGCTTTTGATGCTTTTTCGGGATCCTCTGTTGTTATGGTTGCTGACCCACTTTCAGCGCGTATCGCGATCTGATGTGTGGATTTATTTGAGAATATTGAAACGCGCTTAACAGCTGAAAGCAGATTATTACAACCCACTTTGATCTCCTTTTCATTGTCGGTTGGTATAACGCTTTGGTAATCTGGAAAGCGTTCATCAATTATACGAGTATATATTGTATCAGCGCCTATGGTGGCGGTAAAAACATTATCTCCCACCCATAATTGTATCGGTTCGTCATTAGGAATATATGTAGTAATTATATTTAAAAATTTCCTGGGTACGATAACCTCTCCTTGAAATTGTCCTGCCTTGAAGTCATTGCGCACATATCTGGCCAGTCTGTGTCCATCTGTTGCAACCGCTATAAGGCTTTCATTTTCAAACTTGAAATAAACCCCCGTAATTGCTGGTTTGAGGTCGTCCCTGCTTACAGCAAAGCTAATTGTTGATATTATTTCGTTCAAAATGTTCGCTTCTATACCTGCCTCAACGCGTTGATCTGCTTCTGGGGTTGCTGGAAATTCCTCAGCTGGCTTACCCATCAGATCATAGGATCCAACGTCTGTGATTATTTTAACATTATTATTATCATTAACATCTATTGTTATACGAGTATCATCAGGTAGTTCAGAAGTTATTTCTGATAAAGTTTGAAGTGGTATTGCCGCCGAACCGATTTCTTCAATACTGCTTTCGATCGATGTAGTAATCGTTATTTCTAAATCTGTAGTTCTAAGTGTCGTTCCTGTTTCTCCTACGTCAATTAGAACACAGCTTAGTATTGGTAGTGTTGATCGGGTTGGTGTAGCTTTAGATAGTTTTTGAAGTGCTTTTTGAAGTTCGGATTTTGAGGTAGAGTTTTTCATGAATTATTTGGTAAGTGGATCAAGTATTTAATAGTTTAATTATTAATTAATAGCTGCGGAACGTTACCTAAAACAGGCTCATTTCACAAGGTATTTTAACTATTTTATTGAGAATAAAAGTACAAAAATCAATTAAAAAAAATATATAAATTATTTGTATTATTTATATGTTTAGGGTAATTGTGTATAAATAATATTTTCTGCTATTAAACTAGTTATTATTACAGAGTATAATAAAGAATTGATTAACCAATTCTTTATGTGTATAAACAGTAATGTTTTGTTAATTAATTAAACAATGTTTGTAAAAAACGGTTCTAATCAAAATAAATACACGTGTTGAATAAATTGTTAATAATTTTGTGAATTATCTTTTCGGCTAAAGTTTATTCCTTAATATCTATAAAAAAGTTGGAGCGCGCGTCCGCTACCCAACCCCGGAAATACTCCATTCTTCTGTGATTAAGAGTAATTTCTTCTATTTCTATCCAATGTGTTTCAAGCGAGGGATATCCACCTGGTTTAACAGCTTCAACCCATAATAAATGATATCCGTAATCTGATTTAACAGGTCGACTACACTCATCTTTTTCTAGTAGACCTAAAACCTCTGCAATCACTGGAATTGGTGAGTTGGTAGGAGTTATCCACCCTAAATCGCCGCCTATTTTTTTTGTCGGTTCATCATCAGAGAATTTTATTACTAATCTTTTAAAAGAATCTAAACTTTTTGAACTATCTCGCAGTGTCATCGCATAGTTGTAGGCGCGCGTTTCATCTTCTTCTGTTATCTCTGGTGATATCAAAATATGTCTGACTTTTATTTTTTCACCAGATTTTTCTGTTGTTTCCAAAAGGTGGAAACCAAACTGTGTTTCAACAGGTTCGCTAAGTGTATTTATATTCTGTGTGAACGCAATCGTTTCAAATTCTTTCACCATTTGATTTCGGCGTATATACCCTAAAGAACCACCGTTATTTTTTGAACCCGGGTCTGCAGAATATCTACTTGCTAGATCTGAAAAAGATTCACCTGCCGAGATTCTTTCCCGCAAAGATTTTATTTTATCCAGAGCATCCAAACGACTTTTCTCACCAGGCTTTATCCTGACAAGAAGATGTCTAATTTTCATTTTTACAGGGAACACTGGTAAACTATCTTTGTAGTTGGTGAAAAAGTTAACCACGTTTTCCCTGTTGATGTTTACTGACATAATCAGTTGTTGTTGATATTGTTCTGTTATGAGTCTATCGCGCATATCATACCAATATTCTCTACGAAAAGCATTCAATGATTGACCCAACATTTTTTCTGCCATTTCTTCGGTTCCAGCCCGCATTATAAATGTTTCTATTTGCTGTTCCAGGGCGCGGTCTACATCTTTCTCGTTTATCTCTATTGAATCTAATTTTGCCATTTCAAGAATAACCTTCTGATCAATAAGCGAACTTAAAACGTCTCCCTGCAGTTTTTCGAGAAGAGCCCGGTCTCTTGTTACATCTAAACCCTTTTGTAGCGCCGTCATGCCCACCACTTGAGAAACGTCGCTTTTAAGAATAATGTTTTCACCGACAATTGCAGCAATACCGTCTATCGGCATATCTTGAATTTGTCCGTATATGGGAAAGAATGCGTAAATAAGTAAGGCTTTAATAGAATTATACAATTTTTACAGATCTTCTATATTTAACTCAAATAGATATTCTTGCTTTAAGCTGTCTAAAATGGCCACCGATTGAATTGCTGCCTTTCTTTTTTGGATCACCAAATAAATATTGTCATAGACATCGTCTAAGCCACGATAAGTTCCTTTTGGAAATCTTTTTATTACCTCGATAACAGTAAACCTGACACCCGTTTTGATTGGACCTACATAATTGCTTTTTGATCCACCGAAAACAGCCTTATTTATTGCTGGTAGCAGCCGATCCTCTTCAACGTTAATTGCATTAACACCATATTTTTCGAAAAGTTCATTTCGTTTTTTGTTGCCCTCACCCTTTTCTAGGGTTAATCTTATTTTATTGGCGTCTTTTTTACTATCAACACTAAATCTGTTTATTAAGGCCTCACTACGACTGCGTTTAAACATTTCTTTTTGCGCAGAATAATAATTTTTTATTTCCTCTGTAGAAACGCGCACTTGTGACTGTAAAACCATGTCCAAGTATGTTTGTCCTATGATTTTTTTTCGATAATCTTTAACCCGGTCTACAATAGTAACATCTTTGTTAAATCCAGCACGAACACCAGCAAGATATAGCAACTCGGCGTTGATCCATTGTGTTACCTGACTTTCTACATCGGCAGACCGGTATTCAGGAGCCCTATTGATTACATCGTCTCTTGTAAGAACTGAATTTCCCACCCGCGCTAAAACAACGGCGCTATCGTTTGTTTTGTTGCAGCTAACCAGGGTTAAGAGAGTAAGGAGAAATACACCCGTTGAGTTATACATCGTAGTAAATTAAGTATTATTGTTATTATAATAGAATAATTCCGCATTCTGTATAAGCATTGTTAGCGGTTCATCGCCCACACCACAGACAATATCCAATCCGAACGCATCTTTATTTGCCTGTTTGAACATGTATTTTATCTCGGCGCTTTCTAGGGCGTCCATTAATCCATTTATAGATAGTTCTTTTGCTGTTTTGGGATCGGCATCCCTGAGCGTAAGCATAACTCGATCTTTTTCGATAAGAATGTTTTTCACCAACGTGTTTGTATAGACTGTTCTTATTTCAGTTATTTTATATAGGTTTGTTGTGCCCGGGTCAGGTTTACCGTAGCGGTCTGTTACTTCTTCCCGAACAGCGCTTATGTCATGTTTGTTTTTAGCGTTGGAAAGTCGTTGGTAATAATATAAACGATCTTGTGATAGGGACATATAGCTGTCGTTGAATGAGGCGTTTCCATAATATTGTATCTTTGGTACGTGTATATTGGTCCCCGCCCCGTTTGATTTCTTTAGCTCTTCATTGAACATTTTGCAATAAAGATGATAACCGACGCTTGAAATATGACCGCTTTGTTCATAACCGAATACATTTCCAGCACCGCGAATTTCTAGGTCTTTTATTGCTATACTGTAACCAGACCCAAGGTCTGTATTTTCTTGTATTGTTTTTATTCTTTCTACCGCACTCTCTGAAAGACTCTCTTCTTTTGGTATTACCAAATAACAAAAACCCTGCCTATTACCACGACCAACACGGCCTCTGATTTGGTACAATTGAGATAATCCATACATGTGTGAGCCGGTTATGATAATCGTGTTTGCGTTGGGGACATCTAAACCGGCTTCGATAATGGTTGTTGTAACTAGCACCTGTATGTTTCCATCGAAAAAGGAAAGAATAATTTTTTCCAAATCCTTACTATTCATTCCACCGTGTGCAGACGCAATATTAGTGCCAGGGAACATTTCCTTTATCTTTTTTTTATAAAAGGGAATTGACTCAATTCTGTTGTGTAGAAAATAAACCTGTCCGCCTCGCCTTATTTCGGCTCCCATTATCTTTTTAAAGAAACCCCAGTTTTGATATATAACCTGAGTATTTATGGGCACCCTTTTTACCGGAGGTGTGTTTATTAAGCTCACAGGTTTTAGGCCAAGAAGCGAATGTTGAAGAGTTCGTGGTATTGGTGTGGCAGTTAGCGTTATAACATCAATAGATTGTTTGAGTTTTAACAGTTTGTTTTTATGAACAACCCCAAAACGATGTTCTTCATCTATGACCAATAGTCCTAACTTGTTTTTCGGGACGCTATCGCTTAATAGTTTATGTGTGCCGATCAATATATCTATCCTTTTGTCGACGATACTGTTTATTATTTTTTTTTGTTTTTTTGCTGAAATAAATCTTGACAACATTGCAACATTTACGCCAAAATTTTCCAACCTATTTTTAAATAATATATAGTGCTGATCAGCCAGTATTGTTGTTGGTACTATTACCATTACGAAAACACCAGAAAAAGCGGCTTTTGCCGCAGCCCTCAGTGCGACCTCAGTTTTACCAAAACCTACATCACCAATTATTAGCCTGTCCATTAGCCCGGGCGATGTCATATCTTTGTAAATATCGACTATAGCGGCCCTTTGATCAACGGTCTCTATATAAGGGAAACTTTCAGCCAACGATTTTTCTAAATAGTCTTCGTTTTTATAAGGTATTTCTCTTCGTGAGTGTCTGTTTTTGTTGACTGCAACCATATCCCCAATTATATCACGAATTTTTTTTCGTGCTTTTGACTTTCTAATGCCCCACGTACTACTGCCGATATCGTTTAATATTGGTTTTGGCTGTCCTATGTGTGGGGCGATCATATCCAGACGTTGTGCTGAGAGCTGAACCGTCGCATTATTAGCGTATTCTAATTGTATATAATCTTTATCATGTTTTCTTATCAGTCCCCTGTATATACCTATACCATAATCGACATGGGTTATGAATTCGCCCCATTTAAAGGAATAATAACTTTCTATTTCTTTTTTAGGTGCGGCTACATGTTTTATTATTTTTTGATTAACCCCAATCGCTGCAATACCACATCCCTCTATTAAAATATTTCCATTTATATATCCATCTATATAAATACTGTCATCAGGAAAAAGCGACCTTTCTTTAGGGTCGGATCCAACTATGTATAACACAGTTGGTTTGTGTTCATATTTTCTTAATTCCTTTATGTTTTTTAGATATACATTACTTATCTGTAGTGTTCCTATACTATGATCATTATTTTGACCCTCGTAATTGAGAAGACATTTGTTGTTTGTTAAATTCTCGTTTATAATTTTATAGCCAGACTCTTCAAATAATTTTCTATATGTTATTGTAAATACAGAGTTTAAGTCTTTTATGATATTCGGTATACGTATTTTACTCGTGGTATCGACAGACAATTGTGAGGTCGGGTTATAGAAACGAATACTGGAAATCACATTACTGTCAAATTCTATTCTGACGGGGTTTTTTGTATTATTTGGGAAAAAATCAATTATACCGCCCCTGTGCGCGTAATCACCAATATTTTTCGCTTGATATTTTTCTTCATATCCATACTCATTTAATTTATTTAAGACTGTATCAATTAAAAGCTCATCGTTTACAAGGACATCAAAACCGACCCTCTTCTTTTCCAGCATTGGCCTTGGAACGATTAAATCCAAACCTCCCTCCGTAAAGATCACATTCGGTCGTTCATCAATAAAGGAATTAGCCAAAGTAGAAATATGCCTTGTTATCGACCTATTGAACATCCTGGGAGCTAAATCAGCGCTCAACATGTTAGGAAGATATTGAACGTACAAAGACTTTACGCCGAACGATTCATGATAAAGAATAAAGGCATCGTCGCTAACAACAACCAGCTTCTGGTTTAGTGCAATAGCGCCAATAAAATAACTGCGTACTGCAGAACTAGTTAAAATTAAAGTAGCGCCCGATTCTCGATATAAAGAATCACCAAAAATCTTTATTTCATTTATGTTAGTGAGGGCATTTAATAATGGGTTATCGGCCTTCATGTTTCACGTGAAACACGTTCTTGTTTTGCAATAAATATAGACAAAACCGAAATATCGGCCGGTGTGACACCAGAAATACGCATTGCCTGACCAAGCGTTTCAGGCTTTATAGAACACAATTTCTCCCTTGATTCAGTTGATAAACCAACAACCAAATTATAGTCTAATCTTGGATACAATTTCACCATATCACTCTTCAATATTTTATTAATTTGCCGGTTACTTCTATCAATATAACCATGGTATTTAATTATTGTGTCTGCCTCTAACAAAATTTCATCTTTATAGGGCTTGGATACAGCAGGCGCACTGATTGTAGTCCCCTCGAAGGAGGACAGTAAAACGCCTGGCCTTTTTAAAAGTATTTTCAAGGGAATTTTCTGATCTATCGGCTTATTGCCTGATAATATTATAAGCTGATTAACTTGGTCTGGAATAACCGAATTTTCACATTCTGCAATAGCTTTATCCGTAGCTGATATCTGCGCAGCCAATACAACATACTTAGATTCATCAATTAAACCGCATTCCAGCGATTTGTTGGCCAATCTTCTGTTGGCGTTGGTATAACGCAGGACGAGTCTGTGTTCAGCCCTAGAGGTAAACATTCTATATGGTTCAGGAGTGCTTTTTGTTATGAGATCATCGATCAATACGCCGGCATACGCTTCGGCCCTATTCAAGATTAGGGGTTCGCGACCCTTTAAAGATAAACCAGCGTTTGCACCAGCAACAAGCCCCTGAATAGCCGCTTCTTCGTAGCCCGATGTACCATTAATTTGACCGGCGTTGTAAAGGCCTGGAACACATTTCGATTCCAGCGTTAGCTTTAATTGGTAAGGATAAATATAATCATATTCTATAGCGTAACCAGGCTTCACAAACTGAATATTTTCGAACCCCGATAAACATTGCAATGTTTTAAGCTGTACGTCTTCTGGGAGACTGGTAGAAAATCCGTTCAAATAAATTTGATCTGAGTTGAACCACTCCGGTTCACAAATCAAGCGATGGGAATTTTTGTCTGAAAAGCGGTTTATTTTGTCTTCAATTGATGGGCAATATCTGGGTCCCACACCCCTAATGTCTCCAGAGAACATTGGAGACAACATTAAATTATCGTTTATTATATCATGAGAGGACCTATTGGTCGTAATGCTATAACAAGGCACATTTGGCGGTTTAAAATTTTTATGAAAATGAGAAAAGGGAGCGGGGTTATTGTCCCCACTTATTTTATCTAATTTGTTCCAATCGATGCTATTTTTAACCAACCTTGGCGGCGTACCGGTCTTTAGTCGGCCATGTTGTAAACCAATTTCTTCTAAAGATTCAGTTATGCCTATGGACCTTGTTTCTCCCATCCTCCCGGCTGGTATCTTTTTCTGTCCGATGTGAATTACCCCGTTTAAAAAGGTGCCGTTTGTCAACACAACGGCGTTTGCAGAGATAACACCACCATCAACAGTTTTTACACCGGCTATATTGCCCTTTTTCAGGATTGGGGCCACAGCCTCCCCCTCAATAATGTCTATGCCAGTTGCTTGTACTACTGATTCTTTAACATATTGTTCGTATATACGCTTATCTACTTGTGCCCGCGGTGACCATACAGCGCGACCTTTAGACTTGTTTAGGATCTTAAACTGAATTCCTGAAAAATCGGCTGCCAAACCCATTACACCGCCTAGCACGTCGATTTCTCTAACCATCTGGCCCTTTGCTAGACCGCCTATTGAAGGATTGCATGACATTCGGCCTATGGAATTATTGCTTAAGGTTAAAAGGGCAACTCTTGCCCCACATCTTGCTGCAGCAAGAGCAGCCTCAATACCGGCGTGTCCGGCGCCCACAACCACAACCTGATATTTGTTTCCCGGTTTCACGTGAAACTATTTACCCACACAAAAGCTATCAAACATGTTATTGAGCACTTCATCGGCAGTTTTTGTTCCCAACAGGTCTTCCATACTGTTTAGCGCATTTTGCAGCTCAAAACTAACCAATTCAAGCTGAACGGGAGGTTGTTCTGCAATCTCTAATACTGCTGCCATAGCAACGTCAGATTTGAAAATAGCATTATATTGCCGTGGTGTGGTGATGCCAAAGTTTTCACTGGAATTGCTTTCCAGATCGAGAGTAGTTACGATATGATTTTTTAATTCATCCAGCCCCACACCCGTAAGAGCTGAAGTGAATAATCCAGGTTTAAATAGACCGCGAAATTCCTCGATATCCTTTTTTGGAATCAAGTCTATTTTGTTGTAAATGTTCACAATATAATTTTTCTTAAGTAACGTATAATCAGTAACTTCTACTAAAGCGCTACCTATAGTTATATCGTTTATAACGCAGACTAAATCCGCTTTATTCATATAATCCCTTGCCCGACGTACACCCTCCATTTCAACGTCATCTGCTGTCTCTCTTAACCCAGCGGTATCTACAAGCGTTATAGGGACACCATCTATAATTATCAGCGCTTCTAAAAGGTCTCTAGTTGTCCCGGGTTCTCGGTTTACTATTGCACGCTCGGAACCAACAAGAGAATTAAAAAGTGTAGATTTACCAGAATTCACCGGACCACATAACACGACTACAGCCCCATAGGTCATAATGCGACATGTATTATAGTTTTCTATCAGTTTTTGCACCTTTTCATGTATTTTAGCTGTTTTATTAATTATATAGCTAATGTTTGCAGTTGTTAGATCCTCCTCCGAAACATCCAACAAATGCTCTGAATAACTCAACACATCAATCATTTCATCGCGCATTGAAGTAATTTCTTTGCTTAATTTACCCCGTAGGCAATTAAGCGCAAGGTTAACACCGCGGTGGGATGAGGCCGATACCAAATTAGCGACAGACTCAGCCTGCATTAGGTCAATTTTACCGTTAATAAATGCCCTCCTAGTAAATTCGCCCGGGCCAGCTGGGCTAGCACCATAACTTATGCAGAGATCTACAACATATTTCAAAATATACGGACTACCATGGCATGAAATCTCCAAGACATCCTCACCCGTATATGATTTAGGCCCTTTAAATAAAGTAAGTACGGCATCATCAAAAGGCTCCTTGTTTTCGTCAAAAATAATCCATCTATAGGCAAGTCGAGGCTTAATGAAACCAAGTTCATCTTTCGAACGGTTAGTTAGGTCACCAAGAATCTTTACAGTATCTGGACCGGTTAATCTAACAATGCCGATACCACCATAACCATATGGGGTTGATTGGGCGACTACAGTACCGACATTAAACACTTTTTTTGTTAACGACTCCCTTAAGGTTGGTTTGCGGGATTAGATATTTCTGCTGCAGCACGGTTAATATATTAAAAAGTGTATAATACAACACCAAGCCAGAAGGAAATTGGTTAAAAATCAAAACAAAGAAACCATTCATAAAGTACATCATAAATTTTTGCTGGCCACCAGATTGTGGTGTTGGTGTTGATTTCATTTGGATAAACATAGTAACGCCCATCAAAATGGGAAGTATGGCCACTTGACTACCATACAATGGCACGTTTATGCCTAAATCAAAAACAGCGTCCGGTCTGGATAAATCTTTAATCCATAAAATAAAGGGCGCGCCCCTGAGCTCAATGGATGATCTAAAAACCGTAAACAGGGCGAACAACAATGGCATTTGGAGTAAGATTGGCACACACCCGCTCAACGGATTAACGCCATGCTCTTTAAACAAATTCATTTGAACTTGGGCAAATTTTCGCTGATCATTCTTATACTTTTCACGAAGGTCATTAAGCATTGGTTGGACAGCCTGCATCTTTTTTGTTGATACGTAACTTTTCTTTGTCAACGGATAGACCAATATTTTAACCGCAACAGAAAAGACAAGAAGGACAAAACCATAGTTAGGTATATAATTGTATAGGAACAGTAAGAACCAGTGGACACCTTTGGATATGGGTCTTATAAATGCCCAACCAAAGTTCATTATTTGATCGAGATTATTCCCCAGCCGCTTGATGCGATTATATTCTAGGGGGCCTATATAGAGTGTGGATAAAAAAGGACGATTAACATCAAAAAACATACCCACATTGTAACTTATGTCACCGTTTTCCTCTATCGCCAAAACCTCAGAGCCTGGAGCCTGTTTTTTCGGCACCATGGCCATTATGAAATACTTTGTTCTTATGGCAACCCAATCGGTGGGGTATTCCATGCGTTCTAGCTTTGCCTTAGATGGTTTCTGTGTTTTAGGAGTATATGTTTCATCTCCCTGAAAAACAACAGCCTTGTAGTAGATTTGTTCGTCTTTTTTGTTTGGTTCGGTTAATGGCAGCCCACCAGCCCAACTCACGGTTGAGATACCACGAGAAACGAAGTTATGGATAGCTGACAGGTCCACGCTCATATCAATAATATATTTATCTGGATAAAAGGTAAGCGCCTTGGTTATTTGTTTTTCAGCAACTATTTTACGAAAAGTGACCGTAGTTTGATTTTCGTAGACATTGATATCGTAATCATTATCTGTAATCCAACCACCAGACAAAGAGATGTCGTCCCCGTCTATCGACCTAAATCGCACCAGTAAATTGTTTGCATTTTTATTGTCTATTAAATCAACGCTTTCTGTGTCATTAAGCGCATGATTAAGGAGCACTAAAGATGCTATGGATCCTCCGTTAATGGTGCTGATCTCAGCAGTATATAAATTTGTGTTTATAGTGAAGGATTTTGCGGCCTCTTCTTGTTTAACAAAAGAAAGGGAGGTTGTTATGTTTTCATTTGGCTGAAGTGGTGCCCTAATCTGCTCTTCCTTATACACAAAAAGGGAGTCGGTATCGGGCGGCGGTGGATAGACCAGTTTATAATATTCTGGTATCAGGAAAATGATCACCGCAATTAACAGAAACGCCAGAAGTGAATTTCTATCCATTAAGTCATATATTAGTGTATTTGGTTGAAGATCTTAGAAGCTATGCAGACAGAACTTTCCTGCCGCGCCGCCGTCGCGCCTTCAGAATACGTCTTCCGGCAACGCTTTTCTTACGCGCCCGGAAACCGTGTTTGTTTTTTCTCTTGCGGTTGCTGGGTTGATAGGTGCGTTTCATTTTTGCTCCATAAATAAGCCGCCGAAAATAACGATCACAGCTCTTTAATTAAAAGTATTATAAAACAGTAACATTGCTTATGGTTTGTATAAAATACTGCAATTCATTCATTGCTCACAATTATTTATGGTGGCTAAATTGACAGAACGGGTGGTTGTGGATAACCTGTGGATAACATTTTTATGGATCATAGTAATATTTGGAATAAGACCAAAAGCGTCTTAAAAGACCAACTTCCGGCTCACGCTTTTGAAACTTGGTTTGAACCAATTAAACCATTAGAGGTAAACGGCCCACAACTTGTTTTACAGGTTCCCAATCAATTTTTCTCAGAGTGGGTCGACATGCATTATCGTAAACACATTCTTTCAACTCTAGAAGGACTAGGCGATGGACCAAAAGAAATTAAGTATGTTATCTCCACAGAAGAAACCGTCCCATTAGAAAAAACAATGGACAATATTGCTATTAAAAGTACCCCGAAAAAGACACTACCGCCGTACCTAAGCACCGGCTATTCTTTTTCGACATTTATTGAGGGCCCAAATAACCAGTTTGCTAAAGCGGCGGCCCAGGCCGTGGCCAAATCACCAGGAGAACAGTCCTTTAATCCACTTGTTATTTATGGTGGCGTAGGTTTAGGGAAAACACACCTGCTGCACGCCATTGGCAATGAAATAATTATCACCGCACCTAAACTAAGGATTGTAATTGCTTCCAGTGAAAAGTTTACGTTGGACTTTATATCTTCAATCCAGAAAAACCGTACTGCTGAGTTTTCAAAGTCCTATCGTAATGCTGATGTATTATTAATTGATGATATTCAGTTCTTTCAGAAAAAGGAGCAAACCCAGGAACAGTTTTTTCACACTTTTAACGAATTATATCAGCTGGGTCGCCAGATCGTGATGACAGCTGACCGCTACCCGGGCGAAATGTCTGGCCTGCAAGATCGATTGCTGAGTCGCTTTCAATCTGGTTTGTCCGTGGATGTCCAGCCGCCTAATTATGAAACGCGGGTGGCTATCCTCATGGCGAAGGCCGAACAAAACAGCCTTGAGTTACCCTATAATGTGATCGAATTCATCGCTACTCATCTTAAAAATAATGTTCGTGATTTAGAAAGCATTATCATCAGACTTTTGGCACACGCATCGTTGTCGCAGGTTGATATAGATTTCCCGCTTGTGAAAAAAGTATTAAAAGAAAGGTTGGGTGATACGGTATCGGCGGACATATCTGCAGAGGATATCATTAATCGCGTTGCTGACTTAACCAACGTGCGTGCCGATGATATTGTGGGGCCGAGTAGGCGCAAAGAAATCGCTGAGGCTAGACAGCTATCCGTTTATCTGTGTCGCGAATTGCTGGGTCTGTCCCTGGCAACTATTGGTATGCACTTTGGCGGGAGGGACCACACGACAGCGCTGTACGCCTGCAAAAAAGTCAAGACCACCCTGAAAACTGATAAGCGATTTAACCGGATTGTGGGCACTGTCAAAGACGATTTATCGTTTGCCATCCTTTAATTTTTGCGTTGCCAATGACAAAGTGATGCGGAACACATCTGTTAGTGACACCTTGTTCTTTGATCACACACATTATATATTAGAGCAAAATTTTTTCTGATTGGAAGACCGGCGCATGGGCTGGTAAAAATTTTAACTTACTCTGGAGTACGAAATGAAGAGTTTCGCATTAAACATTAGAATTGCCCTACTATTGTTTGGGTTTGCTTTGTTCTATACTCAAGCCGCCAACAAAGATGTTTTAGAAAAACAATCCAATATCGAAAGGGAACAGACAGCGGGCAAAAATGAACCTATAGCTGCGCTAGGGCCCGTAAGTGAATTCATACCAAAACCTGAAAACACATTAGCAAAAACCCCGGTTTTTGTAGAACAAGAGCCCACGCAGCATGGCTATGAGCAACACAAACAGCCAGCAGACGGAATCAGGTTCGCGAAAGAAAGCCCACTCAGAAAAATAAAAAAAAATAATATCAAGATAACAACAGGTATTATTTCTGATAAAAATGCTTACCACAAGGAAACAGATGAAGCCCTGATTGAAGCGGTTTTGAATAAACACATCAGCGAAACACCGCTTAGTACTGCCGAGACAGAAATATTAAGAGCTAATATTAATAAACTACCAGTAAAGACAGCGGGGGAAAGGCGCCCCAGTATAAGCGGACACGGTCGTTTAACCAGAGACGCAACCGACCTTTTTTTCTCTGAATATGGAGAGGGCAGCAGCAACAATAAATACTTAGAAATTTATAATGGCACCGGTGCCGATGTTGATCTCAGTAATTATTTGATAATGCAAATTACCAATGGTGGTAATTGGTATGAAAATATAGACACACTTAGTGGTACACTGGCTAATGGAGATGTATATATCATTGCTTACCCATCAGCGGATGCTGGCATATTAGCGGAGGCCGATCTAGTAGAGGATGCAATTAGTAATTTCAACGGTGATGATGCCCGTGCCTTAATTAAAGTGGTAGGTAGCGACACAACGATTCTAGACAAGATTGGGTCTTCTGGATCTGATCCTGGTGCTGGTTGGGATGTTGCCGGCGTCACTGATGCCACGAAAGACCACACCCTGGTAAGAAAAAGTTCTATAACCAGCGGCAACACCAGCTGGATAGCATCAGCAGGAACAAACACCACAGATTCAGAGTGGATTGTTTACGATCAAGACACCTGGTCTTATATTGGGTCACACACCATGACCGAGCCAAACCTGCTCAGCGAGGGTTTTGAGGGTGGTGAGATACCAGAAAACTGGACCGTTTTTAATAATGATGGCAATACCAATTCTTGGAACGCATACGGCTCATCTTGGTACGCTCATACTGGAGATTATTCAGCAAGGGTATCTTCTTATAATCCACAGGGCAGTGACGATTGGCTAATTACACCAAAACTCGATGTTGTCAGCGGCGATTCAATTGTGTTTTGGGCCAAGTCTTATTCCGGTGGAATACCCGAAGATTTCAATGTTAAAGTCTCAACCACTGATAATGCAAACGCAACTGCTTTTGATGGAACACTTGCCAGCGTAACCTCCGCTCCAAACACTTGGACACGTTATGTATACGCTTTGGATTCATATGCAGACCAGAACATTTATATTGCCTTTCAATGTGTTACTGTAAACGGTTATTACTTGTATGCGGATGACTTCAGCGGTCCACAGGTTTGGATAGATGATAGTCCCGTAGCGTCTCTCAACACAAGCTCTATTGATTTTGGCAATACCGGCATGGGCGGCATTAGTGCACCCATCGTTATTAGTAACTTCGGCGCAACAGATTTGGTTATATCCAGTATTGCGGTGGCCAATTCTGATTTCTCAGTTTCATCTTTTGCAGCCACCCTTACAGGCGGCGGTAGTGATACTGAAATAATCACCGTGACCTATACACCTACAGTTGTTGAAGAAGACACCTCCTATGTGGTGTTGACCCATAACGGTTCATCCTCGCCAGATTCTGTCAAGGTGATGGGGGCCGGTAAAGATGCTATATACTGGCAGGATTTTGAATCGTGGGGGGCAGAACTGTTTACAGCCGAACCACAACCACTAGGCATGACCCAGGAAGGAAATATGTCATATTCTGGTGACGGTGCAGCAAACGGCTGGGAAAAAACAACTGGTGTCTCAATTGTTTTTGCAGGTGAATATGCGGCTGAATTTGATAGTTATGAAGGAAGTTCTGGTGGCACAGACACCAGTGCTTTTATTACACCAGCCATTGAATACATATCAACCAATATTGGCGCTGTTGAGGGCGCCCTGCGGTTTTATATGAAGAAGCGCGGGACGGAAGAGTTTTATGTAGCTTATTCAAGTGATAGTGGCACTACTTGGACCAAGGAATATTCGGACACGACAGAAAATTATGGCTCAGGATCCAGCGGTTGGAAGAGCATTTCCATCGAGGTGCCTCTTGGTGGTACCTATATTTTTAAAATGGTTGGCCGGGCAAACCATCAAAGCGTGTTGGGCGACGTGTTTGTAGATGAAATATCGTTCGTAGAGGTTCCTCCAACACCTGAACTATCTTTAACTTATTCAGCCGTCGGGTTTATGCCCCAGGTTATTGCTGACAGCACCATAAGTACAGCGTTTACTGTTGGTTTTAATTCCGGGTCTGCCGCCTTGGTGGTGGATAGCATCGTTACTGATAATGAGGATTTTTCAGTGATGCTCACCACAATGTCTTCCGGTAATAGCGTTGCTCCGGGCGGTAATGTTGATCTTGATCTTGTGTGGTCGCCTACATCGTTTGGGTTGACCAAAACCAATGCAGTTGTTTACCACAACGCGGACACCAGTCCTGATACAATTGTTTTCTCGGGTGAGGCTGGCCGCTCCTATGTAAGTTTTGACGATAACGATGATTTTCAGGGGGCTGCTTTTGATGGCGATTTGCCGTGGCTGTGGGTCAACGAAGACGCTGACGGAGATGGAGACTCCTGGCTGTTTAATTATAGTTATTCTGGCCCGGGATATACTGGAGACCCTGTTGGTTATTATGCCCGGTCACCTGGCGGTGGAAATATCTTACAGACCAGGATTCTCTTGCCGGTTACTGGTGATTCACTGATTTTCTATTATAATTCGTCCAATTCTGTAGATAGCGGTTATTTACACATCCAAGTTAATGATCTGGGTATAGATGATCAGTACAGCCATCTTGATTCTGTAAGATTCCTTGGCTATACAAATCTACGTGCAGCTATCGATTTGTCAGCTTATGCAGGCGACTTGATCAGGTTTAGGATAGAGGATGACGCTACCTATAATGATTACAACTATCACCGCCTGGATGACTTGCTCCTACCAGCGTATGATATTTCAAGCACCGGTCAGCTTGTATTAGGAGAAGAAGCAATTGATTTTGGAACAATTCATCCGACCACATCAGCAAGCGTTACAGTTGCCGTAGCAAATATGGGTGCCGCAGACCTAACCATTAGTAGTGTGGTAAGTGATAATGCAACTTTTTCAGCCACGCTGGCCAACAGCACAGTGGAATCCGAAACATCCACAGAGTTAACCGTTACCTTTGCACCCACAGCCGGGGGATCACAAACAGGAAGTATAATATTTTTATATGATGCCCCATTCAGTCCAGATACCTTAGATCTCTCTGGTGCAGGTTATAGCCCCGCAGGTGGGCCAGACGATTTTGGGTACACTTGGTCAAACAACTTTTCAGCCAGCGGACCATCCTTCAGCTGGGTTGACACCAGCGGAGCAACATCTACAGGTGTTGCAATAGGTGATGATGCTAGGGGCACCGTGTCTCTACCGTTTCCATTCCGGTTTTATGGTATCTATTATAATGAAATAACCGTTAGTACAAATGGTTGGGTTGGAATGGGCCAACACACAAATTATGGGAGTTCGTACTATTCAAATATGCCTATTCCCAGCACAGCAGATCCAAACAACATCATTGCAGTAATGTGGGATGATTGGAAAGCAGGGGGCTCGAATTATGGAGGTGATATTTTAACAAAGACAGTGGGCGCCGCCCCGAATCGACAGTTTGTAATAATTTTCCACAATCTACTGCGCAGCACAGATGATACAGATTATTATAGTTTTGAAGCACTTCTTGATGAAACAAGCGGTGATATTAATATGCAATACCTTGATGTAATTGGCTCGAGCAGTAATGCCAATAATGGAATTGGTGCCACTGTAGGCATTGAAAACGCTGATGGAGGTGAAGGCCTAATG
>Ga0208568_1000032_pt1 | contig 78125 bp, 79 predicted proteins | sample DeeseametaMP2969_FD_184165 | JGI IMG/M metagenome (GOLD analysis project Ga0208568, IMG submission 184165) | Marine microbial communities from the Deep Atlantic Ocean - MP2969 (SPAdes) | ecosystem: Environmental > Aquatic > Marine > Oceanic | place: South of Funchal, North Atlantic Ocean... | reverse complement strand
AATGGAATGGGAATTCAGCAAAGATAGGTTCATTGAACATTCATTGAAAAGTTCATTGAAGATTTTTACGACAGGCATAAAAAAAGGCGAGTAAAAACTCGCCTTTTAGAATTTTGTTTTGAGTAAGAATGATTACATTCCCATGCCGCCGCCCATGCCGCCCATTCCACCAGCAGGCATTCCACCAGGGCCAGAATCTTTTTCATCAGGCTTATCTGCTACCATTGCTTCGGTAGTAACTAACAATCCAGCGATAGAAGCAGCGTTTTGTAAAGCTGTTCTAACGACTTTTACTGGATCAATGATACCTTCTTTGAACATATCTACGTACTGTTCAGTTTGCGCATCATAACCATGTGATGGTTTGTTCATTTCTAAAAGTTTACCAACCACAACAGAACCGTCCACACCTGCATTATTAGTGATTTGTCTTATAGGAGACTGTAATGCTTTTTTTACAATCTCTACACCAGATTTTTGGTCATCGCCTTTAACTTTTACTTTATCAAGGTCTTGTGAAGTATAAAGAAGAGCACATCCGCCACCAACTACTATTCCTTCTTCTACAGCAGCTCTTGTAGCATTAAGAGCATCTTCTACTCTGTCTTTTCTCTCTTTAACTTCAACTTCAGTTGCACCACCAACTTTTACTATCGCAACACCACCAGCTAGTTTAGCCAATCTTTCTTGAAGTTTTTCTTTATCGTAGTCAGACGTAGTTTCTTCAACTTGTTGTTTGATTTGAGCACATCTTGCTTCGATGTCAGATTTTTTGCCGGCACCACTTACTATAGTACTATTTTCTTTGTCAATTTTTACTTTTTTAGCTGAACCAAGATCCTTTATCTTAACATTTTCTAACTTAATACCAAGATCTTCAGAGATAACTTGTCCACCAGTTAGGATAGCAATATCTTCAAGCATAGCTTTTCTTCTATCTCCAAAACCGGGAGCTTTAACAGCAACAACTTTTAAACCACCTCTTAATTTATTTACTACTAATGTTGCAAGAGCTTCGCCCTCAACATCTTCAGAAATAATCATTAAAGTTCTTCCAGCTTGTACGACTGACTCTAACAGTGGAACCATTGGTTGTAGGTTTGTCAATTTTTTTTCATGCAAAAGAATTAGAGGGTTATCTAATTCAGTTGTCATCTTATCTGCGTTTGTTATAAAATATGGAGAAAGATACCCTCTGTCGAATTGCATACCTTCAACTACTTCCAGTTCTGTTTCTATACCTTTGGCTTCCTCAACGGTGATAACACCTTCATTTCCAACTTTCTGCATAGCTCTTGAAATCATATCTCCGATTTCTTTGTCACCATTGGCAGAAATTGTTCCCACTTGTGCAATTTCATCACTGTCTTTTACTTTTTTTGCCGAAGAAATTAATTTTTCTTTAACTTGCTCCACTGCAGCTTCAATTCCTCTTTTGACATCCATTGGGTTCATGCCCGCAGTTACATACTTACATCCTTCCTTAACAATTCCTTGTGCCAAGAGAATGGCAGTAGTAGTTCCGTCGCCAGCTTCATCATTTGTTTTGCTAGCAACTTCTTTAACCATTTGAGCACCCATGTTTTCAAATTTGTCTTCTAAGTCAATTTCTTTAGCAACAGTAACACCATCTTTGGTTATTCTTGGAGCACCGTAAGATTTGTCTAAAATAACATTTCTTCCTTTTGGTCCAAGAGTTGCTTTTACTGTATTTGCAAGGATATCAACTCCTTTTAACATCGCTGATCTTGCATCAGATTCGAATTTTATTATTTTTGCCATTATAAACTCTCCTTATAATTAAATTATTTGCCAGCAGAGATAGAGATACCCATAATATCAGATTCTTTCATTATGCTGTATTCTTTACCATCAATTTTGACTTCTGTTCCTGACCATTTGCCAAATAGAACTTTGTCTCCAACTTTAACATCCATTGGAATTATTTTTCCATCTTCAGTTTTAGCCCCACCACCAACACCAACTACTTTACCTTCTTGTGGTTTTTCCTGAGCTGTATCTGGGATGATTATGCCTCCAGCAGTTTTTTCGCTGCTGTCTAGGACTTCAATTAAAACTCTGTCGTGTAACGGTTTAAATTTCATATAAAACTCCTATAAATATTGGTTTCATATAGAGACGCATCAAAGCTATTTCAAGTCATCCAATGAAATATATGATGTCAAAAAAATCAAAGAAATTAGCTTATTATTGAGTTATATCTGCCAAATGACCAAAAACTTAGATAAAGAAGGGTTAAAATCTATCGTAGATAATTATGATTTATACTTTATAGATCTATGGGGCGTAATTCACAATGGCATAGAAATCTTCAAAAGTTCAATTGAAGTTTTAAATGAATTAACAAAGTTAGACAAAGAATACATTTTACTCACAAATGCACCTAGGCCAAATGCGAATGTAAGAATTTTCATTGAAAAAATGGGTATGGATAAAAAAATTTCAACAAAAGTTTATACCTCGGGGGAGGCAGCGCTAGATTATCTTATTGCAAATTTTAAAGAGAAAAAGTTTTTCCATATTGGACCCCCTAGGGATTTTTCATTATTTAAAACATTTGAAAAAAATAAAATTAATGATCTTAATGAAGCAGAATATTTATTATGCTCAGGTTTGTTTGATGTTCAAGACAAGGAACTTTCTTTTTATAAAAAATTATTAGCCGCTCATTTTAAGAAAATTATGGTTTGTACAAATCCAGATTTAATTGTCGAAAGAGGAAAAGTTAGAGAATTTTGTGCTGGATCAGTAGCAAAAGTTTTTGAAGAACTTGGTGGTAAAGTAGAGTATTTTGGCAAACCTTATCCCCAGGTATATAATCAGGCGACAAACGTAATAAATAGAAAAGTTTTATGTATAGGTGATAATTTGAATACCGACATTAGGGGAGCTAATTTTCAAAATTTTAGTTCTTTATTGATTTCAAATGGAATACATAGAGAAGAAATTAATCAAGATAAAATAACTAATTTATTTAAAAGATACGACGTAACAGTAGATTTTTTGCAATCGAACTTAAAATGGTAAAAAAAATAAAACTATATAATAATTTCAAAATTCCAAAATCACATCAAAAATCAATTTTATTGATAGGTAATTTTGATGGGTTTCATTTAGGTCATCAAAAATTATTCGAACTTGCCAAACAATATAAAAAAAAAAATAAGATAAAATTTGGAGTAGTAACTTTTGATCCAGTTCCTAAAATGTTTTTTAATAATAATTTAAAAAATTATAGAATTACAAATTTAAATCAAAAGATAAAATATTTTAAAAATTATAATGTAGATTTTGTAATTGTAAAAAAATTCGACAAACAGTTTTCTAAAATGAAATCTTTAAATTTTATAGAACAAATTTTGTATAAAAAATTAAATGCGAAATATATTTTTGTTAGTAATAACTTTAGATTTGGAAATAAAAGAGAAGGAGATGTTGAATTATTAAAAAGTTTAGAAAAAAAATTTCAATATAAAATAATCAAACCAAAACCTTTAAGGAAAAAAAATAAGATAATTTCATCAACACTAATTAGAAAGCTTCTTTCAACTGGAAATCTTGATGAAGCAAATAAATATTTAAATAGAAACTGGTCAGTTGAAGGTTTAGTTCGAAAAGGAAGAATGATGGGGAAAAAAATTGGTTTTCCAACATGTAATATTGAATTAAAAAAATATGTTATTGCAAAACTTGGTGTTTATGCTGTGAAAGTATATATAGAAAATAGAAAAACTTTTCTAAGAGGTATTGCAAATCTGGGCTACAGGCCAACTTTTAATCAAAAAAAAATTCTTTTAGAGGTAAACATATTCAATTTTTCTGGAAATCTTTATAATAAGAATTTAAGAGTAGATTTCGTAAAATTTATTAGAAAAGAAAAAAAATTTAAAGGAATTGATCAACTTCGAAAACAGATTAAGTTAGATTTAAAAGTAGCAAAACAAACATATTAATTTTTTAATGAGCAAAGAAAATATTAATCTGCCGAAAACTGCATTTTCAATGAAGGCTAATCTTCCTGCCAAAGAACCAGGAATGATTGAATATTGGGACAAAATAAATCTTTATCAAAAGTTAAGAGACTCTAGTAAAAATAAGGAAAAATTTATCCTGCACGACGGTCCACCTTACGCAAATGGAAATATCCATATGGGTACTGCTTTAAATAAAATTCTAAAAGATATAGTTACCAAGTTTCACCAAATGGATGATAAAGATTCAGTTTATGTTCCTGGCTGGGATTGTCACGGATTGCCAATCGAATGGAAAATTGAAGAACAATATAAAAAAAATAAAAAAAATAAAGATGAAGTTCCAATAGTTGATTTTAGAAAAGAATGTAGAGATTTTGCTAACAAATGGATCAAAATTCACAAAGATCAATTCAAACGATTAGGTGTAATTGGAGATTGGGAAAATTATTACTCAACAATGAGTTTTGATGCTGAAGCTCAAATAGTTCGAGAACTTGCTAAATTTTTAAAAGAAGGAAGTTTATACAGAGGATATAAGCCTGTCTTATGGTCAACCGTAGAAAAAACTGCATTAGCTGATGCTGAGGTGGAGTATTTTGATCATACTTCAGATACAATTTATGCATCTTTCCCAATCAAAAAATCTAAATTTAATGATTTAAATAATTGTGAAATTATTGTTTGGACAACTACACCTTGGACAATCCCAGCAAATAAAGCTTTAGCCTACAATAATAATTTAAATTATTTAATTGTGGAGATTAATGATGAAGGGGACTTCAAAGGAAGAAAAATAGTTGTGGCAAAAAATTTATTAGAATCTGTAATTAAAGAATGCAAAATAGAAAACCATAAAATATTAAACAAATTTTCTGGTAAAAAATTTTCAGGAACTGTTTGTAATCATCCTTTTTTTAAAACTGGATACGATTATGAAATTCCAATGCTTGAGGCTAGATTTGTTACCACAGAGCAAGGTACTGGAATAGTTCATTGTGCGCCAAGTCATGGTCCGGATGATTTTAATTTATGTCTTAGTCACGGAATTAAAGCATTAGAGACCGTAGATGATGATGGAAAATATACAAAAAATATTCCGAAGTTTGAAGGAATTCATGTTTTCAAAGCTAATTCAATTATTATTGAAAATTTAAGAGATCAAAAAAATTTACTATCAAATGGAAAATTAAACCATTCTTACCCGCATTCTTGGAGATCTAAAGCTCCTTTAATACATCGAGCAACTGCACAGTGGTTTATTTCTATGGAAAGCCATGGTTTAAGAAAAAAATCACTTAAAGCGATAGATGACACAATATTTTACCCAAGCAAAGCAAAAGAAAGAATTAAATCAATGATTGAAACGAGGCCCGATTGGTGTGTTTCGAGACAAAGAGTTTGGGGAGTTCCTTTGCCAATTTTTGTAAAAAAAAAATCTGGTGAAGTTTTAATCGATGATGACGTTTTTGAAAATATAGCAAAAATTTTTGAAAAAGAGGGTTCCGACTGCTGGTTTTCAGACGATCCACAGAAGTTTTTAGGAAAAAAATACAAGTCAGATAATTATGAAAAATCGAAAGATATAGTAGAGGTATGGTTTGATAGTGGCTCAACGCACTCATATGTATTAGAAAAAAGAGCAGATTTAAAATGGCCAGCATCAATGTATTTGGAAGGATCTGACCAACATAGAGGTTGGTTCCACTCATCTTTACTAGAGTCATGTGGAACAAGGGGAAGAGCGCCTTTTGAAACGATTTTATCTCATGGATTTGTGGTTGATGGAAAAGGTCAAAAAATGTCTAAATCTGTAGGAAATATTATTGCACCAGAAGATATTTTAAAAAAATATGGTGCCGATATTTTAAGAGTATGGGTTGCCGCATCAAACTACGCTGAAGATCTAAGAATTGACCATTCAATTTTAGAACAACATGCCGAAGCTTATAGAAAAATAAGAAATACTTTTAGATATTTATTAGGAAATTTAAATGACAATTTTTCTGAAATAGATTTTAAAAAGGTTGACTTAAATAATCTTCCAGAACTTGAACAATATTTATTGCACAAAATATACTTATTAAATGAAAATTTTCAAAAATATTTTAAGTCTTATAGTTTTCATAACTTATATAAAGAATTATTAAATTTTTGTATAGTTGATCTTTCCGCTTTTTATTTTGATATAAGAAAAGATACTCTTTATTGCGATGCAATAAATTCTAAAAAAAGAAAAAACTGCATTTTAGTTTTAAATGTAATTATTGAATGTTTGATTAAATGGTTTGCTCCAATATTATCATTTACTACAGAAGAAATTTTTTCACTAATATACAAAAATGAAGAAAGCATTCATTTAAAGAAATTTGTAAACATACCCAAAGAATGGAATAATCAAAAATTAGGTGAGAAATGCGCTACTTTAAAAAAAATTAGAGATCACTGCAATATTAGTATCGAAGAAAAGAGAGCTGAAAAAATTATTGGTTCAAGTTTAGAAGCAAGAATTAAAATAAAACTTAAAAATAAATTTTTTGAAGTTGCAAAAGATATTGATTTTGCCGAACTATGTATAACTTCAGAAGCAGCGGTAGTTAAAGATGAAAAAATCACAGCTGATATCGAAGTAGAGACATTTAAAGCCGAAGGTAATAAATGCAGTATATGCTGGAAGATTAAACAAAAAAAATGTGAAAGATCTAATTGTCCAATTTAATACATGTTAAGTTTAAATATAAAAAAATTTTTATTTATTTAGTAATAATATTAGTAATTTTTATTTTAGATAGAATTTCAAAAATTTATATTTTAAATATTGCTGAAAGCAGAGGAACAGTAGAAATAAATTTAAATTTATTTTTAAATTTTATTTTAGTTTGGAATACTGGAATTGGTTTTGGTCTTTTGTCATTTGAGCACTCTACACTCTATAATCTTATAACCAGTTTAATAATTATAATTAATTTATTGATCATTTATTTGATCTTTAAATCAAATGATTTACGAGTATACTTTTTCATATTAATTTTAGGAGGTTCCTTTGGAAATCTGTTTGATAGATTATATTATTCAGCGGTACCGGATTTTATTGATTTAAACTATAAAGGATATCATTGGTTCATATTTAATGTTGCGGATATATTTATAACATTAGGAATTATTTGTCTTATTTTTGCTGAATTATTGAATTATAAAAAGACTAATGAAAATTAATAAAATTATAACAGTTATTTTACCGATATTTCTATTATATTCGTGTCAAGGAACAGTAGATGCATTACAAGGTAAAAAAAGATCTGAGAGCAGTGATGAATTTTTAGTTGAAAAAAAGAATCCATTAACACAACCACCAGACTATAATGAGCTGCCAGTTCCTGTTGGCCAAGAACAAGAACAATTTAATGAAGAAAATGAATCAGAGTTGAAAAAGATCCTAGATATAAGTCAAAATGAAGAGTGTACAATTCAGAATAAGAATATAAGTCAAAATGAAGAGTGTGCAACTCAGAGTAATACTGATGAAAATACATCTTTAGAAAAGTCTATATTAGAGAAGATTAATGATTAAAAATGTTAACCTCTAATATAAAATTTATTAACTTTATTCAAAAACAAAAAAAAAAACCAATATATAATTTTAAACAGTTAAAAAAAGAAAATTGGATTAAAAAATATAAACTACTTTTAAGTCTCACTCCAAATTACAAATACAGCTATACAAAAGCACAGATTAAAAACTTAAAAAAACAAAATTTTTTTAGATTAATTGGCATGGGTGGTTCAACATTAGGAGCTAAAGCAATATATAAATTTTTACAAGATAAAACGAAAAAAAAATTTGTTTTCATAGATAATTTAAAACCCAAATTGTCAAAATATGAAAAATCTAATGAAGCCGTTAACATCATTATCTCTAAGTCTGGCAATACACTTGAGACAATTATAAATACAAGTATTTTAATAAATCAAAATCAAAAAAGTAAAAATATTTTTATTACAGAAAAAAAAAATAGTTACTTATTAAATCTTGCACACAAGATCAGAGCAGAAGTTTTTGAACACAAAAATTATATAGGAGGAAGATATTCTGTTTTATCTGAAGTTGGAATGCTACCTGCTGAACTTATGGGATTTGATGAAAGAAAATTTAAAAGGTTAAACTTATTAATCAATAATAATAATTTTTTAAAAAAATTAATAATTAATGTTGATGCTACTCTAAAATTTATTAAGCAAGGAAAATCTAATTCAATAATTTTAAATTATGATGAAAAATCTGAAAATTTATTAAAATGGTATCAACAGCTTATTGCAGAAAGTCTTGGTAAAAAATCTAAAGGACTTCTACCAATGATATCAAATATGCCCATGGATAATCATAGTTTATTGCAACTGTATTTAGATGGTCCTAAGAAAAATTTTTATACTTTTTTTAATGTATTCGAAAAAAAATCAGAAATTATTAATAAAAAAAACATTCTAAATACACATGCATATCTAAAAAATAAATCTATTTTTCAGATATTAAATTCACAAAAAAAAGCAACAGAAAACATATTTAAAAAAAGAAAACTACCATTTAGAAGCTTCGAGTTGCTTAGAAGAAACGAAGAAACACTAGGAGAATTATTTTGTTTTTTTATTTTAGAAACAATTTTATTAGGTAGGGCTTTGAAAGTAAATTCTTTTGATCAACCATCTGTAGAACTTGTAAAAAAAGAGACAAAAAAGATTTTAATTTAAATAAATTTACCAAAAATTATCTTCGATATTCCATAATTTTCTGTTCTCAAGATTTTAAATTTACTATCAAAACTATCATTTGATCTTTTATGCCTATGCAAAACTATAATTCCTTCTTCGATTAAAATGTTCATTTCATTAATCTCATTTAAAAGTAAACTTATATTTTTTTCTTTATAGGTCGGGTCTAAAAAAATTAAATTGAATTTATTTTCTCCAATTTTTTTAATTTTTTTTAAATCAAATACATTTTCTGAAAATAACTTTACTTTCTTTTCACAATTAAATTTATTGATATTTTTTGTCAAAATTTTTATTGAAGGTTTATGCTGCTCAATAAAATAAACCTTTGAAGCTCCTCTAGATATACATTCTAATCCAAAAGATCCTGTTCCTGAGAAAATGTCTAAAATATTAGATTTTTTTATGGAAATTCTCTCATTTTTGGAATGCTCAAGAATATTAAAAATAGACTCTTTGGTTAAATCTTTTAAAGGTCTTGTTTTTTTATCTAGAGGTTCATATATTTTTCTACCTTTATAATCACCAGCAACAATTCTCATTTATCTATGACTTTAAATCCAATATCTTTCCTGAAAAAACTATTAGACCAATTTAAATTATTAATTAATTTTAAAACTTTATCTCTTGATTCTTTATAGTTTGAAGAAATAGAAACAAAATTTAGTACTCTTCCTCCATTAGAAAAAATCTCACCATTATTTTTTTTTGTTCCTGCATGAAAAATAAAATTATTTTTATCTAAATTTAGTTTTTTTAAATTATCTATTTTGATATTACTTTTAAACTTTCCTGGATATCCTTTAGAACATACTACAACGCATAAGCTTTTTTGATCTTTCCACTTAATTTCTATTTTATCTAATGTCTCATCACAACACGAATTAAGAATTTTAAGAAAATCTGTTTCTAACAATGGCAATATAGTTTGACATTCCGGGTCACCCATTCTTACATTATATTCAATAAGATAAGGTTCATTATCTTTAATCATTAAACCTGCATATAAAAAACCTTTGTAATTTTCTCCTAAATCTTTAACTGCTTTTAAAGTAGGTATAATAATTTTATCAATTATTTTTTTTTCTAAATCATTATTAATTAATGCTGAGGGCGAATAAGCACCCATGCCACCTGTATTCTTTCCTTTATCTCCTTCGAATGCTCTTTTATGATCCTGGGCTGTTTGAAAGTTTTGAAAGTTTTTTCCATCACATATTACGAAAAAACTCATTTCATCACCTTTTAAAAATTCCTCAATTAAAACATTTTTTGCTTCACCAAATTTTCCATCAAATATTTCTTTTACAGCTTCATTTGCAGAATATGAATTTTCACATATGTAAACTCCCTTACCTGATGCTAATCCATCTGCCTTAACTACAATTGGAAAATTGCTAGATTTTATAAAATTGATTGTATCTTTAGTATTTTCGAAAATACCAAAATTTGCTGTAGGAATATTATATTTTTTACAAATTTTTTTTGTAAAAATTTTTGATCCTTCAAGTTGAGAAGGAATTTTTTTTGGACCAAAAACTTTAATTTTTTCTTTTTCTAAGAAATCTACTATTCCATTAACCAAAGGTTTTTCTGGACCAACTATAACTAAATCAACTTTTGATTTTATTAAAAAATTCTTTATTTTATCAAAATTATCTAAATCGATTTCAATATTTTCAGCTATTTCACTTGTCCCAGCATTGCCGGGTATACAATAAATTTTACTTATTTGTGGAGACTCGGATATTTTTTTACAGATTGCATGTTCTCTCCCACCACTTCCTATAATACTTATAATCATATATAAGTATCCTTCTATCCAATGAAAAATAAATTAGCCACAATAAAATATCTGCCAAATAATTTTGAAATAATAGAAGATGGAGATCATGTAATTTGTGCGGTATCAGGAAAGAAAATTTATTTAGATAAACTTACCTATTGGAATGTAGAATTACAAGAAGCCTACTTTTCTTATGTAGAAGCAGATAGAAAGAGAGAAGAATTAATCAAAAAAAATTAAATTATTTCCAACGATTATGAGTCCAAATCCATTGAGTTGGGTTTTTGATAATCATTTTTTCAATATTTTGATTAATTGTTAAAGAATTATTTTTTAAGTCTTCTTCATGAACTCCAGTTTTTGTTATTTCGTATGGTTTATGAATCACCATTTCAAAATTAATTCCGTTTTTTCTTTCAATATATATTGGGACTAGTTTGCAATTGTATTTCAGAGCTATTTGTGCTGGAATAGTGGTAGTATGTGCCTCTTTATTGAAAAAAGATATTCTTGGTCCTTCGCTAACACGTTGATCTACCATTATAGCAATACTATACCCATCTTTGATTTTTTTTATTATTTCCCTAGAACCAGCTACACCTTTTGGAATTTGTATAGGGCAAATATATTTCATTCTTAAATATTCCATGAATGGATTTAAAAAAAAATTATTTAAAGGTCTATAAATTGCAGCAAGTTTAATCCCAAATTTATCTAGTTCCATTGCCATAAGTTCAAAATTTGCAAAGTGACCAGAAAAAAAAACTACCGGTTTATTTGATTCTTTTATTTGATCTAAATATTCAATTCCTGTGATTTTCATGTGATCAAATCCAGTTTTGTTTAATTTGAAATTTTTTAAGAAAATATATTCAGCAAAAGTTCTTCCAATATTTGACCACATTTTATTTATGGTCTCTTCCTCTTTTTTTTTATCAATATCACCTAATCCAATTTTAATATTTTGTTTAATTATATCTTTTGATCTAAAAAAAGGACCAATAATTTTTCCCAGAATACTTCCAAGGTTAGATGCATTTTTAAGTCCTATTATTTTAAAAATACAAAATAAAGAAATTATACTTATAAACTCAAAAAAATATTTTATAATTTTCATATATTTTTTTTTATTAATTCTATAAAATTATCTTTATTTTTTATCTCCAGTTCAATTTTCAAATATTGAAAATGTGTTTTAAAATTATCATGGATTCTAAAATAATCTTTTTCTGTAGTTAATAGAATTTGATTCTTTTCACTATTAATTTTTTTTATTAGCATTTCCAAGTCAGACACAGTAAAGTGGTAGTGATCTGGGAAAGAGTTTGTGCCTATTAAATTCAAATTATTTTCTTTTAATAAATCAAAAAAATTTGATGGATTTCCTATTCCAGAGAAAGCATATATTTGTTTATCTTTAAATCTATTAATATCTACGGGTTTATATTTTGAGTAGAATATTTTAACATTCTTGTTTTTATTATATATTTGATCTTCAATTTTAATATTTCTTTCACCATTTATAACAATGCAATCAGATCTATTTACAGCTGTAATTCTTTCTCTCAACGGTCCAGATGGTATTACGAGTCCATTTCCAATCCATTGCTTTTGATTAAAGCAAACAACTGAAAAATTTTTTTTAATAGTATAATCTTGAAATCCATCATCAAGAATTGCAATATCGTTTTTATTTTTTATTAGAGATTCTATTGCTTCTTTTCTGCTTTTGGAAACGAATGTTGTTCCTACTTTTTTTAGCATTGTTATTTCATCCTTAAGATAATCGTAGTATTTTTTAACAAATGCAGGATTTTTTCCTAGAGATTTAGTGATCTTAAAAATTTCTGATGCTAAAGGCGTTTTTCCAGTGCCACCCACATAAATATTTCCCACGCAAATAATCGGTATTGGAAATTTTTTGGATATTTTATATTTATTTATAAAAGAAAATAACAAAAATAATATTGAAATTGGAAAAAATAAAATAGCCCAAAAGGAAAATCTGGAACTATCCCAAAATTTTGGTTTTTTCAATTTCATTTAAAAATATTTGCTAATCTCCTTTTGATTTTCAACCAATACTTCATTTCCGATAGAATTTATCTTTTTTACAATTTGTTTTGAATTGAATTTATTATTTAAATTTTTGTTAATAATATTTTTTGCTTGTCTAAGAGTTCTAATTTTTGAAGAAATTTTAATTTTGTTTAACAAATCATATACTTCTAAAAAGTTATCAATATAAGGACCATGAATAATTTTACATCCTAGTCTTGCTGCTTCTAAAGGATTTTGGCCGCCATGTCTAATCAAGGAACCTCCCAGAAATACAATATTACAAATTTTTTGGAATGATTTTGTTTCTCCATAGGTATCCACTAAATAAATGTCAGTATTTTCTTTAATTTTTTGATTAGAGCTATGCAGGTGCACTTTTAATCCAATTTTTTCTATATCTTCCTTAATCTCTGAAGATCTGTGAATATGTCTAGGAATAATTATAGTAATTCCATTTATATAATTTTTTTTTAAATCATTATGTATTTTTGCACAAAAAATTTCCTCATAATTATGAGTGCTTATTGCTCCAAATAATATTTTTTTTAATTTAAAAAAATTTTTTTGGTTTTTATTTAACTTATTAGTTATTTTTAAACCTGTTTCCGAAAATTTTAAATTTCCTAATTTTTTGATGTTTCTAGCGCCTAGTTTTTTAAGATAATTTTTTGTTTCATTGTTTTGAGATAAACAAATGTCAAATTTATTAAATAATAACCTTGAAAATATAGATATTTTTTTCCATCTATTAAATGATTTTTTAGTTATTCTTGCATTTAGTAATATTAGAGGGATGTTTCTTTTTTTTAAATTAAATATCATATTTGGCCAGATTTCAGACTCAACAAAAATAGCTACCGATGGCTTCCACTGACTTAAAAATTTATTAGTAATGAAATTTACATCAATTGGAAAAAACTGATGAATAGTTTTTTTAAATTTAAATTTATTAAATACTTTTGCTGAACTTAATGTACTTGAAGTCAAGAGTATTTTCTTTATACCTCTTTTTTTTTCTAATTTTTCAATTAATGGAATTATGCTTAGTATTTCTCCTACACTTGAGCAATGAAACCAAATCAACTTGGCGGCATTTGGTTTATCACTAAATATTCCAATTTTTTCTAAAAATCTTTTAGGATGTTCTTTATTATTTAAAATTCTATAAATTATTATTAGAGGCGAAATTAATAATATTGAATTAATTAATATTCTATATAAAAACAACATTAATCTTTTCTTAATTGTTTTTCGTAAAAATTTTTGTAAATTTCTGATGATTTTATTAATTCTTGATGATTGCCTTCAGCTGCTATTTTTCCATCATCAACAACATAAATTTTATTTGAATTCATAATTGTAGATAGTCTATGAGCAATTACTAATGTAGTTCTATTCTTTGTTAAAAGTTTGATAGCTTCTTGAATTTTACTTTCGGTCTCTGCATCCAAAGAAGATGTTGCTTCGTCTAGAAGTATTATCTTGCTTTTTTTTAACATTGCTCTTGCAATAGATAATCTTTGTTTTTCTCCTCCTGATAGCCTTATTCCATTTTCTCCTATAATTGTATCAAATTTATTTGGTAATTTATTTATAAATTCATCACAAAATGAAAGTTTTGCTGCTTCAAAAATTTCATCTTCAGAAGCATCTAGTTTTGCATAAGCAATATTATTTTTAATTGTATCATCAAATAAAGTTGTATCCTGATTAACTAAAGATATGTTTGATCTTAATGAGAAAATTTTACTTTTGTAAATAGATTGGTCATCAATTAAAATATCTCCAGAATTACTATCATAAAATCTTGGTATTAAATTTAAAATTGTAGATTTTCCCGCTCCACTATGACCTACAACTGATGTCATTTCACCTCCACTAATGGTTAAATCAATTGATTTAAGAACATCTCTTTCATCATCATTATATTTGAATCTAACTTTATTGAATCTTATTTCTCCTTTTTTTATTTCTAAATTATTTGGCTTTTCTGTTTCTATTATTTGGTTTTTCATATCTATAATTGGCAAAATTCTTTTAGCCGCCGCTAATCCTTGGTTTATTCCCATGTTTAATGTGGCTAATGATCTTATTGGTTGGTAGGCTAACATCATTGCAGCTAGAAAAGAAAAAAAGCTATTGATATCTAATTCATTTTTTAAAATCAGCTTTCCAGAATAGAAAATTAGACCAGCAATCATAAATCCAGTTAATATCTCCATTATTGGTGAAGCTCTAACCAAAACCGTTTGAATTTTAATTACTTTTTCTTTAAGATTATTAATAAATTTTTCAGTTCTTGAAAATTCGAAGTTTTCCTTCTGGAAAATTTTAATTATTTTGTGATTTTTAAAAATCTCCAATAAATACGAAGTTAATTCTCCTGCTCTATCTGCAGCTTCAGTAGTAACTTTTCCCATTCTTTTACCAAGTGACCGAGCCGCAAAAGAAGCTAATGGAATCATTATTATAGCAAATAAAGCTAATCTCCAATTTTGATAAAACATAACTCCCAATAAACCAATTAAAGTAAACGTATCTTTGGTTAAATTAAGTATTACTGTGCTAACTAAATTAGTGATCATGCCCACATCAAAAGTTAAATGAGATATAAATTTTCCCGAATGTTTATTATCAACTATTTGACTGTCAGCTTCAATAATTGATTTCATAACTTGGAATTGAAGTATTTTTGTTATTTCTTGACCTACTCTAATAAGAATTGTTTTTGCAAAATAAAGAGAAACACCTTTGGTAGAAAAAGCTAAGATTATTATTAATGGAATAACCAAAGTTAATGTTTGATCTTTATCAATAAAAATTTTTTTAATTGCCGGGTCAAGCAACCATGCAATTGAAGCAGTGCTTCCAGCCACCAACACAGAAAAAAATACTGATAATAAAATTTTTGGTAAAAATTGTTTTGTATAATTGTTGTATAATCTTTTTATGATATCTATATTTCTCATAAGGTTAATTTACCTACTAATAAATTTAAAAAAATTATTAAACCTAATAAGTTATTAGACTTAAATATTTTTAAACATAAGTTTGGATTTTTTGCATTTAATTTAATTAATTGGAAAAAAAACAAATGAACAAATGGAAAAATTAGAAACAAAAAATAAATATAATTAAAATTCATTAACAACCCTATATAGATAAGCGATAAAAAAGTTATTGAATAACATAAAAATAAAACTTTTTTTGGATTGTTTTTAAATTTTATAGAGGTTGATTTAACTCCAATAATTTCGTCATCTTTAATATCTTGGTATCCGTATATCGTGTCATATCCGAGTGTCCAAAATATGGCTCCAAAATAAAAAACTAATGGTATCAAACTTATGCTTTCATTAATTGATGTCCAGCCTAGGATTAAGCCATAGTTGAATGTTATTCCTAAAAATAATTGGGGCCAATATGTAAATCTCTTCATTAATGGATAAGCGAAAGCCAAAGGCAAGGATGCAATTGCTAGAATTATTGTAAGTTTATTAAAATTAATTAGAATTAAAAAAGCTAAAGAACATAAAATTATCACATAAACGCTTGCTAAAAAAATTGATATTTTTCCTGAAGCAATAGGTCTATTTTTTGTTCTTGCAACTTTTTTATCAAAGTTTCTATCAGTTATATCATTAACTATACATCCTGCTGATCTCATTAGAATTGATCCAGCAAAAAATAAAAATAAATAAAAAATATAAATATTTAAATCATTGTTGAAATCATAAGCAATTGTGAGTCCCCATAAACATGGCCAAAAAAGTAGCATGTAACCAATTGATTTATTTAATCTTGTCAGTTCAATGAATAAATTTAGATTTTTCATTATAATTTACTTGTAAATAACAAAGCCTAGATTCATAATCAAATTGATTCGATATGAATATTGATTACACAGTTACGGCACTTATGTTTCCAGCCATACCTCTATTGATGAGCGTTTATGGTAATCGTTTTCATACACTAAGTAATTTAATCAGAAAAATACATGACGAGTACGTTTGGGAAAAACACATTCCTCCAGAATGGGAAAAGCAGCTTATTAATTTAAGTGCAAGGGTTAAATGGTTAAAGTATACGCTTGCATGTGCAAGCTTTGGATTTTTGTTCAATATGTTAACAGTTTTTGCTCTTTATTTTAATATGATTTTTTTGGCAAGGATTATTTTTGGATCTTGTTGTTTAGCAATGATAGTTTCGGTTATTTTTTTTATCAGAGATATATTTCTTTCCACACAAACATTAAAACTTCATTTATCAGATATGAAAATAGATTTAGACTAAGGAATAATTACTGCTGGACCAATAATTTTTCTATTTTCGAGGTCTATATGAGCTTGCATAGCTTCATCTAATTTATATTTTTTAAATATTTCTATTTTAACTTGTCCAGAGTTTATTTTTTCAAATAACATCTTTGAAGCTTCGTTCAATTCTTCACTTGTGCTTAAATATTGACCCATTGAAGGTCTTACAAAAAACAATCCTTTTGGCTGAAGCATCTTCGGTACATCTATTGGTGATAGTGCTCCAGAAGCATTTCCAAAAGACACCATCGTTCCTCTGGTTTTTAAACATGCAAGGGATTTTTCAAATGTTGATTTTCCAACTCCGTCATAAACCACAGGCAAACCTTTTCCATTAGTTAATTCCATAACTCTTTTTGCAAAATCTTCTTTAGAATAATTTATTACTTCATCACATCCATTTTTTTTTGCTAAATTAATTTTTTCATCACTTCCAACTGTGCCAATGACCTTACACCCTAAACTTTTAGCCCACTGGCAAAATATTTGTCCAACACCTCCTGCAGCAGCGTGATATAAAATGGTTTCACCAGAAGAGACTGGGTAGGTTTTGTGCAATAAATAATAAGTAGTTAAGCCTTTAGTCATTAAAGTTGTTGCTAAAGTTAAGTCTATCCCATCAGGAACTTTAACTAAATTTTTTGTAGGAAAGATTCTATGAGTAGAGTATGCCCCCAAAGGCATTGCAGAATAAGCTATTTTATCACCAATAGAAAAATTTGAAACGTTAGGTCCAACTTCTTTAATAATTCCTGAAGCCTCAATACCAATGCCTGAAGGCAATTTAACAGGATATAAGCCTGATCTATGATAATTATCTAGGTAATTTAACCCAATTGCAACATGCTCAATTAAAACTTCATCATTGCCAGGTTTACCTAATGTAATTTCTTCTATTTTTATTACTTCAGGGCTACCATTTTTTTCAATCTTTACAGCTTTCATTATTTTACAAATGTACCATTATGATAGTCTTGTTCAGCTTTTAATATTTCTTCTTTAGTATTCATAACAAACGGACCTCCTCTAGCTATAGGCTCTCCAATTGGTTTTCCGGAAATTAATAAAAATTTTGACTTAGTTACACCTTTAACTTTTAATTTTTCACCTTTTGTTAGAAGAATTAAAGTCGAGTTTTTAACTGGGTCATGATTTTGCTCTCCAATTTTAATTTCTCCCTCAATTAAATAAATGAAAGAATTATGGGTTGAAGGAAGATTAAAATTAAATTCTTTGTCTTTTTCAAGTTCAACATCAAAATATATTGGTTCAACATTGTGACCTTTTACAGGTCCTTCAAAATTATCAAATTTTCCAGCAATAATTTTAATTTTTTTTTCGTTATCTTTATAAACCTGCATTTGTTTAGCGTCTATGTAGATATATTCAGGTTTATTCATTTTTAGTTTTGCGGGCATATTTACCCATAATTGAAATCCATGGAGTTTACCTTCAGACATGGCTGGCATTTCAGAATGAATTATTCCACCGCCAGTTTTCATCCACTGAACATCACCTGAAGACATTCTTCCTTTTGCGCCGGTACTGTCTTCATGTTCAAATTCTCCATTAAGCATATAGGTTACAGTTTCAATTCCTCTATGAGGGTGAGGAGGAAATCCACCAATATAATCATCTTTATTTTCTGAGCCAAATTCATCTAACATTAAAAAAGGGTCAAAATAATTAGGGTCAGTTCCAATGCTTCTTTTTAATTTAACACCAGCGCCATCCGATGCTGGTATTGGATCTATAATTCTATCTACTTCTATTTGTTTCATATGAATATCATATAAACATATGTTAAAGTATATCAAGCAACCACATAGCTTTATATGAGCAATATTAGATTATTTTTCCCTGAAAATTTATCACTTAATTTAACTGCTAAGCTCGATAAATCCCAATCACACTATGTTAATAAAGTTATGAGAGTTAAAGTTAATGAAACTTTTTCTTTATTTAATGAGAGTGTGGAGTGGGAAGCAAAAATTAAAGAAATTTCAAATGGGATAGTTGGATTTATTATTACAAAGCAATTAAGACAAAAAGAAAATTTAAAAGAAATTTGGCTAGCTTTTTCACCCATTAAATCTAATTATTTTAATTTTATGATTCAAAAGGCAACCGAACTAGGTGTAACAAAATTTATACCTGTTATTACTGATCGTACAATTGTGAGAAAAATAAACTACGAAAGGGTTGAAAACATAACAATAGAAGCTTCAGAGCAATCTAATCGTTTGCTAGTACCAAAAGTTGAAAAAATCCAAAATTTGAAATCTTTTTTAGAAAAAAATAATAATAAAATTAATATTATTTTTGGTGATATAAACACTAAAAATCAAAAGCTAGATCCAAAAATACAAAAAGAAGATAAACCAATTTGCATAATAATTGGACCAGAAGGAGATTTTACAGAAGCTGAAAGAGAGCAAATTCTTAATTTTAAGGATGTTCAATCTTTAAAAATAAACGACAATATTTTAAGAACAGAAACAGCTGCAATTTCTGCACTATCTATAATTAATTATTTTTTAAATTTATAAATATTTTTTAATTATTTTTATAGATGTTTTAATGTCATCATGATGCATAATACGATTCGTATATTTTCCATCTTTAAGTAAAATAACTGGGGAACTGTGATTAACAGTATATTGTCCATTTTCAGAAAATATTTTTACGCTGGTTATGCCCCAGGACTGCGAAAGTTTAAATATTTTTTCTGGTTCTCCAGTAATACCTATAAATTTACCTTCAAAAGAACTTAAATAATCTCTCATTACTTCTGGAGTGTCTCTATCGGGATCAATGCTAATAAAAAATACTTTTAATGTTTTATTTTCTTTTTCTAATTTTTCTAAAATAATACTTAGTTTATTTAAAGTTATTGGACATACATCTGGACAATGAGTAAAACCAAAAAATAGAGCAGTGCCAGGTCCTTGAAAAGATTTTTCTGTTATTGGATTATTATTTATATCGTTTAGTGAAAATGATGATCCTTTGATTGATGCGACATAATTCTCTTTTTTATCTTGAACTGATAAAATAATTGGCAACATTATAAATATAAAAATTATTAAGCAGCCACCAATAATTGTTATAGATGTCTTTAATTTCATAATTTAATAGCTATATTTATAATCTATATAGATTTATGTCTAATATTTTAAAAAAGCTTTTTGGGGCACTAACTGAAAAACCATGGGAAGAAAATCAAGCAAGAATTGATAGTTATCACCAAGGTCGAACATTTAATATATCAATGCAAACTTCGGCCGTTATAATTATCTTTGGCGTAAGTACAGTGCTGTTCAGTTTAATTTTTACGGGCTATCTTTACTCCGTACCTCCTGAACAAGATACTAGATTTTTATTAAAACCAAATTTGTTATGGTTTAATACGTTAGTTTTATTTTGTGTCACTTATTATTTTAGCAAAATTACAAAAGATTTAAAAAAAAATGATCCAACAAGAATTAAAAAAAATTTAATTTTAGTTGGAGCTTTAAGTTATTTATTCTTATTTGGACAAACATTTTTTTGGTATCAATTAATGAAAAGTGGCAAGTTTGTTTCTACCAATTCTTATTTTTCATCTTTTTATTTTTTTACAGCTCTTCATGGATTACATCTTTTAGGAGGATTATTTTTTTGGGGTAAAGTTTGTTCTAAAACTCTTAAACTAAAAGAAGAAGAAATAATAAGCCAAAAGAAAAATATAGCAGCATTATCTCTTTACTGGACATTTTTATTAATCGTTTGGTTATTGTTTTTTTTAACCATGTATATTTTTAATGATACCGTGATTGCATGGTGTAAATCTTTGCTGTCTTAAATTTGTATTAGAATTATTAATTAAAGAAAAAAAACAAGAATAGTTCCAACAACTGCAATTACTATTAATAAAATATTAACAGATTTTAAATATTTTTTTATTTCAGGACTTTTTTCACCTTTAGAAAAGAATCCGGCTCCAAGTGATATAACAATAAAAAAAAGAAAGACCAAAATAAGTATAACTGCCAAAATTCCAAATTTTCCAAGCATACTTTATTGATTATACGGCTTGTTAAGCCATTTATTAAGACATTTTGTCTCTAGATTATGTATATAGTTCTTTTATAACTTCGACTCTATGCATGCTGGATTTATCTTTTTAGCAGTAATTGTTGGCTCAATATTATTCCATGTTTTTACTCCATGGTGGTGGACAGACATCGCTTCAAATTGGGGCGCAATGGACGATACTATAGTGTTAACATTTTGGATTGGAGGAGGTGTATTCATCGCAGTTTGTTTGTTCATGGTTTATTGCGTCTTTAAATTTTCTTACAAAGAAGGTCGTAAAGTTGAATATAAACCTGAAGATAATAAATTAGAAATAATATTAACTGTAGCAACCACTTTAGGTGTTGCAGCTCTTTTAGCTCCAGGACTAATAGTTTGGAATCAATATATAAACACACCTCCCAATGCAATTAATATTGAAGTCATGGCAAGGCAATGGGGATGGCAGTATAGATTACCTGGTGAAGATGGAAAATTAGGAACGTCAAATATAGTAAATATTAATGATCAAAATCCTTTTGGAATCAATTTAGATGATCAAAATGGAAGAGATGACATTTTGATTCAAAGCGATGAATTACATTTAAAAACCAATAGACCTGTTAAAATTTTATTAAGGTCAACTGATGTTCTGCATAATTTTTATGTGCCACAATTTAGAGCAAAAATGGATGCTGTTCCTGGTCTTATTACTTACTATTGGTTTGAACCCAATAAAGAAGGGGATTACGAAGTTTTGTGTGCAGAATATTGCGGCATTGGTCATTATGGCATGAGAGCAAAAGTTGTTGTAGATAATGAAGAAAACTACGAAAAATGGCTAGAACAACAGGAAACATTTTCAGATTTCATAGCAACACTAAATGGTAAAGAAATTAAAAAAATAAAATTAGCAAAAATAAATAATTTAAATGAATGAGATATTATATATAATTAAAGAATAATTGATTTATGTCAGACGATTTTTACAAAAATAAAACTTCAATTGAAGCTCAGCCTTCAAGAACAATTTCTGATTCTTCAGGATCAGTGTCAGATATCGATTATGTAAAACCTGCAGAAGTTTCTGACCAGGATTTGTATCATGGGCACAGTTTTATAACCAAATGGATTTTTTGTCAGGACGCAAAAGTTATTGGTATACAGTATACGCTTACAGCTGTTTTTACGGGTATCATTGGTCTTATTCTTTCTTGGTTAATGCGTTTACAATTAGGTTTTCCTGAACTAGTTCCATTCATTACTGCAGAACATTATTATCAGTTTGTTACCATGCATGGCATGATAATGGTTGTTTATTTTTTAACCGCACTATTTCTCGGCGGGTTTGGAAATTATTTAATACCATTAATGACTGGAGCAAGAGATATGGTTTTTCCATATGTCAATATGGTAAGTTATTGGATGTTCTTTGTAGCCGTTTTAGTTTTAATGGCTAGTTTTTTTGTACCAGGAGGTCCTACAGGATCAGGCTGGACACTTTATCCACCTCAAGCAATTTTAGAAGGAACTCCAGGATCTGGAGCTGGAATTATTTTGATGCTTGTGTCTTTAGCTTTATTTGTTGTCGGTTTTACAATGGGTGGGTTAAATTACGTAATTACAATATTGCAGGCTCGTACTAGAGGAATGACACTAATGAGAATGCCTTTAACCGTTTGGGGAATTTTTACTGCTACGGTCTTAGCTTTATTGGCATTTCCAGCATTATTTGTGAGTGTGATTATGATGAGCCTAGATAGAATACTTGGTACTAGTTTTTTTATGCCAACAATATTACAGGCTGGAGAAATATTAGAATATGGAGGAGGCTCTCCAGTTCTTTTTCAACATTTGTTTTGGTTTTTTGGTCATCCTGAGGTTTATATTGTAGCGTTACCTGCATTTGGAATAGTCTCAGATTTAATATCTGTTCATTCAAGAAAAAATATTTTTGGTTATCGAATGATGGTTTGGGCTATTGTTGCTATTGGAGCGCTTAGCTTTTTTGTATGGGCCCACCATATGTATGTCAGTGGAATGAATCCTTGGTTTGGTTTTTTCTTTGCTACAACCACTCTTATCATTGCAGTTCCAACAGCATTGAAAGTTTACAATTGGGTACTAACATTGTGGAGAGGAAATATTAGAATGACGACAGTAATGCTTTTTTGTCTTGGTTTCATTGTAACTTTTGTAAATGGTGGTATTACAGGAATTTTTTTAGGAAATGTAATTGTAGATATTCCTTTGTCTGATACTTATTTTGTTGTTGCTCACTTTCACATGGTGATGGGTATAGCCCCACTCATGGTAATTTTTGGAGCAATTTATCATTGGTTTCCTCTAGTTACTGGCAGACTATTAGATGAGAAATTAGGTAAATGGCATTTTTGGTTTTCATTCTTAGGAGCATATTCAATTTATTTTCCAATGCATTATTTAGGATTTATTGGGGTACCAAGAAGATATTTTGAAATGTATGATAGTCCTTACATCACTTCAGCAGTTGGGTTAAACCAATCCATAACTATAGCTGCATTAATTGTTGGTCTTTCACAATTTATTTTTATTTTCAACATTGTAAAAAGTTTAAGAATGGGAAAACCAGCAGGAAAAAATCCTTGGAAAGCAAACTCTTTAGAATGGCAAACTCCCAATGTTCCTCCAGCTCATGGTAATTGGGGAGATAAATTACCAGTAGTTTACAGATGGCCGTATGATTTTAATGTACCGGGAGCAAAAGAAGATTACATACCACAAACAACTCCACCAAGTGAAGTTTTAGAAGCTAAGGTAGAAAAAACTTAATTAAATTAAATGTCAGATCATACTTTAGATAAATTACCAGGTGGCTTTAAAGGAATGGCCACTGATATGGGTTCAGACCAAACTGTATTTAAAGGTGTGAATTGGGGAAAGGCAATGATGTGGATCTTTTTACTCAGCGATACATTTATTTTTAGCTGTTTTCTAATTTCATATATGAAAGTAAGAGCTTCAGTTGTTGATGAATGGCCATACCCAAGCGAAGTATTTGCTTTAAATTTTATGGGCGTTCCAGTTCCACTTCTTTTAATAGCAATTATGACATTTGTTCTTATTACAAGTAGCGGAACAATGGCACTTGCAGTGAAATATGGATATGAAAGAAATAGAAAGATGTGTGGCTGGCTAATATTAGCCACAGCATTAGGTGGACTTACTTTCGTTGGCATGCAAGCTTTTGAGTGGTCAAAATTAATTCATGAAGGAGTACGGCCTTGGACTAATCCTTTTGGCGCACCTCAATTTGGTTCTTTCTTTTTTATGATCACGGGTTTTCACGGAACCCATGTTTCAATAGGTGTAATTTTCTTATTTATTTTTGCTAGAAAAACTTTTAGAGGAGACTTTGATGCTGGTAAAAGAGGTTTTTTTACTAGCATGAAATCAGACTATGTAGCAATTGAAATTATGGGGCTTTACTGGCATTTTGTAGACCTGGTTTGGGTATTTATATTTGCATTTTTTTATTTATGGTAAACTGAATTATGAGCGAGACACAAAAAGCACAAACAACAACACATAAGATAGGAATATATCTTTGGATATGGGGACTTCTGTTTGTACTTAGTTTTTGTTCTTACATGGTTGATTGGTTTCAATTTCAAGGTTTAGTAAGATGGACTTTAATTGTAACTTTTATGCTTCTTAAAGCTGGTTTAATCATGGCTTTTTTTATGCATTTATTTTGGGAACGTTATGCTTTAGTCAATGTTCTTTTATGGCCAATGACTGCAATTGCTTGTTTTATTACACTTATGGCTGCAGAGGGAAAATATACTGTTTTTACGAGACTATTTTATTTTTTTGTAGGAGGATAATTTAAATGGATGGTTACACTGTACTTGCTGGAATTTTAATATTTTTTTTACTTTTTATTTATTTAACATGGTTTGGAGTTTCAATAAAAATTGAAAGTCAAAAAAATGATGATACTGATATTAAAATTAATCCATACGATAAATTGCCTCTTTATAGAAAATTAATTGATAAGAAAAATCAACAAGTAGAAATTTTTGATTTAGGTAATCATATTCTTATTGTTGGAACGGTATTGTTGGTGATATTAGTTTCGTTAAATGTAGAGTAATCTTGTCCAATAATACAATTAAAAACAGAACTTCCTCATTAGATTTAACCGATTATATAAAATCTTTCATATTACTTATGAAACCAAGAGTAATGTCTCTTGTTATATTTACATGTGCAGTTGGATTATTAACTTCAAATTCAAGTACAAATATTATCGAAGCAATGATAGGAATAACTTTAGTTGCTTTAGGAGCAGGAGCTGCTGGTTGTTTAAATATGTGGTATGAGGCTGATCTAGATGCGTTGATGACAAGAACTTGTCTAAGACCAATCCCAACAGGAAAAATTAACAAACAACAAGCATTAATCTTTGGAGCCTTGCTTACAGTTTTTTCAGTCAGTGCCCTAAATTATTTTGCAAATTTTTTGTCTGCATCTTTGTTATTGTTCACAATTTTTTTTTATCTTTTTGTTTATACAATATGGTTAAAAAGAAAAACACCTCAAAACATTGTAATAGGAGGTATAGCGGGTTCTCTGCCGCCAGTAATAGGTTGGACCATAGCTACTAATTCTATTTCTCTGGCTTCAATATCTTTATTTTTAATAATTTTTTTTTGGACACCTTCTCATTTTTGGACATTGAGTCTTTACAAAGCTGACGATTATAAGAAAGCAAAAATACCAATGATGCCTCTTACTGATGGAATAGAAAAAACTAAAATTTATATATTTATTTATTCACTATTAATGTTGCCAGTTATAATCTTGCCTTATGTAATTAACTTTTCAGGTTTAATATATTTAATTCCAGCAATTATGCTTACAATTTATTATAATTTTATGTGTTACGATTTATACAAACGTAAAAAAAATAAATTTGTTTTAAAAAAAGCAAAAAAAGTATTTAGTTATTCAATTTTATATCTGTTTCTGATTTTTGTATTGTTTTTAATAGATAATTTAATTTAAATATTGCGACCCAAAGAAATTGGGATAGAATCACAAAATAACGCGCAAAATGAAATATGTAAGCACTAGAAATAATCAAAAAGAATTTAACTTTAAAGAAGTATTTATTAAAGGACTAGCTGATGATGGGGGATTGTTTGTTCCAAAATTACTGAAAAAATATACCGAAGAAGAAATAAATAATTTGAGCAATTTGAATTATAGAGAGCTTGCTATTAAAATTATGTTTCCTTTTTGTAGCGATTTTATTGATGAAAATGAGCTTAAAAATATTGTAGAAAAATCTTACTCAAAATTTAGAGAAAATGATATTGTAAAAATTACTGATATTGGAAATCATAAATTACTAGAGTTATTTCATGGTCCAACTTTAGCTTTCAAGGATATTGCCATGCAATTTATTGGTAATCTCTATGATTATTACATAAAAAACAATCATCAAAATATTAATATTATAGTTGCAACATCGGGTGATACTGGAGCAGCTGCCATTGATGCAATCAAAGGTAAAAAAAATATGAATATTTTTGTTCTGCATCCAAATAATAAAATTTCTAAAATCCAAAGAAAATTAATGACAACAGTAAAAGATAAAAATGTATTTAATATAGCAATTGACGGTAACTTTGATGACTGTCAAAACTTAGTAAAATCTATGTTTGAAGATTTGAATTTTTCTAAATCAATTAAAATGTCAGGCGTTAACTCAATAAATTGGGCAAGAATAATTGCTCAATCTGTTTATTATTTTTATTGTTATTTGAAATTAGATAAAAAAAAACCAATAAATTTTTCTGTGCCTACTGGTAATTTTGGAGATGTCTATGCAGGATACTTATCAAAAAAAATGGGTCTACCCATTGGCAAATTGATTGTTGCTACAAATCAAAATGATATATTACACCGTGCAATATCATCAGGAAAATATATAGCTAACCAAGTTCAGCAAACAATTTCCCCAAGCATGGATATACAGGTAGCAAGCAATTTTGAGAGATTAATCTACGATGTTAATGATTGTAATGCGGATAAAACAAATAAAATCATGCAAGGCATAAAGAATGAAAAAGAATATTTAATTGAAGAAAAAGAATTAGAAAAAATTAAGGAAGATTTTATTTCTGAATCTATATCGGAGAAGGAATTATTATCTTGCATAAAAAAAACATATGAAAATCATAAAATGATAATCGATCCTCACACTGCTGTAGGTTTAGGAGCTTTAGAAAAAATTAATTTAACAGATAAAAGCATTGTTTTATCGACTGCTCATCCATGCAAATTTCCAGAAGCTATAAATGAAGCTATTAATGTTAAGCCTGAATTGCCAAATAAGTTGAATTATATTTTAAATGAGAAAGAAAATTTTGTTGTAATTCAAAATAATATTGAAGAATTAAAAGTATATATACTAAATAAATTAGATTGAATTTGCTGCTTCACGCGCTATTTGATCAGCTTTATTGTTATAAATATTTGAAGAGTGACCTTTAACCCATTCCCATTTTATTCTTTTTTTTTTTTCTAATTTATCAAGACTTAGCCATAAATCTTTATTTTTGACTGGTTTTTTATCCGAAGTGATCCAACCGTTCTGTTTCCATTTTTTTATCCAAACCTCTATCCCATTTTTTACATATTTTGAATCAGTAATAATTGTAATTTGAGATTTTTTTACAGACTCTAAAGCTTTAATTACCGCTATCAACTCCATGCGATTATTTGTTGTATATTTTTCTGATCCAGAAATAATTTTTTTATTATTATCATCAATCATTATAGCTGCCCATCCTCCGTTTCCTGGATTTCCAATACAAGAGCCATCAGTATAAATTTTAATCATTTAATTATAGTAGTTTTTAAAACTGTTAAATTTATTATGAATGTTAAGTTTTTGAATATATTCCCTAGGGTCTTTTTTTTTAATAATCACATTTTTTGGTGTATTCAAATAATCATAAGTTCTTGTTAATAAATATCTAAGTGCGGCACCTTTACATAATAAATTTAGAGAATTTTTTTCATTTTTTGAAAATTTTCTTATTCTAGAGTATCCTTCAAGAAAATTTTTTGACTTTTTATTATTAAATATAAATTTTTTTCTTTTTTTATCAAAACACAAAGCATTAATGCAAATTGCAATTTCATACATTAAAAAATCATTGCATGCGAAATAAAAATCTATGTAGCCATAAAATTTGTTATTTTTAAAAAAAATATTATCAATAAATAGGTCGCCATGTATAATTCCTTCAGGTAGATTTCTTGGCCATTTTCTTTTTGTTTCTAAAAGGGTTTTTTTCATTAAATCATTCAAATTGGCATCAACACTTTTACATCTATTTCCTATTTTTTTTAATATTTTTGGCCAATAACTATGAGACATAGAATTTTTTCTATATAGTTTTATTTTTTTTGAAACCATATGAAGTCTTGCTATGTTTTTTCCAATTTCATAACACTCTTTTATTTTTAATTTAAATTTATCTTTTCCTTCAACAAAAGAAACGATCGAAGCAGGTTTATTTTTAATAGTAATTAAAAAATTTTCTTTTTTATTTTTTTGTGGTTTTGGGCAATTAATTTTATGATTATTTAATTTTTCCATTAAATTCATGAAGAATGGTAGATCTTTTTTTTGAACCCTTTTTTCAAAAATTGTTAAAATAAATTTTTTATTTTTTGTTCTAAGAAGATAATTAGTATTTTCAATACCTTTTTTAATTCCTTTAAATGAAATTATTTTTCCTAAATTAAAATTTCTCTCAATAGATTTAACTTCGCCTTTAGAAATTTTAGTATATATAGCCATTTAATTTAGTTTTGCTGGAGTTTTGAATACTATATTTTCCTTAATAATTTCTACTTCTTCTATTTTAACTAGAAAGGTTTTTTTTAACTCACTAATAAAATTTTGTACTAATATTTCTGGAGCAGAGGCCCCAGAAGATATTCCAATTGTTTGACATTCTTTAATTTTATCAGTTGGAATTTTACTGTCAGCATGAATTAATTCAGAATGTTTACATCCAGATTGACTTGCAACCTCTACCAACCTCAATGAATTAGAAGAATTTCTACTTCCAATTACAAAAAACATATCACATTTTTTTGCGATATTTTTTACTGCTGCCTGTCTATTAGTAGTAGCATAGCAAATATCTTCTTTTGTAGGCTCTTTTATATTTGGAAATCTTTTTTTAAGGGATGAGATTATATTTTTAGTATCATCAATTGAAAGAGTAGTTTGAGTTACAAAAGCTAAATTTTTATTCTGATCTTTATAATTTTCTACATCTTCAACTGTTTCAATAAGATCTATTTCACTTTCTGGCAATTGACCCATTGTACCAATAACTTCAGGATGATTTTTGTGACCTATTAACAAAATATGAAAACCTTTTTTATTTAAATTTTCAGCTTCACGATGAACTTTTGATACCAACGGACAGGTTGCATCAATATACTCTATATTTAATTTTGAGGCTTCTTTGGGAATTGATTTAGGAACGCCATGTGCAGAAAATATTACTGGTCTTGTTTTATCTTCTATTTCATTAAGCTCTTCTACAAAAATTGCTCCATTTTTTTTTAAATTCTCAACGACATGTTTATTATGCACAATTTCATGTCTCACATATACTGGCGCTCCAAATTTTTTAATACTTTTTTTTACAATTTCTATTGCCCTATCTACTCCAGCACAGAATCCTCTTGGAGAAACAAGATATATTTTGATTTCTTTATTTTGCATTATTATTTCCATAAAATTAAATCAATAAAACTAATTTCCATTAAATTCATAGTATAAATTTATATTTTTTTTTAATAAAAGTAAGAAAATTATAAATTAAATTTAAGAATTAATTTTTTTTAATTCCGCTTTTACTTCTTCTAGATTTTTTTTAAAAAGAACATCAAGCTTTGATTTATCTACTGATGTAGAAATGATCTTTTTAACCGACACCATTGCCATTTTTACAGAAGTATCTCTTATTTCTTTTAAGGCAGTTTCTTTCATTTGAACAATTTTTGTCTCAGCTGATCTTTTTTTAATTTCTGCAGTTTTATGAAATTTGTCGTTCATTTCAATTACTAATTTTTCACTATCTTTTTTTGCTTGATTAAGTACTTTGTTGCTTTCAGAATTTGCTCCATCCAGTTTATTCTGGGTATTATCCAAAAGATTTTTAGTTTCGGATCTAAGTTTTTCACTTTCTTCGATTTCGTTTTTAATATTTGAGATAAGCTTATTTAGTAACTCATTAATTTTTTGAGGAACTTTTAAATATATTAATCCTCCAAAGAACAATACAAAAGAAACACCTACCCAAAATGTAGCATCAAATGCCATAGTTTTTTTCCTTAACTTTTTTTGAGATATCCTCAACAATTGCAGAAATACTACTATTGTTTACCTCGACACCAATCAATTGTTTTACCAGATCCGATGAAGTCTCAACTACGATTTTATTTATTTTTTCTGGTGATTTATTCTTAAGATCAACAATTTCTTTTTCTGCTTTTTTAATTTCTACATTTATTTCGTTTTTTAAAGTTTTTCTTTTTTTGTCGATATCTTTAAGGATTTGTCCACGAGCCTTGTTAAAATAATTTTTTGCTTCATTTTTGCTATCAAGTATTATTTTCTCATATTCTTTAATTTTATTTTCACTTGCTTCTCTCTGTTTTTCTGCAGCCCCAATATTTTCCAGAATTTGAGATTTTCGCGCTTCTAGGTTTGCACTTATTTTTGGTAAAATTAATTTTGAGAGAACAATAAATAGGACTCCAAACGTAATTATTAGCCAAAAGATTTGTGAAAACCAAAACTCAGGATTGAGTTGTGGCATTCCACTACTTTCAGAACTTTCTACTAAGCTAGTAAGTAGAAAGTTTAGAAATATTAAATGGCCAAACAATCTTAATAACATCAATTAAAATGCAAATAAAATAATTAATGCAACAACTAATCCAAACAAACCTGTAGCTTCCGCAAGCGCGAAACCTAAAAGCAAATTTGGAAACTGTTTTTGAGCTGCTGACGGATTTCTCATTGCTCCAGAAAGGTAATTACCAAAAATAATACCAATTCCTACTCCAGCGCCAGCCAGCGAGATTGCTGCTAGTCCTGCTCCAATCATTTTTGCTGCTTCTAGTTCCATTATATCCTCCTTTAAATTGTTAATGGTGTAAATTTAGTGCATCGTTTAAGTAGATGCAGGTTAAAATTGCAAAAACATATGCTTGAAGAAAAGCAACTAATATCTCCAAACCAGTTAAGGCAACTGCAAAACTTAGAGGAAGCCATCCTCCAACTATTCCAAGCCCCACAACAAATCCTCCAAATACTTTCATCATAGTATGTCCAGCCATCATATTTGCAAACAATCGTACCGATAGACTTATCGGTCGACTTAAATAAGAAATAATTTCTATTACTACGATTAAGGGCAATAAAATTATAGGCACTCCACTTGGAACAAATAATTTTAAATAACCGAATCCATGCTTAATAAATCCAATTATATTGACACCTATGAATACGAATGCTGCTAAAACAAAAGTAACTATTATATGGCTAGTTACTGTAAATGAATAAGGTATCATTCCAAACATGTTGCAAAACAGAACAAACATAAATAATGAAAATATAAAAGAGAAATATGGTTTTGCTTCTGATCCAGCTGTATCGTTAATCATTTTAGAAATAAAAGAGTAACTTAGTTCAGCAAGTAGCTGAATTTTGTTAGGGATTAATGAATTCTTTTTTGATCCAAAATTAAAAATTAACAAGATCGTGATAGAGCTAATGACCATAAACAAACTAGCATTTGTAAAAGATATATCTACTTCACCAAGTTTTATTTCAGGACCAATTCTATAAACATTAAATTGGTGCATTGGATTTGTTGCCATAAAATATAAATTTTCAAGTTTATTTTTGCATTTTCTTTGCAGATTTAATTACATTCATTATTCCGGCAATCACACCTACGAAAAAAAAAATTAAAATTAACCAAGGTTTAGTACCAAACCAATTGTCTAAAATAAACCCAATAATTGTCCCCACAACAACTGTGACGACAAGTTCAGTACTCAATTTAAATGCTGTTCCAAGGTTTGAGGTGGGTTTATCATTTTTATTGGAATTTTCCTCCTTATAAGCCTTATTTTTTGCAATTTCTAGGCGAGTTTTAAACGAGTCTTTAGGCATTTTTAAGCAACCATACCTTCAGCTTTTTGCAAGTCGACCGCAACTAACTGGCTTATTCCTTTTTCAGGCATAGTTACTCCATATAGTCTATCCATTTTAGACATGGTGAGAGCATGATGAGTAACAATAACAAATTTTGTACTTGTAGTTTTGGTTAATTCTTCCAGCAAATTACAAAATCTAGTAACGTTTGCATCATCTAGGGGAGCATCAACTTCGTCTAGAACACATATAGGAGATGGGTTAGTTAAGAATACAGCAAAAATCAATGATAAAGCTGTCAAAGCTTGTTCTCCCCCGGATAGTAAAGTTATTGACTGCAATCTTTTTCCTGGTGGACTTACAAGCATTTCAAGTCCAGCATCTAAAGGATCATCAGAATCTACCAATTCCAGTTTAGCATTTCCTCCATTAAATAATTTTCTATAAACTTCGTTAAATTTTCTATTCACTTTTTCAAAAGCTTCTAAAAGTCTTTCTCTTCCTTTTTGATTTAGCTCCCCAATACTCTCTTTTAATTTTACAATTGCAGTAACAAGATCTTGTCTATCTTTTTCCATTTTTTTTATTTCAGTTTCATATTTGCTTGTTTCTTCATCAGCTCTTAAATTTACTGAGCCTAATTTCTCTCTTTCCCTTTTTTTAGAATCTAATAATTCTTCTTGCGCAACCGAATCTGGAAAATCTTCATTATTTTCAAGGTTAGAGAATTCTAAAATATTATTTTCATTTAAGTTTAGTTCAGTTCGAACTCTTTCAAGCAAATCTTCTCTTCTTTTTTTTAATCCATCTATAGTGGCTCCCGAACTAGCTTTTCTTTCTCTAATTTGAATTGTATTTTCTTTAGTAATATTTAATTCAGTTTGTAAAGTAGAGATTCTATTATCTGTTTCTTCAATTACTATTTCGTTTTCTTGTTTTTCTTTTTCTGCTAATCTTAAGCTTTCTGAAACTTGACCTTTTTTTTCTGCTTGGGTTTGAGGCTGTTTTTCTAATTCTGTCAGTTTATTTAAAAGTTTATTTTTTCTTTCGTCTAATTGGCTAGCCATTTTTTCTGAATTAGTTAATAAATTTTTCCAACTCTTAATTTCTATTTCAATTGTTTTAATTCTTTCATTTCTTTTAAGTGATTCTTGTTTAATACTTTGATTTTTACTATAGCTATCAGCATAAGTTTCTTGAAGTTTTTTGATATTTTCGTTTTTAGAATTTATTTTAGAAATTTTATTATTATCTTCATCACCAGCTATATTTTGTATTAAAAGTGATAAGGTAATTTGACATTCATCTAGCAATATTTGTGCATCATTTATTTTTTGTTCATCTATACAATTTTTGGCTTTAATTATGTTGTCTTTAATTTCATTAATTACGTTAATATTTTTCTTTAAATTTTCTGAATTAAAAGCCTCAAGTATTATATTGACTTTTTCTTGCTCGTTCTTTAATTTAGATTTTGCAATTTCTAGATCTTCATTAGACAGCTTTTCAGTTTCGTAGTACTTTGAGTCTATTTCTATCAAGTCATTTTTTTCCTCTTTAAGCCTTTTTTCATTTGAATTAGCATCAATTACTATACTTTTTTCCCTGTCTATATCTTTATCTATAGTTTTATGAGATACTTTTATATTATCTATCTCTATTTTAATTCTTTTACTTTCCTCATCTAAACTTTGTAGCTCAAGATTAAGCCTTTGAATTCTAGATAAATTTTCAATATTTTTTTCTCTAATTGGTTCTACTTTTTCAGTTTCTATTTTAATTTGTTTTTCAAATTCTTCTATTTTCTCGTTATATTTTTTAACTTCATTTTCTGCGTCTTTATTAATTTCATTTTCAAGATTTATTTCATGATCAATATCTTTTAATCGCAAATAATATAAACCAGCTTCAATTTTTTTAATTTCTTCAGAAATTAATTTATACTTAGTTGCTTCCTCAGCTTGTTTTTGTAAATTAACTAGCTGTTTTTCTTGTTGTTTTCGTAATTCATGCGCACGTTTTAAATTGTTTTCTGCAGCCCCTAGTCTTAGTTCTGACTCATGCCTTCTCACATGCAGACCGGCAATACCTGCGGCTTCTTCTAATATGGCTCTACGATCTGCTGGTTTAGCTGTTACTAATGCCCCAATTCTGCCTTGACTTATCAAAGAAGGAGAGTGAGCACCAGTTGATAAATCGGCAAAAAACATCTGAGCATCCTTTGCTCTTGCTTCTTTGTCATTAATGTAAAACTTTGAACCTTTATCTTTTTCAATTTTTCTTCTTATTTGAATTTCGTTCAAATTTCTATATTGATGAGGACCATCCTTATTTTCGTTTGTTAAAGTAATTGAAACTTCTGCAATATTTTTTGAAGGCTTGTTTGAAGTTCCAGAAAAAATTACATCTTCCATGCCAGATCCACGCATACTTTTTGCTGATGTTTCTCCCATACACCATCGAAGAGATTCAACTATATTTGATTTACCACAGCCGTTTGGTCCAACGATTCCTGTTAATCCCTCTTCTATAAGGAAGTTAGTTTTTTCAGCAAAAGATTTAAATCCATTAAGTTGGATTTTTTTAAACTCCATTCACTAACTTATATCAGTTTTTCTAATGTTTTTTTTAAATTTTTATAATTAAGCGGTTTATCAAACTTTTTATCATTAATTATTAAGGTTGGAGTGGCTTCTATACTGAACTTTTTCATACCACTGATTCGATCATTTAAAACATGATCTTCAATTTCTTTGTTGTTGATGCATTTATCAAAATCAATACCAAAATTTTTTGAATTAATGAGTTTTTTTAAATTATTATTAATATCTTCAATTGTATTTCCTTTCACCCATTCTTTTTGGCTTTCGTAAAGAAAATGCAAGATATATGATTTTCCATCATTTTGACAATGTGCAACTTTTGATGCATTTAAAGCAGCTAAATCTAATGGAAAATTTCTAAATTCAATTTTTACTAATCCTTTATCAATAAAATCTTTTTTTAAATCCGGGTAAACATTTTTATGAAAATCTGCACAGTGACTACATGTTAAAGATTCATAAACTATTAAAGTTATCTTAGCGTCTATATCGCCTTCATATATTACATTTATTTTTGTCTCAGCTTTTAACAAACCAAAGTTAAAGATCAAAATTGATAATGCAAAAAAAAAACTTTTCATTTTTTTTTAAATAGTTTGCTTAGTTCGATTAATGAATTTTTTACTTTATCATTTTTAATTCTGGAAATTTTTTCAATGTATTCACTTTCTGCAACATCTTTATTATAATTTTCTTTAAATTTTTCTTGTTCCCCTTCAAAAGTAATTAATTTTATTTTTTCAACCACGTTATAACCAAAAAAAGTATTCATTTTATCAATTATTAATTTTTTAGAATACTCCAGGTCTACTTCGTGGCCTCTTTTAACCATTATATTTAAACAACTTCCTCTCAGTCGATTTGAATTTTTAAATGATTTTGGGTAACAAACTTTAAATAATTTATCTCCCATTATATACCTCCAATTGTCCAAAGTTTCTGAGTATATATGACCTTTTTTAATAATGATTTTTTTTATATCTTTAGGCAAAGTATCTTTAAAAGATCTTAGTCCTTGAATGGTTTTAGTTCTCTGCTTAGTATTATATTTAAATTCCATATGAGAAACCAAAACATACCAAAAAAAATTCTACATTGGTACGATAATAATAAGAGAGTATTGCCTTGGAGAAAGCAAGTTTCTAAAAAAAAAACAGAGTATTTTACTTTAGTAAGTGAATTTATGCTTCAACAGACACAAGTAAAAACTGTGATTCCTTATTTTAATAATTTTATTAATAAAATTCCAAATTTAAAAAAATTGGCGAATGTCAAAGAAACAAGATTAATGAAATGCTGGGAGGGACTTGGTTATTATTCAAGAGCAAGAAATCTAAAAAAAACTGCAAAAAAAATCATTTCAGAATTTAATAATAATTTACCAAGCACTATTGAAGAACTCAAAACTCTGCCTGGAATAGGCGATTATACATCTAGAGCTATCATGGCCATCGTATTTAATAAACCAATTATTCCTTTAGATGGCAATGTTGAAAGAATATTAAAAAGAGTATTTTACTTAAAAAATGAAAAAGAAATTAGCAAAGAAAGCTTAATTAAAAAAAAATTTTTTTTTGGAAAATCAAATAGGTCAAGTGATTATGCTCAAGCCATTATGGAAATTGGAGCTTTAATTTGTAAACCTGCAAATCCATTATGTTTTGAATGCCCAATTTCAAAAAATTGTAGATCATTTAAAAAAAATGATTTTGAAATAACATCAAAAAATAAATTCAACAAAATAAAATATTTTGAAGCAAATATTTATCAAAATCAAAATAAATACTTACTAATTAAAAACAGTAAATTTAAATTTTTAAATAACTTATTAATTTTTCCTATGAAGGAAGTTGAAAAAAATAAATTTAATATTTCTTTAAACAAAAAAATTAATATTAAAATGTCAAATATGGATATGAAAATTATTTTAAATAAAAAAAATAAATTGATTAAAATTAAAAACAGTTACTTAGTAGACAAAAAAAATATTAAAGATCTAATTTTGCCATCTTTTACAAAAAAAATTTTTAATTCTGTTTCAAACTATTTATGAAAAAAATAGCCATCATTGGAGCTGGTATCTCAGGATTGTTTTTTGCAAATTTATTAAAAAATAATTCAGATTATGAATTTACTATTTTTGAAAAAAGAACAACACTTGATATAGAAGATGGCTATGGCATTCAGCTTTCAGTAAATAGCATAAAATTACTTAATCAGATTGGTTTTAAAAATATAAACCAAAATGAAATTTACAATCCTAAAAAAATTAATTTTATTAATGCAAAAAATAACCAAAAAATTTGTGATTTAGATATATCAAAGCTTAATTACGATGATAATAAATATACAACTCTTAAAAGATCTGCTTTATTGCAATTTTTAATAAACAATATTTCTAAGAACAAAATCAGACTAAATGCCGAATTAAAAAATTTAAATTATGAAAACAAATTAACTTTGTCCTTTAGTGACAATTCTACCGAAGAATTTGATTACTTAATTGTTTCTGATGGTGTTTTTTCTAAGACAAAATCAATAATATTGAACAAAAATATTAAACCTGAATACTTTAAATCGATAGCCGTGAGAGGAAATCTCAATGATTATCCTAATGAAGATATTTCATTATATCTTGGATCTAATTTTCATTTTGTAATTTATCCTGTTAACCAAAACAAAGAATTTAATTTTATTTCAATAATTAGAAAACAACTATCTAATCAACAACTATCAGACGAAAATCTTTATACTGAAGAGAATTTTTTAAATTCTATAACCCAAGAATTATATAAAAAAACCTCAATAGAATTAGAAGGTAAATTAAAGAATATAAAATCTTTTCCAATTTATATAAGTAAAAAAATGGAGATTTCAAACAACAAAAATATTTTTTTTATAGGAGATGCTTTATTTGCACTACCACCATCTTTTGCACAAGGAGCTTCCCAATCAATTGAATCTTCAAAAGAATTATTTGATCAAATTGAAAATAACAAAGATGATTATTATGAAAAAAGAATAAAGAAATTAAACTCTGTAAATTGGCGATCTAAATTGAACTATTTTTCCTTTCATTTATCAAACCCAATAGTTGCATCATTTAGAAATTCTATTTTAAAAGTATTAGTCAAAAATAATAAATTTTTAGATAATTATTTGGGTAGAATTTATAGAAATTAGTTATTAGTTCTTAACCTTTGTCTCAATTCATCTATTGGTTTAAGTGTATTTCCTGATTTATAGTACCAGTATGTCCATCCATTACAACTTTCTGCACCGAGTATTTTTGCAGCAACTTTATGAATTGATCCTTCTGCTTCCTGGTATTTTATACTTCCATCGACCATGATTTTTGCATTTATTTTTTTCTTTTTATCATAGATTTCAGTTCCAGGTTTTATAACGCCGATTTCAACCAGAGATCCAAAAGGAATTCTAGTTTTAGATCTGTTATTTTGCAAAGTATCTAAATAATTATCTTCAATAAGTTTTGTATTTTTTAATCTTTTAGTAGCTGCTTCAAAATATTTTTTGTTTTTTTCAATTCCATAAAAAGTTCTTCCAAGTTTTTTTGCGACCACTGCAGTTGTGCCCGAGCCTAAAAATGGATCTAAAATTAAATCATTTTTATTTGATGAAGCTAGTAATATCCTATGCAGCAAAGACTCCGGTTTTTGTGTAGAGTGAACTTTTTTTCCATTTTCTTTAAGTCTTTCTTTTCCATTACAAATAGGCAAATTCCATGTAGATCTCATTTGAAGATCATCATTTAGACACTTAAGAGATTGATAATTAAAAGTATATTTTGAATTTTTATTCTTTGAAGCCCAAATTAAAGTTTCATGGGCATTTGTAAATCTAGTGCCTCTAAAATTTGGCATAGGATTATTTTTATTCCAAATAACGTCATTTAATATCCAAAATCCTAAATCTTGAATTTTTGCTCCAACTCTAAAGATATTATGGTAGCTCCCAATAACCCAAATGCTTCCATTTTTTTTTAATACTCGTTTACATTCTCTTAGCCAGTTTACTGTAAAGTCATCATAAATTTTAAAACTTTCAAATTGATCCCAATCATCATTAACCGCATTAACTCTGGATCTATCAGGTCGAGTTAGTTGATTTCTTAGTTGAAGGTTGTAGGGCGGATCTGCAAAAATTAAATCAATACTTTCATCGGGAATTTTTTTTAACTCCTTTAAGCTGTCGCTGTTAATTATTTTATTTTTTAAATTAGAGTTAATCATTTTTAAAAAACAATTAGACTCCAGCTCAGAGTCTCCGTCAACCTATGATTGAACTAATTTAAGTTCTCTTGTGCCGATTATAATTTCAGACTCAATATATTGTGGACTGGTTTGAATGTTTTTCTATGATGTTTTGTTATTCCAAATTTTTTAATTGCTTTGATATGATCTTGAGTGCCATACCCAGAGTTTTTATCCCAAAGATAATTTTGAAACTTTTTCGACATTTTAGTTAACAACCGGTCCCTAGAAACTTTTGCGATAATTGAAGCAGCTGAAATTTCAGGAATTTTTTGATCTCCTTTAATTACATTTTTTAATTTGTAGTTATCAATATATGGCAACTTATTTCCGTCAATGAGGACTATTTGCGGTTTTTTTTTAAGTTTTTTAATTGCTCTTTTCATAGCAAGGAGACTTGCATTTAAAATATTATTTTTTTCTATTTCTTTTAATGAAGCTGATCCGATTGCCCATATAGAATTTTTTTTTATATAGCTTTCTAAAATTTCTCTATTTTTTTTTGATATTTTTTTTGAATCCTTTAGTTTTTTTTTATTGATTTTTTCATTTAAAATCACAGCAGCAGCATAAACAGGACCTATTAAGCTTCCTCTTCCAACTTCATCGACTCCTGCAATAATTTTTTTCATAGTTAAATTTTTAAACCTAGTTCATCAATTTTTTTTCTTATTTCTTTTAAATCTGACCATGAATATTTCTTTTGATCTGGCTGTCTTAATAAATATGCAGGATGAAAAGTTATCATTGTTAAGTATGTTTTTTGGTTAACTATTACTTCTTTCCAAGCACCTCTTTCTTTTGAAATTCTTATTTTAGATCCAAACAATGCTTCCATTGCTGAGCTTCCCATTAATATTAATATTTTTGGATCAATTATTGTAATATGTTCTCTTAGATAATTAGAATATCTTGTAATTTCTGCTGGCTCTGGTTTTCTATTATTTGGTGGTCTGTAATTAACGACATTGGTAATATAAACTTTATTTCTATCAATATTGATTGCCATTAACATTTTATTTAATAGCATTCCTGCGTCTCCAACAAATGGTTTTCCAAGCTCATCTTCTTTTTGTCCAGGACCTTCGCCCACAATCATCAATTGGCTTTCAGAAGTTCCATCACTAAATACTAATTGAGTTGCATGATTTTTAAGTTCACAATTGTCTATATTTGATATTTTTTCTTTTAAATTTTCTAATAATTTTGATTTATTCTCTACTTTTGGTTTAGTTTTAATTCTATTTATTGGCTTATTATTAAAAACATATTCAATATCGTAGGAATTAATTAATTCAGAGTTTAATATGTCATTTTGATTTTTGTCATCTAAGATCATAAAGTAATAATATGCGATTAAATTTATTAAAAATATTTTTTATTATAGTTACTCTTTTATATCAATCTACAGCATCTTCTAAGACGACGGATAATAATGAATTCAACCTCAAGTATTTATCAAGTTATCTTTCAGCGCTATTATCTTACGATAATCAAAATAACGATCTAGCCTTAAAATATTTTAATTCTTCAAAAAATTTATTGAATGAACATGATCAATTTTTAAAAAAGTATGTATTCTCCTTAGTTGCAGATGGACAGATATCTAAAGCTATCAAATACATTCAGTATTCAAAAAATAAAAATAATTCCAATTTTTTTGAAGTAAAACTTCTGCTTGTATTAGATAGTTTAAATAAGAAAAATTTTGTAAAAACCTCGAAACTTCTTACTAATCTGAAAGCTTTTCAACAAAATGACACTTATGAATTCATCATTTATGAGACATTAAAAAGTTATAATAAATTATTTTTGGATGGAATAATTGAAAGTCCAAATCAAAATTTAGGTAAGATAAGTTTAATTACAACTGCATTTCAAAATTGTTATTTAAATTCAAATAAAACAAATTCACATTTTATTAATTTAATTAACTCAGCAGAAGGCAATTACTCAAGATATTTATTTTTTTATTTAACAAAGTTAATTGAAAATAAAGATTATGACTCAGCAATTCAAATTGCTTCGACTATCGATCCTTTAACAAGTGATTTATTAATTGCACAAACAAAAAAATGGATAGATCAATCAAACTTTAAAAAATTTAAAAAACATTTCTCTTGTAAGCAGGAGACAGATATTTTGGCTGAATTTTTCTTTCTAATTTCAAACTTATATTCCTCTCAGGGCGAATATAAAAAATCAAATTTTTTTTTGAATATTTCAAATTATTTAAATCCTAAATTCTATTTTAATTTATCATTATTAGCAGAAAATTATTTTGTTAATAGTAATTTTGATTTAGCAAAAAAAGTTCTAGAAAAATTTGATGAAGAAGATGAAATATATAATTGGTATAAAATAAAAAAAAAAGCTCAAATAATAGCCAAACAAAAAAATAAAAATCTATCTCTAAAATTTGTAGAAAAAAAACTTCTAGAGTTCAAAAATCCATCGACCAGAATTATTTTTGATATGGCAAATATGTATAAAAACTATAAAAAATATGAAAAAGCAATTGAGTATTATTCAATTGTGTTATCCCAAATAGAAGAAAATTCTGAGGCTTATGCAGACATTCTTTACAGAAGAGGAGGTAGCTATGAAAGACTTGGACAATATCAAAAATCGGACTCAGATTTATTACTATCTTTAGAAATCATTCCCGAAGATCCATATGTGATAAACTATCTCGCTTACAGCTGGCTTGAGAGAGATTATAAAATTCAAGAAGCTATTCAAATGCTTGAAAGAGCATATGAACAAAAAAAAAGTGATCCATATATAATTGATTCAATTGGTTGGGGTTACTATCTAAATGGAGATTATGCAAAAGCTGAAAAATATTTAAAACAAGCGATACAATTGATGCCGAATGATCCTATAGTAAATGATCATTATGGAGATATTCTCTGGAAATTAGATAGAAAATTACAAGCCAGATATTTTTGGGAAAGTGTTCTAAATTTTAAAACAACAGAAGATGATATAAAAAAAAATATACTTAAAAAGTTGCTCAAAGGCCCTAAAGAAACTTAATTAATGTCAATTTCTAAAATAAACTCATATGCAAAAATTAATTTATCTTTAGGTGTTTTAGGTAAATTAAAAAATAAACTTCACAGAATTGAAAGTTTAGTATCTTTTATTGATTTACATGATGAAATATCAATTCAACAAATAAATAAAAAAAAACATAAAGTGTTTTTTTATGGTATGTTTTCAAAAAATATTCCAAATAAAAATACTATTTCAAAGCTTTTAGAATTATTAGATAGACAGAATTTTTTAAAAAATAAGAAATATTTAATTAAAATTAAAAAAAATATTCCTTTAAAATCTGGAATGGGAGGAGGTTCCATGAATGCTTCTTCTGTACTTAGATATTTTATTAATAAAAATAAACTCCTTTTAAATACTTCTCAAATTTCACAAATGGCAAATAAAATAGGTTCTGATGTTATGCTCGGTATAGAAAAAAAAAATTTAATATTACAAGGAAATAGAAAACTATTTAGATCTAATAAAAAAATTGGACTTTATACAATAATTATCAAGCCAAATTTTGGATATTCAACTGAAAAAATTTATAAAAATATCAAGTCATTTTCAAAACCAGCTCTTAATAAAAACAAAAATAAATTATTTAGTGTTAGTAACATTATCAGTTTAAAAAATGATTTAGAAAAAGTTGCTTTTAAAAAATATCCATTTCTTGCAAATATTAAACAAAATATGTTAAATTTACCTAAGGTTAAATTCGTTCGAATGACTGGGTCTGGTTCAAGTTTATTAGCATATTTTAATTCAAAAAAAGCCTCATTAAATGCGGCTAAATTATTAAAAAAAAAATATAAAAACTATTGGTGTATTTTATCTAAAACTATATAAAGCTTTTTTTTTGTGTTATACGAAATTAATTTTGGGGCGTAGCCAAGTGGTAAGGCAGCGGTTTTTGGTGCCGCCATTCCTAGGTTCGAATCCTAGCGCCCCAGCCATATATGATAGGTTTAATAAATAAATTTCTTAGTAAAGATGAAAACTTAAGTTTGTTTTATCCAGTATTTCAAAGATTAAAAAAAAATACTGAAGTAGAAAAAATATTTAAATCAATTTCAGAATTTTCAGAAAAAAGTGAAGTTCGATATGTTGGAGGATGTGTAAGAAAAATTATCAATCAAGAGGAAGTGGACGATATTGACCTTGCAACAAATATTGAGCCAACAAAGGTTATTGAAATACTAAAAAAAGATAATATTGAATTTCATGAAATAGGTGTTGAACATGGAACTATTACTGCACGAATTAATAGACAAAAATTTGAAATTACAACTTTAAGAGAAGATATTTCAACTGACGGTAGGCATGCAAAAGTAAAGTTTTCAGATAATTGGCATCAAGATGCCTCTAGAAGAGATTTCACATTTAACTCAATTTATGCAGATCTGAATGGAAATTTATTTGACCCATTTAATGGTAAAAAAGATTTAGAAATTGGAGAAGTTAAATTTATTGGAGAAGCAGATAAAAGAATAAAAGAAGATTACCTAAGAATATTAAGATATGTTAGATTTTTTCTAAATTATAGTAAAATCAAACACAATAGCGAAATTAAAAAAACTATAAGACAGAATATAAACGGATTATCCAAAATATCATCAGATAGATTGCTTGATGAACTACGAAAGCTAGTACTTTCAAATGGTTTTTTAAAACTACCCAAGGATTCTTTTTGTTTAGAAATTATAACTCTTATATTTCCACAGCTAAAAAATATTAGTTTGTTTAAAAATCTAAATGAATACACAAAAAATAATATTACATCTCAGGATTTTATTTTTTTGATTTCTTTAATGATAATTGATGAAACAGATAATAGTGAGTATTTTTTGTATAAATTTAATATTTCAAATGAAGATAAAAAAAGAATTAGATTATTGCAAAACGTGTTCTCAAAACCTTTAGATCGAAAAACATTTTCTGAAAAAAATTTGTGGAAGATGCTATATTATAATAATAAAAATCATTTAAATGATTTAATTAATTTTCAAATATATAGATCTAAAAAAATAGATAAAAAACTGGTAAAATTAAAGGAATTTTTCAGTCATCAATTGCCTCCAAAATTTAATGTAAAAGCAAAATTTTTGATGGAGAAATTTAATTTGAAGGAAGGTAAAGAGCTTGGACAAAAAATTAAAGAAATAGAAATAGCTTGGATCAATAACTCTTTTAAAATCACAGATAAACAAGTTGAAAAAATAATTAATGGTTAAGTAAATTTAACTTAGCTTATTTCAATTTCAACATATTTAACATCAACTATTTTGAAATTTTTTACGCCTGAAGGAGTCATAATTTCGACCTGGTCTTTTTTATTTTTTCCAATTAAACCTTTTCCAATAGGTGATTTATAGTAAATTAATTTTTGCTTTAAATCAGCTTCTGCTTTACCAACAATGTGGTAGTAGATTTCTTTACTAGTATCTAAATTTTGCAAGTATACTGTTGAACCAAAAATTACTTTTCCATCATTATTGATTTTAGTAATATCAATCACATTTGCTCTTGCAATCATATCTTCAATTTCTTGAATCCTTCCTTCGTTAAGAGATTGTTGTTCCTTAGCCGCATGATATTCGGCATTTTCTTTTAAATCTCCATGTGATCTTGCTTCGGCAATAGCCTCAATTATTTTTGGACGTTTTTTTTCTTTCAATAAAATTAATTCTTTTTTTAATTTTTCTAAACCTTTTATAGTTATAGGTTCTTTTTCCATAATTTTATTTCCATTTAGCGGTCGGCGGAAGTGACATTAAAATTGCTTCCACATTTCCATCTGTTTGTAACCCAAATTTTGTTCCTCTATCATAGAGTAAATTAAATTCAACATATCTACCTCGTTTTTCATATTGAATTTCTTTATCTTTCTTTGACCATTTTTTTTTACTTTTTTTTTCAATAATTTCTTGAAAAATTTTTTTAAAAGTTATGCCAACATCTTTTATAAACGAAAAGTCCTTTTGCCAATTATCTTTTTTATAATCAAAAAATATTCCTCCAATTCCCCTAGGTTCTTTTCTGTGTGGTAAATAAAAATATTCATCACACCATTTTTTGTATTTTTTATAGAAATTTTTATTGTGTCTATCACAACATTTTTTCACTTCATTGTGGTACCAATTCTTTAATCTAGTATCTTTAATACTTGGAGTTATATCCATTCCTCCACCAAACCATCCATGAGAAGTATAAATATATCTTGTATTAAAATGCATTGCTGGAACATGTGGATTTTTCGTATGCATTACTATTGATATTCCAGATGCCCAGAAACTTGGATTTAAATTAGTTCCAGGAATTTTGTTCCTAAATTCTTTAGAAAACTTTCCATAAACTTCAGAAAAGTTTACACCAACTTTTTCAAATATTTTTCCTTCCTTTAAAACTCTATATTCTCCGCCACCTTCATTTTTTTTGTTTCGTTTCCATTCAGTTACAATAAACTTTTTTCCCCCTTCTAATTCTTCAATGCCTCGACAGATCATGTCTTGCAAAATTTTAAACCAATTTTTTGCTAGTTTTTTTTTCATTTCAGCGTTCATTTAAATCTCATTTATTTGTCTCAAATTTTCTGCAAGTACAATGGCTACTGATGTTGATATATTAAGCGATCTTTTATTTTTAATCATTGGAATTTTTAATCTTTCATTTACAAGTTTATGTATATGTTCCGGTACTCCAGCACTCTCTCTTCCAAATAAAATTGTATCATTAGCACTATAATTGAAATCTGTGTAAGATTTTTTTGATTTGGTTGTTATTAAAATTACTCTATCATTTTTTTTTGAATCAAAGAATTCTTCTGAGTTTTTGTAAAACTGAATTTTATCTTCATCCATATAGTCCATCACAACCCTTTTAAATCTTTTGTCAGAAAATAAAAATCCACATGGCTCTATAATTTCTAAATATGCATCAAGGCAAGAACAAGTCCTTATAATTGAAGCTGTATTTTGAGGTATGTCAGGTTCATATAATGCTATTTTAGGGCGTATATTACTTCTATCATGTGTCATTCTTGCCATAGAAAAAAAACTTATTTATTAATATTAAATCATATACTGAAGCATAAAAAATAAATTAAATTATCTATGTCTGATCAAAAGAAAACAAAAAGAAGAGACTTTATTTTTACTGCCTCATATACTTTAGGAGTAGTAGGGGTTGGAGCTGCGGTTTGGCCATTAATTGATCAAATGAATCCTGATGCTTCAGTAAAAGCACATTCAAGCACAGAAGTTAATATAAGCGAAGTACAGCCAGGTCAATCGATAACTGTATTGTGGAGAAGCAAACCTGTTTTTATTAAAAGAAGAACAGAGGAAGAAATAGCTAAAGCAAGACAGGTTGATCTTAAAGAATTAAAAGATCCAGAAAAAGATGAAGATAGAGCAAAAAATCCCGAGTGGTTGGTGATAGTGGGTATTTGTACTCATTTGGGGTGCGTTCCCTTAGGTAACAAAGGTGAATATGGCGGATGGTTTTGTCCATGTCATGGTTCTCATTATGATACCTCTGGAAGAATTAGAAAGGGCCCTGCACCGACTAATTTAGAAGTACCAAAATATGAGTTTGTTGATAGCAATACAATTAAAATCGGTTAATACGTATTTATGAGCGATCACGATTACACACCTAAATCAAAATTTGGAAAATGGTTTAATGATAGATTGCCTTTATTAACTCTTAGATCACACTTAACAGATTATCCAACTCCTAAAAATTTAAATTACTGGTGGACCTTTGGAGGCATATTAACTTTTTGTTTAATTGCTCAAATTATTACTGGGATTGTATTATCAATGCATTATATAGCCCACGCCGATCTAGCTTTTGCAAGTGTTGAGCACATAATGCGAAATGTAAATTATGGATGGTTAATAAGATATTTTCATGCAAACGGTTCATCGATGTTTTTTTTAGCAGTTTATATTCATATATTTAGATCTATGTATTATGGATCTCATAAGTCACCAAGAGAAGTTATATGGATTATAGGAATGATAATATATTTTATAATGATAATGACAGCATTTATGGGCTATGTTTTACCTTGGGGTCAAATGAGTTTTTGGGCAGCAACTGTAATTACTAACTTATTTAGCGCTGTGCCTTTAATAGGGGAGAGTATTACTAATTGGTTATGGGGAGGATTTGCTATAGGTAGCCCAACGTTAACAAGATTTTACGCATTGCATTATCTTTTTCCATTTTTAATTTTAGGTTTAGTAATTTTACATATTTGGGCTTTACATGTTCCAGGAAATAATAATCCAATAGGTATTGATGTCAAACAACCATCAAAAGACACGGTTCCTTTTCATCCTTATATAGTAATTAAAGACTTGTTTGCTTTATTAGTTTTTTTACTTTTGTTTGTTTTTATTGTTTTTTATTCACCTAATTTATTTGGCCACCCAGATAATTATATTGAAGCTAACCCACTCGTTACTCCAACTCATATTGTTCCTGAATGGTATTTATTACCTTTCTATGCAATCCTAAGATCAATACCTGATAAGCTTTTAGGAGTTGTTGCAATGCTTGCATCAATTTTTGTTTTGGTAATATTGCCTTGGTTAGATACTTCTAAAGTTAGATCTGCAATTTTTAGACCTTTATATAAACAATTTTTTTGGTTTTTAATAGCCGATGTAATTATATTGGGTTATATGGGTGCATTGCCACCCGAGGGCACATATTTATTAGTAGCAAGAGTTGCAACAGGTTACTATTTTGTTCATTTTTTAATAATACTTCCAGTTTTAGGTTATAAGGAAAAAACTCTTGATGTTCCTTTAAGCATTACCGAACCAGTTCTTGAAGGTTCTACAAATCAATCTTTAGGTGAAAGAGCAAACCAATAAATATGAAAAATATCTTAAAGTTTATTTTTTTTGTAACTGTTTTGACAACTACTGGTTTTGGTTCAATTGCATCAGAACAATCACAGAAACTTTTAAATCCAGGATGGAGCTTTAAAGGTTTTTTTGGAAAATTTGATAGATCGTCATTGCAAAGAGGTTATCAAGTTTACACAGAGGTTTGTGCGGCTTGCCATTCAATGAAATATTTGAGTTATAGAAATTTAGCTCAGCAAGGTGGTCCGGAATTCTCTGAAGATCAAGCTAAAATTATTGCTTCACAGTTTGAGGTTATAGATGGTCCAAACAGCGAAGGAGATATGTTCACAAGACCTGCAAGACTTTCAGATAATTTTGTAGGACCATATGCTAATGATGAAGCCGCCAAGTCTGCTAATGGCGGAGCATATCCACCAGATATGTCTGTTTTAGTAAAAGCAAGAAAAGGTGGAGCTAGTTATATTTATTCAATTTTGCTTGGCTATGATGACCCACCACCAGATGTTAGCTTAGAAGATGGTGTTTATTACAACACTTATATGAGCGAAAATAAAATAAAAATGCCAAAACCTTTATCAGAGAATTTAGTTCAATATAGTGATGGAACTCAGGCTACAGAGGAGCAAATGGCAAAAGATGTTTCAACTTTTTTAGCATGGGCAGCTGAGCCGAATTTAGAACAAAGACATAAAATGGGTTTTAGAGCTGTACTCTATTTAATTATAATCACTATTTTAGTTTACTTTAGTATGAAAAAGATTTGGTCACGTATTGAAACGGATGTTTAAAACATCACCATCTTTTACAATATAATCTTTTCCTTCTAGGCGCATTTTCCCGCTAGTTTTGGAATTTGCCCAACCATTATTTTGGGCAAAATCATAGTAGGAAACTGTTTCGGACCTTATAAATCCTTTTTCAAAATCAGTATGTATAATGCCAGCAGCTTTTAATGCTGTACAATTTTTAGGAATTGTCCAAGCTCTAGATTCTTCAGGTTTAGAGGTAAAAAAAGTTTCAAGCTGTAGAAGATCATATCCTTTTTTTATTAGAATGTTTAATCCTGTTTCTTTTAAATTTATCATTTTCATATAATTTTTTTTTTCATCAGCTTTAAGGTGATTAATTTGATTCTCAATTTCAGCTGATATTATAATTGTATATTTTTCACCATATTTCTTTATAAAGTTTTTAGTGTAGTTATTTCCATTTCTAATACTTTTTTCATCAACATTACATACATATAGCTTAGGTTTTATGGACAAAAGACCAGTCTGATTAATTTCTCTATTACTAAAATTATTTTCCAAAATTTCCATATTTTTATCTTCATTAATACAATTTAAAGCTATCTCTAGAATTTTTAATTGTTCATCTGAAATATTTTTCTTATTTTTTTTGTCAATTCTTTTTTGGATAGATTCTAAATCTGCAAGTTTCATTTCTGTTTCAATAATTTCTAGATCTCTAACCGGATCAACATTTGAATTAACATTTTGAATATTATCAGAGTCAAAGCATCTAATCATATGAATTATTGCATCTACTTCTCTAATATGAGATAAAAATTTATTACCCAACCCTTCGCCTTTTGAAGCTCCTTTTACTAACCCCGCTATATCGACAAATGATATTGTTGTGTTTATTTTTTTTTTTGAATTAGATATTGGAGCCAATTCATCTAACCTTCTATCAGGAACAGGAACTATTCCAATATTAGGATCAATAGTGCAAAAAGGAAAATTTTCGGCTTGTGCTTTGTTTGAATTTGTTAATGCGTTAAATAATGTAGATTTACCGACATTGGGTAATCCTACGATACCACACTTAAATCCCATTTACTTATTGTTTACCGTGCTTGAAAATAGATCTAATTTTTTATCTATTAATATAGATATTGAATCAATAATATTTTTTGTAATTTTTTCTAAATGTTTTTCTTCTTCTTCATTAAAATTGTTTAAAACATAATCCGATGCAGAAGTTTTTGAATCCGGTTTACCTATTCCAATTCTGACTCTTGAATAGTCTTTTCCTATAAATTTATCTATGGATGTAATTCCGTTATGACCCGCACTAGATCCACCAAATTTTGCTTTGATATTTCCAAAATCTATATCTATGTCATCATGAAAAACAATCACATCTTCAGCATCTATTTTAAAATATTCTATTAACTCTCGAATACATATTCCTGAGCTATTCATAAATGTAAGAGGTTTAATTGCATAAACTTTTTTGTTTGAAATATTTCCTGTGGTCAATAAACCTTTAAATTTTGGTTTTTGTTTTGAAAGACCAAAATTTTGGTTAATTGCATCAATAATTTTGAAGCCGATATTATGTCTGTTATTTTGGCTATCAAGAGTTGGGTTACCTAAACCTACTAAAAGAATCATATATAAAATTTAAAATTTGAAAATATTCACTTAAAATAATTTATTTTTTTTCTGGAGGAGTTTTTTCTTCTTTTTTCTGATCCTCTTTAGATTTGTCACCAGCTTTATCACCTTCAGCAGCTTTCTCTTCAGATTTTTCCGTAGCTGTCGCTTCAGTTCCTTCTGTGCCCTCAGCATCTTCTGCAGCTTCAGCAGATTCGCCCTCTGCAGGTTTTTCTGGCTCTTTAAATACCGTAGGTGCAGCAACAGTTGCTATAACGAAATCTCTACCTTGTATAGTTTGTTTAACATTTTCAGGTAAATTTATAGATGAAATTTTAATGCTAGCTCCAATTTCCAAACCTTCAAGGTCCACGATGAGTTCAGTTGGAATATTTTCAGTTGGGCACTTCAGCTCCACTTTTCTTCTTACAATGTTCAATACTCCACCTCTTTTTAATCCAGGACATGTTTCATTATTAATAAATTTAACAGGTATTTCTAAGATAATTTTTGCACCCTTAACAATTCTTAAAAAATCGATATGGATAGGATCATCACTAATGGGGTCGAAAGCTACATCTCTAGGCAAAACATTCATTGATTTTCCATCTATTTTCAAACTGATTATGTTTGATAAAAAATTTTCTTGGTCTATTAATGTTTTAACTTTTTTTGTTGAAAGAGAAATTGTTTGATTTTCTTCTGTTCCTCCATAAATTATACCAGGAACCTCGCCTTTTTGTCGAAGTGCACGAACTTGTCCTTTTGTATTTGTATTTCTTGCTGTTGCTTCTATAGAGCTCATAACGTGACGGTTTTTAACTTAAGAAAGTAAATTTTACAAGAAAATTATTTGAACAAATCAGAAACCGAAGTTGAATTTGATATACGTTTAATTGCCTCACCAATTAAATTTGATATTGTTAATACATGAATATTTCTAGCTTTTTTAACTTTATCTTCGTTATCAATCGTGTCAGTTAAAACTAAATTTTTTATATGAGATTTTTTGATTTTTTCAATTGCTTCACCACTTAAAACTCCATGTGTTACATAAACATGTACTTCTTTTGCTCCACGTTCCTTTAAGGCTTTCGCAGCATTAACTATTGTTCCTCCAGAATCAATAATATCATCTACAATTAAGCATGTTTTTCCTTTTACATTTCCAATAACATTCATTACTTGCGATTTTCCTGGAGCAGGTCTTCTTTTGTCTATAATTGCAAGGCCAACATCTAAAATTTTACCAAGTGCTCTAGCTCTCTCTACTCCACCAACATCTGGAGCAACACAAATTAAATTATTCTTTTTTAAATTTTTTTTTATATGTCTTGAAAAGATTGGTGTTGAAAAAAGGTTATCAACTGGAATATCAAAAAAACCTTGAATTTGTCCTGAATGAAGGTCAACAGTTACAATTCTATCAGCTCCAGCTTTAGTTATTAAATTTGATACTAATTTTGCAGAAATAGATGTTCTTGGCACAACTTTTCTGTCTTGCCTTGCATAGCCAAAATATGGAATTACTGCTGTAATATTCTTAGCAGAAGATCTCTTCAAAGCATCGATGCAAAGAAGCAATTCCATTAAATTATCATTCGCTGGATATGAAACAGATTGAATTATAAAAATACTATTGCCTCTAATATTTTCATTTATTTCTATATAAATTTCTCCATCGGCAAACTTTCTTATACTCGAATTGACAAGTTTATTTTTCAAGTATTTTGAAATTTTTTTACTTAAATTTTTATTACTATTGCCTGTAAGAAGTTTCATTTATGAAGACCCTATTTAATCATAATTAATGATATATTTCTACCATAATCATTATTTTTATTATTTAAAGATCTTCTTGAACTAAAAAAATTATTTTTTTTATTATAAGTATCCTTTTTAATTATTTCTATATTTTTTACACCAAAGTTAATTAATTGGCTTTTAAGATAGTCTCTGAGGCTGAAAAAAATTTTATTCTTAGCAAATTTAAAATAAACTATATTTTTTCTACTTTGTTTAATGAATTTTTTTTTGAAGTCATTTTTTACTTCATAATTATTTTGAGCTATACATGGACCAATAACTACCTTCAGGTCTTTTACAAAACTTCCATTTTTCAGAAAACTTTTAATTATTTTTATTACAATTTTTTTATAAGCTCCTCTCCATCCAGCATGTACAGCAGCAATTATATTTTTTTTGGGATCATAAAATAATATGGGTGCGCAATCTGCAGTTAATATTCCAAGCGCTATTCCTTTTTTGTTTGTTATCAATCCATCACCAGTTAGTTTTTTTTTTATTATTTTTTTAACATGAATAATTTTGTTACTATGAATTTGATTTAATAAAATTAAATGGTTTTTTTTACAACCTATTTTCTTGGATACAATATTTAAATTCCGAGAAATATTTTTTTTATTGTCGGATGCTCCTCGTCCAAAATTTAAACTTTTATAAATACTAGAAGAACTTCCAATAATGCTGTTAAAAAAAGCATGATTTATATTTGTAAATTTTATTAATTTTTTTGATATAATCAGTTTAAAACCCTATATTAAAATTAGTTTTCTTATTAGTAATTAACATTACTTTAAATAATTCTCCCATTTCATTTTTATCTATCAATCTTTTTAAGCGAAAATAAATATCCGCTTTTTTTGAAAAAGGCAGATTTTTTGAAATAATTTCAGCTCTTTCCAAGATTCCAAGACTAATTAAAAAATTTCTTTGAGAGGTAATTCCTTGTGATTTAAGTTTTAAATGATTTATTAGATTTTCAATCAACTTAAAATTAATTTTGTAAGTAATATCAATATTTCCATAATCTTTTAAAACACTTGTACTTTTATGTCTCTTAATCGCTTGAAGGCTATCAATCATTGATTTTTCTAAATAACCATAATCTATAATCAATAAACCACCATTTTCATTTTTTATTACGTTGGAAATTTTTTTTAGATATTCAAAAGATAAGGGAGAATACTCAATGAATTTTTGATTATCAGTTATTTTAATACCAATTTTTTTTTCGAGTTTTTTTATATTTAATATTATTTCAATAAATTTTAGATTGTTTTTATCAGATAGGTCGACGTATTTTTCATACCATTTATTATTTTTTTTAATAAATTGTTTTATTGGCAAAGCATCAAAAAATTCATTGGCTATAAATATTTTGGGTCCATTTTTTATTTTATTTAAATTATTAAGCCAGAAAATTTTAAAGTTTTTTAATTTTTTTTTTTGTAATTTTTTTAAATAAGAACTTTTTTCTAATATGAATATATTATAAGACTTTTTAAAAAATGGAAATTTTTCAAATGAAGTTATCATTTGATAAATCATTTCACCATTTCCAGCACCTAATTCAATTATATTAATTTTTTTAGGGCAATTTAAATTTTGCCAAAAAGCAATAGTCCAAACTGCAATCATTTCTGAAAATAAAATAGAAATATTTGGTGCCGTTATAAAATCTCCTTTGCTTCCAAAAGGATTTTTTTTCATATAGAAACCATATTTTTTATTATACAAAGCTTGATCAATAAACTTATCAAGCGGGATATGATTTCCGTTTTTAAGATTCATTTTTTTTATAAAATAGGCCTAAGCCGGCTACAAAAAAAATAACACTTATTACCTGACCAAGAGTAAAGTTGAGGAAAATAAATCCTAACTGGATATCTGGTTCTCTAGTAAACTCAATGAAAAATCTAAATAGAGAATAAAATATTATAAATAGAGAAAAAGTAATCCCTGGAGCTTTAAAAAAATATTTTTTTAATACAAAATTTAGTAATATAAATAATATTATTCCTTCAAAAAAAGCCTCATAAATTTGAGAGGGATGTCTTGATAAATTATCTACTTTTTCAAATTTTACTGACCAAAAGATATTTGTTTGTCTTCCATAAAGTTCTGAGTTAATAAAGTTTGATATTCTTCCTAAAAAAATTCCAATTGGAACAGACATCGCAATTAAATCAAGAAATATGTAATAATTAATATTATTTTTTTTACTGAAAAGGTATGTTGCAAAAATTGCACCTAAACCTCCTCCATGAAAAGACATGCCGCCATTCCATATCATAAATATTTCTATTAAATTTTTTGAATAATAAATCGGATTATAGAAGACAACATAACCTAATCTTCCACCAACAATGATACCGATAATTAAATAGGTAATTAAATCATCAAAAAGATTAAGAATCTTTTCATTTTTAATCAGGAATTTTTTACAGTAGAACCATCCAAATATTAATCCAAAAATATAAGACAGAGAATACCATCTTATTTCTAAGGAAAATATTTGAAATGCCACTGGGTCAAAATTGTTGATAAACATTTTAAAAAATAATATATGAATTAAAATATATTATTTTAAAAATTAAATATATGTCAAAATCAAAGTTTGTAATTGATAAATTAGCAAAATTATTTGAGCAAGGACTGGTTTCCTATAAAGATTTGAACAGTGAAATTTTGAATATTTTGAGATCAAAACGAGATGAAATAATTTTTAGAATGAAATTAACTAGTAAGGAAGAAACAGATATCCTTAATAAAAGAATAGAAAATCTAGAAAAAAAAATTGATAAACTTGAAAAAAAAAATACCTTAAGGAAATCTAAACGGGTAAAGAAATCATAACTTTTAATCCACCCGTTTCTGATTTTCTCAATTCAATAGTGCCTCCGTGAGATCTAATTATATCTGATGAAATAGATAGGCCCAAGCCCACACTTGATTTAGTTTCACTTCTGCTTTTATCAATTTTGTAAAATGGTTTAAAAACATTTTCATATTCTGAAGCGGGGATGCCAGGTCCGTCATCTTCAATAATAATCACTATAGTTTTTCTAATTTTTTCCAGTTTTATTTTAACTTTTGTCGCGTATTTAAGAGCATTATCTATTAAATTGTTTAAACATCTTTGAATAAGATTTTTTCTTCCGTTAAATATTGTTTTTTCTGGTTGATCTAATGAAATATCTGCATTTTCATATTTTTTTACAGTAGATTTAATTAACTCCGATATATCAAATGTTTCAGTTTTATCTGAAAAAGTTGATTTAGAAAATTGAAGATACTCATTCAGCATTTTTTCCATTTCATATACATCTCCAGATAGTTTTTTAGAAATTTTCATATCTTTAATTAGCGCCAATTGAAGTTTAATTCTTGTTAGAGGTGTTCTTAAATCATGACTGATACCTGATAACATTTCTGATCTTTGATTTAGATGTCTTATAATTCTTTTTCTCATTCGATCAAATTCATATCCTGCTTTTCTTATTTCTAAAGCTCCAGAAGGTCTAAATTCCTCTATATCTTCTCCTCTGCCAAATTTTTCTGATGCTTCAGCTAATTTAATAATTGGTCTTGTTTGATTTTTTAAAAAAATTATAGCTACTAATATTAATAAAAAAGCAGGCAATGTTATCCATAAAGCAAATATTCTAATAGAAGAAGCTTGAATTCTTTCCTTTGGAAAAAAAATTTGTAAAACTCCTTCTCTAAATTTTATCCTTAAATCAACAACTTCTTTATGTGCCATTGTATTAAACCAATAAGCATTAAATTTTGGTTTCAACTCTCTTCTTAAGGTTCTGTCCATTGGACTAAACCATCTCTCAACTTTTATATCGGGGAGTTTTTCATTTTCTAAAAATCTAACAGAAAAATTAAAGTTTTGATTATATAAATCAGTAATCATTTGTTTATTATAATGACTTTCATTATTATAAATATCAATAATAGTAACTATTTCACTTACCAATGACCTAGTCATGCCTTTGTTTGTTTTTATCCAAAGACTGTCAAAAAAAACAATTAAAATAGTAATTTGCAAAATAATTATAGGTGTAGCTACAATTAATAGTCCTCTATAAAATAATTGTTTTGGTAATAATTTTTTTATAAATTTATTCAATCCATAAAACATAACCTGCACCTCTTATTGTTTGTAAATATTTTGGATTTTTGGGATCTGATTCAATTTTTTTTCTTAATCTAGTTATTATTACATCAATAGATCTTTCTTTGTCTAAGTTTAAAATTCTTCCAATTTCATCTCTTGAAAAAGTCTTTCCAGGTGAGTTAATCATTTCTTCAAGAATTATTTTTTCTGCGTTGTTTATTTTATATTCTTTGCTATTTTTAATAATTAAATGTTTATTTAAATCAATCTTTATACTTCCAAATTCAATTACTCTTTTTAAATCTCTTCTTTTAGTTTTATTAAGAATATTTTTTATTCTTAAAACTAATTCTTTTGGTTCAAAAGGTTTAGGTAAATAATCATCAGCACCTACTTCTAACCCCTCAACTCTCTCTGATACTTCACTTTTGGCAGTCAAAAGAATTATAGGAGTCTTTATCGAATTTTTATTTTCCTGAGTAAATTCTAGTCCACTTTTTCCAGGCATCATAATATCTAATACAATTAAATCAAATTTTACCACTTCTATTTTTTTGCTAGCATCTTCTGCGCTATTAGCAGTGGTTACTAAAAAATTATTTTCATTTAAGTATTGTTTGACTAAATTTCTTATTCCATCATCATCATCAACTACTAAAATATGTGCAACAAATTTATTCATTAATTATTTTTTTTAATACATTGTTGAAATATAAAACTTCTTTTGAATTAGAGTTTAAAAGAGCTTTATAAATTCTCTTTTTTTGAATAGAAAATATTTCATCAAAAAGTTTTAAACCTTTATCACTTAAATATACATGTTTTAATCTTGTATCTTTTTCATCTTTTTTAAATTTAATAGCTTCTAATTTAATTAAATCTTTCAAAACTCTATTTAAACTTTGTTTAGTTACTTTAAGTTTTTTCAAGAGTTTAGAAATAGTAATTCCCTCATATATAGAGAGCAAATGGATAACTTTGTGATGAGCTATTCCAATTGAATATTTATCAAGGATTTTTTTTGCATCGAAAAAGGTTTCACGATAACTTATGAATATCTTTTCTATAAACTCTTTTAACTGATCATCTTTTAAATATAGAAGTTCTTTCATAAATGATAAGTTATATTGACATATTCTATATACAAAGATATTTTTTTAAAAAAATAAATCTAAATGATACCTTACGACAAAAGATCTGGAAAAATATGGTGCAACAATGAACTTGTTGATTGGCAAGAAGTAAAACTTCATGTTTTGAGTCATGGTCTGCATTATGGTAGCTTTGTATTTGAAGGTTTAAGAGTTTACGATGAAAAAATTTTTAAATTAGAAGAACATACTGATAGATTTTTCTATTCAGCAAAGAGAATGGATATAAAAATTCCATATTCAAAGGATGAAATAAATCAAGCAACAAAAAAAATTGTTTCAGTACAAAATGTTCAAAATGGATACATCAGACCTTTTGCTTGGAGAGGAAGTGAAATGATGGCAATATCTGCTCAAAATACAAAAATACATGTAGCAATTGCAACCTGGGAGTGGGGAACTTATTTTGATCCAAAGTTAAAATTAGAAGGAATAAAACTAAATATATCTAAATGGAGAAGACCAGCCCCAAACACTATTCCGTGGGACACTAAAGCATCAGGTCTTTATATGATTTGTACTTTGTCTAAACATGAAGCAGAAAGACAAGGTTACTCAGATTCTTTAATGCTAGACCACGAGGGAAATATTGCAGAAGCTACTGGCGCAAATATTTTTTTTAAGGATAAAAATGGTGATTTACATACTCCAATTCCAGATTCTTTTTTAGATGGCATAACTAGAAGAACAGTGATTGAAATCGCAAAATCCAAAAATATTAATGTAAATGAAAGAAAGATTAGTCCCGATGAACTTTCCAATTTTGTTGGATGTTTTATAACAGGAACTGCAGCAGAAATAACTCCAGTTTCTAAAATTTCTAATCATGAATATAAAGTTTGTAATGTTATTTTAGATTTGTCAGAGAGCTATGATAAATTAGTTCGTAAAAAAAAAGTAGCTTAATTTTTTTGATCCTCAGAAATAGCATGATCAATGCTTTTTCTTAAATATTCATACCCAGTATAAAGAGTTATAAAAGCTGAAAGCCAAAGCAATATTATTCCAATTGTTTGAGCGTTGTAATCTTGAAAATTAACAATTTTATTTCCAGTTTCTCCGGTAAGCAATATTGCAATAGCGAACATTTGCAAGAATGTTTTCATTTTTGCTAAATTTGAAACTGGAAGTTTAATTTGTTCTTTTGCCAAAAATTCTCTTAAACCAGAAACTAATATTTCTCTTGTTAAGATAATTATTGCCGCGATTACTTCATAGTTTTGAATAGTTCCATTCATCACTAACAATATTAGTGCCGTTGCAACAATTATTTTATCCGCAATTGGGTCTAGCAATTCACCCAATTCAGATTCTTCTTTGTACATTCTGGCTAATAAACCATCCAGAAAATCTGTAAATGAGGCAATTAAAAATAAAGCAAATGGAATAATGTCCCCATAAAATCCTGGTAAATAAAAAGTAATTACAAATACTGGAACAATTATTATCCGGCCTATTGTTAAGTAATTTGGTATTTTAAATTTCATTCGTGAAAGAAATTATATATTTTTTTTGCAACTTTTTCCTCAACTCCTTCAACAGACTTTATCTCTTCTAAACTAGCTGATTCTACGGCTCTTGCAGAGCCAAAATGGTTGAGCAGCGATCTTTTTCTCATGGAACCTATTCCATTTATCTGATCCAATAATGATCTTCGAATACCTTTTTGCCTTTTGGCTCTATGAGCATTTATTGCAAATCTATGAGCTTCGTCTCTTAATCTTTGCAAAAAAAACAATGTGGGGTCATTTTTTTCAAATTTAAATGTTTTTCCATTGTAAAAAAAGGTTTCATTTCCACTATTTCTTAACTTACTTTTGGCTATAGCTATCATGGGAATATCATATAAACCTAATTCGTTAAGCACTTCTCTCACAGCAGAATATTGACCTTTTCCTCCATCGATAAGCACTAAATCAGGAAAAGTTAAATAATTTTCTTTTTCAAGTATTGCTCGTTTAAATCTTCTAGTTAAAACTTCTCTCAACATGGCATAATCATCTTGTTCAGCGTTTCTAGTTTTAATATCAAACTTTCTGTATCTTTTTTTGATAAAACCCTCATCTCCAAAAGTAACCATAGCACCAACACTATTAGTTCCTTGAATGTGGCTGTTGTCATAAACTTCTACTAAACTAATGTTATTTTTTAAATTGAATTTTTTAGATACTCCTTCAAATAAGCTCTTATTATTATTGGTTTCATATAGTTTTCTATTTAAAGACTCTTTTGCGTTTTTTTCTGCAAGAGAAACAACTTTTGCTTTTGTTCCTTTTTTTGCAATTGTAATTGAGATATTTTTTTTATCTTTTGCGCTTAAAGCTTGTTCAATTAATTTTTTGTCTTTAATATCAAGGTTTAATATTATTAATTTAGGCACATTTTTATTTTCATAAAATTGCATTAAAAAAGAAGACATGATTTCAGAAATATTTTGATCCGGATCATGTTTTGGAAAATATGATTGATTTCCCCAATTTTGTTTAGATCTATAGAAAAATACTTGAATACAAGTTTTGCCAGATTCTTTATATGCTGCAATCACATCAGCCTCTACTAGATTGGCTTCATTAATTCTTTGAGAAGATTGAATTATATTTAAAGATTTAATTCTATCTCTAAATATTGAAGCTTTTTCAAAATCTAATTTTTCACTCGCTTCCTCCATTTGTTTTGATAAATTTTTTTGAATTTCTCGAGATTTACCAGAAATAAATTTAATTGCATCATCAACAGAATTTTTGTAATCATTTTTTTCAACATAACCAACACAGGGTCCAGAGCATCTTTTTATTTGATATAAAATACATGGTCTCTTTCTGTTTTTAAAAGTTGTATCATCACACACTCTTAGTAAAAAAATTTTTTGAAGCATTTTAATAGTCCAATTTGCAGATCCTGCAGACGCAAATGGACCAAAATAAAAACCATCTTTATCTTTTTTTCCTCTATGTTTTGTAACTTGTGGCCATTGATCTTTATTTCCTATAAAAATGAATGGAAAAGATTTGTCATCTTTAAGCAAAATGTTGAATTTAGGTTTAAATTTTTTTATTAAGTTAGCTTCTAAAAGTAAAGCTTCGCTTTCATTTGCAGTTGTTGTAATCTCAATTTTAAAAGTTTGAGACAACATTCTTTCAGTTCTTATGATGTGATTTTTTTCAGATACGTAACTTTTAAGTCTATTTGGTAAGCTTTTTGCCTTACCAACATATAATATATCGCCTTTATGATTTAACATCCTATAAATCCCAGGGCTTTTAGGAATTAAAGAAAGTTCTTTTCTAATTACTTCTTTTCCAAGGTCAGAGCTTTTCATGGCTTCTTTTTTTAGAAATTTGAATACCAACAGAAGTGCATTGTTTTAAAATTTCTAATTTTTCTATTTGAAGAATAATTTTATCGATTCTTTTATCTACAAATAGTTCATCAAAAACATCTTCAGCCAGTGTTTCTAAAAAATTATAATGCTTGTTTTTGACTAATTTTTCGATCAATTTTACAATTTTGCTATAGTTTACAATTGATTTGATATCTTTATCATTTGTAGGATTTTTGTCTTGGCAACTAACTTCTAAATTAAATTTTACCTTTTGTTTTTTTTCTTTTTCAAAATCATAGTACCCAAGTTGTAAGTCCAAAGTTAAATCTTTGATAAGAATTTTTTTCTCATAGTTGAATAATTTTTTATTCTTATCTATTTTAACAATTTTAAGATTGTTTTTTTTCATTCCTTTAAACCTATTATGTCTGGTGTTTGCCAATTTAAATTTTGACCACTATCAACCGCCACAATTTGTCCTGTAATTGATCTGTTTTTAATAAAAAAGTCAACACTTGAACATATTTGTTTTACATTAACCTGTCTTCTCAAAGGTGTTGCTAAATATTGTTTTTTAAAATGTTGATTGCTTTGTCTTACGTTTTTTAAAGTTGGTCCAGGCGCTATTCCATTTACTCTAATTTTTGGAGCTAAAGTCATGGCGCTAGTTTTCGTAAGTGTAAATAATCCAGTTTTACTTAATGTATAAGAAAAGAAAAAAGGTGTAAGTTTAAACACTCTTTGATCAATTATATTTATAATATTTGCATTTTTGCTTTTGCCAGTATTTTTTGAAAATTCTCTTGAAAGATAAGCCGGAGCTTTTAAATTCGTATTTAAATGCATATCCCAGCTTTTAGTTGAAAAGTTTAAAAGATTATCGTTTTCAAATAATGAGGCATTATTTATTAAACAATCAAAATATTCTAATTTTTTTTTAGAAAAGTGAATTATTTTTTTTAGATCTTTTTCTTTACTTAAATCTCCTTTAACTAGATAAATTTTTGTACCATTTTCAGATAATTGTTTTTTTAATTTCTCAGCACCACTTTTAGATTTATTATAATGAATGACAATTTCTACACCCGGACCTGATAAATTTTTTGCGATTGCAGCACCTATCCTAGCAGCACCACCAGTAATAATTATTTTATTTGCTTCCATTTTTTTTTACCTTTTTGTGCTCTTGTTCCAGGCATACCCATTGTCGATCTTCCTTTGGGATAAATCTTATTATTTAAGCTATACTGTTTAACTTTTGGATTAAGTGTAATCTCTAATTCAGTACTTTCAAGTTTTCTAATTTCATCTCGAATTTTAACTGCCTCCTCAAATTCAAGGTTTGTAGCTGCTTCTTTCATTCTTTTATTAAGTGCTTTGAGATGTTTTTTTAGATTTCCTCCGATATTTTCTCCAGCTCCAACTTTTACATAATCTTTTTCATAAACACTTTTTAATACATCGCTGATCTCTTTTTTAATTGTTGTTGCGTTAATATTATTCTTTTTATTGTATTTTAATTGAATAGTTCTTCTTCTATCTGTTTCTTCAATAGCTTTTTTAATGCTTTTGGTTTCTTTATCTGCATATAAAATTACTTTACCATCCAGGTTTCTCGCTGCTCTTCCGATTGTTTGAATTAATGATCTTTCGGATCTTAAAAAACCTTCTTTATCAGCATCTAAAATTCCAACTAACGCACACTCAGGTATGTCCAGTCCTTCTCTTAAGAGATTGATTCCAACAAGAACATCAAACACACCCAGTCTTAAATCTCTCATAATTTCAATTCTTTCAAGGGTGTCTATATCAGAGTGCATATATCTAACTTTAATTCCATTTTCATGAAGATACTCGGTTAAGTCTTCTGCCATTTTTTTTGTTAAGGTTGTAACTAAAACTCTATAATTTTTCTCAACAGTTTTTTTACATTCATACATTAAATCATCCACCTGATTTTTTGCAGGTCTAACTTCTACAGGAGGATCAATTAATCCGGTTGGTCTAATTATCTGATCAACAAATTTTCCTTTTACTTGTTCTAATTCCCAGGGTCCTGGTGTAGCAGACACAAAAATTGTTTGAGTTCTCATCATATTCCATTCTTCAAATTTCAGCGGTCTATTATCCATGCAAGACGGTAATCTAAATCCATATTCAGCAAGAGTACTTTTTCTTGATCTATCTCCTTTATACATCCCATTTAACTGAGGCACGGTAACGTGAGATTCGTCTACGAATATTAATGTATTATCTGGAAAATATTCAAATAGTGTTGGAGGAGGCTCGCCCGGTTTTCTACCTGATAAAAATCTTGAGTAATTTTCAATTCCAGCGCATGAGCCTGTGGCTTCAATCATTTCTAAATCAAATTTAGTTCTTTCCTCAAGGCGTTGTGCCTCAAGTAATTTATTTTGTTCTTTATGTTTTTTAATGGTTATTTCTAATTCTTTTCTAATATTAATTATTGCTTGCTCAATTGTTGGTTTGGGAGTGATATAGTGACTATTGGCATATACTTTGACTAAACTTAAATCTCTTACCAAATCTCCAGTTAACGGATCAATTTCTTCTATTTTTTCAAGTTTATTATCAAATAAACTTAATCTCCATGCACGATCTTCCAAGTGAGATGGGAATATTTCTAAATATTCTCCTCTTGCCCTAAAAGTTCCTCTATAAAAGTTTTGATCGTTTCTTTTGTATTGCAAACCAACTAAAGATTTTATGATTTGCTCCCTATTATATTCATTATCTTTTTGGAGAGTTAACGTCATCTTACTATAAGCCTCAACAGATCCTAAGCCATAAATACACGATACACTCGCAACTATTATAACATCATCTCTTTCCATTAGTGATCTTGTTGCCGAATGTCTCATACGGTCTATTTGTTCATTAATAGAAGCCTCTTTTTCAATGTAGGTATCTGATTTTGGAACGTAAGCTTCTGGAGTATAATAATCATAATAAGAAACAAAATACTCAACTGCATTATCTGGGAAAAAATTTTTCATTTCTCCATAAAGTTGAGCAGCTAAAGTTTTATTAGGAGCCAAAATTAAAGCTGGTCTATTTGTTTGTTCTATGACTTTCGCCATAGTGAATGTTTTTCCAGAACCTGTAACTCCTAGCAGAACTTGATTAAACTCGCCCTTATTTGCACTATTAACTAATTTTTTTATTGCATCTGGTTGATCTCCTGCAGGTTTAAAATCTGTTACAAGTTTAAATTTTTTACCACCTTCAAGTTTTCCACTTATTTCTGGATTTTTACTTTGAATATCTGTAATTAAATCTTGATAAGTGTTTTGCATATATTAAACAAGGTATTAGAATAATAACATTTTTCAATGAGCATTATATCTGACAGTCTTAAAAGAATAAAACCATCTCCAACTATTGCTGTAACTCAAAAAGCAAGGGAATTAAAAGCATCAGGAAAAGATGTTATTGGATTAGGGGCAGGTGAACCTGATTTTGATACACCAGATAATATTAAAGAAGCAGGCATCAAAGCCATAAAGGATGGTGACACTAAATATACGGCAGTGGATGGAACGACAGCTTTAAAGCAAGCAGTAGTAAAAAAATTTAAAAAGGAAAATAACCTTAATTATACAACAGAACAAGTAACAATAGGGGTAGGCGGAAAACATGTAATTTATAATGCTATGATGGCAACTTTAAATGAAGGAGACGAGGTAGTGATTTCTGCGCCTTATTGGGTATCTTATCCTGATATTGTTCTTTTAACCGGAGCCAAACCTGTGATTGTGGAATGTTCCGAAGAACAAGGATTTAAGTTAAAAGCCAAAGATCTTGAAAGTAAAATTACTAACAAAACTAAGTGGGTCATAATAAATTCACCATCTAATCCAACAGGAGTTTGTTATTCAGAAGATGAAATAAAACAGTTAGCTGAAGTTTTAAAAAAACAATCGCATGTCCACATTTTGAGCGATGATATTTATGAACATATTTTATATGAGGGATTTAAATTTTTTACAATTGCCCAGATACCTGAATTAAAAGATAGAGTTTTAACAATGAATGGTGTGAGCAAATCATATGCAATGACAGGATGGAGAATTGGTTATGCCGCAGGACCTAAAGAAATAATTAAAGCAATTGCAAAAATTCAATCTCAGTCTACAAATAATCCGTCTTCAATTAGTCAAGCGGCAGCTGTAGAAGCTTTAAATGGAACTCAAGATTTTATATCTCAAAGATCAAAAGCATTTCAAGAAAGAAGAGATTTTGTAGTTGGTGAATTAAATAAAATTAATGGAATAAATTGTTTAAAGCCAGAAGGTGCATTTTATGTTTTTCCAAGTTGCAAAAAATTATTGGGAAAAAAAGATAGTAAAGGAAATGTTCTTAAGACTGATACTGATTTTGTTCAATCATTGCTTGAGAATGCTGGAGTAGCTGTTGTTCAAGGTTCTGCATTCGGATTAAATGGATTCTTTAGAATATCTTATGCAACTTCCATGGAAAATCTAAAAAAAGCTTTAAGTAAAATTTCAGATTATTGTAAAAGTCTTAAATAATTTAGTGCGATAGAAACTTTTCAGCCTCTAAAGCAGCCATACAACCCATTCCAGCAGCTGTTACTGCTTGCCTGAATATTTTATCTTTCACATCTCCAGCAGCAAAAACGCCAGGAATGTTAGTAATTGTAGAATCTGGTTTTGTAATTACATATCCTTCTTTGTCCATATCTAATTGACCTTTGACTAAAGATGTTGCTGGGTCATGTCCAATAGCTATAAATAATCCATCAATTTTAATTTCAGAAACTTTATTTGTTTTAACGTTTTTAATTTTTAAACCTTTTACATTTTTTGGTTCTTTATCGCCCAATACATCTTCAACAACAGTATCCCAAATAATTTCAATTTTTTTATTATCCATTAGTTTTTTTTGTAAAAGCTTTTCAGCTCTTAATTGATCTCTTCTGTGAATTAATTTAACTTTTGTTGCAAATTTGGTTAAAAACATAGCTTCTTCAACAGCAGCATTTCCGCCCCCTACAACTGCTACTTCTTTATCTTTAAAAAAGAAGCCATCACATGTTGCGCAAGCTGAAACACCAAATCCTCTAAATTCTTGTTCTGATTTTAAATTCAACCATCTTGCTTGTGCTCCAGTTGATATAATTATTGTATCTGCAGTATATTTTTGTCCACTGTCTCCAACAGCTTCAAAAGGAGAAGATTTTAAATTTAAAGATGAAACATTATCTTCAATTAGTTCAGTTCCTACTGCTTTTGCCTGATCTCTCATTTGTTCCATTAACCATGGTCCCTGAATTACATCAGCAAATCCTGGATAATTTTCTACATCAGTTGTAGTTGACATTTGTCCCCCAGGTTCAATTCCATAAACTAGAATTGGTTTAAGCATTGCACGAGCCGCGTACACAGCAGCAGTATATCCTGCTGGACCGGAACCAATTATTAACACTTTTGTGTGTTTAGTTGGATTTTGACTCATATCAAAGCTATATAGTAATTTATGACTAAATTAAAAGGGTTAATATTAACTGAAGGAATGCATGGTATGATTAGTCAAGCAGAAGGATTGGCTAAAGCATTAGATTTAAATTTTTTTCACGAAAAAATTGAATTAAATAACTTTTGGAAGTTGATGCCATCAAAATTTACTCCAGTAAAAAGATTTATATTTAAAAATTCTATAAAAGAAAATTTTGATGTGATTATTTCATGTGGAAGAAAAAGCGTAATACCGTCAATTTTTTTCAAACAGAATTCTCAAAAAAAAATATTTAATATCCACATTCAAGATCCTAAAGTTTCGTTAAAAAACTTTGATTTTGTAGTAGCTCCAGAGCATGATGATCTTGAAGGAGAAAATGTAATTTCAACAAAAGGAGCATTACATTATTTAAATATGAAGGAAATTGATGAAAATAGGGGTTATTTGGAAGATAAAATTAATAAAAACAAAGATATTATCACTTTAATTTTAGGCGGTCCCACAAAATACTACAAATATACAAAGGAAAATATTCAAAAAATTTATTCAAAACTAAATAACAATATAAATAAAAAAAACTTGCATCTTGTGGTTATACCTTCAATGAGGACGCCATCTGAAACCATAAAATTGGCTAAAGAATATTTCGGATCAGATCATTTAATAATAGATAATGTTGATAAAAAAGCATATTTATCAGGCTTATCTTTAGCCAAGTTTATTGTAGTAATGTGTGACTCGAGTTCTATGATTTCTGAAGCTGCTTTAACCGGTAAACCAATCTATGTAGCACAAATTCCTAGTTCAAAAAATGATTATAGATTTAAAAAATTTAGAGATTTATTTAAAGAGCTTAATATTATTAAAGAATTAAATGATAATTTAGAAACTTGGAACTATGAAAGATTAGATGAAACTAATAGAGTAGCTCAAGAAATTAAAAAAAAATTATTTTAAATGTCCTTTTTAAATTCTTTACTAAATAATTCAAAAAAATTCGATGAACCATTTACTCATTGGGAGTTAAATCAGCCACTTAGTGAAGGCGCTATGCAAGAAATAGTTAATGCAGATATTGTAAATCCTAATGATCACAAACTTCAACATGATGGCACTAGAGCAATTGATGGCGGTGAAGGAAAATTTAGAGAAGGCATTTCATCAGGAGGAAAAGCATTAAAGTTCAGGTGTTTTGTTGATAAAAATAATTCAAAAAAATTTCCTAATTTAACAAATTTTATAAATGAACTTCAAAGCAAAAATACATATGAAAAAATTTCTGAATTAATAAAAAAAGATTTAGCCAAGTCTTATGTAAGAGTAGAGGTTATTTGTGATAGACAAGGTTTTTGGTTAAAACCTCATTGTGATATTAAAGAAAAATTAATGTCATGTTTGCTATTTGTTAATAAATTTAATGAAGATACTAGTTTAGGAACAGATTTTTATGATAAAAATTTGAACAAAGTTAAAACTCTTCCTTATAGAGATAATTACGGATATTTCTTTTCTAGTGGATTCAATTCTTGGCATGGAATGGAAAAAAAAGAAATTAAAAAAGAAAGAAGATGTTTACAGGTAAATTATGTAACTTTTAAAACTGATTGGCCAGTTGATTAATGAAAGATATCTTGGATTGCTATAACATTCATTTTTTTTGATTTAAGAGATTTAATACCTTCTAAACAAGCATAAGCAGTAGACATATTTGTACAATAGGGAACTTTATTAATTAAAGTTGCCCTTCTTAAAGAAGTTGAATCTTGAACACGATAAGCACGCTTTCCACCCCCAGTATTGATTACTAAGGCGATTTTTTTTGCATTTAGTATATCAACAATATGAGGAGATCCCCCACTTACTTTATTTACTTTTTTGCATTTGATGCCATTTTTTTTTATTGCATCTGCAGTACCTTCGGTCCCACACAATGTAAAATTTAATTCAACCAATTTTTTTGCTAAATCTATTCCTTCATTTTTATGTTTATCTTTTAAAGAAATAAATGCCAATCCTCTTGTTGGTAATGAATTTCCGGCAGAAATTTGACTTTTAGCGTATGCAAGACCAAAATCTTTATCTATTCCCATTACCTCTCCCGTAGATTTCATTTCAGGGCCTAGCAACACATCAACGTTTGGAAATTTATTGAATGGAAAAACAGCTTCTTTCACAGCAAACATATTCTTGTTTTTATTTATTAAATTAAATTCTGATAATTTTTCACCCGTCATTACTCTTGAAGCAATTTTTGCTAAAGGAATTCCTTTAGCTTTTGAAACAAACGGAACAGTTCTGCTAGCTCTTGGGTTAACTTCAATTATATAAATTTCGTCATTTTTAATTGCAAACTGTACATTCATAAAACCTTTTATTTTTAGCGCTATTGCTAATTTTTTTGTTTGATTTTTAATTTCGACTATTAATTTTTCTTTAATAGCTACTGGAGGCAGACAACATGCCGAGTCGCCCGAATGAATACCAGCCTCTTCAATATGTTGCATTATTCCGGCAACAAATACTTCATTACCATCTGAAATTGCGTCAACATCAACCTCCATAGCATTATTAATAAATTTATCAATTAATATTGGGTTGTTTTCTGCTGCTTTAAAAGCTTCTTCCACAAAATTTTTTAGTTGATTTTTTTCATAAACTATTTCCATTGCTCTACCACCTAAAACATATGATGGCCGAACAACTAAAGGTAGACCAATTCTTTCAGCAATTTTGATTGCTTGTTTGTAAGATTTTGCAATTCCACTATCTGCTTGTTTTAATTTTAATTTAATTAGAAGTTTTCTAAATCTGCCCCTATCTTCAGCAAGATCAATTGAAGAATATTGAGTTCCTATAATAGGCAATGAATTTTCATGAAGAAATTTTGCTAATTTGATAGGAGTTTGTCCGCCAAATTGAGCAATTATACCTACTAAATTACCTTTGGATTTTTCTTTTAAAATTATGTTATGAACATACTCTTCAATTAAAGGCTCAAAATATAATCTATCGCTTGTGTCATAATCAGTGGAGACGGTCTCAGGATTACAGTTAATCATTATTGTTTCAAACCCAGCTTCTTTTAAAGAAAAACTTGCTTGGCAACAACAGTAGTCAAATTCAATTCCTTGACCAATTCTATTTGGTCCTCCTCCTAAAATAATTATTTTCTTTCTTGAAGAAGGGTTTGCTTCACACTCTGTATTTAATGAAAAGTTCCTTTGATATGTAGAGTACATATAAGGAGTAAAAGATTTAAATTCTGCAGCACACGTATCCACCTTTTTAAATACTGGCCAAACTTTTAGAGCTATCCTTTTTCTTCTTACTAATTTTTCATTAGTTTTTGAAAGTTGTGCTATTTTTTTATCAGAAAAACCAATAGATTTTATTCTGTTAAATTCATTAAAGTTTTTTGGTATTCCATTTTTTGTAATTTGATTTTCCGTATCAACGATTTCTTTAATTTGTTCTAAGAACCAAGGATCAATTTTAGATAGTTTATATATTCTATTTAACTTTATTTTTTTTCTAAGTGCTTCTGCAACTAACAATAGCTTGTTTGGTATATTTATATTTAATTTTTTCTCTATTTCTTTTTTATTTAAATCAAAAATTCTATCTAATCCCGAAAAACCAACTTCTAAGGATACAAGAGCTTTCTGAAAAGATTCCTTAAAATTTCTCCCTATAGACATTGCTTCGCCAACTGACTTCATTGATGTTCCTAGAATCGCAGGAGACTGAGAAAATTTTTCAAAAGTAAACCTTGGAATTTTTGTTACAATATAATCAATCGTTGGTTCAAAAGATGCTGGTGTTACTTTTGTTATTTCATTTTTTAATTCATCTAGTGTATAACCAATAGCTAATTTAGCAGCAACTTTCGCAATAGGAAAACCAGTTGCTTTCGATGCTAAGGCAGATGATCTAGATACTCTCGGATTCATTTCGATTATAACCATTTTTCCATTTTTAGGATTGATAGCAAATTGAACATTAGACCCACCTGTTTCAACTCCAATTTTTCTTAAACATGCAATCGAAGCGTTTCTCATAATCTGATACTCTTTATCTGTAAGGGTAAGTGCAGGGGCAACAGTTATAGAATCGCCTGTATGAATGCCCATTGGGTCTACATTTTCTATCGAGCAAATAATTATACAGTTATCATTTTTGTCCCTAACGACTTCCATTTCAAATTCTTTCCATCCTTCTAAACATTCTTCTACGAGCACTTGATTTTCGGGTGACTCTTGAAGTCCTACTTTAACAGATTTAAAAAACTCCTCTTTGGTTCTTGCAATGCTACCGCCAAGTCCGCCTAGGGTAAATGAAGGTCTTATAATTGCTGGCAAGCCTACTTTTCTAAAACATTTTTGAGCTTGTTTTATACTGTTTAATATTTCAGATTTCGGAAGATTAAGTCCGATATCAGACATATTTTTTCTAAATTTTTTTCTATCTTCTGCATTTGAAATCGCTTTTGAATTTGCTCCAATTAATTCAATTTTATATTTTTTGAGCAATCCAATTTTTTCAGCTTTAATGGCCAAATTTAATGCAGTCTGGCCTCCCATCGTTGGTAGAATTGCATTAGGTTTTTCTTTTTTTATAATTTTTTCAAGAACATCAATGGTTATGGGTTCAATGTATGTTTTATCAGCAACGTCTGGATCGGTCATAATAGTTGCAGGGTTAGAATTTATTAAAACTACTTTATAACCTTCATCTTTAAGAGCTTTACATGCTTGCGTTCCTGAATAATCAAATTCACATGCCTGTCCAATTATTATTGGGCCTGCTCCTACTACTAAAATTTTCTTAATATCTTTTCTTTTTGACATATTTTTTTACTTCATTGATAAATTGTTTAAATAAATACACACTGTCTTGCGGACCAGGATTTGACTCTGGATGATACTGAACTGAAAATACTGGTTTATTTTTTAACTTTATTCCCTCAATACAATTATCAAATAAAGATTTATGAGTTATCTCAACATTTTTGGGTAAACTTTCTTTTAGTATTTCAAATCCATGATTTTGACTTGTAATTTCAACCTTTTTATTTAACAAATTTTTAACAGGATGATTTGCTCCTCTATGACCTAATTTCATCTTTTTTGTTTTAGCATTCAATGCCAAGGCTAATATTTGATGACCAAGGCATATACCAAATATTGGAATATTTTCTTTGATTAATTTTTGAATAATTTTAATAGCATACTTTCCAGTTGCAGCAGGATCCCCTGGACCGTTTGATAAAAAAATACCATCTGGTTTCATTTTTAAAATTTCACTCGCACTTAATGTGCAAGGAACTACAGTAACTTTACAATTAAAATCTGAAAAATATCTTAAAATATTTTTTTTGATTCCATAATCTATTGCTATTATTTTAAAAATTTTTTTATTGTTTTTTTCAAAACCTTTCCCTTTTTTCCAAGTCTTATATCCTTGCCAAACATATTTTTTTTTTGTGGTAACTATTTTAGCTAAGTCAAGATTGTTTAGCCCTGACCATTTAGTTGATAAATTCAATAGTTTATTGATATTAAATTTGCCATTTTTATTATTTGATATCGTGCCCTTTGGAGCACCTGTATCTCTAATAAAATTTGTTAAAGATCTTGTATCTAATCCAGTAATACCCACTATTTTATTCTTTTTTAGCCATATATCTAAATTTTTAAGTGATCTATAATTGGATGGATTGGTTATTTCAGAATTAAATATTACACCTCGTGTCCAAATTTTATTAGATTCATGATCTTCCTCATTGGTTCCAACATTGCCAATGTGTGGAAAAGTAAAATTAATTATTTGTCCAGCATAAGACGGGTCAGAAATAATTTCTTGATAACCTGTTATAGAAGTATTAAAGCATACTTCGCCAGTAGCTGTACCTTGGTATCCAATGCCAATACCTCTAAACACCGTTTTATTTTCAAGAACTAAAATGCCTGGGGAAAAATGAAATAATTTATTTGAGTTACCTTTTGGTTTATTGATCAATTACAACTCATAAGTTAAAGGTTAATATAATAAAACTTAAATTTCCGCAACAGGTCTAATACAAATTTTTAAAAATACAATTTTTTCTTTTAACAAAATTGTCTATACAGTAGATTAAGAAAAATAATGTTTCTCAAAGATAAGATCGATAATGATTATAAAAAAGCATTAAAAGCTAAAGATAAGGCCAAAATATCAGCTTTTAGGTTAATTTTATCGTCTATTAAGGATTTAGAGATATCAAATAGATCGGGACCCAACAAAAAAGTTACTGATAACGAAGATATAAAAAAACTCCTTAAAAAAATGATTAAACAAAGATCCGAATCAATCGAAATTTATAAGAAAAACAATAGACAAGATTTGTCAGAAGTTGAAGAAGGAGAGGTGCAAGTGTTAACATCTTATTTGCCCAAGCAATTGAGCGAGGAAGAAACAAATAAAGTGTGCAAAGAAACTATTAAAAAAATAGGAGCGAATTCAATAAAAGATATAGGAAAGATAATGGGCGAACTAAAAAAACAATACTCAGATAGTTTAGATTTCTCAAAAGCTGGGTCTATTTTAAAAGAACTATTAATTAAATAATGAAATACCCTAAAGAATATTTAGAAGAAATTAAAGTAAGATTAAAAGTTTCTACAGTTGTATCCAAAACAGTAAATCTAAAAAAAAGAGGAAAAGAGTTTGTTGGATTGTCCCCATTCAAAAATGAAAAAACACCTTCATTTACAGTAAATGATGAAAAGGGTTTTTATCATTGTTTTAGCACATCTGAACATGGCAATATTTTTGATTTTTTAATGAAAACTCAAAATTTAAAATTTGGAGAGTCAGTTAAAACTTTAGCAAATTTAGCGGGAATGAGACCTTACACTTTTTCGAAAAAGGATGAAGAAAGAGAAAAAAATTGGCAACATTATGTTTCTATTTATTCGAAATATATAGAATTTTACCATGATGCGCTTTTAAAAAATAGCAATTCAGAATTAGCAAAAAATTACTTAAAAAATAGAAATGTTACTATTGAGGAAGTTAAAAAATTTAATATTGGATATGTAGAGAAAAATCCAAATTTCTATGAAAAAATAAAGGATAAGTTTGATGAAAAATTTTTAAAAGAATGTGGTTTATTTTATTTTGATGAAAAAAAGAAACAATATGTTGAAAGATTTAGAGCTAGAGTAATATTTCCTATTAATTCAATTTCAGACCAGCCCATTGCAATTGGAGGGCGCACAATTCAAAATGATAATTACCAAGCTAAATACATAAATTCTCCAGAAACGCAATTTTTTAAAAAAGGAAATAACTTGTACAACATAAATAGAGCTAGAAAATTATCAAACTCGATAGATCAAGTGTTTTTGGTTGAAGGTTATATGGATGTAGTTGGTTTAAGCAAAAATGGTGTTGAAAATGCTGTTGCAAATTTAGGCACAGCTTTAACAGAAAGACAGATATTAATGCTTGGACAATTTTTTAATGAAGTGATCATTTGTTTTGATGGAGATGAAAGCGGCTATAAAGCAGCAGTAAGAGCTGCAGAAAACAGCATTAAGGAATTGCAACCTGAAAAACATATTTCTTTTCTATTTTTGCCTGAAGGAGAAGATCCTGATAGCTATGTAAATAAAAATGGCAAAGATACTTTTTTGTCATTCTCAAAGCAAAATAAAATTTCAATATATCAATTTATTTTTAGCCATTATTATAAGCTATCAACTGGCTCTCCTCCATCTTTAGCAATTTTAGAAAAAAAACTGAGATCTATAGCAAATTCCATTAAAGATGAATTTATAAAAAAATATATTTTAGAATTTTTTTTAGAAAAAATTTCCTCTTTTACTCCAAATATAAATATTAGAAAAAAATTTATCCCTAAAAAAATTTCTTCTTTAAGATCAACTCAAAGGATATTTAATGAAACTAAATCATTGAATAAAATAGAACTAAAAGAATACTCTTTATTGTTCTTAATTATAAATAATCTACAATTTTTCAAAGAGCGTTTAGATAATTTGAAAGAATTACATCTATTTTCTCATGAAAATAAAGAAGCTATGTCAAAAATTATCAATCATTTAGAAGAGAACGATGACCCACATATAGTTGAAATTCCAATAGACAATAAAATTTTATATAAAGTAAATAAATATGCTTCAATAAAACATATCTTCAAAAATATTAATAATGACAAATTTAAACTTATGGAAATTTATGATGAAATAACAAAGGATCTATCATCAATCGGAATTGATTTAAAAATTGAAGAATTAGAATCACAATTTTCTCAAGATTTAAACGAAAATACTTTTAATCAGATAAAGGAATTAAAAAAATTACAAAATATCAATTAAACTTAGCAATTTACACGTAGATTTTTTCAAAATTAGCATTATATAAGTCTTCCAGACTTTTAATTGTGGAACGAATAATTACAAAATCATTTGCTAGACTCATGGGTCGAGGGACTCATAGAGGATTTATTACATATGAAGAATTAAACAAATCTTTAGGAAAAAGAAATTTATCTCACACAAGTCTTGAACAAGCATTTATTCATATTCTAGATGGAAAAATAACTCTAGTTGAAAACAAATCTGATTTCAAAGTTTTAAGAAAAAAAGAATCATCTTCTAAGGAAGAAGGTAAAACTGTTGAGAAAAGTGATGACCCTATTAGAATGTACCTAAGAGAGATGGGAGGAGTTGAGCTTCTATCTAGAGAAGGTGAAATAGCAATTGCCAAAAGAATAGAAGCGGGGAAAGATGTTATGTTAAATGCCCTATCACAAAGCTCAATTACAGCACAACAATTCTTTGAGTGGAACACAAAACTTCATAATGACGAAATTCTTGTAAGAGAAATTATTGATATTGATACAAATTATATGGAGGATGAGGATACGGGACAAAGCGCTAAACAAAAAAAATCAGATTTAGGTTTAAAAGAAGAAACTCTAGAAGAAAATCCAGATTCATCAGATGATGAATTTAATCCTACGCTGGCAGCAATGGAGAGTGAAATTAAACCTAAAGTTTTACAAACCGTTCGTATACTTACAAAACAATATAATAAATTAATTAAATACCAAAAAGAAAAACTTGATTGCATCTTAAATTCCAAAACTTTTTCTTATTCAAAAGAAAAAAATTATAAAAAAATTGTTGATGATATTCTTGAAAATATAAAATCATTACAACTTTCTCCATCTATTTTAGAAGAATTGGTTCAAAAACATTATATTGAAAATAAAAAAATTATTTCTTTAGAAGGTAATTTATTAAGATTAGCTATACAAAATAAAATAAGTAGAGAAGAGTTTGTCAAATTTTATGTGGGAAATGAAATAAATCCAAATTTAAAAACTTTTTTAGATACAAATAAAACTTGGAAGAAATTTTTCCAAAGAAATAAAGATGAATTTAAAAACATTAGAGAACGTTTGGTTGAAATTAGTCATAAACTTGGAATTTCAGTTACTGACTTTAAAAAATTAGTAAGCAGGATTCAAAAAGGAGAAAAAGAATCAAGGATTGCTAAAAAAGAAATGGTGGAAGCAAACTTGAGATTAGTAATTTCCATTGCAAAAAAATATACAAACAGAGGACTGCAATTTTTAGATTTAATTCAAGAAGGAAATATAGGATTAATGAAAGCAGTGGATAAATTTGAGTATAGGAGAGGCTATAAATTTTCCACATATGCTACTTGGTGGATTAGACAAGCAATAACAAGATCAATTGCAGATCAAGCAAGAACAATAAGAATTCCAGTACATATGATTGAAACAATTAATAAGATAGTAAGAACTCAAAGATTAATTTTAAGTGAGTATGGAAGAGAAGCTACCCCAGAAGAACTTGCTAAAAAATTAAGAATGCCCTTAGAAAAAGTAAGAAAAGTTTTAAAAATCTCAAAAGAACCAGTCTCTCTTGAAAAACCAGTCGGCGATGAAGAGGATAGTAGCTTAGGAGATTTTATAGAAGATACAAAAGCTTTGGCTCCATTAGAACAAGCTATTAAATCAAATTTAAGTGAAGCAACCACAAAAATTTTATCAACATTAACTCCAAGAGAAGAAAGAGTCTTAAGAATGAGATTTGGTGTTGGTATGAATACAGACCATACTTTAGAAGAAGTAGGATTACAGTTTTCTGTTACCAGAGAAAGAATTAGGCAAATTGAAGCTAAAGCGCTTAGAAAATTAAAACATCCAAGTAGATCTAAACAATTAAAAAGTTTTTTAGAAAGTTAATTAGGGCCGTTAGCTCAATAGTAGAGTACTGCATTGACATTGCAGGGGTAGTTGGAGCGTAACCAACACGGCCCACCATTTTAATATTTATCTTTAATTGATTACTAATTAAATATTAAAAATACCTTTTTTTGTATCGTTCCAAGAAAAAAATCCGTTCGCACTATATCCGCACTTGGATACAAATTTCTCACTTTTGCATAAAAATTATTGGCGTAGATTAAAGAATAATGTTACAAAGTTTGGGCACTATTGTGCATGACCCTTTGTAAACTTATCTTATCGCCCCAAATGATCCAGGCAAGTAGAAGAGTTCTATTTCATCATCTCAGGTCAAGCAAAATTTGAGACAGAAGGTCAACAACCTGCGATACTTACCGCCACCAAAACTTGTTTTCACGAAGCAATGAACCGCAAGCGTTAACAACACACTCACAGCCAGTCCTGGCTCTTGTTATTTGGCGAGGTTCTGGTTTATCACATGAATCTAGTTTGTTAGTTCACAAGTTAAACTTAATTATTATTTTCACTAATTTTCTTTTCATCAACCATGAGGAATGTTAAAAAAACATTGATTTAAATAAAATATTAGTATTGAATTTCATTATTAATATAACTGGTAACGATTTATGACAAAAGATTTTCGTCCCGCAACTACCTTTTTTTATCCCAGAACGCGTCTATCACCATATTTTGAAGGGACGCAAGCTTCTGGAGCAAAAGCTTATAGCGTTTATAATCACATGTATTTACCAAGCTGGTACCGGGATACGGAAGAGGAATATTGGGCTGTTACTAATGATGTAGTTATATGGGATGTAGCTGTTGAACGGCAAGTTCAAATTAAAGGTCCCGATGCCTTTGAATTTACCAATTTCATCACCACCAAGGACTTACATAAATGCAAGGTCAAGCAATGCAAATATACTCTTATATGTGATGATAAAGGCGGCGTCATTAATGACCCTGTTCTCTCAAGATTAGATAATGACACATTCTGGTTATCACTTTCCGACAGTGATGTTTTATTATGGGCAAAAGGTTTAGCTTATAATTCAAAGTGGAATGTTGAATTAAGTGAACCGGATGTGGCTCCTATGCAAGTACAAGGACCTAAATCAAAGCCATTAATGATTTCACTTTTTGGAAGTGAACTTGAAAGTTTACGTTATTATCATTGTTTGGATGGAACATTATCCGGTATGGAAATGCTTGTAACCAGAACAGGTTATACAGGAGAAATTGGTTATGAAATTTTCTTAAAAAACGCAACTAAAGATGGATTGAAACTTTGGAATACAATGCTGGAAGCTGGAAAGCCATATAACATTTCACCAGCGGGACCTTCACTGATTAGAAGGTTAGAACACGGCATAAGAAATTATGGACAGGATATTCGATTAGATAACAATCCTTATGAAGTAGGACTAGGTTTTGCCGTAGATCTCAATCAGGAAGCAGATTTTGTTGGAAAAGAATCTCTCACTCAAATCAAGAAAGAAGGTCTCAAGAAAAAACTAGTGGGTATTGA
>Ga0208568_1000029_pt1 | contig 83952 bp, 71 predicted proteins | sample DeeseametaMP2969_FD_184165 | JGI IMG/M metagenome (GOLD analysis project Ga0208568, IMG submission 184165) | Marine microbial communities from the Deep Atlantic Ocean - MP2969 (SPAdes) | ecosystem: Environmental > Aquatic > Marine > Oceanic | place: South of Funchal, North Atlantic Ocean... | reverse complement strand
AGCCACACTGCACTGTCTGATGGGCTGCGGCCTCGGAGAACTTGTCGGGATGCTGATCGCCATGGCCGTCGGATTGGCGGTAGTGCCCTCCATTGTCTTGGCAGTTTCGCTGGGGTTTGTTTTCGGAATTATCCTCGGAATGAGGCCGCTTTTGAAGCATGGATATTCCTTCTATAATGCCTTCAAGCAGGTACTAATCGTAGAAAGATTGAGCATCGTTTTCATGGAAACAGCGGAAGTCTTGGTGGAGGTGTATACAACCCAGGATTTTGTATTTAATTTAGAAGAACAATCTATGTGGGACCTGGCTACTAAATCTTTCGGCATAGATATGTCTGAATTTTCTGGGTTTGGCGGCTCGGCATAGTCAGAAATTCAGATTATTTAGTTTTTCTACGTAACTTTGGTTTGATCATTAATAACTGGAGTTTATTATGCAACGATTAACATTTTTTATAGTCTTGGCTGTTTTCTTTTTGTCCTGTTCTTTATTTGAAGAAGAAGGTACTACCGAGCACCAGCCACCAAGAGAACCCACTCCCAATGAAAGAGAACTAGTCCATTCCGGGAATGTATTTGGAATGAAAGTGTTTAACGCTCTCCATGAAACAGAACCTGACAGCAATATGTTTATTTCCCCATTATCTATTTCCATGGCTTTGGGTATGACCTTGAATGGAGCGGAGAATGAAACTTACGATGCCATGCGTCAAACCCTGGCCTTAACTGGAATAGAAGAAGAAGACATTAACTCATCTTACCAAACAACCATCGAACTCCTTACATCCATGGATCCTGACGTAATTATGTCCATTGCCAATTCCATCTGGTATAGAGAAGGTTTACCTGTTTATGATGATTTTATTGAAACAAACCAAACCTACTTCAACGCTGAAGTGGCTGAACTGGATTTCAACAACCCTAATGCAGTAGATGTGATTAACGATTGGGTAAATACAGCAACCAACGGGGCTATTGAAACTATTCTCCAGGAAATTCCCGATGAAATTATCATGTACCTAATCAATGCTCTATACTTCAAAGGGGGCTGGAGATTTCCTTTTGATGAAGAGAATACTCAAGACAGACCATTCCATAATTATGATGGTACTGAAACAACGGTTCCACTGATGGGTCATGAGATTACTATACCATACTATTATAATTGGGATGAGAACCTCTATATTGCAGATATTCCCTTTGGCGATTCCCTCTTTTCCTTTACGGTCATTATCCCTGAGGATATCAATACATTTGCCGATTCACTGACGCTGGATAAGTGGAATCATTATATCAACAACCTCCATTCCGGTGAAGTGTATATCGGCCTGCCCCGATTTGACTTGGAGTGGGATAAATCCCTGAATGATATTCTTAAAACGCTGGGTATGGCTGTTGCCTTTGATCAGAATGCTGCAGATTTTTCAAGTATTATGCCTCTTGATAACGGCAATTTATTCATCAGCGAAGTGAAGCATAAAACATACTTAACTGTGGATGAAGAGGGTGCTGTGGCTGCTGCCGTAACCAGCGTGGGCATTGGATTAACTTCCACACCACTGGCTATTATTGCTGATAAGCCCTTTATACTTGCTATTCGGGAAAATCATCTGGGTACGATCATGTTTATTGGTAAAGTTCTGGAATTGTAATGGGTGAAAAATTATCTCCAATCTTTGACTGTATTGGGAAAACCCACCTGTTGATGAGTATGGACACATGTGGTGTCAAAAGATATGGGTTAGTAAAGAATCCCATCTATTCAATAAATAATAATAACCTCTAAAATTTCATATTTGGTTGTTGTTTTTCATAACAATGCCTGGATGGTAATGCTGTTTGCCCTAACGGCTGGATTCATCGCCGCCTGGCCGGTGAATCTGATTATGGTAAACCGGCGAGTGCAGGGATATACCTGTACCAGATCAATGTTGGAGAGTTTATGCAGACCAAGAAGATGGTACTATTGAAGTGAAGGGGGTTAAAATGAAACGAATTAAAACTGTGAGTATTTTATCAATACTAATATTAATGATTTCTTGTGAGAACCAAACAGACGACAATATCACTATAATCAATGTTGACCTTTTAAATTCAGAAATATATGAAAATCATACTGGCATATCTGGCGATGAAGATGGTGCATTTATTTCAAAGCAAGCAACACATTATGAAGTCAGCGAAGTTGTAAGAAATTCTACCACAAATTGGAATGCAATTTATAAATATAAAGCACAAAATAATTATGTTGGTGAAGATGAAGTTGAACTCGAACTCCGAACTGGTTCTGATGGTGCATCACCACCAAAAAACATAGATAAGATTCGTATAGAATTTAGTATATCTGATTAAATGAGTATTAAACACCTACCTCCACCCAAAGGGATAGGCTTTAAGCAAGAGCCTCGCCCACCTGTCCAGCGTAGCGTAGCGAAGATGGAGCGGGGTTTTTTGTTTATAGACATTTGGGACTGGTGTGGTGTAATATTGGTATAACCAGCAGTCGAAATCATGGATAACGATTTAAAATACGTGGGATTTTGGAAAAGAACTGTAGCTGTCCTAGTAGATATTTTTTTAATTATGTTAGTAACCTTACCCATTCTCATTTGGGCATATGGAATTGAGTATTTCAACAATGAACCTATGGAGAAAGGTTTACTTGATTTAATTATAAATTATGTTTTTCCTACAATCGCTGTCATTTTACTTTGGAAATATTATCAAGCAACACCCGGTAAAATGATATTTAAAGCTACAATAGTTGATGCAAAGACTGGTGGTAAACCAACTCTCAAGCAATGGATCATTAGATATTTAGGATATTTCGTTTCATTGATTCCATTTGGTCTTGGATATTTTTGGGTTGCTTTTGATAAGAAAAAACAAGGCTTCCATGATAAGCTTGCAAAAACCGTAGTAATCCAACCTAAAGTTATCGATCCTGAATCTGTAGAAATTGAGGCTGAAAAATAAATTTGTCTACCATCAACCCCCCAGCGAGGTTTTTATTTTATAGACATTTAGGATTGGTGGATACGCAAAGGGTAAACCTTGAGGTGTAATTTTATCCCCTGTACATTTTTCCTATAAAAAGATTCCTATAATTGCATTACCAGTGTACCTGCTGCCAAAAGATCATTCATAATCCGCCATCACCGGTGTGGCTCTGTGGATGCGGCAAGCCCCTATCGGTTCATTATGAATGGGAGGGCGTTCCCAGGGATATTCGGATCGAATCAGAAGAAGAAAGCCTATGGCGCTATACCAGCGTATTACCTTCCAACAGTACGAAAGAAAAAATATCTTTGGGAGAAGGTTGGACACCACTTCTTCCTATTGGAGACAACGTTTATGTTAAAAATGAAACGGTGAATCCAACCGGCTCTTTTAAAGATAGAGGCATGGCTATGGCGGTGACGCTGGCCAAGACTCAGAACGTTGAAAAAATTTGTTTATCCTCCGCGGGCAATGCCGGCGTATCCGCTTCTGCCTATTGCCAGGCGGCGGGGATTGATTGTTTTGTGTTTTTGCCGGAAACAATACCGGAATCGTTTAAAAATGAAACGGAACGTTATAAATCCGAATTAATTCTGAGTGGTCAAACAATTTCTGAAGCTACCCAGACGATGATCAATCAAAAGGATGAAGATTGGTTTGATATTTCGACCTTGAAAGAACCATTTCGGGTGGAAGGTAAAAAGACACTGGGCTATGAAATTGCAGAACAGCTAAGTTGGTCGCTGCCTGATGTAATTATTTATCCCACTGGTGGCGGGACTGGCTTGATCGGTATGTGGAAAGCGTTTAAGGAAATGTTGGGCATGGGCTGGATTTCAGGTCCCTTGCCGCGGATGGTGGCGGCCCAATCGGATGGGTGTGCACCGGTGGTAGAGGCGTTTCAAACCCGGCAGGATGCGACAAGGTTTTGGAATAAAAGTAATACCGTTGCCTTGGGCCTGAATGTGCCAGGCCCTCTCGGCGGTTACTGGATTTTAGAAATATTATCAGAATCCAATGGAATTGCGGTAACGGCTCAGGAGGCATCCTTGGAAATCAAGACTGAAAATTTCAGACAAAAGACAGGGATTGATGCCAGCGCAGAAATTGGCGTGGTTTGGTCGGCTTATGAAGCACTTACGAAAGCGATGTGGATAACGCCCGGAGAAAAAGTGGTTCTTTTTGCGACTGGGATTGAACGCCGATAAGTTTTATTATTTTTGTCGGTCCTGTTTTATTCCTGTGATCCCCCGCCCAGCGAAGTTTTTTAATTCTTTAAGCGCAGGTATATTTAGAGTGGTAATTAATGGATCTGAAACCATTAAACACGAAGAACTGCAATGGAAGTAAAAGGTAAACGAGTGGTCATAACCGGTGCTGCCAGCGGTATTGGCAAAGCACTGGCAGTTGCCTTCCATTCAGCAGGTGCTGCAGCGGTTATAGCATCTGATATTAATGAAGCGGGTGTCCAGGCTGTTGCTGCTGAAATAAAGAGCAAAGGTATCGTTACCGATGTTACGAATGAGGAAGATATTATCCACCTGATCAAGGAAAGCAATGGCAACTGTGGTGGTATCGATATTTTTTGCTCCAATGTAGGCATTGGTGCTTACGAGGATTTTTTGAAACTTACCAATACGGATTGGTACAGAATGCTAGATACCAATCTCATGTCCCATATTTATGTTGTCCGCCATGTACTGCCCCAGATGCTGGAGCGCGGTTCAGGCTACCTGGTATTTACTGCCTCCGCGGCTGGACTATTAGCCCAACTGGGTTCCGTAACCTATTCCGTTACCAAGCATGCTGTTGTAAGTTTTGCGGAATGGTTAAAGATTACTTACGGAAAAATGGGCATCGGTGTCTCTTGTGTGTGTCCCCAGGCTGTCCGCACAGGCATGACGGCCCAGGGCGCCGGCGTGGCCGGGATTGATGGTATGATCGAACCAGAGGTGGTCGCTGATGATGTGTTGGAGGCGGTCGAAAATGAACAGTTTCTGGTCACCCCTCATAAAGAGGTACTGGAATATATCAAGTATAAGGCATCCGATTATGACGGCTGGATTGATGGTATGCAAAATCTGCAAGATAAATTCATCGATGAGATCAACGCAGTAATAAAATAATCGGTCCTTGGTAATAATGGCTCCGGATAAATTATTTATACACTTGGTTTTTATATTATTGTTGCTTCTGCCATCTACTGAGGCACAGAGCAACAAGGATAAAATTTTCCCTTCTGGGTGGCAGGCTGCTGCGCAGGAAATGGTACAAACCCAGATCGCAGAACGTGGAGTAAAAGACACTAGGGTGTTGGATGTATTGACCCAAACAGCCCGCCACAAGTTCGTGCCGCCTGAGATGGTACCCTATGCTTATAATGACAGGCCTTTACCTATTGGTGAAGACCAGACAATTTCCCAGCCGTACATTGTAGCGCTTATGACTGAATTACTGGATCTTTCCGGTACAGAAAAAGTACTGGAGATCGGTACAGGATCAGGCTACCAGGCAGCTGTACTGTCGCCCTTGGCGGCTGAAGTATATACGATAGAAATTGTCAAAACACTGGCCTTGCGTGCCCAGGAAGTACTGACAGAATTGGGAATAAATAATGTTCATGTTCGTTGGGGAGATGGATACAAAGGCTGGCCTGATGAAGCACCATTTGACCGCATAATTGTGACGGCAGCGCCGGACGAAGTACCACCAGCGCTTATTGATCAATTGCGCGCTGGGGGAAAACTTGTAATCCCCGTAGGTAAATACTGGCAGGAACTGAAAGTCATTACCAAAGTCAGTGCATCAGAAATAGATGAACGGTCTATAATTCCGGTGCGTTTCGTGCCCATGGTCCATCCCCAAAAAACTATTGTGGAGGAAGATCTCAACTGAATGATTCAAAACATTTACATAAATTAGGACTGTTGTAATTCAATAAAAGGAGGGATAGTATGAGTGATCAACAAGCAAATGTACCTATTTGGTCACATTGGGCCCGTTTTACCGCTTTTATGACAGAGCGTTTTCTAGGCGGACCCCAGGTATTGAAATTTGCCTGGGTAATCAATTTTCAAAAGACAGGCACTTTTTTCTATATACTATTATTAATGAATTATTATCAAAACTTTTCTCTGGCCGCCTGTGTGTATCTGGCTCTGCATGGTATGTATGGCTTTTGCTGGATGCTTAAACATTTCGCATTTCCGGATAGAAGCTGGGAGAAAAAAGTTACCATTAGCGGTGGACTGATGGCGTTTGTGTTAGTACTGGGGCTTTACTGGGTTTTTCCATATCTGCTAATTTCCGGGATCTTGGGCCCTGATCAGAAAATGGCCAGTTTAACTGTCTTGACCGCGGCCATCTCAGTGCACACGTTAGGTGTGGTTATAATGATGACTGCCGACTGCCAGAAGTATTTCACCCTGAAGTACCATCAAGGACTCATTCGTGAAGGACTCTTCAAATATATCCGCCACCCAAATTATTTGGGAGAGATCATGCTCTATGCATCGTACGCTATGATTGTCCAACATTGGATTCCCTGGGCTATTTTGGCCTGGGTATGGATCGGAGTATTTCTGGTCAATATACTTCAGAAAGAGGCTTCCATGTCTCGATACCCAGAATGGGTAGAATATAAAAAGCAGAGTGGTATGCTTACTCCCAAGCTGTTTTAGATTTTCACGATTCGTACAAGCTAGCCGGGCGGTCGTTTTGAGGCTGTTGACTATTTTATTCATCAGCAGTATTGTTCTGGGACAGGGCAATATTGTAAGTGAAAACTTATTTACAGCATATGATGAAGTATTGGCTAGCACAGATAAGCTCATTACCATGGTACCCGTGGCGGGTGGATTGTTTAATATGGGTAGCCCTGAAGATGAAGCGGGACGAGGAAAAGACGAGGGACCAGTTCATGCTGTGCGCTTGAGTGATTTCTGGATAAGCACATTGGAGATACCCTGGGATGTGTATGAATTATTTGTTTACCGTAACGCAGATACACCTGCAGAAAACCGAGGAGAGATAACGCTTGAGATTGATGGTATATCCGGCGCCACTATGCCTTATATCAATTATAATAAACCGGGCTATCCAGCCATCAATATTACCCAGTATGCTGCCTCACAGTTTTGTAAATGGCTCACCGCAAAAACAGGGCATTATTATCGACTGCCAACTGAAGCAGAATGGGAATATGCCTGCCGGGCAGGTTCAAAAGACACTTTTTCGTTCGGTACAGTTAGCAAATCAATAGCCAGCTACGCCTGATACAAGAGCAGTAGTAACGGTAAGTTACAGAAAGGGGGATTGAAAAAACCGAATGCACTGGGGTTATACGATATCCATGGCAACGCTGCCGAATGGGTAATCGATCGGTATGACCGCAATGGATATCGGGATCATACTGATCTGGTGACTGATCCTTTCCAGCTGGGTGAAGAGTTATATCCGCGGGTAGTGCGCGGAGGATCATACAAGGATGAACCTGCCAGGCTGCGCTCTGCGGCGCGGGGTTATTCAAAAAGATCCTGGAAAAAGAGGGACCCCCAATCCCCAAAGAGTTTATGGTGGCACACAGATGCGGTCCATATCGGATTTCGTATCGTGCGACCCAGAGCTCTACCTGCCCAAAGTGAATTAACTAAATATTGGATTGAACCAATAAAGGAATACTAAAGCGCTATGAAAAATCAAAAAAATAATCAAATTGATCGCAGAACATTTTTAGGACATTCCGCCAAAATTGCCGCTGCAGGCCTGGTATTGAACAAGCTCTCGGCAGCCACCAAAAAATATGTTTCATTTGCGGGTGAAATAAAGGTAGCACTGGTTGGATGTGGCGGTCGCGGCACAGGTGCGGCAGGTCAGGCAATTGCTGCCGATCGTGATGTACGCTTGGTAGCTGTGGCTGATGTTTTTGCGGACCGAACCCAGCAGTGTCTGCTCAGCTTAGCCGAAAAATATAGTGATTCCGAGCAATTGGCCGTTACTGAAGATGCCGTTTTCATTGGCTTTGATGCCTACAAGAAAGCTATTGCCATGGCAGATATGGTCATTCTTACAACACCGCCTGGCTTTAGACCGCAGCATTTTGCCCACGCCATCAACAAGGATAAACAAGTATTCATGGAAAAACCCGTAGCTACGGATATCGTTGGCATAAAAAAAGTGCTGGAAACCGGAAAAATCGCTGCCAGGAAAAAACTGAATGTAGTGGTTGGCCTGCAACGACATTATCAGCGTTCCTATCGTGAAGTAAAGAAACGTCTGGATAGAAGATCTATTGGTGACATCATTTCCGGACAGGTTTACTGGAACGGTGCTGGCGTTTGGGTAAAACCGCGGGAACCGCAGCAGACTGAGTTGGAATACCAAATGCGTAACTGGTATTATTTTAATTGGCTATGCGGTGATCATATTGTGGAGCAGCATATTCACAATATAGATGTAGCCAACTGGTTCATCGGGGCACCCCCCGTATCTGCCCAGGGTATGGGCGGCCGCGAAGTACGGAAAGGACCTGATTATGGTCAAATATTTGACCATCATTTTGTGGAGTTTACTTACCCGGATGGACAGGTGGTTGCCAGTCAATGCCGCCACCAACCAGGGTGTCTGAATCGTGTCGATGAAGTCTTCCAGGGATCCAGAGGGAGTGTGCATGTACATAGCGGCAACTATGGAGTTATTCAATCGAAGCGTGGTAGGGATATCTATAATCATGTGGGTGAGAACGATATTAATCCGTACCAGCAGGAACATAATGAACTTTTTGCAGCAATAAAAGCTGGTGAACACCGCTTTACTGATTTTGATAGGGGGGCCAATAGTACTATGACTGCAATCCTGGGCCGAATGGCAAGCTATTCAGGTCAGGAAATCACGTGGGCAGAGGCCCTGGCATCAAATTTAAAACTTGTACCTGAAAACCTAAGCTCATTCAAAGATACAGCGCCTGTATTGCCGGATGAGGAAGGAAATTACCCAGTGCCCGTACCTGGCGTGACCAGGTTTATTTAACTTGTGAGGATGAAACCATGAGACGCAGACAATTCATTAAAACAGGACTTATAACATCTTCGCTGCCCTTTGCAGGAAGTCTTCTCTGGGCCAATTCGTTGAACGAGAAAACAAAAAAGGACGCTCCTTTCAAACTGCTTTATGCTCCCCATTTTGGGATGTTCACGCATCACAGCGGTAAAGACCTGATTGACCAGATCCAATTCATGTATGATCAAGGATTTCGGTCATTAGAAGATAATGGTATGAAAGACCGGTCTCTTTTTGACCAAAAACGTATTGCCAAAAAAATGAGTCAACTGGATATGACCATGGGTGTTTTTGTTGCCCACAAGATCTACTGGAACAAACCCAATCTGGCCAGTGGGGATAAAGATCTTCGAAATGAGTTTGTCGATCATATTAGGGAATCTGTTGAAGTGGCAAAACGGGTCAATGCCAAATGGATGACCGTAGTCCCCGGCCATGTGGATCTGGGCCAGGAAATGGGTTATCAGACCGCGAATGTTGTGGAAGCATTACGGCGGGCCAGCGCTATACTTGAACCACATGGATTGGTGATGGTCCTGGAACCGTTGAACTGGTGGGCAAACCATGCCGGACAATTCCTTAGTGAGATACCACAGGCCTACGAGATCTGCAGAGCAGTAGATAGCCCTTCCTGTAAGATCCTTTTTGATATTTATCATCAGCAAATAACAGAAGGCAATATTATCCCAAACATTGACAAATCATGGGACGAGATCGCTTATTTCCAGATTGGTGATAATCCAGGCAGAAAAGAACCAACTACCGGAGAGATCAATTATATGAATGTGTTTAAACATATTCACGGTAAAGGGTATAAAGGCGTTCTGGGTATGGAACACGGCAACTCCAAGTCCGGCAAGGCAGGGGAGTTGGCTGTGATTGTGGCCTACAGGAAGGTAGATTCGTTTAAATAACTTTATCTAGATCGGGCAGGATCTGCTAAAACGACCGTCCGAAAAATACCGCGTTTAAAAATAAACCATCTGTACCGTACCAAAATGCCCGGAAGTGCGGATTATCAGCAAACAAAACAACATGGCCACCCTTGACCTTGCGGGCAATAATTGCTCCGGTGTTTTTCATTTCTGCCAGTAATTTATCAGATATGTAACCACTTAAAAGCGGTGCTTCCGTATAGCGGCCTACATTAGCTGCATCCGCTATAGATAGTTCATATAAATATTCATTGTTTCGAAAAACCGGTATCATTTTTTTATAGCCAAAAGCAAGTGGATGAGTTGTATCCAGTGCCAGTTCAAAGATCGATCCGCCAATTTGTTGTGCCCCACTGGTAGTCCGAACCTTTTCATAGGCGATATCTAAGGTGTCCTTTTTTGAATCCTTGATCTCTTCTTTTACAATTTCATTTTTTACTGCCCAGTTTGATCCACTACTGGTTGTGATAAGACAGCCGCCCCTGCTGATCCAGGATTTGATGGTTTTAACATCTGTTGAATCGATGGGCCCAAAACATCCATCTGTCATGACCAGGACATTGTATTTATCCAAGAGGGTTCTGTTGATTTGGTCTGTGTTGATTAATGATACAGGAATGTGCATTCTTTCATTCAATAAGTGCCAGACCTGACCTACGCTGTAAGCGTTTGTCCCCTTACCAGCAAGCAGAGCAACTTTCGGTTTTTCCAGAACAGCATGGAGACCGCCAAGGTCAGGGCCATCATCCGCCAGTCCAGTGTTTACGGCATATATATTCACAAAATCCTTTGCCGCAATAGTGCGTACCACTTCGTGGACGTCATCATTTGAGATGTTTAATGTTTTATCACGTTGGACCAGCGGTATGATTATTGAACCCCGTTTAAAGTTTACCGGCTGGCCATTAATCGTTATAGTGAATGGTTTCAGTGCCAAGCGCGGGACTATTCCTAGATCCAGGATGCGATAAAGTGCTCTCGGCGCATAATAATCGCCCCATTCCATAATGTAAGCGTAGGTCGCTCTACCACCGATCTTTGCCCCAGCAGTAAAGTATCCATCAGGCAGCTCATCACCAATGATGGCACTGGGGTTTTGTTTCAGTTCGATATAATCCACACCCGCAGCTAGAGGTAATGACCACGCTGATACATCATAGAATAACGAATCATTAAAGGAAGTGACCTTTTCCATGATTGCTTTAATAAAACGTGACTGTGGCTGGTCCACAGGGACCAGCACTGCCTTACCCGGTTCAAATTTCATATTGTTTGCAGCATATGGTTTTTTCAATGAATGAAATTTGACCTGGTGTTGCGCCAGATTATTGAGCAATAACCTTACCTGGGTTTTTTTATACTCAGTACTTATCAAATAGGCCTTGGTAGGAAATTGAATTGCTGCTTTACTGGCATCGCGGTAAAAATTTCGCTGGTGCTCTAGAAATTCATCCCGCATTTCCCACATTCCTTCCAAAGTCCCCAGCGATGCGTTAAAATGGTTTTTTATAGAAAATGTGTAGGAAAGTTCGCCGCTGGTCGTAGATGTTGCTAGGCCTCTGGATGATGCCTGCTCAAACAAGATACCAACCGCACCAGTTACATCTGGGAAAGTGGATCCTTTTCCATAGTAGAAATCATCAAAACGTTCCTTAGAATAATACAATACGCCAATATTGTTCAGCGCTTCGGCATGGTAAGTCGCAAGTTTGTTGGTGAGATTGAATACATTTTCAGGTGTATTGGGGTTATTACGGCTAGGAATACCGGGTTGAAAAAAATATGTTCTGTCTTTACCCATTTCATGGAAGTCCACCACCACTTGTGGTCGCCAGTTATAATATAATTTTAATCTACCTTGGGACTCGGGTTGAGTTGCCGGCAGCCAATCCCGATTCAGATCATACAGATAATGGTTCGTTCTTCCCCCAGGCCAGGGCTGGTTATGTTCCCGATCATTCAAATCAATTGTTGGTACATGGCCACGGTTACCATTAGCCCAGTTAGCAAAACGATCACGCCCGTCCGGGTTCAACATTGGGTCAATAATTAATACAATATTTTCAAGATAATTTCTTATAGCAATACTGGAACCAGCACTGAGATGGTATAATAATAACATAGCTGCTTCACCACCACTGGCTTCGTCACCATGTATGGAATAGCCAAAATAAGCGACAACGGGCATCTTTTTGATTTTCTTATTGGATACTTTTTTCGGATCAGATGAAAGTTTTTGGTTATTGGCCTGAATTTCACCCAGTATTTTCTGGTTGTCAGCACTGGTTACAATGGCATGGATCAATCGCCGGCCTTCGTGCGTGCGGCCATACTCATTGAAAATGACCCTGTCGCTGGTAGCAGCTACTGCTTCAAAGTAATCAATAATTTGATCTGTCCTTGTGTGCTGCTCTCCAATACTATGACCAAACACTTCTTTCGGCAGTGGTATAGCATCATCAAATGTAGTCTCAGCAATATCCATTGGGAGCTGAATGAAATTATCCTCTGCCTGCAGCGTAGGAAATAAAATACCCAGTATGAGGATGATATTTTTAATTATTGTAATCATAATTCTGTTTCATGAATTTAAAGTTTGTACCATAAAGTTATTTCGCGCGGAATATAAGGTTCTTTGATGAGTTCTAAAAATTTATCACATGCGGTACTTAAGTATAATTGAGGACGTTAAACGACAAAAAAGCCCATTATAATCAAGAATAAATCAGGATGTAGTACTGTGCTTTTATGTATGATGTGTTTAATGTAAATTCAGCGCCGTTATGGGCCAACACAGTCCAAAAAATCGATTTTTAATTCATGGCTAACATGCCTCGATTTATTCGTAGTATTGTAAGTCTTAACTATAAACAAAGCGAAGGCACCTTTTCAGGTGCATTTTTATTTTTATATGGAAAGATAGTATATGATTGAGGTTTCCCAGTTAGTGGAACTTCAGGCTGTGGACACGCAACTGCAGGATTTAAATGAACTATTAGGTGATTTACCCAAAAAGGTTGACAAATTGCGCCAGGAGGAAGAGTCGCTGATTAACGCGGTGGATAAGGGAAAAAATCGTTTAAAGGAAATTAAACTGGCATTAAATAAAGCCGAGCACCGTATGGCTGAAATAAAACAAAAAATCGATAAACTGAAAGATCAGTTATCTCTGGTCACATCCAATAAGCAGTACGATGCTCTGACTCAGGAAATAGAATACCTCAAGCAAGAAATGGATGAAGTTGAACTTGAAGATCTTGAATTGGAAGAAGAAAAAGAAACATTGCAGAATGATCTTCAGGAAAAAGAAGAGAATCTTGAGTCGCTAAGTGAGGATCTGAGCACACGCAGAGGTAGACTCGAGGATCTAATTGCTGAGTCGGCGGATAAAAAATCTGAGTTGGAAAAAGAGCGAGAAGAAAAATCAATACATATTGATCCATCTGTGTTAGGTAGATATATGCGCATTAGAGATGCCCGGGATGGTCTTGCAGTAGTGAATCTCAATGGGCATTCCTGTAGTGGATGTGGATCTGTAGTGCCTATCCAAAGTGTGTCCGTTATTCGGAAAAAAACTTTGCTATATAATTGCGATATTTGCAGTCGCTTCCTTTATTTCGATAAATAGATAACCAGTATATTACCTGTAAACATTTCGTCCTTGGTTTTTCCGATTAAGTCCTTTAATCTTCGCGGCTTTTTGACAGTCTGAGTTGATCGAGTGGTTACTCTGAATTTCAGAGAGGAAAGTCCGAGCACCGCAGGACAAGGTGCCTCCTAACAGGAGGAATCCACAAGGATATGGAAAGTGCAACAGAAAGTAAACCGCTGATGGATTTGCTAGCGCAAATCACAAGTAAGGCTGAAAGGGTGGTGTAAGAGACCACCAGTCTCTCGGGCAACCGGGAGAGCTTGTAAACCCCACCTGGTGCAAGATCGAATAAGCTTCCAGATGTTGTTCGCATCATTATGAGAAGCGGGTAGTTCGCTTGAGGCGATTGGTGACGATTGTCCCAGATGAATGACCACTGACCCCTGAATTATCAGTGGGAGACAGGACTCGGCTTATAGATCTTCTCAGACTGCCAATTTTTATACCTCAGATTTATTGTATTTCAGATTATTTTCTTTTCGGCCAATTATATAGGTTTACATGCGTTGGGTATTCCAAGAGCCAGATAAAGAACTTGTAGAAAAACTGCAGACTGAGTTTGATACTTCAGCTGCTATTGCTGTTACCCTGGCCAACCGCGGTATAACATCATTAGCCGCATCGCGGGATTTTTTTGAGCCGGCAGTAGGCCAGTTACATAATCCGTTTATTATGAAGAATATGGATCAAGCAGTTGCAAGAATATTGACGAACATTCAAAGCGGTCGACCTATTATGGTCTTTGGAGATTATGATGTTGATGGCACAACCGCAGCATCGATACTGTATTTATCACTGACTGATTTCGGTGGGATTGTAAATACCTATATACCGCACCGGGAGCATGAAGGGTACGGTCTGTCAAGCAAAGGTATCGATTTTGCGGCTGAGCAGGACATTGATCTGATCATTACCTGTGATTGTGGAATTAATGCTTTTGAACAGATTGCTTATGCCCGTGAAAAGAGTATAGATGTAATCATCACTGATCACCATATTCCAGATAATAGGCTGCCTGCTGCAGTAGCAATACTAAATCCAAATCAATCTGATTGTGATTACCCATTCAAGGGACTTTGCGGAGCCGGAGTCGCGTTTAAGTTAGCTTGTGGAATTGGTAAAAAATTAAACCGGCCATTGAAAGATTTATTGTCTTTGCTGGATTTGGCTACTTTAGGTACTTCCGCCGATATGGTACCCATATTAGATGAAAATCGTGTGATTGTATCCAAGGGTTTAGAATTATTAAATGATGATCCTCGTCCAGGTTTGAGGGCACTCTTGAAAACATCCGGTTTATTAGACCGGGATATAACTGTTGGTAATCTTGTATTTGGTGTGTCGCCCAAAATAAATGCTGCTGGTCGGCTGGGCGATGCGAACAGGTCTGTTGAGCTACTAACCACGAAAAATAAGTCTTTGGCAGCTGATCTCGCTAGCAAACTTGATCAAGAGAACCGCCGTCGTCAGGATATTCAAGAAAAAGTTGTAAATAAGGCCTTGCTAAAAGCCAATGCAGAATCGGATCTCTCCCGCGATCGGGCCATTGTTCTGGCTGAATATGGCTGGCACCCAGGTGTAATTGGAATAGTTGCGTCGCGGATCAAGGAAGAATTTCACCGGCCAACAGTAATTATAGCTATTGGTAATGACGGAATTGGTAAGGGTTCGGCGCGCAGTATAGCTGGGTTTGATTTGTACGAGGCGTTAACAGAAGTGAGTGATCATTTACAGAATTATGGTGGGCATCCAATGGCCGCCGGATTGACGCTATCAGAAGAAAAACTCGAGGATTTTAAGAAAGCATTCCTTAGCTTTGCTGGATCAAACCTTAGCGAGGGGGATATGGAACCTAGGCTGAAGCTTGATGCAGAAATACAGCTTAATGATATTAATAATAGATTCATGCGTTTTCTGGAATTATTAGGCCCTTATGGTCCTGGAAACATGCGGCCCAAGTTTGCAGCAAGAAACCTTAAAGTTGCTGGAAACCCTCGTATAGTTGGGAATGGTAATCATATCCGGTTCAGGGTAAAACAGGAACGGACTTCTTTCCCGGCAATTGGGTTTAATTTATCTGAACATTATGAAAATTTGATTAATGGAAGTTCAATTGATTTAGCGTTTGTGGTAGAGGTGAATGAATGGCGCGGGAAAAGTACAATTCAACTTAATATAAGAGATATTAAAAAGGTTAGTAGCACATGAATCGTGCAAAGATCACAGGAATAGGATTTCACGTACCCGAAAGAGTAGTGACCAATCAAGATCTGGAAAAAATAATGGATACCAGTGATGAATGGATCAAGGAAAGATCTGGTATTACTGAACGGCACTGGGTTGAAGAAGAAAGTAACACTTCTGCATTAGCCATTGAAGCAGCAAAAAATGCCATGGCAGATGCTGCCATAACAGCAGCTGACGTCGATCTGGTTATATGCGCTACCCTAACGTCTGATTATTTCTTTCCCGGTATAAGTAACCAGTTGCAGCATGCCCTCGAGATGCGAAAGATAGGCGCCTTTGATATTAAAGCTGCTTGCTCTGCTTTTATATATGCACTTTCTATTGGCGATCAATTTATTCGGACAGATCAATACAAAACGATTTTGGTAGTTGGGGCCGAAGTACAATCCACTGCTTTGGATCTGTCGGATAAGGGTCGAAACATTTCTGTTTTATTTGCTGATGGTGCGGGTGCAGCGATTCTCCAGACAAGCAATAATGAATCAGGTATTTTATCAACCCATTTGCATTCTGATGGGAAATATCTTAAGGACCTGTGGTGTGAAGCACCTGGTACATCAAATAATCCGCGTCTCTCAAAGAAAATATTAGATGAAGGAAAACATCTCCCCTACATGAATGGCCGAGAAGTATACAAGAATGCTATAGTAAGATTCCCTCAGGTTATTCAAGAAGCACTTGATACAAATAATTTAACTATAGATGATGTTGCCCAAATAATACCGCATCAGGCCAATAATCGAATCAGCGAAGCAGTAGCAAGGCGGATGGGTGTAGGTATGGACAAGGTTTTCAGCAATATAAAACACTATGGCAACACCACTGCTGCATCAATTCCAATTGCCATGTGCGATGCTCGTGACAAAGGATTATACGGTTCTGATGATATTATTATCCTGGCCGCATTTGGAGCAGGGTTCACCTGGGCATCTGCGGCTATCCGTTGGTAATCCCCTGGTAAATAGTCGTAATTTTCACTATTGATTATTTATTAACTAAAAATGGATAAACTTTTCTTTTCAGAAGAACATACCATGCTGGTAAATATGGTAGCTGACTTTGCAAAGTCAGAAATCGAACCTATTGCGAGAGAATTAGATCAAGACAGTCGTTTTCCTAAGGATATAATCAACAAGATGGGTGATCTGGGGCTGATGGGAATCCCGGTCCCTAAGCAATACGGTGGTGCCGGTATGGACACTGTGGCCTATGCAGCAGCTATTATGGAATTAGCTAAAGCTGATGCCTCAGTAGCGATTACTGTGGCAGCCCACACATCCTTGGGCACAATGCCCATAGTTCTTTCAGGTTCGGAAGAACAGAAACAAGAATATGTACCCAAACTGGCTTCAGGTAAGATGCTGGGTGCATTCGGTCTAACAGAACCGGACGCAGGTAGTGATGCAGGGGCAACGAAGACAACTGCTGAGAAAAATGGGGATGGTTACATAGTAAATGGCGGAAAAATATTTATAACGAATGCCGGTGTAGCGGGTATATTAAGTTTTACAACACAGATAGTTGAAAATGGTGAAAATAAGGGAATAGGTGCTTTTGTTGTGCCTACTGATATAGATGGGTTGACTATTGGACCACCGGAAAAAAAGATGGGTTGGAAAGCTAGTGATACACGACAATTGTTCTTTGAAAATATGTCAGTGCCTAAAGCTAATATGATTGCTGAACCAGCTAAGGGCTTCAAAACGTTCCTAAAGACACTCACTGTTGGCCGCATATCTGTTGCTGCATTGGCAGTTGGTACCGCTGAAGGCTCATATGCAAGAGCATTACGTTATTCTAAGGAACGATCTGCCTTTGGCAAGAAGATACACCAGTTCCAGCCTGTCGGTTTCAAATTAGCAGATATGGCCACCCAGATTGAGGCTGCAAAACTACTTACATTCCATGCTGCTTGGAAAAAAGATCAAGGATTAGATATCATTAAAGAAGCTGCCATGGCAAAGTTATTTGCCAGCGAGGTGGCGATGAAAACTACAACGGATGCTATTCAGGTTCATGGTGGCTATGGCTATGTAAAAGACTATGATGTAGAGCGATATTTCAGAGATGCAAAGGTACTTGAAATTGGTGAGGGCACAAGTGAGATCCAGCGCTTGATTATTTCTAGGGAAATATTGAAAACAATAGAGGATGGAGTTTGAAAAGAATAAACCACAACCAATCCATCGTAAATAGGTCTGAAGAATTTTTTAAAGAAAACTGGCCTCAGATAATTATACTCATAGGCCTAACTGTTATTTTATCGTTATTTTTCCAGAGCGGCCGCTCGTTGCAATACAGTTACAAAATTGATGACATCGCCCGCGAGCCAATTATTGCACCGTTCAATTATCCAATACTCAAATCGCAAGAGAAACTTGAAGCCGATTTGAGCGAAGTATTAAAGTCAGAGCCCTTTATATTCAATAGGAAGCAGGATATTGTTGAGGTGCAGTCATCCGAAATAACAAACTTTTTCATCTTGGTTAGGGAGATTCGTGCAGCCAATAGGGATTTACTTAACTCCAGAAATTTGGTATATGATTATCGTTACACCGAAAAATTTCAGGAAGCGAAATCGATGGCCACAGCAGATAGCGCCTATCTTGCGGAACAGGTCAACACATTCTACAGCCACTATTCTTTTGCGCAAGATAAAGCCGATTGGAACCAGTTCTTAAAACCTGTATCACAGGGAGGGCCTGAATATTCTTTACAAGATTTTGAAGATGAAATTCTACAAATCTGTCGTAATCGCTGGGCTATAGGAATCCTCGATATACAAAAATCTAAAGTCATCAGTCTCGATTTAGCAGTAGATCAGGGAGATATTCCAACATTATTTAAACCAGATGAATTGAACGATCTGAATCAAGCCTGGACTGAAGCCAGAGTAGAGATCACTAAACTTTACAGCGATGAAACAGATGTGCGTCGCGATTTGGGGTATGACCTAATCATTGAGTTTATGAAACCAAATTTGATTTATGATAAGGAGATAACGGAACGCCGGCAAAAAGCACGGCAAGACAAAATCCCGCGCAGTCAGGGAATTGTATTGAAGGATGAAATGATTGTAAATGCAAATCAACGTATTAATCAAGAGGATCTGCAAAAACTCCGTTCACTCGCAGTTGAAATTAGTAAAGAGAACCGTACACTTGGTCTGAAAGAATCTTTCATAACGTACCTCGGTCGTTTATTTGTTATCGGTATTGTCGTCTCTTTTTTCTTTACATTTCTATTAACCTATAGATCCTATGTGTTTCAAAAATGGCGTATGGTTTTAGTGATCGGATTGATTTATGTATTTGAAGTGGTTATAGCAAATCTATTTGTTTATCAACTTGGATTTTCAGAGTTCTTAATACCGGTAGCAGTGGCTGCAATGCTCCTCACAATTTTATTTGATGCTCGTATTGGATTCATGGGGACTACGTCTATCGTTCTGTTAGTTGGTATTATGATTGGGAATAATCTAGAGTTTATTGTAACCGGTTTATTCACTTCATCCGTTGCCGTATACACTGTTCGCCATATCCGAACAAGAAGCAAGTTTATTACAGCTATATTTGCTCTAGCGGGGGCGAGTGTAATCTCCGTGCTTGGCCATGGTTTTTATATGGGACATGAGTTGAATACCATGGGCATTGACCTGACTTATTTGGTTGTTAATAGCATTTTCGCTCCGATTATTACTTATGGACTCATTATCATACTGGAAGTTTCATTTGGCATAACAACTAACTTGGCATTGATTGAACTGCTTGATTTCAATCACCCGTTGCTGAAGCGTTTACAGCAAGAAGCAAATGGCACCTTCAACCACAGTGTAGTTGTCGGCAATCTTGCCGAAGCGTGTGCCGATGCCATTAAGGCACAATCACTGCTCTGTCGAGTTGGAGCGTATTATCATGATCTTGGAAAAATGGAACGTCCTGAATATTATATTGAGAATCAGTTTATGGGTGAGAACAAGCATGATTCACTAACGCCAGTTATGAGTGCGAAAATTATACGTAAACATGTGGATGACGGGCTCAAACTGGCTAATGAATATGGTTTACCTAATATCGTTAGTGATTTCATCCCGATGCATCACGGCACATCACGAGTAGAATATTTTTATAGGATGGCAAGAGAGCAGGCAACAGATCCAGATAAAGTAGATGATAGTGCTTTTCGGTACCCAGGACCAAAGCCGAACACAAAAGAAACAGGGATACTGATGATCTGCGAAGCTGTGGAAGCAGCTGTACGATCTATTAAGGATCGGGATATATTAAAAATTGAGGCTATGGTAAATAAAGTGATCAAGGGACGTATGGATGATGGACAACTTGATGAATGCCCTCTTACTCTTGATGATTTGACACGAATAAAAGGTACTGTCGATGGGAACACAGGAATGATCCCCGTCCTGCGAGGTATCTATCATATTCGTATAGAATATCCAGAAGATGATTCGTTACCAGCCAGCGTATGATCAATGTAAGTGTTGAGATTGATCCGGCGCTTGAAGGTCCTGATCCAAAACAATCAATAAAAGTACTGAGATCCATTCTGGAAACTGAATCAGTAGTTGATAGTAAAATAAACCTTATTTTCAGCGATGATAAATTACTCAGCAATTTGAAAATTGAATTTTTCAATTATGATCATTTAACTGATGTCATTGCTTTCCGGATAAATGATTATAGTAAGGCTGAAGTGGAAGGAGAAATATATATTAGCTTAGCGCGTGCTGTCGAAAATGCTGAAAAATATGGTGAACCCTTATCAAAGGAATTGGCAAGATTAATAATCCATGGCGGTTTGCACTTGCTGGATCATCGAGATGAGACGGAGGATGAAAAAAATAAGATGACAGCCTTGGAGGATAAATATCTACAACAAGTAGAGTGGAATAAATTGATTTAAGGTTATGAGTAGTAAATCAACAGGTAAACGCTTTGAAGAACTTGTTACTATTGTTGAACGATTAAGAGCGCCGAATGGTTGTCCCTGGGATAGAGAGCAAACCCCTGCTTCGCTGCTACCTTATTTGCTGGAAGAAACTTATGAAGTCATGGAAAGTGTGGATGATGGAAACTGGGAAGTGTTAAAAGAGGAATTAGGAGATTTATTGCTGCACGTTGTTTTTCAAGCATCCATTGCAACGGATAGTGAGAGATTTAACATCAATGAAAGCCTGAAAACAGTTAATGAAAAATTGGTCCGACGTCATCCCCATGTATTTGGGGATACCAAAGCCGATGCCGCCTTTCATGCGAAGCAGAATTGGGAAGCACAGAAGCAAAAAGAAAAGAAACGGGACTCTCGGTTAGATGGTGTACCGATAACTTTACCAGGATTGGTTCGGGCACAGCGACTGCAAGAGAAAGCAGCCTATGTTGGCTTTGACTGGGAAAAAATAGAATCCGTATGGGAAAAAGTACACGAGGAATTGGAGGAAATAAAATTAGCCCAACAGGAAAATAATAAGGACTCGTTAGAGGAAGAGATAGGAGATACTATCTTCGCATTGGTTAATTTGGCAAGGTTCCTGGGAATACCTGCAGAAAACGCACTTCGAAAAACCAATAATAAATTTATAAATCGTTTTAAAATGATTGAAATGGAGCTAAAAAAAAGAGGTAAAACATTGGAAGAATCTTCACTCGATGAAATGGACAAGATTTGGAATGCAGTGAAGAAAAAGTCTTAATTAATTTTTTCTAGCCGATAGCTTTATTGGGCAGTTAAATTACAATTCCCTTATCTTCTGTTGCCCATAATAGATTATAAGAATAAATCAGGCATCAATACAGTCATCTCCATGTATTGTTACTATGAGCCTGCGGCTACCACCACGGTTACGGTGTTCGCATAAATATATCCCCTGCCAGATTCCTAGATTGAGTTGTCCATCAGTGATGGGAATACTTATCGATGATCCCAGTATGGATGATTTCAAATGTGCAGGCATATCATCGGATCCTTCCATAGTGTGTATATAGTAAAGTTGATCTTCTGGTACCATATGATTGAAATGGGATTCAAAATCTGTCCGTACGCTGGTGTCGGCATTTTCATTGATGGTTAGAGAAGCAGATGTATGTTTTATAAATATGTGCAGTAACCCATTTTTAATTGTTTTAGTAACCGGAATACTATTCAGTATATCGTTTGTGATTAAATGAAAACCGCGTGGTTTAGCTGGTAGTGAAATCTCTTTTTGAATCCACATATTATAGTGGTTTATTCATCCAGATGAGGGTATTAGAACTGGATGTTTTTTCAATTCTATTGGTTATTTGAAATCCACGGTTTATTGCAAGTGCTAGCATTGCTTTGTGTTTTTCTCTGGTTTGCATCTTGATAGATATATAGCCGTTCTTCTTCGCCCAGGTCTCCTGGTGATCAGCCAGGTTATTAGCAATACCTTTTCTACGATAATTTGGCAGGACACCACCCATCCAACTGTAAAATGATCCGTCAGAATGTCTTTGGTAACCAATTTTAAAGGCAATTGGATTATGATTATCATATGCTGTCAAAATATGATGAGTGGTACTATTCAGGCGTTTTGAATATTCTGGTATTTCATAAGGATCATCAAATTCTGGTATGTTCGCGGAAACCATAACTGCATCATCAAGCTTGCCTTCATGGATATGATAACTTTCCATTATGTTTTACGTTCTTTTTTTCTCGCAGCAGGAAAAAGAATATTATTTAGTATTAATCGGTACCCCGGTGAATTTCTATGTAAGGATAAATCAGTTGGCGGATCTCCAACAAAATGTTGATAATCTTCTGGATCATGCCCACCTAGAAACGTATATGTGCCTTGACCAAAATTGCCATGCAGGTATTTGACCTGCGGGGAGGCCGGGTCTTCCCCCATTATTACCACGTGCTTTTTGATGCGCTCGCGGTGAAAACCAGTAGTCTGCCCCATAAATCCTTTGATAACTGTTACATGGTTTTGGGTTAACATCGTTGGGACAGGATCATATTTTGCAGAAAATTCGAATAAGGTGAAATAATCAGCTTCAGCACCGCGTGTCACCGGGTTATGACTTGGCGGGAAATCAATATCTGAAAATTCATAAACCATTGGATCTGTCATAAGTGAAAAATTGGTGAATGCGAAAGTTTTTTTATAATCAAGTTTTGAGTCGACATTTGACGTGATCGGTGTACCATCAAAAACATGATGAACAGCATCAATACCATCCTCGGCTAAGGCAATATCATAGGTATCAGTGGCGGAACACATAGCAAAAAGGAAGCCACCGTCTCCTACATAGGCACGGATTAGACGAGAAAGAGCTTTCTTTTGCTCATGAACTGTAAGAAAACCAAGGCCTTTAGCCATGGCTTCAGACATTGATTGTTGCTCAATGTACCACTGTGCGGTGTGGTAATTCCGATAGAATTTGCCGTATTGACCGGTAAAATCTTCATGGTGGAGATGTAGCCAATCATATTTTTCTAATTCACCTTGAAATACTTCCTCATCCCATAGTGTTTTATAGGGCACCTCCGCATAGGTTAAGGCCAGTGTGACAGCATCATCCCATGGCTGTTTATTTTGGGGAGTATAGATGGCGATTCTGGGCGCCTTTTCCAAAAGAACGATATCCATATTATTTTGCTCGATTTCAGTATAGATATCTAAAAGGCCATTGGCTGTTATACGATTAAAACTCACTCCGCGTATTCTACATTCTTGCGCTATAGGTGAATAATAATCTATTAGGAATGAACCACCACGATAATTTAACAACCATTCAATGTTTATATTTTTTTCCAGTGTCCAAAAAGCTATCCCATAGGCCTTCAAATGATCTTTTTGGATCTGATCCATAGGTATTAATAACTTATCGGCAGCCATGACAAGTTGTAGAAATGAAATAACGATAATTATCAATTGTTTCATTTAGCTTTCCACTACGTTTTTCAACTGCCGCATGCGCACCCTCACTGGTTCAGCCAGCATGGACATGGGGTAGGACTCTAATAAGTTATTATAAAATTTCATTGCCTTGTCAATGTCGCCATAGAACTGCTCATTAATCTCACCCTGGATTGTAATTCCTTGTGGAGCAAATGGTGTTTCTTGTAATAATTGTGCAATATTTAACGAAATGCTTACATCTTCCAATAATAACCTTAACAGACATTCTCGAAGCATCACTATGGGCAAGATAGATACATCCGGGTAATTTTCCCTTATGAAGGCCAACATTTCAGCTGCTTCTACTAACTTATACTGCTGTAGCAATCTCTCTGCAATTGAGTATTGTACTAACGCTTTCTTATCTGTTTCACTACCAAAGGTGTAATGCTGCGCAATAATATCCTGCAACTCCATTAAATCGTTAAAATACTTATCGTTCGGCAAGGCATTTACGATCACGGAATCTAGAACTGTTTTAGCTGTATCAATTGTACCTGTTAAAAATGTTACATGGATTTCTTTCATCGTAAATGGGCTGATACTGGTATTCTTTACTGTTCGATGCTGCAACTTAAAATGGTTGCGGGCGGCTTTTAAATTTCCTTCTGCGATAAAAGTCTCTCCAATACGGAGTAGAATATTTTGCCGAAGATTTTTATCTGGACGTGATGCCAACGCAGATAAATAAGAAGTGCGGGCCCCATCAAAGTCTCGCGTGATCTTGAATTGAATTTCACCAAGTCGAAAATGTGCCTTTGGCGAGAATGATGAAGCAGGCAGTTCCTGCAAAACCCTTTGGTAAAGTTTGAATGTTCTTTCGAGTGATTCACGAGATCTCGGGGAAATCTGTAGAAATTCGTTTTTGAAAAACAAATTATCTCGGTAAAAAGCAACTAGTGAATTGTTCCGAGTTTTAGGCAATAATTGGTCTTCATATGTTTTACCCAGGCCTAATAATGCTTCTCCAATGATTTTTGGTGGTAGTTCTAACTCAAGATCTAGAAGTTCCTGATAAGCTTCGATACTCAAATCATATTGACTTTCCTTGCGTAAATTTACAGCAATTACTAGCCAACGTTTAAAATCTGCATTGTTGTGCAACCCCATCGATCGATGAGTATTTAGTGCCTCATTATAGCGACCGGTTTTAAAATAATATCCTGCCAATAATTTATCGATAATCACATGGTTATTTTCTAGAGCAGAAACAAGTTTCTTTTCTATTAGCAAGTGATTTTCAGGGTCGTCACTCATTAGCAACACACGATCAGTCACAAGCTTTTCTTGGTGCGGATGCTCTATGATGTAGATCAGATATTCGTCTAGCGCACGATCATAAGTTTGCCTTGAGTAGTAATAATTTGCCAAATCTAGAGCCAGAATATCTTTTTGCCCTAATTTGCTTCTGCCACGTTTAACTAATCCTTCCATTTCTTCAGTTAATCCAAGCCGACTATACGTATGCACCAACATCCTGTAAATACTTGTGTTGGTACCATAGGTGGTTTCAAAATCATGCCAAATCTTAGCAGCCCTTTTTTTATCATCTTTTAAAAATACTATTTCACCGAGCTCTATATAGGCCTGCAGATCATTGTGGTTCAGATTAATCCAAACTTCAACTAATTGAGCCGCTGACTCTAGTTCTCCAGTCCGTTTAAGTATTTCCTTCAGGCGCTGGTAGGCCTGCCGGTTCCTAGGGTTTTCCCTAAGCATATCTTCGTAAAGGGTACGAGCCCGCTCGAGATCGCCTTTTCGCTCCATTAATAATGCATTCTGGATTAAATTCCTTCCTTGAGGCACTACTGTAATTTGTGCAAAAAGAATACTGCAACTGATAATAATTGCTTTATTCATTGAATGTAGAATCTGTTGGTATTATCTGTTCTTCTGATTGAATTAGTGCGTTGAAATAACGACGAATCATGGTTTGATAATCACGGGAATAACCCGCTTTCAATGATTGATTTAATGCTTCCATAGCTAGGCTTCTGCGTTGACCATAATCCACAGGTAATCCAGATGGGCCTTCATACACAATTGCATTAGCTGGTTCTGCTTTCCTCTCTTCTTTAAAGCCCCGCTGCGTCAATGATTTCTGACTATCGAGCATTCGTGAGAGAATTCGTTGTTGGCGTTCTTTTGTACGTTGCTGATACCTCTTATTTTGAAAATCTTTGAGCACTTCATTGATATCTTCCATAATACCGCCCAGGTCCCCTAAACCTTGCTCACCAGACTGCCTTGTTTCCCTCATTAATTGCTGTAAACTTTTTTGAACTTGCCGTTGCTGCTTCAGTAATCGTTGCATAAGACTTCGCTGCGCAGCGGCAAATAACTGACCGAACGCCAGTTGCATACTCTGATTATTGATTCCCTGTTGCTGCCCAGACAATTCTTGCATGCGCTGCAGGAACTGCTCATATCCGCTTGCTGACCCGGATGCTTGCATTTGGTTCATAGCTTGAAATACTGCTAAAACAGCCTCGTTTAAGGATTTCATCGCGGATTGCTGGCTATTTGCGGCTCCGCGTCCATTACGTTCTGTCAGTTTTTTCTTGGCTTCTTCCATCTGGGCATTGGCCATACCAATTCCTTTTCCCATCTGCGGTGTGACCGCGAATGTTTCTTTTGATAAATCCATTAATGATGACACGATTTTCATCAATTGGTCTTGAGCAAACTGCTGTTGCCCTGCCATAGCAGCAAGTCTTTGGGAATTTTTCGGTATTGTTCTGGTGCTTTGTTCTAAGGATTCCTGCAGTTTTGATAGTTCAAGTAAATCGCGCATTACTGTTTGAAATTTTCCCGCCATTTCTTTTGTGGTTTGATCTTGAAACTGGCTTTGAATATCTGCAACCATGGATTGAAGATTCTCCAAGTTTTCCAGGGATTCAGCACTTTTTTGTTGTGCTCGCTGTATTCGTTGTTTTTGTAACTGTCGAGCAGTTTGGCTTAAACTAGATTCTGTCTGATTAGTAAGGTGGTCCTTTTCAAGATTTTCCAAGGCAGTAGCAGACTCGAGATCAAACTCCTGCATTGCTTCAGCTGCTTCTTCCATTACATCCCGAATATTTGAAAACTCTTCTCTATTGCGCTGTTCTTCATGGCTAAGTCGAGCAATAATACTAGGATCTGTTTGTTCATCTAGAGTTTGGATATTCTCATTTACAATTTTTTGTTGTTCTACCAATTGATTCATTCTTTGTATTGTTTCATCCAGTTTTTGCTCAGCTTTGATGCGGCGAAATATATCAAGGAACCGATCAAGCTGTTGTTCTACTTGATCTAGATTAGATGAAAGTTTTTCCATTGCATCCATAATATCTTTCATATCCATTTTTTCTAACGCATCTTGAAAGGCATTTAAATCAGTCATTAACTCCGGGTTTAATATTTCATTTATCAATTCCTGGAGTTCTTTGAATTTCCGCATAAGGTCGTCCGAGAAAAGGCTGTGCTTTTCAGCAGATTGATTTATTGCTTCCATTGATTCTGCTAGTTTTTTCAGTGCTTCAGCTTCTTGTTGAACTTGTGCCAAGGTTTCTTCCATTTGTTGTTGCTGGTCCCAGTCTAAACGATCTGACTTCAGCATTTCCAGTTGCATATTTTCCAGTTGTTCTTGAATACCTTCAATTTCCTCTGAACGCATTATTAATTCATCGATCATTTGATCTTCTTGTTCTTCCATGGCAGTAAATAAATCACCTAATGATGGTACCCTGGCAATGAATGTACTGGAGATTGATTTTTTTGGACCTGAAACTTCATCGTTATCATAAACCTCAAAATGATAGTGCACTTCATCCTCTGGCATTAGTCCAAGTTCAACCAGGTTCCAAATTGTTTTGACCTCCTGCGAAAGATCATTTGAGTTTTCAAGGGATATTGGAAAAATTGAAATTAAGGACTCATCTTCAATGTAACTGGGCCTTTGAATTTCATATACGACTTGAAGGGTGCTAAACCCAAAATCATCCTCGATTTTTAAGTGAATCGGTATTAACTGATCAGTTCCAAGTTCCACAATTGGTGCAGGCTGAATTACGTCCATTTCCGGGTTTAGATCTGGCAGGATCTGTAAGTGGAAAGGAATAGGATTTTGGTTGGTTATTCCACGATTATCCTCCAATTCTATTTTTAGCAAGGCATCCCTATTGAGAATAAAACCTCCAGCTGCGCGCTTCCCACGAATGGTTAAGGGGATCTTTTCATTGTCAAGTTTCAGAAACCCCTTATTTAATGGTCGGTTACTTTTTAAATCAATTCTGACAGTAGATCCTTTTAACCCTTTTACATCAGCTTGATTTCCCTTCTGGATATTTGCCGGCAAACCAGAGTAGTCTGGAGGGATCATCGTAATGGAAAATTCTTCCATAATTGGTCGATCTGTTACAGATATGTAATAATCAGGTGAAACAACTTTTTTCCAGGCCTGCCAAAAATGATTTGCTGGGGAAAATGCCCTATAACGATAATCCTGGTAGACTTCTTCCATTAAGTGCGTATATCTGCCATTAGTGTCTGGTTTCACTGTCAAAAGAAGCGCTGTATCCTTTGTACTTGGAATCAATTCCAAGAATATTGAATCAGGTAAAAGGCCACTTATTTCGAAACTAAGTGGAGTGGAATCACCACCTAATAAATGAATATTGCGCGTAATACCTGTTATAGAAAATGGTTTTGGTACCTCAAACTCGTTTTTTGGATGGCCCCAGCGAGTTAGGGCATTGCTGCTTGAATCCCAAAATATTATTACCATTAGGCTACCCAAGAAGAGTATGCTCAGGGAAAATACTTTCCAATTTTCAGCGCGTTTAGCGGGAAATAACTTTCTAAGATTTATTCTTTTTAATTTATTTGATATTCGCTGGATATAGCTCTTGCTTAATGAATTTGATGTATAGCTGTTTTCTGATTGTTCCAGTTGGTAGGCATTGATTACAACGTCACTTTTTGGAAAAGCCAATTTACCAGCCGCTCGGGCAAGTTTTGACCAAGAATAGCGTTTAATCTTATTCTGCTCGATAAGTGCGTTAACTATAAATAGACTAACGATACCTGCAACAATTACCCCGGCGATTATTTTTAATGTTATCAGTCGAATCGCACTGGAAAGGTAGAAGACAGCTTCGACTCCTATTGTTATGAATAAAATTAATAGAATGAAAGCATATGCTGCCCAGGCCAGTGTAATGAGATCATTTTGCACTGCTTCTCTGCGGATACGTTTCAGGTGGTTGGCAATTGAAGGCATTTTATTGCGTAAGTGCAAAATAAATAATATTGACACCCATCTGTAGAGCAGCTGCTCTTAATTCTGGTGGATCATTATGGACCTCTTCGTCTTCCCAACCATCGCCTAGATCTGATTCATAGGAATAAATTACCATAATACGATCTCCATCATAGAGTGCAAATAGTTGCGGCGGTTTGCCATCGTGTTCATGAATTTTTGGTAATCCATTAGGCATATCAAAATATGAATGAAAAACTGTATGATCATGTGGTAACTCCACAAAATCGCGGTCGGGGAATACCCGTTTCATTTCTCGTCGAAAGGATGTATTGAATCCATAATTATCATCTGTATGGAGAAATCCTCCTCCCATAAGATATTCACGTAGCTGAATGATTTCCTCATCTTTGAATCGAACATTTCCATGCCCAGTCATGTAAAGATATGGATGACCTCGCAATTCTTTTGCGGTAAGTTTTATCCTATATTCACTATGGGCGGCCTTGATCAACGTATTCTTTGTCAAATAGTTAAGTAAGTTTGGTATGCTGGATGGGTCACAATACCAGTCCCCGCCTCCGCCATAATTAACGCGAGCAATCGAAAATTCTTGGCCTAAAATAATATTTGTCACTAATAAAATGGCTGCTATTGTAATAAAAGATTTCATCATAGTAACCTAACAACTCTTATCCATTTTTCAATGGTGATAAATAAATTATGTTCCGATAGAGAATCATTATGTTGAAGTTAGTGTAAAATGCGATTAGTGGTGAAACTTTGGTTTATAGCTTACACTTGCAATGAAATGCATCTAGCCATTACTTTACCATTGCATGCAATTAAGAATTTTCTCGGTTATTCTAATTTGCAGCCACATATCATTGGCCTCCACTGGTTCAGCTGCTGAAGATTCTATCAAAACTTATCTTTGGGGTTTAATTAAAATATATCCTGAACCAAAGATCCATTATGAACCTGGCTATTGGAAAGATAGAATTTTACACCCCCGCGAATTTCATGATCCGATTTCATTTATTCCTTTAGAATTACGCTATGGATTAAGTTACAATGGAGGTGGAGGTAAGGATGGTGAAAAAATGTCCTCTGGCTGGGTCAAATATGATGAAGGGGTCGAAGGTCACTATGAGGCAGGCGAAAAAATAGCCAAGTTTGGACACCAGCTTGATATTGATTTCATAAAAGTAAACCTTTCCGACTTTATATTAAAGACTAGCTGGCTGGATATGCAAACTGGACTTAATTATCGTTCCTCCAACTTGTTTTTTCCGGATACAATTCCAATGAGTAATTGGGGCGCTGTTAACCCTAATTGGAATATCAACCGGAAATTTTCGCCGAAGATTTCTGAATTTAGTTTAAGTCAAGCGCTGGTATTTCAATGGTTCGAAAAGTTCTATTTCAATGCACGTTACACATGGGGGTTAGCACAAACAAATTTTTATTATTCATCCAATTCTGAAACGTGGGATGAAACGCCGGTAGGATGGGGCCCATCGACCTCGTATGCATTTGGAGTAAGATATATTTTTGATTCTGAGAAACAATATCGGTTCGCCGTTGGATTGGATCTTAAACATTCATATGTCAAAATCAAGCATGTTGATGATCCAGATGATATTACGCCGATCGCGAGTTTCCATATACAGGATTATGGAATCTATCTTACTATTGCTGCTTTTTATGGTGGGAAATCGACTGCGGGTGACAATGCAAAAGAATATTATTATAGGGGGGATTTTATAGAGGCAAAGAAAATATTTGAAAAATTTGTTGAGCAAAATCCCACACATAGTAACCTTTATCGGGCACAGTCATATCTAGAGCTATGTAATGAGAAAATACCATATCAATTGTTTAAGGAAGGTATGCAGTTTGAAAATAATGGCATGAGTGATAAAGCTGTAGAGAGATATGTAGCTTCATTACCTAATGCTGATTCTACTCTTGCAATTGAAGTCAACGCGCATCTTTACCGTATCGCCAGTTTGCGCTTACAGGATGCTGAGTTACTGATGAGTCGGGGCCGGCATGATGAAGCATTAGCTTTGGTTCGAAAAACAGCTCTTTTTTCTGATAGGGCTAGAAAGGAAATACCTAGATTTGAAGCTTTGCAGAGTATGGCTAATGGAAAAACAGCAATGAAATATCGATTTTACGACAAAGCACTACAGTTATTTAGTGATGCATTATTGAAATATCCGCCATTGAAAAGAGAAATAAATGCATACCGTTACCAGATTGCAGCAATGATGGTAGAGGATATTGATCAAATACGTGATGCAAGTGAAATCAGGCTGGCAGTGATTGGCTTAGAAGAAGCTAAAAAATTGAGCGGTGGAATAGGTCCTGCTAATGAAAAAATATATCAGGCGCTTAAGAATAGATTGGGCATACTAGAACAGTTAACCATTCGCTATGGGATTGATAAGCGGATGGAGGAAGAAAGAATGCGTCGTGCCAGGTTGAAAGGTGCTACAATCAGAATTGGTATGACCATACCGCAGGTAATGGATATTATTGGAGAACCAGTAGAGATTATCCACAAACAAAGTTTGAAAGGAAAAGATACTCAGCTTTGGTTGTATCCAATGCATAACGATCGAAATCTTGAACTGTCTTTCTTTGATTATAGATTATTTAAAATAGAATAAACTACAACAGGTGTGCGTTCCTGGTCAGGAACATGATTTCCCTACCGACAACTTTAAGTATTCCCGCTGTAGGTACAGCTAAAAGCATTCCAAGGGGGCCGATAAGTGTTCCACCAATAAGTAATGCAATCATAACTACTAATGGATGAATACCAACACTTTCTCCAACCAGAATAGGCGTTACCAGGTTATTATCTATTTGTTGGACTATGAGGAACATTAGAATTATGTCCAAAATGTAAAAAGGTGAGGGTATGGTGCTAAAAAGTTGGTGACTCAGAGCAGCTTCTGAACCAATGTTATTCATCACTGCGACAAGTATTGCAGGTAACATTCCTGCAAAGGGGCCCACAAGTGGAATTAAATTTGCCAAGCCAGCGATAATGCCTATAAATACGACTAAGGTAAGATTTGCACCCGTTGCATTTAGTATGTAAAGACCAATAATAGACATTATTGCAACGCTCGAAGCTGCCAACAGCTGACCTTGCAGATAATTCGATACCTGACGTTCAACGTTAAATATAAGCCTTAACCCCATTTCGAAATATTTATTTGGGATGAACTGCACCAAAGATTTTTTGAACTCGTGATAGTTTGCTAAAAGAATTATGGTAAATATTAAGACCATGATTGCCGTAAAGATAAAGCCCCCAATAGTGCCTGCCAGTGAGACTACATTTTGAATTATATCACCTACCATATCGTTGATCTTTGATACGATGTTAGATGAATCAATATCAGGAATATTTACATGTTTTTTCAAGGCCAATTCCAGTCGAACAGCTAATGAATTTAGATTCTCTGCATACCCTTTAGTTTCTATCTGGCTAGAAAATTCACGGGCTTGTCCTAGCATTCCCGATGCAAAACTTTTCAGAAAAATAATGATAGCACTAATCAGGCTAATTGTTACAATTAATACACTCAATGCTCTGGACTTTATTTGACTTTCTAGGTGGTCTACTAATGGCAATAATATAGTTGAAAAAAGAAAAGCAAATATCAACATAGTGATTACTGAAGAGATGTACGGCCATATTATTGTTAAAAATCCAAACGCAATAACGGTTAAGATTAAACGGTAAATTAACTGTAGATAATTTTTTTCCTGGCTCAAGATTATCCTATCATTTATCTGATTGTGCTTGCATCAATAATTCATTTGTCTTTCGGAGACGGGTACAAACTACTTTGGATAAGTTTTGCAGAATTTTATTACCTAGTGCGGGTTTTCTTTCAATTAGAATTTGAAGGTCTGATCGAAAAAATCCTAATAGTCTAGAATGATCAGTTGCGATGGCGGCTGCAGAACGTACTTCATCTTCCAACAAGGCCATTTCCCCGAAAAAATCACCATTGGATAATTCGGCCAAAACCTGTGAATTACCACTTGCTTCACCAACAATAATTTTTACTGCTCCGGACTGAATAATAAACATTCCTTCACCAGGTGCATGACGTTTAAAAACATATTCTTCTGGCTTATAGGTTCGATCATGCAGCAACTTGCTAACTTCATTTAATTCTTTGTTATTGAGGTCGGCAAAGATCGGTAATTTTTTTATTATTGTAACTGTTTCGCTTTCAGTTTTGTCCCAATTTTTAAACAGATTGGCCCAGTATGCGTTTTTCAAAATCCTCACCTCCTCAATATTATTAGATAAAATAGACAAGGTTCTTAAGGCTTGTCAAGAAAACTTTTTAATACAAAATTAAAACCTTTTGGATGGACTTTATTCTGCTGGGTAGTTTTGTGTGGTATGGTTTTACGGTTTTTGTTAATAAATACCCTCACTTTTACTTCTTTTATTTTTACCCAAGAAAGTCGCCGTGATTTTGATGCTGAGTTGGATTATCAATCAGAAGCCATTGATAAGGTTAGGAAGGAAATAGAGGAAACCCGGCGCAGGATCAAGTCAGAAAAGCAAAAGGAAAAATCAACTGCACGACGATTGTCAAATATTGATAAAGAAATGTCCCTGACAGATAAACTGTATACTCAACTGAAACAGGAACTTGGTAAGACTGAAACAAAGATAGACAAATTATCAAAAGTGATTCGGGCAAATGAACGTAAACTTGAAATTTTACGTGATAGGTATACCGCAAGAGTTGTGCAAATGTATAAAAAGGGGACTTTGTCCGATATTGAAAAGCTTTTGAGCTCCACATCATGGCGACAGGCTGTATATCGTGCTAAATACATGGGGATAATATCTGACATTGATCAAAAAACACAGAACAAGATAAAATCGTTACTAATTGATATAGGAAAACAGAGAATTGGTTTGGAATCTTCTTATCGCAACAAAGTTCGGTTAAAAAAGGACCAGGAAGAGAGCAAAGTAACGCTTCGAGCAAGTCGGAAGAAACGCCAACAGGAGTTGGATAAAATTCGTAAAAATCAGTCTGAACTGACAAAATATCTTGAGGAAAAACAAGCTGGGATGCAAGAGTTGGAGAGTTTGCTAAAAAAAGTCCGTCGGGATAAATCTAGCTATGATCGGGCAGATCGTATACGTAAACAACAGGCGGCATTAAAAACGCAAACATTTGGCAAACTTAAAGGACAGCTGCCATGGCCGGCAACTGGTCGCGTTGTTAAAAGGTTCGGTCGCTCTTGGAATTCAGAGCGGAAAACAACAACCGATAATCCTGGGATTGATATAAAAGGAAAACCAGGTTCTCCGATCCGATCAGTCATAGGTGGTATCATTACAATTATAACCTACATTCGGGGATATGGTACCACAATAATTATTGATCACGGTGGAGGTTTCTATACAGTATACAGCCATGTGACAAATGTGGAAACTAACGAGGAAAGTGAGGTTCGGGCTGGTGATATTATCGCATACATGGGTGATGTAGGGTCCATCGATGGTTCAAAATTACATTTTGAGATCTGGGGCCATGGACAAAAATTAAATCCTGAAAAATGGTTGATGAAAAGATGACATTTATCAATCTTAATGTTCAGCAGTCTATTTGGAGTAAGTTAAGTCAGTTAAAAAGCAACCATCGCATTGCCAATGCGTATCTTTTCTCAGGATCCAGGGGATCCGGTAAGGAGGCGATAGCACTCAAATTCGCTGCGTATGTTAACTGTACTGTTATTGATGAAGGTCCATGTGGAGAATGTGCTTCCTGCCGTCGATTTAGATCATTACAACACGAACATTTAATATTGATCGTTCCCATGCCACGCGAGGTAAAGTCATCCGGTAATGCAGATGTAGCAGCACTATTAGATGCAATCAAGATTAAGGCAAAAAATCCATTTTATAAAATCACCTTGCTAAAAGCCAATACGATTCCAATCAGTCATATTAGGAAACTACGGAGAGACTTGTACCTTAGATCGATAGAATCTGGCCGCAAGATAGTTTTGATTTATGATGCTCATATGTTGTGTACAGGCGATGCATCATCTGCCAATGCAATATTAAAAATCCTCGAAGAGCCGCCTAATAATACAACTTTTATTTTGGTTACCGATTATAAAGCTGATTTATTACCGACAATTTTATCCCGTTGTCAATGCCTGGATTTTCCCGCATTAAAAAGAGATGACGTCGTTGCTTATCTATTGTCATCGGGTGTTGAAGATTATTTAGCGCAATTCGCTGCCAATATAGCTGATGGTGATATGCGCCGGGCGCTTGCATTGACAGATTTTGGTAAGAATAATATTTTGGAATTGGTGAAAACGTTGAGAAATCTGGTAACGGAAGAACACATAGAAAACTGGCGTTCGTTCAATCAAAATTACAGTAGGATGGCAAAAAATAATTTTCATGAATTCGAATTCCATCTTTTTTTACTGCAATGGTGGTTAAAACAAGCTTATTTGCAACGAGTAGGTATCAATAACTCTGATGTTATCAATGGTATGTCCACTGATTTGCGAGAATTCAACGCCAATTTTCCAAACGCTGACTTCGATAAAATCAATAATATAATTGAAGATACAATTATTGCTCCTCGAAAGAATCTTTACCTACCATTAATATTGACAAACTTTTTGATTGGTATCCAACAGAGTTTAGGTAAGTAGATTTACTGATAGCAAATAATGTCAAATACCTTTTATATCACAACTCCTATTTACTATGTGAATGATAAACCGCACATAGGACATGCTTATACGACAATATTGGCCGATGTACTGGCACGTTTTCATCGAAACCTAGGGTATGATACGTTTTTTCTAACTGGTTTGGATGAACATGGGCAAAAAGTACAACAGGCTGCGGCAGAGCGTAATGTAGACCCCCAGCAGCATTGTGACGATATGGCGCCACAATTCATTGAATTATGGGAGGAATTGCATATTTCCAATGATGACTTTATCCGCACTACAGAGACAAGACATAAGCAAGTGGTTCAGGAATTTTTGCAGCAAGTTTTCGATAAAGGTGATATTTATAAAGATGAATACAAAGGATTATACTCTGTATCCGAAGAGAGATTTATTACTGAAAAGGAAGCGGAGAGCGGACAGTTTCATGATGTCAAGGAATTACAGGAAGAAAATTATTTTTTCAAAATGAGCGATTATCAAGGTCAGCTTATTGAACACATTGAAGAACATGAAACATTTATTCAACCAGAGCACCGTAAAAATGAAATTCTTGGTTTTTTACGACAACCATTAAGTGACTTATGTATTTCACGACCAAAATCTCGGTTGAATTGGGGTATTGAACTGCCATTTGATCAAGATTATGTGACCTATGTGTGGTTTGATGCCCTGATTAATTATGTAACCGCAACCGGATATGGTACTGATGACTCTTCTTTTAAGAAATGGTGGCCAGCAAATTACCATTTGATCGGTAAAGATATTTTAACGGCCCATGCTGTTTATTGGCCCACAATGCTCCTATCAGCAGGACTACCATTACCCAAAACAATTTTTGCACATGGATGGTGGCTAAGCGGTGAATCAAAAATGAGTAAATCAGTTGGTAATGTAATAAACCCTCTTGATTTAATTGAAGAGTACGGAGTTGACCCAGTCCGTTATTATTTAATGCGGGAGATGGTATTGGGTCAAGATGCAAATTTTACGATGGATTCTTTTATTAAGCGTTACAATAGTGACCTAGCTAATGATTTTGGGAATTTATTGAATCGTATATCAACCCTAATACATAAGAATTATGATGGAATAATTCCTCAGTCTAGAGAACTTACCTTGGAGGAAAAAGTTATAAAAGATGCCGCTGGTAAATTAGTCAGTGAAATAGATGGAAAAATAAAGAATATGAAAATTAATGAAGCTATTGAAGACATCATGCAATTTATCAGGCGGATCAATAAGTACATGGAAGAACAAGCGCCCTGGAAACTGGTGAAGGAAAATAAAGATGCAGCCGGACGAATATTATACACGGCTGGCGAATCACTACGGATTGGCGCTTCGCTCCTTTCTCCTGTAATGCCAAATAGAACATCCATTTTGCTTGAGGCTTTAAATACAGGAGAGTCAACTGAATGGGGCGGCCTGAAATCAGGAAGTAAAATACGAGAACACCAGCCTCTTTTCCCGCGCATACAGGTCTAACTTATCAATTCGTAATAATGTTAACTGACACCCATTGCCACCTATATTATGATGAAATAAAAAAGGACATAGCCAATGTCCTAAATCGCGCTGAAAAGTTAGGTGTTAACCGTTTTATTTGTGTCGGCACAAATATGGAAGATTCCTTGGAATGCTTGGAATTGGCTGAAAAATATGAGAATATTTTTGCTTCAGCTGGTATTCATCCACATGATTCTGAGAATGCACCTCCAGATTATCTGGATCAAATCAAGAAATTCATGAAAGCCAGCGAAATGGTAGCGATTGGGGAGATGGGTTTAGACTATTACAGGAATATTTCACACCCTGATATACAAAGATCAGTTTTTCGTGAACAAATGCAGCTCGCACAAGAACTGAAAAAGCCAGTTGTTTTCCACAATCGCGATGCTGATATAGATGTAATTAAAGTATTATCTGATTTTCCTGATGTGATTGGTGTGGCACATTGTTTTTCGTCTACTATTTCAACAGCAAAGAGATTATTAGACATGGGTTATTATATTTCTTTCTCTGGAAACTTGACCTTCAAAAATAGTAACCTACCGGAAGTTGCCAAGTACTTGCCACTGGATAGAATACTGGTTGAAACTGATTCACCCTATTTAAGCCCCGTACCGTACCGCGGAAAAGGAAATGAACCTGGGCGAACTAGGTATGTAGCCGAAAAATTAGCCGAAATACATCAAGTACCTTTGGAATTGGTTGCGCGTAAGACAACAGAAAACGCCAATCGGTTATTTTATTTTTAATGGACCACCCTTTTAGAAAAAAGTGGGGTCAGAATTTTTTAGTGGATAATAACCTACTGGATAAAATTGTATCAACAGTTGATCCGCAGTTAAATGATCATATCCTGGAAATAGGCCCTGGTGAAGGTGTTTTAAGTGAGAAGATATTACCGCAAGTAAAAGAAATGCTGGCAATTGAAATAGATCCTTTACTTGTAGACCATTTAAATAAACAAAAAAATTTAAAAAAGTTAAACGTTATTCAAGGTGATATCTTAGTTAATAATATTAGAGATTTACCCATCACCAATCCTGTAAGAGTAATCGGTAATATTCCCTATAATATTACGTCACGGATAATTTTCTGGCTGATTGAGCAGTTGGATTACTGGGATGATGCTTTTGTGATGACACAGAAGGAAGTAGCACAACGCCTTACAGCAAAAATAAGTACGAAAGCTTATGGTCGGTTAACCGTAGTTGTTGGCGCTTATTTGAATGTTGACTATAGGTTTACCATACCGCCAGATGTATTCATTCCCAAACCTAAGGTAGATTCTGCGTTTATCTTGCTAACCAAAAAGAAGCAGCCACTCATTAAAGATGAGGATTACGTTAAGTTTAATAAGATTGTAGCAGCTGCTTTTAACCAACGCCGCAAGATGCTGCGAAATTCCATGAAAAGTTGGGATTTCTCAAAGTTGGTTAAAGAAAAAATCGATTTTTCTCGTCGCCCTGAAAGTCTTTCCGTTGAAGAATTTACCTTATTGGTAAAGTGAAATATTGCCCTTAACAGGTTACTTGGGTCGTATATATTAAATAGTGTAAATTTGTTGGCTTTTCTAGTAAATAACACAGAGGTGTAAATGGCAAAAACAGGAAGAACTGTAAACGAATCAAATCGCAGCTTAAGTCGATATCTTGAGGAGATCGGTAATTTTGAACCACTAAACCCAGATCGTGAAGTAGAACTTGCGATAAGGATAAAACAAGATAACCATAGCGCGCTCGAGGAATTAGTAAAAGCTAATCTAAGGTTTGTGGTATCAGTGGCGAAAGATTATCAAGGACAAGGGCTGCCCTTGACGGACTTGATCAATGAAGGTAATTTAGGATTAATTAAGGCAGCAGGGCGATTTGATGAGACACGTGGATTTAAATTTATTTCATATGCAGTCTGGTGGATTAGACAATCAATCCTGCAAGCCCTGGCGGAACATTCACGTATTGTTCGGTTACCGTTGAATCGTGTTGGTACAATCAGCAAGATCACAAAAACAGCTGAAAAATTGGAAGCTGAAATTGAACGTTCACCTAATGAGAAAGAGATCGGCCGACAATTGAATATGACATCAGATGAAGTTATTGATGCAATGCGAATATCGCGTCGGCACCAATCACTTAATGCACCATTTAGGGATGGTGATAAAAATTCACTAATTGATATCATCAAGGATGACAATCAAATCGCACCCGATACTCCACTAATGAATGATTCGCTTAAGGATGAGATTCGTAATTCGCTGGATACACTCAAAGATAGAGAAAAAATGGTCATCAAGATGTATTTCGGTATTGAACGTGATTATGCGCTTACATTAAATGAGATTGGTGAGGAGTTTAATCTTACCCGTGAACGTGTAAGACAGATCAAGGAAAAGGCAATTCGTCGACTGCGGCATCGTTCTCGCAGTAAGACATTAAGAAATTATTTAGGCTAATATTTGGAGGAGGTGAAAATAAGTGGTTGAAGTAACTGTAAGAGAAGGCGAACCTTTGGAACGTGCTTTACGACGGTTCAAGAAGAAATGGGAGCGCGCAGGAATTTTACGTGACGTTAGACAAAAATCATATTACGTAAAACCCAGTGAAAGGAAACGGGCTGAGCGTAAAAAAGCTGCTAGACGAATGATAAGAATGTCACGTTACTAATTTTCATAATAAATTATGAAAGTGTTTGAAAAGGTCCGGGTCTTAAACCCGAACCTTTTTTATTTTTTGCCATGTTGATTCGTAGTATATCTGGTGTTCGAGGTCTGGTAGAAACAGACTTGTTACCTGAAACCTGCGCTGCTTACGCAGCAGCAGCTCATACAATGTTCCCTGATGGTGTTATTATGATCGGAAGAGATTCTAGACCATCAGGAGAGAATTTATTGGATACAATGGTGGAAATACTCCTGAATTATGGGAGAAATGTCATTTCATTAGGTATTGTGCCAACACCTACGGTGCAGTTTATGGTAGAGAGAACTGATGCTGTTGCGGGTGTTGTTGTCACTGCTAGTCATAATTCTATTGAATGGAATGGGTTAAAATTTATCCGCGGTGATGGAACATTTTTCCGACCTGATGAATGTGATATTTTATTCTCTGTAGTAGATGCCGGTATTGAATTTCCAAATCATGATATCGAGCGCGGTACAACCTTTATGGATGTTAATGCTGTCCAGAAACATATTATCCAAGTGGCAAGCCTACGTAGTATCGATATCAATAAAATACGTAAGAAAAAATTCAAGGTAGTGATAGATGCTATAAATGGCGCTGGTTATGATGCATTACCGAGATTGCTTGAATCATTTAATTGCGAAGTAATCCGTATGAATTGTGAACCAAACGGTGAATTCACAAGAGGCCCGGAACCATTGCCAGAAAATCTAGAGACGCTTAGTACGGCAGTGGTTAGTAATAAAGCCGATGTTGGATTCGCTGTGGATCCAGATGCTGATCGTTTAGCAGTTGTATCTGAGGATGGAAAACCATTAGGTGATGAATATACCTTAGCCATAGCAGGTGATGGCTATATCAGGCAAAAGAAAACACAAGAAACTTTCGTTATAAACCTATCTACCTCTATGGTACTAGAAAAAATAGCTGCTAGATATAATTGTAGTGTTGAGCGAACCCCGGTAGGTGAGATTAATGTAGTTCAAAAAATGATTGATGTTGGCGCAAAATTCGGAGGTGAAGGTAATGGAGGCATTATCCTCAAGGAAGCACATCTAGGCCGGGATTCCCTGGTTGGATGTGCTATGGTACTTAATAGGATGGCGCTGACTGATGAGCGGTTAAGCGATATTTACGCTGGGCTTCCTCAGTTCGTGATTGTGAAAGATAAACTGGAAATTGATGGAGTTGATATGGAAAAGTTAATCACAGCTGCAATTGATAAATTTGAAGGAGCAGAAATAAATACAGAAGATGGCACTAAATTCACTTGGGACAATCAATGGATTCACTTGCGTAAATCCAATACTGAACCGATAATTAGAATTTATGCAGAAGCTGAAAATCAGGATTCCGCGCAGAAACTAATTGATAGAATGAAATCCTTGATAGAAGCCTAATTAGCATAGTGATAAATAATAGAACTATAGATCAGGTTGGTGCAGAGGAAAGAGTTTCCAGACTTTTTTCCAGAAGCATAAAAAAAGAGTCCAAAGTCCAGGCGCTTAAAATGATCCTCAGCATGATTGATCTGACGACATTGGAGGGAAAGGATTCTCCAGGGAAAGTAAAGCAGTTATGTTATAAAGCTGCCCATCTTCATGATCAACACCCTGGGTTGCCAACGGTTGCTGCGATTTGTGTTTACCCAAACATGGTGCCTGTAGCAAAAGTTGCCTTGGCTGGAACTAATATCAAAATCGCTTCCGTGGCTACAGCGTTTCCCAGCGGCATGACAACTTTATCAGCAAAACTCAAAGAGGTACGATCTGTAATTGATGCTGGGGCTGAAGAGGTGGATATGGTAATATCGAGAGGTAAATTCTTAAGTGGCGATCTCGAATTTGTTGGTGATGAGATTTCTCAAGTAAAAAATGCCTGTGGCGCGGCAAAACTAAAGGTAATACTAGAAACTGGGGAACTTGTTACTTTGGATAATGTGCGCAGGGCAAGTGATCTAGCCATGAATGCTGGTGCAGACTTTATTAAAACCTCTACGGGAAAGATCAATCCAGCTGCTACACCTGTAGTTGTCCTAACTATGCTGGAAGCTATCCGTGATCATTATTTACAAACTGGGCATAGAATCGGTATGAAACCAGCTGGCGGGATTAGCACCGCAAAGCAAGGGATTCAATTTTTGGTAATGGTTCGTGAAACACTTGGACAGGCATGGCTTACCCCCGATTTGTTCCGTATTGGTGCTGGTTCTCTCGCAAATGATGTTTTGATGCAGATTATTAAACAAAACCAGGGCAACTATCAATCATCTGATTATTTTTCATTGGATTAATGTATGGTAAGTAAAACTAATACAAGAAAAAAGAAGGCATCAGCAAATTGGGAATATAGTGCTGCGCCAGAGAGCACTGATCATATTTCATTGATGTCTAATTATGATTTGTTCATTGCAGGAAAATTTACAAAACCAAAGGAAGGGACTTATTTTAATTCCATTAATCCAGCTAATGAAACTAACATAGCGAAAGTGGCTTCCGCCGGCAAAGCTGATGTTAATAAAGCTGTTTCTGCAGCTAAGGTAGCGTATGAAAATGTTTGGAAGAAAATGGACCCATCCCAACGAGGGAAATATATATATCGTATTGCCCGGCTTATTCAGGAACGGGTTCGAGAGTTTGCTGTTATTGAGTCTCTGGATGGTGGTAAGCCTATTCGTGAATCAAGGGATATAGATATACCATTAGCAGCAGCTCACTTTTTTTATTACGCTGGCTGGGCTGATAAACTTGATTATGCTTTCCCCGGTCGAAAAACAAAACCTATCGGTGTTGCTGGACAAATTATCCCGTGGAATTTTCCGCTATTGATGGCAGCCTGGAAAATTGCTCCAGCGCTCGCTACCGGCAATACCGTTGTACTAAAACCGGCTGAAACAACGCCCTTAACTGCGCTTAAACTTGCAGAAATCATCCAGGAGGCAGATTTGCCTCCCGGGGTAGTAAACATTGTTACCGGAGATGGAAGTACTGGCGAATATTTGGTGGACCACCCCAAAGTAGATAAAATTGCGTTTACTGGTTCAACAGAAGTTGGAAAATCAATCATACGGGCTTTAGCGGGCTCCAGTAAGAGATATACTTTGGAACTCGGTGGGAAAGCTGCCAATATAATTTTTGAGGATGCACCTATTGATCAGGCTGTAGAGGGAATTATAAATAGTATTTTTTTCAACCAAGGTCATGTCTGCTGCGCGGGCTCGCGATTATATGTTCAAGAGAGTGTCTCTAAAGAAATAATATCTAAATTAAAAAGTCGTATGGAAAACCTGATTTTAGGTGACCCCTTAGATAAGAATACTGACATAGGGGCAATTAATTCAAAGACACAGTTGGAAAAGATTAATATGTATCTAGATATTGGTGTAGATGAAGGTGGTACAATATATCAGTCAACTTGTACTATACCAAAAAAAGGCTATTGGTGTGCACCGACACTTTTTTCCGATATGAGTCAATCGCATCGCTTGGTTCAAGAGGAAATATTCGGTCCTGTTTTGGTGATTCAAACCTTTCGTACAATTGATGAAGTAATTGCTAAAGCCAATAATACACCTTATGGACTATCCGGCGGTGTATGGACAGATAAAGGATCGAAGATTTTCAAAATATCGAAAGAAATTCGTGCCGGTGTAATATGGGCCAATACATTCAATAAGTTTGATCCAACTTCTCCCTTTGGAGGTTATAAAGAAAGCGGGATGGGCCGCGAAGGTGGCTTGGAAGGATTATTACAATATGTTAATCTCTATTAACAATCCTGGATAATGATGCAATCATTACATATTAATAAGACCTATAAACTTTACATTGATGGCAATTTTTCACGTACTGAATCTGGCCGTTATATTAAATGGACTGACCCCAAGAAAAAAATGATCATTAATTTTTGTCGCGGTTCTAGAAAAGATTTTAGAAATGCAGTTGTGTCTGCACGAAGTGCTTTCAAAGCTTGGTCTGGTCGTTCAGCATATAATCGTGGACAAATATTTTATCGTATAGCAGAAATGTTGGAGGGTAGGAAGGAACAATTCATATCAGAGTTGATTTTACAAGGCTTTACTAAGAAACAATCAAAGAAAGAAGTAACCCTCAGTATTGATCGTTTAGTTTATTATGCTGGTTGGGCAGATAAATATCAACAACTTTTCAGTAGAGTAAATCCTGTTTCCTCCCCATATTATAATTTTTCGACCCCAGAACCAACTGGTGTCGTTGCAGCAATTGCACCTGATAATTCATGTTTGCTAGGTTTCCTATCAGTAGTTGTACCCGCTGTTGTAGGTGGCAATACAGTGGTAGTCCTAGCTTCTGAATCATACCCATTGTGTGGAATAACGTTTGCGGAAGTACTGCACTCCTCTGATGTTCCCGGTGGCGTGATAAATATTATGAGTGGCCGACATGATGAATTGATACAACAGTTTTCATCGCATATGGATGTAAATGCAATTATCTATTGTGGGGCCGATTCCGGCCATGCAAGTGTGGTCGAAAAAAATACTGCCTTAAATGTTAAGAGGGCAGTTAATTATGCGGACCAGAATTGGAAAAATCCAGATGCGCAGGGACCATATCATATAATGAAAAGTCAGGAAATAAAAACTACCTGGCATCCTATCGGTTACTGATCGATCTTATTATTTAAGTTTCGCAATGATTAATCCTATAGTAAAAGGGACAGAATTAAGCCTAGAAATAGAATCATTAGCCTTTGGCGGAAAAGGTGTGGCTAGAAAGGATAATTTTGTCGTTTTTGTAAATAATACTTTACCCGGACAAAAAGTACGTGCTTTGGTATATAAAAAGCACAGAGGTTATGCGGAAGCTAGACCACTGAAGATACTAAGAGATTCACCGCATGTAGTTGATTCATTATGCAAACATTTCCCCGTTTGCGGCGGTTGCAGCACACAAAACCTTGATTACAAAGAACAGGTAAATCAGAAAAAAAAGCAGGTTGAAGATCTATATATAAGGCAAGCTGGAATAGATGATTTTACGGTGAATAAAGTTATAGCTGCTGATAAACAATATAATTACCGTAATAAAATGGAGTTTTCTTTTAGTAATCGCCGTTGGATACTTGAAGGAGAAAAAGAAGTTCCAGAGTCTGATTTTGCACTTGGATTACATATTCCTCGCCGTTACGATAAAATTTTGGATATCAATGAATGTCATATTCAAGAAAAAATATGTAATAACATATTGAATTTGGTGCGGGCTGAAGCATTAAATAATAATCTGAAGCCATATGATAATAAAACAAACAACGGCTACTTACGCCATTTGGTGCTTCGCTATGGGTACAATACTGGCGAATTAATGGTAAATTTGGTTACCAGCTATGAAAATACGAAACTACTGGAACCAATTAAAAAAGCGCTTTTAAATCAATTCCCTGATATCAATTCAATCGTGAATAATATAAATACTAGAAGAGCAGATGTAGCCTATGGTGAATCAGAAATAATCCTACATGGGGCACCTGCTATCCGGGAAAAATTAGGTGACATCACTTTTGAAATTTCCGCTAACTCCTTTTTTCAGACTAATACTGAACAGGCAGAGAAATTATTTCTGGTCGTGCAAGAGAATGCTGGTTTAACAGGAAAGGAAATAGTCTTTGATTTGTTTTGTGGTACGGGGTCTATTTCTCTATTCTTGGCGCGTTATGCAAAGGAAATATATGGCTTTGATGTGATTAAAAGTGCAATTGAAAATGCAACAAGAAACGCAGTAGTCAATGGAATTGGTAATACGATATTTCACAAAGTTAATCTCGATACTTATTTTAAAAAGGGTCGTAATCTAGATAATTATCCCACTCCGGATGTATTAATACTTGATCCACCAAGATCTGGCATTCATAAAAATATGGTGAAAGCATTACCTAAATTCGGTTCCCGACGTATAGTTTATGTATCATGTAACCCTACAACTCAGGCGCGGGATATAATCCAATTAATTCATTGGGGCTGGAAATTACAATCAATGACCCTGGTGGATATGTTCCCGCATACTCCCCATATTGAGACCGTTGCATTATTGACAAAGTAATTAAAGATAAATCGAACCTTTATATCTTATTTTTTCTTGACTTAAATTTTTATCCATGCGTCGTTGGTTTAGACAACTGATACGAAACAGTTTTTTTCAGGTAGGTGCTGGTTTATTCATTATTATGGTGCTTGGTGGATTTATAGTTATGTACTTGGAGTCTGGACCTATTACTGAAAAAGAAGCACCTTTTTGGTGGGCGATAGTAACCATGACAACGGTAGGATATGGTGATTTCGCTCCTAGTACACCGGAGGGAAGACTCTTTGCGGTCTTTATTATGTTTGCAGGTATTGCACTTGTTTCCTTATTAACTGCGACCATTTCATCAATTTATGTAGCAAAAAGAATTCGGGAGGATAAAGGTTTGGAAAAAGTAAATATAAGTGATCACATTATTCTTTGTGGTTGGAATAAAAATGCAGAATCAATTATTGATTCATTAAGGAATTTAACTGATCAAAAAATACTTGAGCTGGTTCTTATAAATGAAATCCACGAAGATATAGTTAATCATTTGAAAAATAAGTATAAGGATGTGGATCTTCATTTTGTTGCTGGAGATTTTACCAGCGAGGAGATTTTAAAAAAGGCCAGTATAGAAAATGCTAAAACAGTAATAATTATTCCTAGTCTCGATGACGAAAAAATTGGTTCTCCGGATGAAAAGACAATTTTTGCGACTCTTACCATAAAAAGTTTGGTCTCCAGTGTTCGGGTAGTCGCATATCTCATGCAACGTGAAAATCTAACCCACATAAGACGTGCGAATGTTGATGAAGTAGTTCTTAGTGACGATTTTGGTGCTTATATGCTGGCTTCTCATGTTATGGATCCAGGTATTCCCCAAACCACTAAAAGATTACTTAATGCAAATTCAGACACCAGGTTGAGACGCGTTGATATTCCCCACCAGTTTGTTGGAAGAACATTTGATGACTTATTTAGCTATTTTCGATCAACCAGCGCTTGGATTCTTGTTGGTCTTTTTTCGGAAGAGGTAAATTTGGGCATTGGGGAAGTTCTATCTGCAGATACTTCAGCGCTAGATGCATTCATTGAGCGAAAGTTAAATGAGGGGGGGATCTCTTTGCAGGAAGAGAGTAAAGTCACAACAATAATTAACCCCAAAACCAGTTTCAAAATCGAAGAAGGCCAGCGTGCCATCGTAATTCCTTGAGGTAACTATGGATATTAATGAATTAAAGCAATTTCAGATATTTAGGGACCTGGATGAGAATGAAATAATACTGTTTCAGAAAAAAATAAAAAATATAAACGTGCCTGAGGGACAGAATTTTATAGCAGAAGGAGATATTGGTGATTCTATTTACCTACTGTTGGAAGGGCAAGTAAGAATAAACCAGGCACTGACCCTTTCAATGCACAAAGGTGGTCTTGATAATCGTGAAAAAGCGATTATTAACCTTTCAGCAGATGTGAAGCCACTTTTTGGCGAGATGTCTCTGTTTGACAAAGAAGACCGTCGTAGTGCTAGTGTGAAAGCAATTACAGAATGTAAGTTGGCCCAACTTATGTCTGATGACCTATTGGCAATCTGTGATGAATATCCAGATATAGGCTATAAGGTGATGAAGAATTTGGCTAAGATTCTTTGCAGAAGATTGGTCGAGACTAATCAGAACGTATTAAAGTTAACCACTGCATTTAGTCTCGTATTAGAAAGATAATTAAAAAAATTTTACTGGATGAATACGGCGAATGGCCCAACCCCAGTTAGAAAAAGTTTATGACCCAAATCGGGTCGAAGATAAATGGTATCAACACTGGTTAGACCAGAATTATTTCCACGTTGAACCAGATCCCCAAAAAAAACCTTACACAGTAGTAATACCACCGCCTAACATTACAGGCATGCTTACGATGGGGCATGTATTAAATAATACGATTCAGGACATACTTATTAGGAAAGCAAGAATGGAAGGAAAACAAGCTTGCTGGATTCCTGGTACGGATCATGCTTCGATTGCGACGGAAACAAAAGTAGTTGATATGTTAATGGATCAAGGAATAGAAAAAGATTCTCTGTCGCGAGAAGAGTTTTTAGACCATGCCTGGCAATGGAAGGAAAAATATGGCAGCATGATTATACAGCAATTGAAAAAACTTGGTTGTTCTTGTGATTGGGAACGGGAGAGGTTTACCATGGACGATGGTTATACCCGTGCTGTATTGGAAGCTTTTGTTAAACTCTATGAAAAAGGGCTTATTTACAAAGGGCATAGACTTGTTAATTGGTGCCCTGTTTCGAAATCAGCTATAAGCGATGAAGAAGTGAATCATCAGGAGGTCAATGGACACTTATGGTATTTACGCTATCCGATAACAGGTTCTGATGAATTTTTGGTTGTAGCTACGACACGTCCAGAAACAATGTTAGGTGATACCGCTGTAGCAATTCACCCAAAGGATAAGCGCTATAAGCATTTGCTTGGGGAATCAGTATCACTGCCACTGACCAAGCGGGAAATACCAATTATTGCTGACGAATTTGTGGATCCGGGATTTGGAACTGGTTGTGTCAAAGTAACTCCGGCCCATGACCCCAATGATTTCGCTATTGGCGAACGCCATAATCTTGCGTTTATCAATATTATGAATGCTGATGCTTCCTTAAACTCTAACGTACCGGAAAAATACAGGGACATGAGTCGGGAGGATGCGCGTGAAGCAGTAGTCAATGATCTTGAGGCTGCAGGACTGTTAGAGACAACAGAGGAATATATTCATAAGGTTGGGTTTTCAGAGCGAGGCAGTGTTCCCATAGAATATTATATGTCTGATCAATGGTTTTTGAAAATGACAGAATTATCCAAACCAGCATTGGACGCTGTAAATAAAGGCCTGATAAACTTCCATCCCACGCATTGGGTAAAGACCTATAATCACTGGATGGAAAATATAAAGGACTGGTGTATCAGTCGACAATTATGGTGGGGACATCGCATCCCTGTGTGGTATCATAATGAAGATCCAAAAAAGATTCATGTTTCATTAGATGGACCTGAAGACAAAGAAAATTGGACGCAGGATAAGGATGTCTTGGACACTTGGGCCTCATCTTGGCTGTGGCCCTTCGCAGTACATCAATGGCCGGAAAAAGATCATGACTTAGATTATTTCTATCCAACAGCATCTTTGGTAACAGGTCCAGACATCATATTCTTTTGGGTGGCACGGATGATAATATCTGGGTACGAATTCATGGATAATGCGCCTTTTAAAGATGTGTATTTCACTAGTATTCTCCGCGATGAAAACGGTAAAAAATTTAGTAAGTCATTGGGCAATTCTCCGGATCCATTTGATCTATTTGAAAAGTATGGCACTGATGCTGTACGTTTTGGTACCATGCTTATGGCTCCGCAAGGATTGGATGTATTGTTCTCACCCAAGCGGCTTGAAGTAGGCCGAAACTTTATTAATAAATTGTGGAATGCGTCCAGATTTGTATTGATGAATGTGGAAGATGATTTGCCTGTATTGGACTTATCTGAAAAAGATCTGAATCTGCCTGAACTTTGGATCTTAAGTCGTTTGCAACGTACGATAGAACGTGTAAATAGAAATTTGAGCCGTTTTCATTTTAACGAAGCAGCGAAAGCCATTTATGAATTTACGTGGAGTGATTATTGTGATTGGTACATTGAAATAGCAAAAACACATTTTAGTAATGGTGATAAATCCAGTGCTGATGCGACAAGAGCAGTAACTGTGCATGTCTTGCGCAAAATTATTTTACTGCTACACCCTTATGCTCCGTTCGTGACAGAGGAGATCTGGTCCCAGATCAAAAATGAAGATGATGTTGATGCTATTATTTCTGCTTGGCCAATAGTTGATGAAAACTGGATTGATGAAACAGTTGATCCGCAAATGGAATTATTAAAGGGAGTGATATCCTCTGTAAGAACAATTCGTGCGCAAATGAACGTTCCTCCTGGTAAATACGCGGATATGATTGTTCATTGTAATCCAAAACAAAAATCAATCTTAAATTCATATAGTACAATCATTCGTTCATTAGCAAGGATAGATAATATCACATCATCTGAAGGTGGTAACAAGCCGCTGAACTCGGCAACTTCCGTAGTTGATGGAATGGAGATATTTATCCCTCTAGAAGGACTTATTGATTTTGATTTGGAACGGAATCGACTGCAAAAACGTATTGATGAAATTGAATCTCATTTGGAAGTTGTAAGCCAGAAATTGAGAAATAAAGATTTTCTGAAGCGGGCTCCTGAGAACGTTGTAGAACGGGAAAAAGAAAAAAGGGCAGAAATGTCAGATGAATTGAAAAAAATGTTATCTAATCTTGAAATGATCCAATGAAAAATTCTTTGATTTCAATTTTAATTATTTCACTCGCCTTTGGACAGTCTAAAAATGCGACCATGACAATATATAAAAATGGTTATGCATTAATTAAACAGCCGGTTGATTGGACTATCACGAACAGCCCGGGAGAAGTAGAATATTCTGTGCTGCCTGAAGGGATAAAGGAAAGTAGTCCTTATCTTAATCTTCAAAGCGGACAAGTTATTAATCAGAAATTAGACGGCAACTTATTCTCGGAAAGTATCTTAATTAAGGAATCACTGGGTGATGCTGTGACTATCACGACCATTGATGATGAAGATGAATATGGTACGTTAATTGCCATTTCCCCAAACGGCTACACCATTCAGACTCGTCGTGATGTGATTTTTTTAAAAAAAGAACAGGTAAAAAAGGTGACGTTACGCAAAGTTGTAGAGAATCCGCAATTCCGACCCTTGCTACGGTGGAAAATCAGTTCAAATGATCATCATGTAACTGGAGATCTAGTTTACATGTCTAGAGGTTTCGACTGGGATGCAGTGTATCGGATGGTGGTGCGGGATTATGGTCCTGCTACGCTGATTACAGAAGCATATATATCTAATAACAGTAGTATAAATTTCATTGATTTAAAACTCAAACTTGTCGAAGGATCAGTTGGTAAACAAATAAAGCCACAGTTTAGAGGAAATAGAAAATTTTCTTCAGGTGCTATGGCAGCTGGACCTAGTATGCAGTTAGCAGATGAATCCAGCCTAGGTGACTACCATATATACGATTTCCCTGATCGATTTGATTTTGGAAAAAATGAGCATATCACTGTTCGTCTTTATGCGCCAAAATTAATTGATTATTCAAAAACTTATGTGTTCAAGAACGCCGAGCGGAGCCAGAAAGAAGAACCATTGGAAATTGAATACCAAGTGAAAAATACCGTTGATAACAACCTTAACATACCCCTTCCACAGGGCCGGATCGAATTATATCAATCCACTGAAGGTGGTTTGGAATTCACCGGTGAAGACCAAGTTAAACAGACACCAAAGGGTGAAACCGTAACCATTACCGCAGGTCGATCCTTTGACGTGATCGGCAAGCGCAAAGTTTTAAATTTTGAGCGACAGCGGAAAAGTGAAGAAGCGTCTATTGAAGTTTTAATTACGAATACAAGAGATGAGGAAATAACCGTAAGGTTAGAAGAACAGATTAGAGGTGATTGGGTCATAAAAGAAGCGTCCGATGATTATATAAAAAGAGATGCTTCAACCATTAATTTCCCGTTTTCTTTAAATGCTGGTGAGACAAAGTCGATAACCTATACCTATCGCAAGGAATGGAATTGATTCTTTGTGTCAGAATATAATTCTGATTTAAACACTCCTATACAGTACATTAAAGGCGTTGGCCCAAATAGAGCAGAAGCTTTAAATAAAGCTTCTATTCAGACTGTAAATGACCTGCTGCATTATTATCCGCGCCGCTATTTGGATCGCTCCACAGTAAAATCAATAAAAGATATCCAAATAAATGATGAGGTTACCATTATCGGTAATGTGGAAGTTTGTGGAGAAAGAAGAACCCGCAAGGGGAAATTATTTCAGGCAGTACTTTCGGATGGAACGGGACTAACCACTTTAGTATGGTTCAATGGTGTAAAATATATTAAGAATTCAATTAAAAAAGGTGACCGCTTAGCGGTCCATGGTAAAATTGAGTTTTACAATAGTTTACAAATTGTTCACCCCGATTATGATAAACTTGACTCAGATGCTGATCCCGTAAACACCGGAGCGATCATCGCTTTATATCCTCTTTCTGCTGAACTTAAAAGAGCGAAATTGGAACACCATAGTTTTAGGCGAATAATTAACAGTATTGATTCATTTATTTTATCTGCGACTGATCATTTGGATGAAAGTATAACAAAAGAAGAAGGATTGATTTCGTTGCGGAGAGCACTCAAAGGTATTCATTTTCCTAAATCAAACAGGGATTTAGAAGCCTCCATTCAAAGACTCAAGTTTGATGAGCATTTTTTTCTACAATTATTGATGTTCATACGCAAATCATCTTTTGAGAAAATCAGTACAAAATCTCTCACGGAGTCTGGTCCACAAGTAGATATCATCATTGATGAATTAGGATTTGAATTAACTGGTGCACAAAAAAGGGTCATCCAGGAAATAAAGAATGATATAGCTAAAAACATTGCAATGAACCGCCTGCTTCAGGGCGATGTTGGATCAGGGAAGACAATCGTTGCCATAATTGCTGCTGTAACTGCTGTCACCAATGGTGTTCAGGCAGCAATAATGGCACCCACGGAAATATTAGCGCATCAGCATTATAAATCATTTACAAAACAATTAAATAAGGTAAATATCAATTGCGCTTTATTAGTTGGTAAACAAAAAACTGCTGACAGAAAGCAAATATTATCAGCAATTGAAAATGGAATGATCAATGTAGTAGTAGGAACGCATGCATTGATCCAGAAAGATGTTAAGTTTAATAACTTAGGCTTTATAGTTGTAGATGAACAACACCGCTTCGGTGTAGTTCAGCGCGGAGATCTACTCGAAAAAGGATTGCATCCACATTTACTGGCTATGACCGCTACGCCTATTCCCAGAACGATGGCCATTACTTATCATGGTGATATGGATTTATCTATCATTGATGAAATGCCAAAGGATCGCATGGCTGTCACTACCAAAGTGGTTGATGAAAATCGTATGGTAAAGGTATATAAGTTTATTGTTGATGAGATAGCCGCAGGTCGGCAATGTATGGTTGTGTATCCTTTGGTTGAAGAGACTGAAAAATCTGATCTTGCCGCAGCTACTGAGGGGTTTGAAAATTTGGAAAAACAATTTAATGGTTTGAATGTAGGACTTATTCACGGCCGCATAAAAAAAGATGATAAAGATGGAATCATGGAGAGCTTTGCAAAAAATGAAATTAATATATTGGTTGCTACTACAGTAATTGAGGTTGGGATTGACGTTCCTAATGCATCTGTAATGCTTGTTGAACATGCAGAACGTTTTGGATTGACACAACTCCATCAGCTTCGCGGGCGGGTTGGTCGAGGTAGTGCCAAGAGTTATTGCGTATTAGTGGAAAGGAATGTTACCCCTATGTCCCGGAGGCGACTGAAAATTATGGAAAATACCAATGATGGCTTTATCATTGCTGATGAAGATTTGAAAATGCGCGGTCCTGGTAAGTTCTTTAGTACTGAACAAAGAGGGTTTTTCAAATATAAAATCGCAGATATGGTTAATGATGGCCCCATTATCAGAAGCGCACGTAAAGCAGCTCAGAAAATAGTAAAAGAGGATCCATTGTTGGAAAAACATTTTTTAATGAGAGAAAGATTATTGAAAGAATATGCTCAATATTTAGATACGGTGAATATTACCTGATGAACAAACAGACTCATTGTCCTCTTTGTAAAAATGAACTGGTAAAAACTTTTTCAACTAAAGATTATTTGATTAGTAGAGAAACATTTGATATTGTTGAATGCTTGTCGTGTACACTGCGAATCACCAGCCCCCTTCCCAGCGTAGATACAATTGGCAATTACTATAATTCAGAAGACTACATTTCTCACTCTGACGAAACAAAAGGATTATTTGAGTTCATTTATAAATTTGTGCGCTCGTACATGTTAGGTAAAAAGAGAAAATTGATAGAAAAGTCTTCAGGTAATAGGCCCGGGAAATTACTTGATATTGGATGTGGTGCAGGTCATTTCTTACATGCAATGAAAGAAACGGGTTGGAATGTTCAAGGTGTCGATGCTTCAGAGAAAGCCAGGAAATTAGTCAGCAATACATTTAATCTAGATGTAAAAAGTCCCCCTGATTGGTTGAACTCTGATGAAAAATATGATGTTATAACCTGTTGGCATAGTCTAGAACATATCCATGAGCCATGGGTTTATCTCGATAAGATACGGACACACTTAAATCCAGATGGCGTATTAGTTGTGGCATCACCTAACTACAATTCAACTGATGCGAAAAGATATGGGCCTGGTTGGGCTGCCTATGATACGCCACGGCATCTGTACCACTTTACAACAGAATCCATGGAAAAGATCGCTTCTTCCTGCGGCTTTTCGATACAATCAACGCATAGAATGAACTTTGATTCGTTTTATGTATCTATATTAAGTGCCCAGCACATTGGCAAATCTTTTATTTCAGGTGTATTAAATGGATTTATTTCTTGGTTGTCAGCAATACTTAACAGGGAAAAGTGCAGTTCATTGATCTATATAATGAAATAGAATCAATCATTCATCTTTAGCGGCAATAACTATAAATTCGCTGACTTTATTAGTTCGAAACATCATTCAAATTATTTCGTTAGGTACGCAACATTATGGCTCTAGAAAGTAAATTAACCGAGCAACAATTGTTTGATCAACTCATCTCTTCGCTGGTACATAGTGCTTGGGTTTATCTTGGTAAGATAAAAAACCCTATGAATGACAAGCTGGAAAAAAATATGGATCAGGCCTCAGTCCAAATTGATATGCTTGATATGCTTTTCAAGCGTATGACTGGCAATTTGTCTGAAGAGGAAGACAAATATTTGGGCCATATTATTCGTGAATTGAAAATAAATTTTGTAGAAGAAAAAAATAAACCTGAAGAATCTGACAGTTCTGAATCCGTTGAGGAAAAATCCAAGGATGATAATGATTTAGAACCTGAAGCAGATAAAACAGATGGTAAAACAGAAGATGAAACAGAAGATAAAACAGAGGATAAAGAAGATTGAATCATCCTGAGAATATTCGTCTAAATCAAGCTTTTGCAGCACTCGTGTTGGCTGTTACATTCATTGTATATTATTTGACTATGGCACCAACTGTTTCCTATTGGGATTGCGGTGAGTTCATTGCCACTTCCTATATTTTAGGCGTACCCCATCCACCCGGCAGTCCTCTGTACTTAATCCTGGGTCGAATATTTTCCATGTTGCCGACTAATCCGGATATAGCTTTCAGAGTCAATATTATATCACCGATCGTTAGTGCTTTAGCTTGCATGTTGTTGTATTTGATCATTGTCAAAATAGTTTTGCATTGGCGTGGTAAAATCAGGGATAACAGTGATATTATTGTTGCCTTCGGAAGTGCATTGGTTGGTTCATTGACATTTGCGTTCACTGATAGCCACTGGTTCAATGCTGTAGAAGCAGAGGTCTATGCCATGAGCACTTTTTTCACTGCAATAGTTGTTTGGTTAATATTACTATGGTCTGAACGTGCCGATGATCCTGGTAGCGAGCGCTATATATTAATTATTGCTTACATGTTTGGATTAGCTACTGGCGTGCACATTTTAAACTTGTTAACGCTTCCATTTATAGCCCTCATTGTGTATTTCAGAAAAATGAAATTTGAATGGAAAACTTTCTTCATTACCATGGCAATAACTGCTGCGATATTTTTGGTCATTCATAATGGTATTATTAAAGGACTGCCAAAATTGAGTCAGGTACTTGGCCTGGGCGGTGTAGCTGCCATCATTGTTATTACATTTGCAGTAACTATTTGGGCAATAAATAATAAGCGACGCCTTTTATCATTGATGTTCAGCTCAGTGATTCTCATCCTGGTTGGTTATTCAAGTTATGTGACTATATTTATTCGTTCTGGTCAAGATCCTAGGATCGATGAGAACGATCCGGAAACAATTACTCGTGCCATTTCTTACTTAGAGCGAGAGCAATATGGTACTATAGGTCAACTACCCAGAAAGTATATCAAAAACAAAGTCGGCACTCCAACGCACAAAGCGGAAATTGTTGGGAATCCAGAAAATGTGAAACGTGATCAAAAAGGCCGAATTATTGCTAGGGAATTTTCTGGTCGACAAAATCGAAAATATATGTTTCATAACTTCGGAACTCAGTGGGAATTTTTCTGGGGCTATCAAGTGAAAAAAATGTATTGGCGGTATTTTCTTTGGCAATTTGCTGGACGTGGCCCTACTGGTGAGCCTGGAGTAACTGCTTTTGGGGCTAATTCACCTGCACATCCTTCTCCGCAAGATGGTGTCTACTGGTTTCATTACGGACTACCACTAGCATTTCTATTAGGCTTGCTTGGGGTATTTTACCATTTCAATAAGGATGGTGAAGAAGCTTTTTCTGTTCTGACATTATTTTTGATGATTGGACTTGCAGTTATTCTCTATCTTAATCAGGATAATCCACAGCCTCGCGAAAGGGATTACTCCTATGTTGGCAGTTTTCTCGCATTTTCCATCTGGGTTGGTATTGGTACGGCAGCTATTAGCGATTGGGTATTAAAATTTGTTAAAGAAAAGCAGTTGGGCATTCGTCTGGCTAGTTTTCTGGTAATATTTCAATTACTTGCTGTACCTGGGTTAATGCTCAGGGCCAACTATCATGAGCATGATCGTTCAGGTAATCTGGTGGCATGGGATTATAGCTATAATTTATTACAGTCCTGTGAACCAAACGCTGTGCTTTTTACTAATGGTGATAATGATACATTTCCATTATGGTATTTACAAGAAGTTGAAGGCATTCGGACTGATGTAACTGTTGCCAACCTGAGTTTGTTAAATACACCGTGGTACATTCGCCAATTGCGTGAAATAAGAAGTGCACAGGATATTGCGTTTTCCAGCAAAGAATTCTCTGCTGCGGCTCAGCCGGTTATCAAGCTTTCGGATAAACAAATCAGAAGTCTAACCCGTGGACTTACACCTTGGCAAAAGCGAGAAGTGACATTGCCGGTTAATTCGCAGGAAAAAATTACCTGGACTGTAAAACCTACTTATGCTGGTCAAGCATTGAAAATACAAGATATGATGATCATGCAAATTATCAATGATGCAAATTGGGCTTCTCCAATTTATTTTGCTGTCACAGTATCCCCGAGTAATCGACTTGGTCTTGAACCTTATCTGGAAATGGATGGTTTGTCCTACCGTCTGCGACCCTATAAAACAAAGGGTTTAAACCCAGAAAATATGTCCAAGCACTTGGTAACTGAATTCGGACAGGAAGAGTGGTCTAAACCGTTTAATAGTAAAGAATGGAATAAAGATGAGGGCCGTGTTTGGTTTAAAACTTATGATCCAAGGTATCTCTTTCGTCATCTCGGTAATGAAGATGTTTATTATAACGAGCAGGTAGTACGGCTTTTACAGAATTACAGGAGTGCTTACATGCAATTGGCGGTTCATTACTTCATGGACTACCAAAAACTATCCAAGGAACAAAAGAAAGGAGATAATGGTTTTTCGTTAAAAACAAAAGTAATGACTGTATTGGATGAGATGAATGAAAATATACCTGAAAATACAATTCGCATAGATTCAAAAGAATTATATTACCAAATGGGAAGATTGTATTATGGTGTTGGGCAATCAGAAAAATTGCGAGAGGTACTAAATAATTTGTTATTGCGAGATGATATCACAATAAAAGATAGAGTGGGTTATGGACAATCTTATCTCGTAGAATTGGACGAACCTGCTGTTGCTAGGGATATTTTTGAAACATTATACAATTCATTTAACGAGGCAGAGTTGATTGTTCAAACTAGAGGCCTAGAGAAAGCTGGCCTATCATCAAAATCCTGGAAACAGTGGCAGAATAATTATTCAAATATTGTCAGTCACTTAGTTATTGCTTATCAAAGACTTGAAATGGAAGCAGAAGCGGAAACAGTTCTCACAGGTTGGCTGGATCGTAATCCAAACGACCGCCAGGCGAAAAAACTACTGAATGAAATAAAAGGTACCACGCCCTAGTCTTTGAAGGGCATTTGCCCATGGACCCCCTAGTTTCCATTATTATTCCACATTGGAATGGGATTGATGTTCTTTCAGAATGTCTTAATTCTCTCAAGAAAACAGCCTACCCTAACTTTGAAATTATTGTTGTTGATAATGCTTCAACTGATGGCAGCGGAAATTGGATAAAGGATAATCACCCACAAATCAAACTGACCGAAAATGATCAAAATTACGGATATGCCGGTGGCTGTAATCGTGGTGTACCCCAAGCTGATGGTGATCTAGTAGTATTTTTAAACAATGATACAGTGCAAGATAAAGACTGGCTTCAAAATTTGGTTTCATTTATTAATTCCCATCCAGATTGTGCAGCTGTTCAGCCCAAAATATTAAATTATTATGAACGAAATCGATTTGACTATGCTGGTGGCTCTGGAGGGCACATGGATGTACTTTGTTATCCATTCGCACGTGGAAGAATATTCCTGGAACAGGAAATTGATTCTGGACAGTACGATGATGATCATCGTTGTTTTTGGGCTTCGGGTACGGCAATTATGGTCAGGAAAGATTGTTTCATGGAAGCTGGACAATTTGATGAAAACTTTTTTGCGCATATGGAGGAAATTGACCTTTGCTGGAAACTGCAGCTTATGGGGTATAAGGTATTTGTTCATCCAGAGGCGGTAGTTTATCATAAAAATGCTGTTTCCTTACCAATGACCTCACTGAAAAAATTCATGCTTAATCACCGCAATTCCCTTTTAATGCTATTAACCAACTATAAACTTCTGACTACGTTATATATTCTTCCTTTGCGGTATGCTCTTGAATGGGTAGCAATATTTTATGCATTATCTAAATTTGATTATCGTCATGTGTTTGGTATAATCAAGGCGCACATCTGGATTTTATTGCACCTGCATATCATTTTTTCTAGACGGAGAAAGATAAAACAAAAACGTGTTTTATCTGACCGTGAAATGATGGATGCTTTTTACAAGGGTAGTATTGTTTTGGACTATTACATTGCCCGTAAAAAAACTTATGGCGATATATCTTTCAAACCTTCCGCATAAATATCCTTATTAGACGGATCAAGTTCAATAAGGTCTTCGATCATGGTGGTTTGCCTTAGTATTTGCAAAATCTGTGTTATTTCGGTTGCATGCGACCTCAGGAAGTACAAAGTATAGTGTTCGCGGGGTATACGGTCATAAACTTCATCAATCCCGGCTATCATTTCCTTGAATTGCTTAATCGATTCTTCAATTTCACCGTCTTCAAATAAATCTAATCCATAGTAATAAGCGAAACGCGCCTTACGCAAACCATAGTTCGTTGACATATCATCCGTAAGCTGTACACGTTTTGCCCAACCCTTGGAGAAATTACTTGCCGAACCCCGCAGTGCGATTGATCGTGCGAGTTCATATTGTTTTGATCCTTCATTTGGTTGATATGTATCTATTTCTCCTGCAAGGATCATATTACCGTAAAATGATAGAAAACTAGGTAGTGGTTCGAACATTACCGGGTCATAATAAAGACTGCCACCAGGGTTGAAATAAAATTGTAAAGAATTATCAAAAAATCGTTGGTCAGTTTTTGTAGAAATTAGTACCTGCGCAAAGAAAGTCTTCTTGCCATTTTTTGTTGCAGTACCTTGGAAAATAACTTGAACATTTAATTCAATCCCCAGGTCATTCCAATCTTCATCCCATGTGGCATTAATAAAAAATCGTTTTATCTCATTTTTTAGAGGTAAAAGAACTTGCCGGTCATCGTTTTTCAGCAAGCGATCATCCATGGTAACATTCACAGTTGTGAACTGAGCATTGAGACAGGTAAACACAAGTGCTGGTAAAATAATATATCTATTTGTTATCCAATTCCCCATAATGTTAGAAAATAGAACCAGGCCTAATGAGTGGCAAGTATATTTCAACATGGTAATATTGAAGCACTAGTTCATTTTAAATATTGAAATCGGTAATTTTTAAGATGACTAATATTCGAGAATTGATAACCGCTCATTCCGAAGCAGAAAAGGTACTTAAGCTGGCTGGACAAGTTGGATCTGAGCTTGAGAAACAGGTTTATGTTGTTGGTGGTTTCGTACGTGATATCTTCATGCAAAATATCCCGAAGGAAATTGATTTAATGGTGGTTGGAGACGGGATCAAATTTGCTGAAGCTTTGGCGAAGCGGCTAGCAGTGAAAAAAATTATACCTTTTAAAGAATTCTCAACTGCCAAAATTCCTTATGAGAAAATTGGAATTGATGTGGCTGCAGCGCGCATAGAGTCCTATGATGATAAATCTCGAAAACCAACTAAGGTGATCTATACTGATTTAAAGGGGGATCTGGTTCGTCGTGATTTTACAATTAATGCTATGGCTGTGGATATTTTACCTGAATCATTTGGAGAATTACACGATCCATACAGTGGTATTTTAGATTTACAAGCTAAGCAAATAACTACTCCGCTGGACCCAGATAAAACCTTTTGTGAAGACCCGCTTCGTATGCTGCGTGCAGCTTATTTTGCATCACAATTTGGTTTCGAAGTAGATAAAAAGTGCTATGATTCAATAGTTCGCCAGAAGGATCGTATTTTGATTGTATCACAAGAGCGAATCACAGCAGAGTCGTTGAAAATTTTAGCATCTCCGAAACCTTCAATAGGCTTGGTTATTTTACAAGAAACTGGTTTGATGAAACTGATATTTCCAGAAATAGATGCAATGTACGGTATCGATCAAACGCTCGAATGGCATCATAAAGATATTTTTTTCCATACAATGCAAGTGGTGGACAATGCCGCAAAACTTACAGAGAAAATGGAAATTCGTTTCGCAGCCCTGGTACATGATATTGCAAAACCAACTACAAGACGCGTTGATCCGGAAAAGGGATATACATTCCATGGGCACGATGCTATTGGGGAAAAGATTCTGGATAAGGTTGCCCAGCGCATGAAGCTATCGAATAACTTAGGGGCTTACTTAAAAAAAATGACATTATTGCATTTGCGCCCTATCGCGCTGGCAAAAAAAGGTGTAACAGATTCAGCGATACGGCGATTAATGGTCGAAGCAGGTGATGATATTGATGATTTGATGAAACTTTGTAGAGCAGATATCACCACAAAAAACCAAAAAAAGGTGAAAAAGTATATGCAGAATTTTGAGCGTGTAGATGAATTGATGCAAAATGTGCAGGAAAGGGATGCATTTAGGGCATTTCAATCACCAGTGAGTGGCCATGAAATCATGGAAATATGTGCTATCCGAAAAGGGAAAACAGTTGGCCGAATCAAAAAAGCCATCGAAGAAGCTATCTTGGATGGCAAGATCGATAATGAACATGAAAAAGCACTCGGTTATTTATATCAAATAAAAGACGATTATATTTCGTAATTTATTTTATCACTCGAGGAAAGGGCCCCATGGAATTCTTAGCATCATTTATAAATACTTTTACAGATCCTGCATCTGTTTTTAATGAGTTGAAGGAAAAAAACAACTGGCAAACCTGTACTATGCCCTTGGTGGTGCTAATGGTAGTGGGAGCAATAAGCTTAGTAGTACTTAAAGACCTTTATTATGATGTACAGTTAGAACAATCAATAGAGTGGATTGAGAATAGTTCACAAATACCTGATGAACAAAAAGAAGAGGCGCTGGAAAATGTATATGAATCTTTTGAAAACCCTGGTACAGTATCTGTAGCAATAATGTGGTTGTCCAATATTTTAGCTGGTCCCCTGAGAGTTATTTTCTTCACATTAATTGTGTTATTTATCGTCAAATTCTTTTTTGGTGAATCAGCTAAGTACTCTGAGCTGTTACCGTATATTTCCTACGCCTACCTGGTAACTGTGCTGGAGACAATAGTAAAAACACCGTTAATGTTATCTAAATGGTCCATTGATGTTTATACTGGGCTGGGCTTATTGGGGATCGGAGAAAAGGGTACATTCATTTACAATTTATTGGCGGGTATAGATCTTTTCAGTATCTGGCGCATTGTACTAATTGGTATTGCCCTGGGAGTTTTCTTTAATAAAAATGCTAAACCATTCATTATAGGTATATCAATTTATTGGTTATTTCAATTGAGCCTTTTTGCCGGGATCGGTGCCCTTTTCTCTTAAAGTAAATGAATCAAAGATTACTAATCTCATTATTTCTATTGGTTACGTCTGCCAAGTCAGAGGCTCTGGCTCTTGCCGACTGTATTCAAATTGCCCTTTCAAATAAGGAGACACTCAAAGCATCAGCGTTGGACTTACAACGTGCACAGCAGACTGTGAAGGGGTCTTATAGCAACATTTTGCCTTCATTGATGTTTTCAGGCAGTTCAAGTGAATCCAGTTTTCCCACTCAAGAGGGTGGATATAATCCAGCGACAGGCGAAATTACACTTGGTAATATCAGTAACCTTACCAGTACATCTACCGGAATATCCCTATCACAGAATATTTATAATGGTGGCATTTGGTGGAACACAATTGCCCAATCCAAAAATAGCTATAAAATAGCCGAACAATTTGATAGGCAGGTTAAGATTAACATCATTAGAGTAGTTCATCAAACCTACTTTAATTATTTAAAAACCATGCAGCTTTTGGATGTAGCTCAATCTAACTTAAAAAGCTCGCAGCAGCAGTTGGCTCTAACAAAGAAAAGATTTGAATTGGGATCAGCACGTAAAACCGATCTGCTTAAAGCTGAAGTACGCTTTGGTCAGGCACGTGTGGATGTGGTGAATAATAATTCTGCTTTAGAGAATGCATACCTAAATCTTAAAAACGCTATGGGGATTATTGGTAGTGACCAGGATTTCACTGTGAAAGATGTTGCCGCCGCACTAGTTCCGGTGCCGGATTTTGCAACTGGATTTGAAACAATTCAGAAGTTAAACCCCAGCGTTTTGGCAAAACAGCGCCAAATCACAAATGCGGAGTTCAATGAAAAGATCACTAAAGGCGCCCGCATGCCAAATATTAGTGCTAATGCAAATTATTCTGGTAATGCCGAAGACTTAGAAAATCTATCTGGCAAATGGGATGAAAACTGGCGTAGGAATATCAGTTTATCCATATCGATTCCAATTTATACAGGGAATACACTTTCAACCAGGATCCAGCAGGCCAGATTGAATGTGCAAAAGCAGGAATCAGAATATTTGACCCAACTCCAAGATCTATCGGTGCAGTTACATGGGATTTTAGACAGGCTTAATAATTACCAGGAAGTCATCCCAATTAATGAAACGGTGTTGACTTCTGCCAAGGAGGATTTGAAATTGGCCCAGAAGCGCTATTCACTTGGATCCACGACAATCCTGGAAGTTCTGGATGCGCAGGTATCTGTGGTCAGCGCCCGTTCATCTTTGATTCGAACGAAATACGATGCTTTTATCGAACAGTCCAACCTGAAAGGTTTATTGGGAACACTAGATTCGGAATTAGAATAATAACAGGAGCACATTGTGGCTGAGAAAAAATTAAATAAAAAGAAAAAATGGATTATTTTCGGTGGGGGAGGCACACTCTTGGTCTTGTTTATCGTGGCCAATATATTGCGGGACAATACTAAGGCGATTAAGATTGAGACGGAAAATGTAACTCGTCAAAGTGTGATCCACAAAGTGAATGCAAGTGGCAGAATCCAGCCGGAAGTGGAAGTCAAGATCAGTGCGACCTCATCGGCATGGATTGATTCCATCACCGTGAATGAAGGTGACGATGTCAAGAAAGGTCAGCATTTAATATCTCTGGATCGAAAACAGCTGCTGGCCAATTATAAGGCTGCCACTTCTTCCGTGCGCTCTGCGGAAGCGCGCTTGAAACAGGAAGGGGCAAACCGGAAACGCATCGAAACCATGTACGAGCAAAATATGGCCTCAGACCAGGAACTGGAAGCAGCGTTGGCTTCGTATGAAATTGCCAATAGTCAGCTGGAACAGGCCAAGGCCAATCTGGAATCCCGCAAGGATAATCTTGATAAGGCAAGGATTGTTGCCCCTCAGGCCGGGACTGTGACCTCCATTAACAAGGAAGTTGGTGATTTAGCCATCGGGGGTATGTTCCAGGCGGATGTGCTGATGACAGTTTCAGACCTGAGTAAAATGGAAGTAATTGTGGATGTGAACGAAAATGATGTGATTTCCGTTTCTCTAGGTGATACAACGGAAATTGAAATTGATGCATTTCAAGACACAGTGTTTTATGGCATTGTAACTGAAATCGCACACAAGGCACAGTCCACAGCGATGGGTTCCCAAGAGCAGGTCACAAATTTTGAGGTAAAAATCACAATGATTGATGTACCAGCGGGAATACGTCCTGGAATGAGTGCGACAGCAAATATTATTACCGATAAAAAGGAAAATGTACTTGCGATCCCTATTCAAAGTCTTACCGTTCGACCAGAAGGATCGGAAAAAATGTCCTTTGGCAAGGACGGCAGGCCCGGCGGCGATTGGGAAGGGGAGGCAAAACTGAAAGCAAAAAAAATGGAGGAACTGGTTTTTGTTTTAGCCGATCAACCAGGTGGTGTTTTGAGGAATGGAATAATGTCTGAGATTGATGACAAATTCCAGAAAAAGAAGAAAGCTAAGAAAGGAAGTAAATACGTGCACATCCGTCCCGTAGAAGTTGGTATTTCATCAGAAACGCACTACGAAGTTTTAAGTGGATTGGAAAAAGGGGAAGAAATTGTCACCGGTAGCTATCGTGCTATTAGTAAAGATTTGGCCCACAATAAAGAAGTCACCACCAGGGACGATAAATCTAGCAGTGGTAAGAATAGCATGAAAATTAGCAAGGAAAGCAAAGAAGACTAATCATGGCTGACTTAATTTCTTTAAAAGGTATTAAACGCCATTACGATGTGGGTAGCGAAGTTGTACGTGCCCTGGATGGGGTGGATCTCATTATCAAACAGAATGAATACATTTCTATCATGGGACCTTCCGGCTCTGGGAAATCCACGCTGATGAATATGATTGGATGTCTGGATACACCAACCGAGGGCACCTATGAATTCGAGGGTGAATTGGTCCACGAAATGGACGACAACCAACTGGCATCCATTCGTAATCGAAAGATCGGGTTTGTATTCCAAACCTTTAACCTCCTGCCTAAAGCAACAGCACTTCGGAATGTTGAAGTGCCTCTCATTTATGCAAATGTTCGCAAGTCAGATCGGGTAGAAAAAGCAAGAGAAGTGCTCATTGCCGTTGGTTTGGAAGAACGGATGCATCATAAGCCAAATGAACTGTCTGGCGGACAGCGCCAGAAAGTTGCTATTGCCAGGGCTTTGGTGAATGACCCTTCCATCATTTTGGCGGACGAACCTACGGGCAATTTAGATTCTAAGAGCGGTGTAGAAATCATGAAAATATTAGACAGACTTCAAGATAAGGGGAATACGATTATTCTGGTGACACACGAAGAATACATTGCTGACCACGCCAACCGGACGATTAATCTATTTGATGGTAAAATAAAAGATGATCTCAAAAAGGCAAGGGTTATAAAAGCAAGAGTTGCTGAGGAACCCATTAAAATAGCGCCCAAATCATTATTAGAAGAACCAACTAAAGTTTCATACGCAGGTAGGAAAGTTGTATTTGAACCACCCCTTGAAGTACCAGCTCCAGAAATAGCCCCTGGCCCTGTAGAAACATCAAAAGAAATAAGAGAATGGTCTGAACTGAAAAAAACCTTCTATGATATAAATGAACAATCTATTAGAGAAAGCTGGATTGAATATGATCCAAAATTATCGGGAAAAGAATTAGAAGCGCAAGTGCAGAGCGAACTAAAGGCTAATACATCAATCGTATCTATGTTAGAGAATAATCCAGTACAATATATAAAAGAGGAAGTCAAAAGGTATGAAGACTGGATAAGAATTGCTACTAAAGATGAGATAGAAGATGGAATGGTAGAAGATTGGACTGGATATTTAAAGGATGTTAATGATTTATTAAATACATTAAAAAGAATAAAAGCTTCTGCATGATTGCACTTTTCTGGGAAAACCTGCGCATATCACTGGGTTCAATATTTGCCAATAAATCCCGGTCAATTCTCACTGCCCTGGGTATTGTAATCGGTGTTTTATCCGTAACACTCATGGGGACCCTCATTTCGGGCCTTGACCGTACTTTTGAAAAGAGTATGGCATTTCTTGGGCGAGACGTTTTGATTCTCAGTCGCATGGATTGGTTCAGTGGTGATGTAGACTGGTGGGAGATGCGGAATCGACCCCGAATGAAAGAAGTATACGGGGAACAACTTCGGCGAAAATCACAATTTATAGAGGCGGTGGCACCGGTATCAGAAAGAGGAGGCAGCATTGTCAGAGGAGATAAGCGGATTGACACTCGGTTTTATGGAACAACACCGGAATACATGGCCACCAATGAGGCTGCAGATGTGGAATCGGGACGGTATTTTACGGATGGTGAACAGCGGTCTGGCACGCGTGTGCTGGTGATTGGTGGTGATGTGGCCGATGCACTGTTCCCTGATGAAGACCCCATTGATAAGTATGTAAAAATAGGGCAATATAAGTTTCGGGTAATTGGTGTTTTAAAAAAGCAGGGGAAATTTATGGGTTTGTTCAGCCTGGATAACCAGGCTGCGATGCCTTTGGGAACCTATTTTAGACTTTTTTCCCGACGGGGATGGATGAGTATAAGGGTCAAACTCAATACAGAGAATTTTGATATAGCAAAGGATGAAATTCGGGGGCATATGCGGCGTATCCGCGGACTGAAGCCCACTGAAAAAGATGATTTTGGTATCAATCAATCGGCCACTATGGAGGCCCAGTATAAGGCCATTAAACTCGCAATTGGTGGTACGGGTATATTTATTACCGCCCTGTCACTTATTGTGGGCGGGATAGGTATCATGAATATTATGTTTGTATCTGTTAAAGAGCGCACGCGAGAGATTGGTGTCCGCAAAGCGATGGGTGCTACTCAATCCATGATTTTGGGGCAGTTCCTAATGGAAGCAATCATGATCTGTTTCATTGGCGGATTAGTGGGGATGGGGCTCGCTACAGGATTAAGCATGGTGATTAACCAGTTTTTTCCTTCTGATATGCCGATCGGATTAGCCATTGGTGCAATCGTACTCAGTATTTTTGTCGGTATAATCTCGGGGCTGGTTCCCTCCTACCAGGCTGCACGACTTGATCCCATCGATGCTTTACGCTATGAATGATGGCTAAAAAATCCCATTTAAAAAATACCATCAAAGAAAGTTTTCGAATGGCGATCGAAGCCATTCGTCAAAACAAGCTCAGGTCAATCTTAACCCTGCTTGGAATCAGTATCGGGGTATTTTCGGTCATTGGCGTTATGACGGCCATTCGCACTTTGGAATCATCCGTGAATTCCCAGCTGGATATTTTTGGTACCAATACATTCATGGTCCAGAAATATCCCGCAATTCGAATACATGGCCCAGGCAACAAGTATCGGAAACGAAAAAATATAGATTTTTTCCAATATGAAGAATTAAAACGCCGTGCCAAATTACCTCTACGGGTAAGCGTTGCCGATGACACAGGAGAGAGAAATATTCGCTACAAAGATAACGTGCTTAAAAAAACTGCAGATGTTGTTGGTGTGGACGAATGGGGACTCCGCACGTATAAAACCTATTTAGCAGACGGTCGGAATTTTACGGAAGATGATATCAGGTTTTCTAGAAATATCACCATTTTAGGCCCCGACGTGGTGGACATTCTCTTTCCTTTTGAAGATCCCATTGGGAAAGTGATTCAAATCAAGGGATTGGACTATACCGTAATCGGCGTAACTGAAAGAAAAGGACAGGCCTTTGGTCAAAGTCAGGATTATTTTGCCCTGATTCCCATTTCACTTTATCTACAAAGGTACTCAAGCCGCTGGACGTCTTTAGGCATCAACGTGGAAGCTGAATCACCTGAAATATTTGAGAAAACCATTGATGAAGTCATCGGCCTTATGCGTGTGATTCGCAAGGTACCGCCTGAACAAGAAAATGATTTTGAAATTATGTCCAATGAGGAACTGTTAAAAACCTTCGCTGGACTCACAGGGGGGATCAAACTTTTTGCCGGTGCTGTCAGTGTAATCGCGCTTTTGGTGGCAGGGATTGGTATTATGAACATTATGCTTGTCTCAGTCACAGAACGAATAAAGGAAATCGGTATTCGTAAAGCCATTGGTGCGACAAAAGGTGATATTATGACCCAATTTTTAACCGAGGCAGTATTTCTCAGTCAATTTGGTGGTATCGTCGGTGTCATCTTGGGAATTTTGGGCGGCAACATTGTTGCCGTCTTGCTGAACGTACCTGCTGTCATACCTATGGATTGGGCTTTTTATGGTTTAGTAGTGTGTTCAGTAATTGGAATTGGATTCGGCATTTATCCTGCCTGGCGTGCTGCGAATCTTGATCCCATTGAATCTCTGCGATATGAATAAGTCCCATTTTTCGTTCTTTATTGATCAATGGGTTTAATAAATTTTCTCCCTTGATTTCGGTAAAATTGAAATGACAAACTTATACATTATCTATTTGTTGATGACAGGAGAGACGTCCTGACCGTGGTCATTGGCGTTATTCCAGCGCGCTTACACTCGATACGTTTCCCCAATAAGATACTTACCCCCATTAATGATAAACCTATGGTAATGCATGTCTATGATCGTGCCAAAGAAGCAGATAAACTGGACGATGTAATCATTGCCATAGACAGCAATGAAACTGAGGAAGCGCTAAAATCTTATAAACCAAACATTCAGATGACCGACCCAGAACACCTTTCTGGTACTGACCGTGTAGCTGAAGTCATAAAAGATATGGATGCTGATGTTATATTAAATATCCAAGGCGATGAGCCAATGCTTGATCCAGCAATTGTAAATCAATTGATTGACACATTTGAGGACGAACTTGTAGGAATGGCTACTATAGCCAGTACGGTAATAGATAATATTGATTATGTAAATCCAAATTCAGTAAAAGTGATGATTGATGAAAATGGTTATGCTTCCGCCTTTCGACGGGAGACTAAAGACTTTGAAATAGGTGGGTATTACCATCATGTGGGCATATATGGTTACCGTAAGGAAACACTATTACAATTCACAAAGCTCGATCAAACGGAAAATGAAGCCAAATTAAATCTGGAGCAATTACGAGCCCTGGACAATGGAATTCCAATAAAAGTAGTGTTAACTGACTATCCTTATCGAGGAATCGATACTGAGGAAGATCTCAATCAATTTGAGTCCAATCAATGAACCCGAAAAGACCAGTAAAATACATTTTCGTAGTAGGTGGTGTGATATCCGGTCTTGGCAAGGGTATTACTGCTTCTTCTATTGGCTATTTATTAAAAAGTGCAGGGCTTAGAGTTACTATACTGAAACTGGATCCATACCTCAATGTGGATCCGGGAACAATGAATCCGTACCAGCATGGGGAAGTATTTGTGCTGGATGATGGCTCCGAGACTGACCTTGACTTAGGGCATTATGAACGTTTCATTGATGTTGACATGAGTATGCACAACAACGCCACAACGGGTCAGGTGTATAGCACAGTTTTGAATCGAGAACGTAAGGGTGATTATTTAGGAGCTACCATTCAGGTAATTCCGCACATTACAGATGAAATAAAAAGGCGGATTCATCTAGTAAATGATCCAAAAAAATATGATGTAGTTATTTGTGAAGTAGGCGGCACTGTAGGTGACATTGAGAGTTTACCATTTATGGAAGCGATTCGCCAGATGTCAGTTGAAGTAGGGTATCACAATCATTTGATTGTACATGTGACGCTAGTACCATTTGTACAAGCCAGTGAAGAATTAAAAACAAAGCCCACCCAGCACTCCGTAATGAAATTACGCGAAATTGGCCTGAGTCCTGACATAATACTCTGTCGTTCTAATTATCCTTTAACAAAACAAGTAAAAGAAAAAATTGCGCTTTTCTGTAATGTATCAACGAATCATGTAATTGAGGGTAAGGAAGTCAAGAGCATTTATGAAGTTCCGCTTGTTTTTGATAAGCAGAAACTGGGTCAAATAATTATGAATCGTCTGGAACTGACCGGGCAACCGCAGGTATCTAAATTGCATGATTTTATTACACGATTTAAAAAACCAACTTACAAAGTAAATATTGCTATGTGCGGAAAATACACAGAATTACCTGATGCTTATAAAAGTGTGCTAGAAGCTTTTATCCATGCTGGAGTAGAGAATGATGCACGTGTGAATGTTCATTGGATTGCCACAGAAGATATCAAAACAGATACAGGGGCAGAAAAAGAATTGGCTAATGTTGATGGATTGTTACTATTGCCAGGCTTTGGATCCCGTGGTTCAGAAGGAAAAATCTTGTCCTGTAAATATGCGCGCGAAAATAATATACCATTTTTGGGTATTTGTCTAGGGCTTCAATGTGCTGTGATTGACTTCGCTAAAAATGTTTGCGGCCTAACAGATGCTAACAGTACCGAGTTTGATAAAAAAACCCCATACCCGGTAATTGATTTAATGGAATCCCAGCGGGCAATAAAACGGAAAGGCGGCACGATGCGCCTGGGAGCATATTCTTGTGATATAAAACCGAGGACAGGAGCGGCAAGAGAATACAGGAAAAAACACATTTCAGAAAGACATCGTCATCGTTGGGAAGTCAATAATCGTTATCGTAATCGACTCGAGAAACACGGCCTGGTTTTTTCTGGAGTTAATACGGAACTAAATTTGGTTGAAATTATTGAATATCCTGACCATCCATGGTTTATAGCCAGTCAATTTCATCCCGAAATGAAAAGTAGATTGAATAGTGCGCATCCACTATTCAGGGGCTTCATTGGTGCCGCAGTCACATATAATAAATTAAAAGGTTAAAAATGATGGTTGATATCTATTCGAGTTCGAATTTCGAATCGGAATTCGAGCCTGAGGTTATTGAACGGGGTAAAAAAGTTAAACTTGTAATCGCGGATGTGGATGGTGTTCTTACTGATGGTTCGATCTATAAAGCAAAAGATCCTGCTACTTTTAGGGATATAGAATTCAAACAGTTTTCTATTGTTGATGGGGCTGGAATTGCTTTAGCGCGTTTACTGGATCTTCGTGTGGCTATAATTTCTGGACGTCCCTCTTCAGCTACAGACGCACGTGTAAAGGAATTAAAAATAGCAGATGTTTATACCGGATTACTAAACAAAATGACGCCTTATGAAGATTTAAAATTAAAATATTCTTTAAATGATGAAGACATTGCCTTTATTGGTGATGATATAATTGATCTAAATTTAATGGAAAATGTAGGGGCTCCTATTGCAGTAGCAAATGCATATCATTTAGTCAAGGATATTGCAATTTATATAACGCGCTTATCTGGTGGTCAGGGAGCTTTCCGAGAAGCAATTGATTGGATAGCAATGTGTCAAGGACGATATGAAGAAGGTATTCAATTAATGAAAGAATCTTTATTAACCAAGTAATCGCATGAGATATTTCCCCTTAGTTGCAATACTTCTTATTAATTGCAGTACACTTGAAAGGGCAGAATATGGTAATACCAGAAGCGGGTATCCGGACCAGGAAAGTTGGGGAGTTAAGATCACTCTGACTGATGAAGGTGTAATGCGGGCACTGGTCAAATCAGGGCATCTGGAAAAATTCAATGACCGTCAATATATTTTATTGGATAAGGATGTCGATGTGGATTTTTTTGACGATCTTGAACAGCATACAACCAATTTAAAATCACAAATAGCAGAAATCGACGAGCGGACTAATTTCATGACTGCTATTGGCAATGTTATTGTAATCTCGGATAGTGGTGTGACCTTATATACAGATACACTGATGTGGAATTCAGAAGAAGAACTTATTTATACAGATGACCCTATTATGCTCACTACAGAAAAAAACGACACACTTTATGGTATTGGTTTTGAATCTAATGTAAGTATGAACCGCTGGAAGATACTGCAACCATCTGGCGTCACCGAGCGGGCAAAAGATGAGTAACAAGCACCAGGCTTTGCGAGCAGCGGGCCTTCATAAACAATATGGTAATCGGTGGGTTGTATCTGATGTCGATATTGAAGTAAATAAAGGTGAAATTATTGGATTGCTTGGTCCAAACGGCGCAGGTAAAACAACTACATTTTTTATGATTACAGGGATGATTAAACCGACCAAGGGTCGAATTTTCCTGGATGATGAAGAAATTACTGGTAAAGCGATGTATATGCGCGCGCGCAGTGGTATCGGTTATCTGGCACAAGAGCCGTCAATTTTTGGGAAATTAACCGTTGAGAATAATCTTAGACTGGTTCTTGAAATGACAACACTTTCAAAGGAAGACCAGACTGATAAAATTGAAAAGTTACTTGAGGATATGTCCATTCAACATATAAGAAAAAATAAAGGGCATGATCTTTCTGGCGGGGAACGTCGGCGCGTTGAGATATGCCGGGCCTTAGCGATGGATCCAGATTTCATTCTACTGGACGAACCTTTTGCGGGTATTGATCCAATCGCTGTTGAAGATATCCAAGCCATTGTCAAATCATTAAAGGAAAAAGATATTGGTATTCTTATTACCGATCATAATGTAAGGGAAACATTATCAATAACTGATCGGTCATATCTTTTGTTTAATGGTATAATACTGAAATCAGGAACATCAGAGTTTTTAGCAAACGACGAAGAGGCTCGACGACTTTACCTAGGCAAAAGTTTTCGATTAGATTGATTAACATGCTTAAACAGGAACTGCAACAAAAACAGGCTCTGTCACCCCAACAGGTCATCGAAGCCACCTTACTGCAATTAAATAATTCGAATCTGGAAAAAATCATTTTGGAGGAATTGGAAAAAAATCCAATCCTTGAACCTGCAGAACCTGTGGAAGAAGTACAGAATTCGACGGATTCAGAAGATGTTAATAATGAAGATTGGGATGATGACTATGAACCAGCCAATATTTATGAACCAAAAAGAGATAAGCAATATCTTCCAATACCGGATCAAATAAATTTTCTGGAAAAATTGATTGGCCAGCTCAATGATATTGATCTAGAAGACTGGGAACGATCAATTGCGGAAGAGATTGTATATAATCTTGATGAACACGGTTATTTATCCGTTGATCTGTTTCTTATTGCTGATCGTTTTGGTAAAGTTGAATCAGAAATAGAGCACATATTATCTGTTGTACAGCATTTGGATCCACCAGGCCTGGGATCACGAAATCTACAGGAATGTTTAATGACACAATTGGATGATGACAAGGGTTCTATTACGTATAAAATCATCAGAGATTATTTTGATGATTTTGTGAATAAACGGTACAATCGTATCTGTGAAAAAGGGCGAATTTCAAATACAAATCTTTCTGCTGTAATTGATGTTGTATCAAAACTAAATCCCAAACCTGGAGAGGGATCACAGATCACTAAAGATGAAACTATAATTCCGGATTTGATAGTAGGTAAACGCAGTAATCAGTGGGAAATTATCGTAAATGACAACTGGATTCCATCTTTGCAGATTAGTAAAATATATCATAAACTGGTTGATGACCCGAATTCTCAGACTTCAAAAACACAAAAATTCCTTAAATATAATTTTAATTCGGCTAAATGGTTCATTCAGGCAATCGAACAAAGGAGAGATACTCTGGTAAATGTGATGAATGAGATTATAAATCGCCAATCTGAGTTTTTTAAAGGGAATATTGAAGAACTGCGGCCAATGAAATTGCAGGACATCGCAGAATCAATTGATATGGATATATCCACTATTAGTCGTGCTACCAGAGGTAAATATGTGGAGACACCATATGGGATCTATGAATTAAAACATTATTTTACCGAAAGTATTATACTGAATGATGGTAAAGAAATAAGTACATATCAGGTTAAATTAGCACTAAGACAATTCATTAAAGATGAGGATAAGCATAATCCGTTCAGTGATGAAGAATTGAAAGATAAGCTAATAAAGTGTGGCTACCCAGTCGCTCGACGAACCGTAGCAAAGTACAGGAAGCAATGGAAGCTACCTGTAGCGCGACTGCGAAAAGAACTTTAATTCGAAGGAGAAATTATGGCAGCTAAAAGAAGAATCATAATTGGGGATAGTGAAATAAGCGTCCCAGAAAAATTACTTACACTGGGAATTTTTCCTATAATTGGGATCGCCTTAATATTTTGGCTATTCACTGGTGTATATACAGTTGGCCCTGATGAAGTTGGTGTGGTCCAGCGGTTTGGCAAATACATCCGTATGGCACAGTCAGGATTAAACTATCATATGCCTTTTCCAATAGAAACGGTTAAAACACCAAAAGTAACGGAGGTGAAAAGGATCGAAATCGGGTTCAGAACGATTGGAAAAAATCAATATAGAACTGTTGAACGGGAAAGTCTAATGCTTACGGGTGATGAGAATATTGTTGATGCTGAACTGATTGTACAGTATAAGATCAAAGAACCAATAAATTATTTATTTAATTTTATTGGTCCAGAATTGACCATGCGCGAAGCATCAGAAGCATCCTTAAGAACAGTTGTAGGACGACATAATATTGATGAAGCACTTACATCAGGGAAATTGATGATACAGGAGGAAACAAAAGAACTATTGCAGTCAATATTGGATAAATATGAGACTGGAGTACAGGTGGTTGCGGTACAGCTACAGGATGTGAGCCCTCCCAAGCAGGTAATTGATTCATTTAAGGATGTAGCCTCTGCAAAAGAGGATAAAAATAGGATGATTAATGAAGCTGAGGGCTACAGGAATAATGTAATCCCAAAAGCTCGGGGAGAAGCACAATCCATGATCCTCGAAGCAGAAGGTTTTCGTGAATCAAGAATTAGCCGGGCAGAAGGCGACGTTGCAAAGTTTAAAGCAATTTTAAAGGAATACAGCAAGGCAAAAGATGTTACCCGTAAGCGCTTGTATCTGGAAGCGATGGAGGAAATACTTCCTGGTCTTGAAAAATATATTGTACCCAGTGGTGAGGATGGAAATTTATTGAACCTTCTTAACCTAGGTGGCACGAAAGGAGCGAAATAATGAAGAGAGTAATTATGGTATTTTTTATTTTGATCGCAATACTTGGCTATACTACAGTATTTACCGTAGATGAAACCAGGCAAGTGGTGATATTGCAATTTGGTGAACCTGTAAGAATAATTAAAACGCCCGGGTTGCATTTTAAACTTCCGGCGCCGCTGCAGGTTGCGCAGCATTTTGATAATCGCTTATTGGAATATGATGTTTCTCCTGAGGAAATATTGAGTAAAGATAAAAAATCACTTATAGTTGATAATTATGTCCGCTGGCGTATTATAGACCCACTGTTATTTTTGCAAACCGTGCAAACAGAACCCATTGCAAAAACACGAATTGATGATATTGTTTATTCCGAACTGCGCAGGGAATTGGGTCTTCATAATATGTCTGAAATTATTACTGAGAACCGAGAATTAATTATGGAGACGGTGACAAAACAAAGTGCTGCTGCCACGAAACCTTATGGTATCGAGGTTGTAGATGTACGGTTGAAACGGGTGGACCTGCCCCAGAATAATGAACAATCAATTTATCGCAGAATGCAGGCTGAAAGGATACGACAGGCAAATAAGTTCCGCTCAGAGGGAGAAGAAGAATCGCAAAAGATCAAAGCTTTAACAGATAAAGATAAGACTATTATTCTAGCTAATGCATATAAAGAAGCTGAAGAGGTCAAGGGTGAGGGTGAAGCAAAAGCCGTAGACATTTATGCGCGTGCATTTTCAAAGGATCCTGATTTCTATGAATTTTACCGTACGTTAGAAACATATAAAAAGATTCTAGACAAAAAGACCACCTTGGTTCTTCCAACAAATTCAAAATTATTTGATATCCTAAATCAATAAATAATGGATTAATTTTGGGTGGCTGATCATTTTTTACATATTAGCGATTATTCTACCGATGCTTTATGGGATATATTGAAATTAGCCAAAAAGCTGAAGCAGAAATTTCGTGACCGAGAAGAATATAAAATATTCAATAATAAATCATTGGCAATGATCTTTGCTAAACCCTCTGCGCGAACAAGAGTTTCATTCGAAACAGGGTTCGAATGGATGGGAGGACATGCATTGTTTCTTGGACCAAATGATATTGGAATTGGCAAACGGGAAGCGATTAAAGATATTTCTAGATTATTGAGCCGCTATAATGATTTAATAATGGCGCGCCTATTCGATCACAGTCACATTATTGAACTTGCTGAAAACTCAACAATTCCAGTAATAAATGGCCTCACGGATTATAATCATCCCTGCCAGGTCATGAGCGATATATTTACTATATGGGAAGCGCGTGGATCCTTGGACGATTTAAAGGTTACTTATGTTGGTGATGGGAATAATATTGTTCATTCTTGGCTGCATTTAGCTCAAAAATTTCCAATGGAATTTGTATGTGCTTGCCCAGAGAATTATGAACCTAATAGTGATACTGTAAATGGATCATCTGGCGCAGGTGTTTCGGGAGTTTCCGTTAGTCATGATCCTACGAATTCTGTGAAGAATACTGACGTAGTATATACAGATGTTTGGGCATCTATGGGCCAAAAAGATGAAGCGGAAATGAGAGAAAATATATTTCAGCCTTTCCAGGTGAATGGAGATCTAATGGCTGCGACTGGTAAAAATACGTTATTTATGCATTGCTTGCCTGCCGAACGGGGTAGGGAAGTAACAGATGAAGTTATAGAAGCTGATTATTCTATTGTATTTGAACAGGCAGAGAATCGCCTTCATGTACAGAATGCAATTATGGTCACCATAGCCGGCTAATCCAATCGTTAATTTGTTGTGGTAAAGATTTTAGATCCACCTGAACAATAAAGTCCTTTATTTCTTTTAAATAAGATTGTATATCAAATATCCAAAAGCCAGATGATGGCTCGCGGATTACAGCAATATATAATTTCCCCTCAAGACCTGGATTCGTTGGATCATTTGTAACTGTAATCTTTCTCACCAACACATTTTCACTTAGAGAAATTGACAATTCAAGAGCTCTCTTTAGATCATCCTTGTTCTTCGTTTGAACGCCGACTCGATCAAAGGCAAGAAAATCACTGCTGGTCATTGATAGATCTTTCACTTCCGTATCGATAGGATAATCTTCAAATATAATTTTTAAATCATCTATTGTTAGCCAGTTTCTGTCTGCGATCATATCATTGGACCGTAGTCTATAGTCATATACATTCTTTAAACCGCCGCAACAAACTATTTCTTCTTGTGTAAATCCTATTTCTTTTCCATTGATGAATTCGATTGGATTTAATGTGTCAAGCTTAACTGTTTCTAAATGTAAACGCATATTGACGACTTTTGCTTCAATCAGTGTGCTTTCATTTATTTCATCGATTATATGGTCGACCGATTCTGCCATTGCATAGGAGTTCTTTGACAGCTGTAGAATGTGATCTCTATAATTAATAGTTTGAGGATATTCTTTAGAAAAAATCCAGTAAGCAAATGCACTCACAGCAAAAATGAATAGAAGCCAAGTTGAAGGAGAGCTATGTAGGATACGCTTTTCCGATTTTGGTTCATCTGCTGATTCTTCCGCTTTTTCTTCTTGTTCAACCGTTTGGATCTGGGGGATAGTCATACCTTCTTCATATTGAGTAATACCCGGTTCGTCGAACAAGTTTATTAACGGTAATTTATCAATAGTGCCAATGAGGGCCATCAATACATTCAAATGCAGGACCGATAGATTTTCAAAGGACACTTCACCGCTGAGATTAACTTTATCAAATGGTTGTAGCATTCGGGATTCACTATATTGCCCTTCTCGTTCCCAGTATTTCTTTCTGCCGGAACTCAATTGATTTATATAAGCAATATCGTAACCAAGCCAATCAGTTTCACCATTGATATAAAGATTTAACCGTTTAAGTAAAGTTGTAACAGAACGTTTTCGACCACGAATTGCTTGAATATGAGGAATGTTTTTAATAAACCGTATTTTTGCCCAACCTACTTCCTGATTATAGCGATAGAATAATTCATAGGATAGACCCGCCGATTTCACCAGTATAATATCACCTTTTTCTTGTGCGTTTAAGAGCGCTTCCGAATTCGTACCCATCCAAATAGGTTTAGCGCCTTGTTCTGCAATGGTGAGCTTCAGTGTTCCCACAACATTTGCCGGAATTAATGTCTTACGTACATAATTTTTATCCAGTTGATCCGACTTAACCCAGTAACCAAGTGTAGTAAAATGAGAAGCTTTACCGCCCCATCTATTATCAGAAATCCACTCGAGATACTGCCGGGTCTCAGGTGCGATCAAATCTTTATCAAGTGTGATAAATTCCTGGTGTACAATCCAATCAGGGATTGTTAGCAATACTTCTTTACCCACCATATCGATATGCATAGAGAGTTTGCTAAATTCTGTTCCAATCATAGAGGTAAACTCTTCTGTGCCCGGTTTATACTCGGAAAGGGGTGTCTTTAATGGAATTGATCCAACAAGATCCACTGTTTGAACATCGGCAATAGTATCCCATCGTGCATAATGAATATGGTTTTCGGATAGAATAAGACTTATCATGGCTTAATCAACCTAGGTGCTATTAAACAGTTGAGAAAAATATATATATTTTAAAGGGTTACAAAAAAATATAAGATTGCAAGGTGGAAGGGTAATTGTACCCCGCATAATAGTCAGCGTTTTGTTTTTGATCCAGAAGCCGATTTACGGGAAATTTGTTGAGATTTTTTCCCTGCAGAACTCGCCTTAGTTATGACCGAGCCCTTGTATTGTGCACCAGACTGAATGATAATTTGGTCTGCTTTAACATCTCCCACCATACGTCCAGTTTTTGTAATCGAAACAACACCTTTTGAATCAACATTGCCCACTAAAGCGCCGCTCACAGTTACATTGGCGGCTTTTACATCAGCTTTGACTGTACCCGTTTTTTCAATTGTGAGATCTTGCGAAGTTTGTATGGTCCCTTCCATGTGTCCAGCCACTGCAATTGCTTCGTCGCCCGCTACCTTTCCCGTGAAAGATATATCCTTATGAAAAATTGTAATATTTTCTTGTACTTTTTTACTCATTATTCGATAAGCAATTAAATATCGATATGGACACTACCTTTAATAGAAGCACCATCTGCGATAAGGATCCTTGCGGTAGTTGTGTTTCCTATAACAGTGCAATCTTTCATATAATGCACGTACCCAGATGCACTAATATTGCCTTTAACCTCCCCCGCAATCTGCACATCCTTCGCTTTGATGTCGGCCTTAATAACCGCGCCTTTTTCGACTGTAACGATATTATCGATTTCAATTTTCCCTTTTACAATTCCCTGGACTGAAAGACCATCTTTTCCCTGCAATTCTCCATTCAGAATTAAAGACCTTCCGATTGTAGTTACTGGCATTTGATTTGATTACTCCTGCAAAATACCATTTATAAACCTTTGGGCAGTTCCACATTCATATTGATCGTGCCAGAATAATCTGCTCCTTCTTCGATTACTATACTATTAGTTTCAACAGGGCCAACAACTGATGCAGATGATTTTATTAATACACCTTTTTCGGCTTTTATTTTTCCGTTCAATTTTCCTGCGACCATAAGATTCGCAGCTTTAGTATCAGCGGAAACATTGCCTAATTCTGTGATCGTAAGCTTACCTTTTACTGATAGTTGGCCTTCTAACTGGCCATCAATTATTAGATCACCATCGCAAGATAATGTTCCATTGACACGGATATCACCCTCAATATTGCTAATAGGGTCAGCCATAGATTACTCCTGAAATTCCCCTTTTCTACCTCGGTTATTGAATGCTTTCGATCATAAATTAGTATATGATCGAAAAACATTGTTTAAAAATATTAACATTAAAAAGGAAATACAAGCTATTGCCAGTTATTGAAATTTTGAGTCTATAGTAAAATACTATGCAGGTAACTATTAATACAATTCGAGATGCACACAGTAGAATAAAAACGCATGTCCATAAAACACCCGTTAAATCAAGTACAGAAATAAATGAAAATGCAGGTGTTGAATTATATTTCAAGTGCGAAAATCTGCAGCGTTCTGGATCATTCAAAATTCGTGGAGCGGTGAATGCGGTATTTAGTCTCAGTGATAAGGAAGCGAATAACGGTGTGGTTACAGTTTCATCAGGTAACCACGGTACTGCTCTAAGCTTAGCGGCAAAAATCCGTGGTATAAACGCTACGGTAGTGCTACCTAAGAATGCGTTGCCATATAAACGAAATTTGATCGAAAATTTAGGTGCTAAAATTGTTGAATGTGAAGCCCATGTTGAAAGCCGCGAGAAAACTTTACTAAAGGTACAGAAAGCAACTGGTGCAACAGTTATCCATCCGTATAATGATTATCGAATTATGTCTGGACAAGGTACGGTTGCATTGGAATTGCTTGAAGAAGTACCGGATCTGGATATGGTTCTAGTGCCAGTAGGCGGTGGTGGTTTGATAAGTGGCGTTGCAGTTGCGGTATCAGAGATAGCACCAATAATAAATGTAGTTGGTGTCGAACCGGCGCTTGCAGACGACGCTCGTCAATCCTTTGAAGAAAGGAAACTCATTCCATCTAATTATCCGGATACAGTTGCTGATGGTTTACGCACGTCTTTGGGCACAAAAACATTCCCGATAATTCTAAAACATGTAAAAGATATAATTACTGCTCCGGAGCATAAAATTTTACCAATGATGAATATGATGTCCAAAACTCTGAAGGACAATATAGAACCGTCTTCTGCTGTGCCATTAGCTGCTCTAATGGAAACCAAGCAGATGTTTAAAGATAAAAAAGTTGGTATAATTATTTCAGGAGGTAATTTTTCCTCATCATAAAAAGACCTTAATACAAATAATTATATTGGGAAAAAAGGAATGAATATTCATAAAATTATTTATTTTCTATTTATTTTCAGTATATTAATTGGACAGGGCCAGGAGCAAACTGTAGGACTTTTCTTGAATGCCGCTGCTGCTGCGCCGGGTTACACATTATTTGCACCCATGTCTTATAATGTAACCTACCTCATTGATAATAATGGAGAACTGGTAAAATCCTGGCCCAGCGACTACAGGCCGGGCCTTTCAGTATACATTCTAGAAAATGGTGATTTGTTGCGTACCCGGAGATTACAGGGACAGTTTTTTCAAACTGGAGGCCGTGGTGGCGGAGTTGAAATTATAGATTGGGATGGAAACCTGGTTTGGGAATTCGATTATTTCAGTGATCAATATTGGCAACATCATGATACAGAATCATTGCCAAATGGTAATGTTCTTCTTATAGCCTGGGAGCATAAGACTGATGTGGCGGCTATCGTAAATGGACGAAATCCCAATTTTCTTGGTGGCGGTCAGCAGCCATTTGGATTTTGGCCGGATCATATAATTGAGGTGGATTCCGAATCAAACAGCATTGTCTGGGAATGGCATGTATGGGATCACCTAATTCAGGATTATGACTCATCAAAAGCCAACTACGGCGTTGTTTTTGATCACCCTGAATTGGTGAATATAAATTATCCCAGTGGCCCCAATACTAGTGGTGGGGAATGGCTGCATATTAACGCAGTTGATTATAATGTGGAATTGGACCAGATAATATTATCAGTACATCATTTTGGAGAAATTTGGATAATTGATCATAGTACTACTACAGCGGAAGCGGCCAGCCACACTGGTGGAATTAGTGGGAAAGGTGGTGATTTACTTTATCGCTGGGGCAACCAGCAATCCTATATAGGTGACAATACCAATGTGCGCATGTTTTTTGGTCAGCATGATGCTCGCTGGATTGAAAATGGTTCAAAAATTATGGTTTTTAATAATGGTAGCGGTCGTCCTGGCGGTTCCTATACATCTATTGATGTATTCACCCAGCCAATTGGGGAAGATAATCTTTATGTATTGGATAGCAGCGGTGTCTATGGTCCGGATGCTTTAAGTTGGCAATATACTGCAATACCGCCTAGCGATTTTTTCGCATCCAGTATTTCAGGTGCTCACCGTCTGGAAAATGGTAATACCTTGATATGTGATGGGCCTCAAGGTCATTATTTTGAGATAGATTCTGCAGGATCATTGGTCTGGGATTATGTAAATCCTGTAGTGAATACGGGACCGTTATATCAGGGAGAGGAAATACCCGGTCAAGGTGGCCCACAGGGTTCTAGTATGAATCGCACTTTTCGGGTGCATCGTTACCCAACTGATTACCTTGGTTTTACGGGTCATGATTTGGAACCTATGGGCCCTATTGAACTATATATGAATACGCAGACATTGACTTATCTTCCCAATAAATTCAGGCTACATCAGAATTTTCCAAACCCCTTCAACCCTCAAACAACAATTGGTTATCATTTGCCAGAAAATATATTTGTTATTATTACCATCTATGATTTGCTGGGTATAAAGGTAAAAACCCTGATCGATCAGGCCCAGGTTGCTGGCTCTAGATCAGTGATTTGGGATGCAACTAATCATTATGGTAAACCAGTTAGCGGTGGGATTTATTTATACCAGATACAAGCAGGTGAATTTGTAAAGACAAGGAAGATGGTATTACTGAAATAGCGTATTCCAACAATATTTATTTTAATGCTTTATTTATTAGAATTTAATTACGTTTTTAAAGTGATATAAATCACTCGAATTACCAAAATCTACTTGTGCAGTTGATTCTTAAAAACTGTAATTGTAGATTGGGCTTAATAGCTAGCATAATTATAAATTGCTAATAATTTATTGAGGAGGAGAAAGCCATGAAACGTTGGTCATTAATACTACCTGTATTTACCCTGTCATTTATTTTTGCATTAGATGATAATGTAAAAGTTCAAGAAGAGACTCAGCAGCAAAAACAAATTGTTGCGAGTAATGATATTACTGTTCCCATAGATGTTGATAACCTACAACGCATTAGAAAGACAGACCAATTTAAAGAGCGAACTTTAGAACATAATAATGCGCGACTGAAAAGGGGAAACCCCCTGAAACAGAATTCCCGGTTTAATAGTGGTGATCTTGATGCGATTAATTTTTCAGATATAAAGAAAAAGATGGATAGGAAGCGTGAAATCGATAAGCGCAGAAAATATAATAACATCCCCAGTCTTCAAGAACAAATAAGCGGCACATTTAACATGCCGCAAAAATCAAAAGATTTTCGTGAGGCACAATTAAAAAGAAAGAATTCATTAAAACAAAAGTATCAGGTTGAAAGCAATACCACAAATACCATCGATTTTTCAATATTGAAAGAAAAACTGAATACGATGAGCAATGAAAACAAGAAAGGAATGTTCGGTAATTTCACGTCTTTCACGGAACAGATAAACCGTGCATCATCAATGCCGCAGAAATCGAGCGTCTTTAAAAAAACCAGTGCTTTCAATAATATTTTAAATAGTAATTCCTCAGGAAATATAAACCCTAGTCAGTGGAACAGCCGGGATTCCTGGTGGTGGGAAACATTTGATACAGATGCAACTCCTGATGCAAACTATATGTTGTCTAGTGATTACACCTGGGCCTGGTGGGGCTGGGGG
>Ga0208568_1000027_pt1 | contig 84217 bp, 69 predicted proteins | sample DeeseametaMP2969_FD_184165 | JGI IMG/M metagenome (GOLD analysis project Ga0208568, IMG submission 184165) | Marine microbial communities from the Deep Atlantic Ocean - MP2969 (SPAdes) | ecosystem: Environmental > Aquatic > Marine > Oceanic | place: South of Funchal, North Atlantic Ocean... | reverse complement strand
GCACCAACCGACGCTTGCCGCTCAGAGCGCTTGTAGAGACATGGTTTCCGATGCTGCCGATCCAGCTCGCTGTGTTCCTGGTGTTTTTCGGCGCCGGGCTCGCGGTCGCCGAATATGGCAATCTGATAATAGGCATCCTACTGACTACTGCCGGGTACGGCACATTCTCCGCCCAGACGATTTTCAAGGTTGCGAAGAAGCTCGCCCGTTAGTTCTTAGTAAAAATGGATGAGGGCGTTGGGGATGGGGTACGGCTGCAGTAGGCGTGTCGAAAATCACCGACGGTGTTCGTCTTAGATGCAAGAACCAGCACACTCTAAAGCTCCGAACCAACGACCTGTCTACGGAACTGAGGTCCCGTTGTAATCCACCTTTGCCTCGGCCGTATTCAGATTTTCACCAAGGTACAGAGGTGAGTTCACCGCCCACCGTAAACCGGGCCGGTGTTCGATATGGTGCATTGGGCGATTTAAACTTAGCGTGCGGACCCATTAAATACAGTTTCGAATCTGGATCGAAGCGATTGATCGTTTATCGCTGCTGAGCATATATCCCGGTGTTTGTGCAGTGGTGAGTCAGGCTTTGCCCTGAAGACGAGAAGTTCGAAGACCCGGCCAAGTTAGCCGGGTCTTTTCTATTTATGTGGACGGGATATTCAATCTTGCTGCATCGTGTTCCAACGCTTGCGGGTGGCTCTGCCGAACGCAAATATCTTGTTCGTATCGGGATTTTGTGATACGTCTTATCTGACGCTCTACTACCGGTCAATCTTATTCGACGGCAATCCCATGGGTGTCCGGTACAATAGAACAATCGTTTAGTCGTTCGAGTTTAATCCGATTCGAACGATCGCTCAGTCCGGCATCTCCCACGCTTCTGTGTAGAACCGGACGATAAATAAGTCACGGCGTGCATCGCATACACAAAGAAATTCCATCCGTGAGGCGGAGGACAAAATTGGCAACTGAGACCCCGAATAGGCAATTTGGAGATGGCGCCATCGAACAGGTGGACTCCAAATATGACTTCCATCAGCTTGAAGAACAGGTCCTAGATTTCTGGAAGATGCGAGACTGTTTCGGAAAGTTGGTGGAGCAAAACAGCGACAAACCTCTCTTCCGTTTCATAGACGGCCCGATCACTGCGAATAATTCGATGGGCGTTCATCACGCCTGGGGCCGGTCGATCAAAGATATGTTCTTGCGCTATAAGAGCATGGGTGGGCACAGGTGCATCTTTCAGAACGGATTTGACTGCCAAGGGCTTTGGGTCGAGGTCGAAGTAGAGCGGGAGCTGGGATTTCGGGGCAAGCCGGACATCCTCGAGTATGGGCTACAGGCATTCAGCGAGGCATGCCGGGAAAGAGTTAATACATACTCGTCGATCATAACCGATCAGTCCATCAGGCTTGGGCAATGGATGGACTGGGACAATTCATACTACACGCACGATGACTCCAACATCGAGGGAATCTGGCACTTCCTGAAAAAGTGCTACGAGAACAACTGGCTGTATAAAGGCGGCGTTGTCATGCCATGGTGCCCGCGGTGCGGCACCAGTCTCTCAGAGCATGAGATGAGCGGCTCCTATGTTGATACGGAGCACCGCTCCGTTTTTGTGAAGATAGAGTTAAAGGAACGTGATTCCGACATCCTCGTCTGGACCACCACGCCATGGACCCTGACAGCGAACGTGGCCCTGGCCGTGAACCCCGAGCTGGATTACGTCGAAGTAGCCATGGAGGGGGAGGAAAGAACGGTGATTCTTTCCCAGAAAGCGATGGGGGTTTTGAGGGCCCCCGGCTGCAAGATTGTGTCTACCTTTAAAGGAACAGATCTGGTTGGATTACATTACGAACCGATCTTCCCTGAGATACCCATCCAGGAGGGCGTCGATCACTTGATCGTCCCATGGGACGCGGTTGATGCGGTCGAAGGGACAGGGGTCGTTCACATAGCGCCCGGCTGTGGGCGCGAAGACTTCGATCTGGGGACCGAACATGGGCTGGCTGTCCTTTCCCCCGTGAATGAAGAGGCGGTCTTCGTACAGGGATGCGGCTGGCTGGAAGGGAAAAATGTCCTTGATTCCGCGGAACCGATAGTTGAGCGTCTCAAGAAAGACGGGAAACTGCTGCGGGACTACATGCATGAACATAGTTACCCGGTTTGCTGGCGCTGCAAAGAGGAGATCATCTTCCGACTGGTTGAGGAATGGTTCATCAGTTCCGAAGAGATTCGCCCAAGGATGATGAAGGCCGCGGCTGCTGTTCAATGGCAGCCGGAGTTCATCGGACTGCGGATGCAAGACTGGCTGAAGAACATGGGCGACTGGTGTATCTCACGAAAGAGGTTCTGGGGGCTGCCCCTCCCTTTCTATGATTGCCAGAGTTGTGGCAATCTGACCGTCGTTGGCTCCAAAAAGGAGCTAAGTGAGCTGAGCGACGATGATGTGGACGGTATCACCGAGCTGCATCGGCCTTGGATCGACGCCGTGGAGATCAACTGCCCGAAATGCGGGGCGAAAGCGCCGCGGGTCGTTGAGGTGGGCGACTGCTGGCTGGACGCCGGCATCGTGCCTTATGCCACCACCGGGTATTTCGACGACATTGAAACCTGGAAAACGTTATATCCGGCGGAGTGGATCAGCGAGATGCGGGAACAGGTCCGGCTTTGGTTCTATTCCATGCTTTTCGTCGGCGTCACGTTGCACGACCGCGCGCCTTACGAACGGGTGTTGGCCTATGAACGCGTGGTGGGTGAAGACGGGACCATGTTTTCCAAGACCGGTTACATGATCAATTTCGACGACGCCGTGGATACAGTGGGCGCCGACGTGATTCGATATCTGTTCGCGGCGGCGAACGTAGCTAACGATGTTCGCTTCGGCTATGGCCTCGGGGAAATGGCCAAGCGCCGTCTTTTGGTCTTTTGGAACGTGTATGCCTTTTACGCCAATTACGCACGCCTGGACCAGCCCGATTTATCGGCCGTGTCGGGAATCCCGGTGGGACTGACAGAGAGCGACCGGTGGTTACTCTCTCTCACCTACAACTTCGTGTCGGAATCGACTGGGTTCATGGACGAATACGACACAGCTTCGGTTGTCAGGCTCTTTGATGATTTTGTCACGGAAATGTCGAATTGGTACGTTCGAACAAACCGCAGGCGGTTCTGGAAAGACGGTTCGTCGGAAGACAAAACCGCCTGCTATTGGACGTTATACCAAACGTTGAAGGCGCTAACGCAAGTCATGGCGCCGATCATCCCATTCATGACCGAGAGCATCTGGCAGAATGTTGTGAGGCCTACGGAGCCGAATTCGCCAATCTCGGTCCATCTCAGTGAGTGGCCGAAACTGGACGAAGAACTTGGCAACGCGGAGATTCTTGAACAGATGGAAAATGCACGCACTGTTGTCAGTTTGGCGCTCAGGCTGCGTAAAGAAGCCGGCCTGAAGGTCCGGCAGCCCCTGGCAACCCTTTACGTCGTAGCTGAACAACCCGTGAAGGATTCATTGACTGACCTAGTCGAACTGGTACAAGAAGAAGTGAACGTTAGGGCGATAGAGTGGCTTGACTCCGATGAATCATTGACGGTACCCAGCCTCATTCTTGACCCTCAAAAAGCCGGACCTGTATTGCGAGACAGCCTGCCGAAGGTCAGAAGCCTTATGGAAACCCTTTCTCCGGAACAGATGAGTGCGTTGGTCGATGATTACGGATCACAAGACGGACTCCGGTTGCCCGGCTGGGAAGAAGTGCTCCCCAAAGAGTTGTTCTCACTTCTAGAAAAGCCGAAAGCTAACGTAAGTTTTGGTGAAGAGGACGGAATTTTCGTAGCTTTAGACACTTTACCGACCCAGACGCTGGTCCGTGAGGGTTGGATCCGGGAGATCTTGCGGCAGAGCCAAGTCCTCAGAAGAGATGCGGGCCTACAGATGGACCAGCGGATCCATCTGGCGATCTCCACTTCTTCGGAGGAAATCAGGTCTGCCGTATCGGAATGGGAAGAACTCGTAACTGAGGAAACCCTTGCCGTTGATCTAGCGGAAAGCTTGGACAGCCCGCTCCTAGTAAAAGAAGTTGAGGTGGGGCCCGGTTCGGTGCGACTGGAATTAACGGCCGCCTGATCCCTGATTTCGCCTGATTGGCTTCCCAATCGTCACCGTGGATCTGTATAACCAAAAGACCCGGCCGAGCATGCCGGGTCTTTTCCATTTATGTTGTCCGGCTGATGACTATCACGGCCGGCGCTCTGCCTAACTGAATCGTGGCATTATACCGGCAACTAAATAGGCAGAATCTGCATGACCGAAGAACAGATGGGACGGCTGTTTGAAGCGTTTGCCCAGGCCGAGGCATCGACCACCAGACGCTTCGGCGGGACGGGTCTGGGGTTGGCCATCACCCGCCATTTCTGCGAGATGATGGGCGGCACGGTTCTGGTGGAGAGCCAAGCCGGCAAAGGGTCTACGTTCACCATGAAGCTGCCCGCGTTTGTGGATGACTCATTGGGCACACCAGCCGCTTAGTGCGGCGCGTCATCGAGTTTCGGAACGGCCCCTAGACTCCCTCTTTCCTGATAAACTAGGCACCTTGCGAAGCCCAGTGTGATTTCCCTTGGCTACGCACGTACCGCGTGCCAGATCAGCCTGGGAAATCCCAACCCAAAATCAATGTTTCGAGGAAATCCATGAAATACGATGTCGTGATCGTCGGCGGCGGGGCCGCCGGATCAGTGCTGGCCAGCAGATTGGCTGAAGACTCGAATACCTCTGTCCTGCTGTTGGAGGCCGGGCCGGACTATCCGGACCCGGCAAATCTCCCGGACGAGATCAAATTCGGCGGCACCAGATACGCCGAAGCCCCAGACTCGGAGCATAACTGGGCCTTGCGGGGGACCATCACCGAAGAGCAGGGCGAGATTCACGTGGCGCAAGGCCGGGTGATCGGGGGCGGCTCGTCCATCAACGGTCAGGCGATGCAAAGGGGATTCTCAGAGGATTTTGACGCTTGGTCAGCACTTGGCAATGACGAATGGTCCTATACCAAGATCCTCCCGTACTTTAGAAAGACGGAGCGTGATCTGGACATCCGGGATGATTACCACGGTACTGACGGACCGATGCCGGTGAGGCGCCGACAATCCGGGGCCTGGTCCGATATCCAAAAGGCGTTCCACGAGGCCTGCATATCGGAGGGGTTCAGCGTCTGTGAGGACACCAACGGCGCCGATCCATCGGGCGTTGGTGTATCTCCCTCCAACAACGTGGACGGCATCAGAATGAGCGCCGCAATGACCTACCTCAATCCAATGCGCCACCGCCTCAACCTCACGGTGCGGGGAAGTGTCGCGGTCAGGAGAGTCTTGTTCAACGGACTGAAGGCCGTCGGGGTAGAAGTTGAAAGCGGCGGCGAAGTGTTCACGATCGAGGCAGACCGCGTCGTGCTGTGCGCCGGGGCGATAAAATCGCCTCACCTGCTGATGCTCTCGGGGATCGGACCTAAGGACCAACTCCAAGAGTTCGGTATACCCCAGGTCCACGAGCTATCCGGCGTGGGGCAACATTTATGGAACCACCTCAGCTCCAACGTTGTCTTCAAAGTAAAAGACGGTGTTACGGTCTCCGGTGAGACCGATGGGGTGCACTTTTGCCTGCATTACACTTCAGAGGGATCCAGCGAAGCCAACGATATGCTGCTCAGGACGAACTCGGTTGTAGATGAACGGGAAGAAAAAGTGCCTGGCGTACGGACCAAGTACGCAACCGACGGAATCCCGCCTGAGCAGGTAGCCCGGATCTCGTGCACTCTCGGCTTGCCCGATGGCTCGGGATACGTCAGGTTGGCGTCCACCGACCCCGGGGTGCAGCCGTCGTTCAATTACCAGTACCTCCAGAACGCCAATGACACCAAGCGCGTACGGGAAGGCGTCCGCATGGCGGTCAAACTACTAGAATCAGACGCCTATAAACACGTGGTCGACCACCGGGTCAATCCAAAGGACGACATCCTGGCCAACGATGACTCTTTGGACCTTTGGATACGCCAGAATGTTGGAACGGCCAGGCACGTATCAGGGACCTGCCGGATGGGACCGGACTCAGACCCGACGGCCGTTGTCGACCAGCGGTGCAAGGTGAAGGGCGTAGAGAAGTTGTGGGTGGTCGATGCGTCGATCATGCCCCGCGTCCCAAGGTCGGGCGGCGCCCATGCCACGGTGCTCATGATCGCGGAACGGGCAGTCGACTGGGTCGCGCAGGGGTAGGCCTGGCGTTAAAGCCGGTACGATTCAGACGAGAGGGTTCGGACGGTGTCTCCCATCGCCACGTGAGCAGCGGGCGCCCCGAGCGTCTTGGGCCCTTAAAGATCGAAGATTATTCGTCCGTCGCCGGTGACCTAGTCTGATCGACCCAGTTCAATCCTATGAATCACTCCGGGAACTTTTTCCGGACTCCTTCCGTCTAGCTTATTGACAGTCAACTCAGATGCGATGCCGCGGCATTGGATGCGCCGGCACGGATAAGGAGACTCCGATGAGCTACTCTGCAACATCACCGATCTCGAAGGGCCGGTTATTGCCCGGACTGGCGTCCAGACTTCCTACGGGGCAAAAGTCTCTTTTAGGCGCCGCGGTGGCCGTTTTGGCGGCTGTAATCTTTTTGACTTGGATGCTGGCCGCAGGGCCTTGGCCCGGTAGCGACGACACGTCGACTACCTCCGAGTCCGGCCGGTTCGGGGGAAAGACCGTCGGCGCCCCAGCCATGGTTCCAGCACCAGCGGGAGCATCTGGATTCTTCGGGGAAGACAGCGGCATGGCATTGACCATCACGAACGATTTGGCGCTTGATTTTTCGGAGGCCAAAGCGGCCTCCGGGGGGCCGATATTCCAGACTGCTACTGGGACCAACCCCAGCGTCACAACCCTGCGGCAGATCATCTCCCAAGGCTCCATGTCCGTTGAAGTCCCAGACGTCGCCAGCGCGGCATCCCGTGTCAGGGCCATTGCGAAGGGCGCCGGCGGGTTCGTTGAACAACTCTCCAGCTCCGGTGTCGACGAGTTTCAACAGTCGACTATGACCATCCGCGTGCCCCAGGACGAGTTCTTCTCGGTTTTCGAACAGATCAAAGCCCTGGGCAAGGTACAGAGCGAGAAAGCCGGCAGCGAGGATGTGACCGAGCGGTTCATCGATCTGGAAGCCCGTCTTAATAGCGCCCAGCGGGAAGAGACGAGCCTGCTTTCTCTCTTAGACCGGGCCGAGCAGATCAGCGAGATCCTGATCATCGAACGGGAACTGACCCGGGTGCGCACGGAATTAGAACAACTCCAGGGCCAACTTAATTTCCTGGAACGGCGGGTCGATCTGGCCACCATCACCGTATTCTTGACCCCTCCTCAGAAAGACGACGCACGGGCGCCATCTGGCTCCGTAAGCGTAGAGGCGACGGATGTTAGTGGCAGCGTTGCAGCGGTCAAGGCGATAGTTTCCCAGATGGGCGGAGAGATCGACCAGGTGTTCACATCCATCAAAGATGGACGCCAAAGGGCGATCATGACGGTCCGGGTTTTCTCTCAAGACTTCGACCTGATGCTTGCCGCGGTGGAAGACCAGGGTGGCGTGGTCTCCAAAGAGGTCCGCGAGGGTAAGAACGGAGACCAGGAATCTTCTGGCAGCGAGTCCGACGAACCCAACGCTCGGTTGGATATAGCCTTCGGAGAGAAAGAATCGTCTGACTTGGGCCGCGACCTGGCCATCTTCGCTCCGTTGGGCAGCGTCGGTCTGCTTCTGGTCATCGGCCTGCTGTCCTACGGCGCATACCGGATGGGGATGCGGCGCGAAGACTAACGTCCAACGCCAACCGCCGCAGTATGTTTACCGGCAAGTTATAATCTATGGCCTAACAAGGGTCTCCCGTTGATCCGATCGATCTGCGGGACACCTTTGTAGCGTTACGCATCAAATCGATTTGCGAGGCCCTTATGGCGAACGGGAATACCTCTTTCGGCTACCTTCTTCCCACACGGGAGGTGGTAATGGCTCCCGGAGACCCAGATTTTGCATCGATGATCGACCTGGCGGAGACAGCCGAAGGACATGGGTTCGACTCCGTATGGTGCGGTGACAGCGTGCTGGCCCGTCCTCGTTTGGAAGCACTCAGCACCTTGGCGGCCATCGCCGGGCGCACCCAGCGGGTGAAATTGGGCACGGCCGTATTTCTTCCGGCCTTGCGCAACCCTGTGATACTGGCCAACGAGGTCGCAAACCTGGACATCATCTCGAAAGGCAGGGTCATCCTCGGCGTTGGTATCGCCAGCAAGACGCCATCCGTGGAGAAAGAGTTCACCGCCTGCGGCGTTTCGTTCCGTCACCGGGTCAGCATCTTCGAAGAATGCATAACCCTGATGCGTAGGCTCTGGACCGAGCCGCAAGTCACATTCAATGGCCGGCATTTTCAGTTGGACGGCATCAGCCTAGGTCTACGGCCCGTGCAACAGGGCGGGGTGCCCATCTGGATGGCTGCCAGCGCCGAAAAACCACAACGCCGGATGTTGAAGATCGGCGACGGCTGGTTCCCCAACTCCACATCGCCCAAGGCCTTCACTGAGGGCTGGCAGCAGATCGAAGCTCTGGCCAAGGAGTCAGGCGACGACGCCGGACGCCTGCACAAGGCTTTGTACACGACGTTGAACATCAACGAGGACAAGGCCCAAGCCGACAAGGAGATGAAGGAATTCATAGAGGGTTACTACGGTATGCCCTTCGAGACCATGTCCCGGACGCAGAGCGTCTTCACCGGCAATGTCCAAGACGCCGTCAATTGGTTGAAAGGATTCATCGATGCAGGCGCCCAGACCCTGGTCATCCGGTTCGGCGGTCCCGACCAGGCAGGTCAACTGGAACTCTGCGGAAAGGAAGTGATACCCCGGTTACAGGGGTAGAATATCGATGCGCAGAAACAGGTTTTTCGAAAGACCCTGATTGACACGCAAACGCCCGGGGATATAGTGGGACGAAACGCCCATCAACCACCTTTACCCGATTGCTATGAGTAAATCCAACTTGGGGGAACGAACATGACTACAACCACCGATAACCAGCAGTCTCCGGAAGCCAGTCAATATGACGTCGTAGGCACTCGGCCCATTCGCCACGACGGCGTGGATAAAGTCATCGGGGCGGCCAAGTATGGGGCCGATATACAGCTTTCCGGCATGCTTCACGGCAAGGTGTTGCGCAGTCCCTACGCCCACGCCCGGATAAAGTCCATCGACACCAGCAAGGCGGAGGCGCTGACCGGCGTCACGGCGGTGGTTACGTCCAAAGATTTCCCCATCATCGACGATACGATGATCGACCTGACCGAGACCCAGGGAAACGCCCGCCTCATGGCCGAGCATGTCATGGCCGCCGGCAAGGCCCTCTATCTGGGACATGCCGTGGCTGCCGTATCGGCCACCAGCCCCCACATAGCGGAGCAGGCCCTGGAATTGATCGAGATCGACTACGAAGTCCTGAAGCCGGTCCTTACCCTCGATGAAGCGATGAAAGAAGACGCGCCATTGCTCCACGAGAACCTGACGACCTACTTCAAGATCGACCGTTTCGCCATCGGCGACGACACCGGCGCCAAAAGCAACATCGCCAGTCATATCCAACACAAACTTGGCGACTTGGAAAAGGGGTTCCAAGAAGCCGACGTGATCGTTGAACGAGAGTTCACAACCCAAACGGTCCACCAGGGTTATATCGAGCCCCACGCCTCCACGGCCACCTGGGCCGGTGACGGACGTTTAACCGTTTGGACCTGCACTCAGGGGTCCTTCGCCATCCGCTCATCATGCGCCGCCATCTTGGACATCCCCGAGTCAGAAATCAGGGTTATTCCTACTGAGATCGGCGGAGGATTCGGCGCCAAGATCACGACCTACTTGGAGCCGGTAGCCGCGGTGTTGTCCAAGAAGAGCGGCCGTCCGGTAAAGGTGGTTATGAGCCGGAAAGAAGTCTTCGAGGGCACCGGCCCGGCTTCGGCAACCAAGCTGCGGACTAAGATCGGCGCCACCAAGGATGGGAAGATCACGGCCGCCGAGCTGTGGATGGCCTTCGACGCCGGCGCGTTTCCTGGTTCGCCGGTTGGAGGCGGGACACTCTGCGCCACCGGTGCTTACAACATCCCGAATCTGTTGGTCGACGGCTATGATGTGGTCACCAACAAACAGAAGGTCCAGGCGTACCGCGCACCAGGTCAACCCCAGGGCGCCTTTGCGGTGGAGCCGTTGATCGACGAGCTAGCCGAAAAACTGGGCATGGACCCGCTGGATTTCCGGTTGAAGAACGCCGTTAAAGAAGGCGACCGGATGCCCAACGGCGTGCCCCATCCTTATTTTGGGATCAGGGAGATGGAAGAGGCCATGAAGGCCCATGACCATTATCAGACTCCCCTTGCCGGACCTAATCAGGGCCGGGGAGTGGCTGTGGGCTACCGGTGGCAGGGCGGGCAAGCGTCGTCGGCCACCATCACCGTAAATAACAACGGCACGATAAACCTGATTACCGGCTCGGTTGATATCGGAGGCTCACGGACCGCCGTCGCCATGCAGGCCGCGGAGATTCTGGGTATCGCCGCCGAAGATGTGTCGCCGACAGTGGTAGATACCGACACCATCGGCTGGACCGGAGTTACCGGCGGTAGCCGGACTGCCTTCGATACGGGCCGTGCCGCGATCCAGGCCGCGGAGGAGATCGTGCAATCTATGAAGGCCCGGGCTGCGATGCTCTGGGAGATCGAGGAGGACGACGTTTCTTTCGACAAAGGCACTTTCCTCTGCGCCAAAACAGAAGACAACATCAGTTTCAAAGACCTCGCGGCACGGTTGATGCGGACCGGTGGGCCGGTCACCTGTTCGGTCTCGACCGCCTCGCCAGGCAGCGGACCCATCATCGCGGGCAATCTGGTGGACGTCGAGGTAGACCCCGAGACGGGCAAGGTTGATATTCTCCGTTACACCGCTTTCATGGACGTAGGCACTGCTATTCATCCGGCTTACGTGGAAGGCCAGATCCAGGGCGGGACGGTCCAAGGCATCGGCTGGGCGCTAAACGAAGGCTACATCTACGACGACAAAGGGGCCATGTTGAACTCCAGTTTCCTTGACTACCGCATGCCAACTTCGCTGGACGTGCCCATGATCGACACTGTCATGATCGAAGTCCCCAACCCTAAACATCCATTTGGGGTCCGGGGCGTTGGAGAAGCGCCGATCATCCCCCCGCTGCCGGCCATGGCCATCGCCGTATCCAATGCTATCGGCGTTAAGATGAGCCACCTGCCAATGACTCCGGACGTCATCTTGGCCGCCCTGGAATCCAAAGGGTCGTGAGCCTATCGATCAATCTGCCTCTCTCGCGGCGCCGGAATCGGACCTAGCTCCGATACCGGAATACCTCGGGTCTCTGAAATCCGATCATAGACGGCCAAACCTGGGGTCTGCGGTCATCCGCCGGACCCCAGTTGTTTTTCGTGTCTGGAACAGCCTCCTGATGGCGCAAAGCGGAATGGCAACATAGCCGATGGCGGATATACGTTCGCCAGAACAATCAAGCAGACCCTGGGCCGGCCGGGTGAAAGGGCTGCTTGGAATGCGGGATTTCCGGCTTATGTGGGCTGCCGGCGGTCTGGACAACGCCGGGCGATGGATGGACACCGTGGTCATGGGTCTGCTGGTGTTGGACCTCACCGACTCCGCATTCCAGGTCGCCCTGCTCTTCGTGTTCCGATGGGTCCCCATGTTGGCCTTTGCACTGCTCTCTGGCATGATTGCCGACCGGGCTAACCGCTGGGCCGTGATGATGCTGGCCCGCACCGTGGCGGTAGCCGCCACCGCCGTGATTTTGGCCCTGGTGCTGACCGGGGCGGTGGAACCGTGGCACCTGTTCATCGCCTCTTTCTTCCTGGGATGTCTCTTTGTGATGGAGTTCCCATCCCGCCGCTCATTGATCTACGACCTGGTGGGAAGCGAACGCATCGTCAGCGCCATGTCACTGGAAACCATAAATACGACGATCGGGAGGTTCGCCGGTCCGTTCATGGCGGGCCTGTTGATTGAGTTCACCGGATTCAAAGGGCCCTACCTCTTATTGTTGGTGGTCTATGTCATCGCCTTTGCGCTGATCATGGTTATTGAAACCAGAGGCCCAGTCCGGGTTAAGCCGTCTTACTCGTTCTGGGGCACAGTCTCGCGTGGCTTCAAATACTCATTGAACAACAGCGTTATACGGAGCGTCCTGATAATCACTTTGATCATGAACGCCATGGCCTTCAGCGTGGAATCTCTTTTTCCGGTAGTTGCCAGAGACCACCTGGGGGTGGGGGCGGGGCTGACCGGAATACTGATCTCAGCCCAGGCCATCGGTTCCCTAGCGGCGGCGACCGTCATCGCCTCTCTGGCTGTGGTCCGTTACCACGGCCGCATCTTCTGTTTGGGACTGGGCCTGCAACTGCTCAGCCTGCTGTTCTTCGCTATATCGCCCTGGTACCCGTTGTCGTTCCTCATGCTGCTGCTGGCCGGACTGGGCGCGGCGGGCTACAGCACTATGCAGAGCACGATCATCCTGATTTCCGCGGAGCCGGAGATGCGTGGAACGGCATTGGGCATGCTGGGCCAGTGCATCGGCGTGGCGGCGGTCGGTGGGTTGGCCGTGGGGATAGTCGCAAACTTCTTCAGCGCCCAGGCAGCCGTGGCCATGAGCGTGTCGCTGGGCTTGGTGCTGTTGCTCCCGGCGGTGTTTTTCTCGCCACTGGTGCGCCGGCCGATCTCGCCGCCGGATGAGGCAGCCTAACTTGATTAAAGCTCCATCTCAGGCGCCGAATCCTACCTGAGTAAAATTCAAAAGCGGCTGATTTTGCGCCTGTCAAGCCAGCGCAATCCCAGTTTGGGTAATAGCTTTGCTGGTTATCGCCTTCATTTCAACGATATTGATTGGCATAAACGTGGTAGATTCATAGAATTTGACTGCCAACACAATCGTCAGAGTCATTACCTGAAAAAATTCCTGAAGGGGAGGCGAAAAGCGATGGCTTACAACCTAGATGGAGCACTCTTAGAAGTCTGTACCTGCAACATTCTCTGCCCGTGCTGAGTGGGAGAAGACCCCGACAATGGAGATTGCCAATCTATAATGGCGTGGCATTTCGAGAAGGGAACCATCGACGGGGTGGACGTGGCCGGCCTGACGTTCGCTGGAGTGATGGATATCCCCGGAAACGTTCTTGCTGGTAACTGGCGCGCCATGGTTTATATCGACGACAAAAGCTCGCCAGAACAAGAAGCTGCTCTCCTGGCCCTGTATACCGGTAAGCTGGGAGGCCCAGTGGCCGACCTGGTCAAGTTGATCGGAAAGGTCGTAGGCGTGGAGCGAGTTCCCATCACCTTCAATCTGGATGGAGTCTCAGGGTCGGTCAAACTTGGCAACGCGGCTGAAGCGGAACTCGTCGCATACAAGGGGGCCACGGGTAAAGAATCGGCCCTTTACGACACCATTTTCACCACCGTACCGGGCGCGCCGGCGTATGTGGGTAAGGCGACGACCTATAAAGCGAACGTCCCCGCCTTGGACATAAACATCAGCCTGACCGATCACAACGCCGTTTCTGGCCCGTTCCATTTCGAACATTCAGGTTAGGATGGGAAGTCAGACCTACCCGGGGATCATCTGATGGCGGGCCGATAATGTGGCCCGCCATCTATATTTAGGCGTTTTTATGTGGCAGAGCGCACGAAACGACAGGCTATTCCTCGTTCTCCTTGCGGCCTTGATCGGGCTGGCTTGGGTCAGTTTGCTAGCGTGGGGACAATCTCCTTACAGCCGATTCTTAGACCACGAGGCGCTGACCGACATCACGGGCGAAGACGTTCGCCTGTTGGTGTTCTTCGTGGCGGCCTGGACACTCATGATCTTCGCCATGATGTTGCCCACGACAATGCCGCTCATCGCCCTGTTTCGCACCATCACCAGCGAGCGGCCCAACCACCTGACGCTTGTAGGACTGCTCGCAGCCGGCTATCTAGCGGTCTGGATGGCGTTTGGTGTGTTAGTGCATGTGGCCGACCTCGGCGTGCATGAGGCTTCGGAGAAGATCCCGTGGCTTGACACTAATGGTTGGGTCATCGGGGCAGGGACCCTGATGTTGGCCGGCGTCTACCAGTTCACGCCGTTGAAATACCATTGCCTGGACAAATGCCGCTCACCTTTCAGCTTCATTAATTCCCGATGGAGCGGAGGTAATGAGCCGGCGCAGTCCTTCCGGATCGGTCTCGATCACGGACTCTTCTGCCTTGGCTGCTGCTGGACATTGATGCTGCTGATGTTCGGAGTGGGCGCCGGCAACATCGGCTGGATGCTGCTGTTGGGCGGTGTGATGGGCGTAGAGAAAAACATGCCGTGGGGCCGCAGATTGAGCACGCCGTTGGGAATCACTTTGATCGGGAGCGCGGCGCTGGTTACGCTGGTCCATTACCTGCGACCGTTGGCCTACTCGTCGCCCCGCGTCTTATCCATAGCCCCTGAATTGAGAGGGGTTAACCATATGGATACTGCCTAGAGCGCTCCCTCCGCCTCCAATCCAGCCACTTCCTCGGGCGTCATGCCGCCCAGCGAACAGAGGACCTCCGCAGTGTGCTCGCCCAATAGAGGAGCTGTTACGGCGGGAGAGTCAACGCAAGCGGTGAGGCGGGCCGCGGTCTTCACTCCCTGGAAGGTGCCGCCCAGATTGTCGCCGGTCTCCACGAACATCTGGCGGGCCTCCAATTGGGGGCACACAGCCAGGTCGGCCATCGTTTGGGTAACGCCCATGGAGAATCCGATCTCCGTTAACGTCGCGGCCACCTGAAACTTCGGTACCCCCATCGACCAGCCCTCGATGGCCGGGATGATGTGGTCATAGTAGAACTGGCCGTCCATGCCGGGCCCAGCCAGATACCGGGCGTCGCCTTCCAACAGGTCCTCCCGGCCCACAAGTTTCCACAATTCCCGCATCCTTGCTTCCGAGCGCACGCCGGCCATGACCACGTAGCCGTCCTTCGCCCGAAAAGTGATGCCGGCGTTGGCCAGCCGCTCCCGGGACCTTGTAGGAACCTCACCGGTGGCCCGAAAGACGTTCATGGTGCCCTCCATGTGAGAGAACATGCAATCGTACATCGCCATATCGACGTGCTGTCCCCGCCCTGTTTTCCGCTTGGTTTCCAGGGCCAGAACGATACCCAAGGCCGTCCAGACCCCGGGGACGGAATCTCCGATGTTGTCGCCCACGCTATGAGGCCCGCCTTCGGGGTCGCCCGTGATCTCCATCCACCCAGCCATGGCTTGAATGCTCATATTGTTGGCCGGCCGGTCAGAGTAGGGGCCGCTTAAACCTTCGCTGTCGCCGTATCCGGTGATGCTGGCGTAAACCAAGCCTGGGTTGATCTCACTCAAATGGTCGTAACCCAGTCCAAGCCGTCTGAACGCCCCGGGGCCCCAGTTGTCCAGCAAGACATCGGAATTGCGCACCATCTCTTCGAAGGCTTCTTTACACCTCGGGTTACGCAGGTCCATGGCGACGCTCCTCTTGTTGCGGTTCACGCCAAGGAACCTGGAGCTCATCTCCCGGCCGTCCTCGGACTTGAGGAACGGGCCCCGGTTCCGAACAAGGTCTCCGGTGCCCGGTCGTTCGATCTTGATCACGTCCGCCCCCATATCGGCCAAGATCATCGAACAAAAAGGGCCCGCCACTATATGGGTGGCGTCTAGAACTCTGATACCATCCAGTGGCAGCGGCAGCTTATCGCCTGCTTGGATCATCGAAACACCTCGTGCGTCCTTCCCGCCCACAGGTGGGCCGGGTGAACACAAATAGTCATATTTGCCAGCATTCTACACTGCGGTATGCTCACCCAGTGAATACAGACGATGGAGTCAGAATTGAAAGTTAGAGGCGTATCCCACATCGCGGTCTGCGTGGCCGACCTGGAGAGATCCCTGGGATTCTACCGGGACATTCTAGGCCTGGAGGTAAAGATGCACGCCGTTCAAGAGATGGGCCAGCGGCCTGGCGCCCAATCGGCGTATATGTACGAACGCCCCAGAAAGTCCCGGACGGTGGCCGATGTATACATCGACGACCCTGAATCTACCCAGCCGTACCTGGTGCTAACCTCCCATCCGGGCGACGATGTGGGCGGCGAGCCGATCAAGCTGGACCAGAAGGGCATCAGCCATATCTCGTTCGGAGTCGCGGACCTCAATGCTTTCGCCAAAGAACTGATCGCCAAGGGCGTTCCGTTGGCCGGGACCATGGAGGACTTCACCGATGAATCGGGCAACGTCCGGACCATCTTCGTCTACGACCCGGACGGGATATTGGTCCAATTTGACGAAGGCCCACCGGCCTACTGATCGATGAGTAGTCTGGATATACCGGCGCCGATGGAGTCGACGGCGGCCGGCATCGGCCGGTTGTCTCTGCTTGACCGGTATCTCACTGTCTGGATCTTTTTGGCGATGGCCATCGGAGTCGGCAGTGGCCATTTTTGGCCTAGGATCTCGGATGTTTCTGAATCGCTGTCGATCGGCTCCACCTCTATACCGATTGCTGTCGGCCTGATCCTGATGATGTACCCGCCATTGGCCAAGGTGAGGTACGAGGAGTTGGGCGAAGTTTTCCGGGATTGGCGCATCCTGGCCCTTTCTTTGGTGCAGAACTGGCTCATCGGGCCGGTTTTGATGTTCCTGCTGGCGATACTTTTCTTGAGAGACTATCCAGAGTTCATGGCCGGGGTGATCCTCATCGGAACGGCCCGTTGCATCGCCATGGTGATCGTGTGGAACGAGCTCGCCAAGGGCGACAGCCAATACGCCGCCGGATTGGTGGCATTGAATTCCATTTTCCAGATACTGTTCTACTCTTCTTACGCATTTATCTTCATCACGATCGTCCCCACATGGTTCGGGCTGGAAGGCTTGGAGGTCGACATAACCATCGCCCAGATCGCCAAGAGCGTGGCGATCTATCTTGGGATACCGTTCTTCGCCGGAATGCTCTCCCGGTTCGTATTGCTGCAGACCATGGGACGGCTCTGGTACGAGCGGGTTTTCATACCCAGAATCAGTCCAATCACCCTGGTTGCGTTGCTGTTCACGATACTTGTGATGTTCTCTCTCAAAGGCGAAGTGATCGTGGATATCCCGCTGGACGTGGTGCGAATCGCGATTCCCCTGTCTATCTACTTCGTGGTGATGTTCCTAATCTCTTTCTATATGGGGAAGAGCATGGGGGTGGACTACTCCAAGACCACTTCCGTTGCGCTCACCGCGGCCAGCAACAACTTTGAACTGGCCATCGCCGTGGCGGTCGGTGTTTTTGGCATCGGGTCCGGACAGGCATTGGCAGCCGTCGTGGGGCCGTTGGTGGAAGTGCCTGTGCTTATCGGTCTGGTCAATGTAGCCCTGTACTTCCAGCGGCGTTACTTCATTGCGGAGGCACGGTAGATGCTGACCGTATTCGGCGCCATCGCCGTTAGCATCATGTTCCTATCCTACTGGACCGAAGAACGCTCCAAGTGGCTGGTCCTGGTCTTCGCCATCGGGTCGGGCATGACTTCGCTGTACAGCGGTCTGGAGGAGGTCTATCCCATCACCGTGATCGAAGGCCTCTGGGCGCTGGTCGCCCTCCAGCGATTCCGGCAAAGGCACCTGAGAGAAAAAGAAGAAGCCGACGCTTGACCCGCGCCGGCTTCAGGATTCGCTCCGTGCGTCCAAGTCATACTGGCTTTCGCCAGAATGACGGGGAATCGATTCTAACCTGGCGTCTCCCGCACCGTGAATGATACTTCCCCACCGGCGAACTGACACTCACAGACCGTAGAGCGGTCCATGGCGCCGCGGTCCGCCATTCGGACCAATGCGCTCAGGGCGGTGGCGCCGGTGAGGCACATCGGCCGGGACAGCTTGCCGTCCGCGCTGATATGCCAGGTGTTGCCCGGCATCAGGCCAAAAGGACACGGGCCAAAGACATTGGTGATCGAAGCTGTTACGGCGGCTGTCGGGCCGTCGGCCAACACCTCGGTCATCGCAACGATTTCCGGTTCCAAAACGGGAACTAAGTCTACGGACTCGCACATGGAAACCTCCTCGCTATATCGTCCAGAGATAAAACCCTGACGGGTCACGGCCGTGCCAACCATCCAGACGGCGACGCCAAGCGCGATCGCTGTCAACGCCATCATGACGGGCGTTTCTAGGAATAAGACGGCGGCCGCGCCAAACATGATCAGGAAAGACAAAATCGCGAACGCTGCCACACCTGCATACCGTGAGTCGCCAATGGGCGGTCCAGTTCTCATTGGTGGCCTCCTTTGTCAGCCAGATCACCAGTTATATTCTCCGCCAGGGCGGCGCTCTGTCCCAGGGCTGCATGGGCTTGATTCGACCGGCAAATGGCAAAGAAACAAGGCCGTTATTCCTGGCGTGTCAACCGGAAAAACGGCCTTGTTGTATTGCGGGGTCCAAAGCTGACCCGCCGCCCCTTTCAACGATTAGAAGATCCGGGGCGGCGGCCAGTCACCCTCCCACATCAATCACAATGCTGGGTGGATATCAGGGTCCGCAGGGGCTAGATAAGAGATTGATAAATAGGTGCGTTGCCTCCACAGATTACTAGCAAGAATCGTAAAATAGGCAGGCTAGGGCTTCACGCCGCTTTGCGTTTGCTATTCATTGGCGCAAAGCCGTTGCTCCATCCTCGTCCGGAGGCTTGGCCGCCGATGAACCGGTATCCAACTCCCGGCACGTTGGCGAACCACATCGGGTACTTGGCATCGTCTTGAAACTTCTGGCGTAGACGCATGATGTGCTGTTTCACGGAACCCGTTGCGGCCAACCCAGCCTTAGACAGTTCTTTCTCGATCTCGGCCCTTGGGACCACTGCTCCGCTATTCTTGACCAGGAGATAAGTTAGCTGGAATTCTGCCGGAGTCAGAGACAACTTGCGGTCTCCCAATGTGACCTCATGGGTAGAGGGGTCAACCTTCAACTCCCCTTTGGTTAGCGGCTCTGCGGCCTTACCCGATTTTCGGCTTCCAGTGCGCCGCATCAGGCTCCAAACTTTGAAGGTTAACTCCGACAACTCACAAGGTAACTGGATGTACTCATCCGCGCCGGCTTCCAGGGCCGTTACGTGTTCCAGGTCGTTGGACTGATGGTTTAGCACAACCAGTGGCACATCTGAGAATTCGCGTAGTTCCCTGACCACCTCTGTCAAAGATTTGTCCGGGAAGTCTGGCTTGAGAAGCACCAAGTCCGGTTTTTCTTCTTTGACGAGTTCAAGCCCGCCGGTGCCGGTGGTGGCGATCAATGGGGTAACGTCGGGCCAGCGCAGGCAGATTCCCAATCTAACGATCTCTGCAACCTGCGGATCGGCGCCGATAAATACGGCCTTTTGCATTAAGGTAGTCCTCCGACTGGGTCAAGGTGCGGTGATGGAAACCCCGCACGCGATTCGTTTCTTCCGTGCTGTTTTCGTGCTTCCTATCTGAAGCGTGTTAAAGACCGGGGTTGCGGATGATTTCCGGGCCGAAGCCCAGTGCGATAGCTCATCGAAGTCTGTAGCTAGAAGGTCCTAGCTGATGAATGTCCCTCTCCAATGCTCCCTTACCCGGCAAAGTTAGGTCTCGGAGAGGGACACCATGATTAGGGGTGATGTTCTTTAGTGATTACTGCTTTTTCACGGACGTCAGGTGCGTGTTGTTGGAGTCCTGCGGCGATCAGGGTTAAGCTGACTTCTTCGCCCATCCCTTCGTCGATTCTCACTCCGATGAAAACGTGGGAGTGATCGCGGACGGTTCCCTTGAGGACTTGGCGGGCTGCGTTTACTCCCCCAACGTCATCGCGGCCGACCCTCCGTTGAACATCATCAACACGCCTGAAGCGTCGTCGAACGACAGGTCCAATAACGGGTTGGCGAGGGCCTGGCGGGCAGCTTCAGCCGGGCCAGCCGTTCCGCTGCCTCGGCCGATGGCCATCAGTGTGCCGCCACGGAGGCCCATGATGTACCGCACGCCGGCAAATTCTAGGTTGACCTCCTGAGGCGCGTTGATCACCTCAGACAGATCGATCATCGCTTGGGCCACCACTTCATCGACTTTCTGAAACGCCGAGGCCATGTGGGAACTGTGGTCGATGTAGCCCAACAACCGGTCATTCTGCACCAGAATCAGGTTATCTACCTGTGGCCGCAGTCGCTCGATCCCAGCGACCGCCAGGCCCATCCGGCGCCGTCCTTCAAAACTGAAGGGAGCGGTGACTAGACCTACAACGAAAGCCCCCTGTTCTTTGGCTAGGCGCGCGACGTTTGAGGCCGCGCTGGTGCCGGTCCCTCCGCCCATACCCGCCGTTACGAATACCAGGTCTGCATCGGCAAGTGACTGACGGAGCTCTTGGGAAGTCTCGTCCGGAGAATCGTCTGGTCCGCCGATGCCGGCTTGGTGGTTTCCGGGCGCACCCCAGGCGCGGGTATTATTCGCGCCTATCCGAATGACATCAACTCCGGCCTCGCCGGTCTCGGTCCCATTGGCTTTGGTGTTTACCATCGCAAACGTCATACCGGGAACCGCTCGTCGCATCATGCGCTCTACGCGTTTGCAGCCTGCGTTTCCAACCCCGACGACCTTGATAGGCGCCGGGTCTTGGTCCAGGGGGTTGGTTCGAGCACTCCAGTTTTCCCTCGCCTGATTACGGCGTCTGTTGGTTGTAAAGTCTTGAATCGCCATCCTGTGTCCTTCGCGAGACTGATTTTCGGCTACCGGACCGTGATTCTATGGGTGGTGCATGTTGGACCCGGATGCGCTGTTTTGGTTGTGCTTCCGTTACCCAAGCAATCGTGCCATCTGGACGATAGACCACTAAGTGCCAACCGGGTCATTCTGGGTGAGGTAAACGGGGAATGGCGATGGGGTCTCAATGGGGTCTTAAAAGAGGGCCATCTGGACCACCTATGGTACCGGCAGCGTCAGCGGTGGGAGAAAGGTGATTCCTGGATGGTTGGAGGGATACCGTTGGCCAACCATATTGTCACTCGCCGAAGACTAAAGCCGAGTCTGGTTCTCTTCGGTATCCCTGGCTGAATACCAGCAATGACCCACTCAAGACTTCACGCGATACAGGCCGATCGGAGGCCTACCGTTATATGCATCCCCGAAGTTCCCTATTTTTAAGGGACAAACGCCTGTTAACCTTTGATCAAGGAGTCGATTTGTCTCGCTTGACACAGGCCAGACCGACCTACGAAAACGATGGAGACTTGATTGAATTCGGAGAATTCGGAAGACAGCAACGAAATCGGCCAGACGCGAGATATCACGATATTAATAGTGGAAGACGATAGTCCGCTTCTGGAGTTCTTCTCAACCATCTTGCGCCGCGAGGGGTACAAAGTTTTGAAAGCGCAAAACGGTGTGGAGGCCCTGGAAATCGCCAAAAGCCGCCCGGATGAACGTATCGACATCCTTCTAAGCGATGTGGCGATGCCCTACAGGGGAGGGGTCCAATTGGCGGTTAACCTTCTGGAGATTCAACCGCACATCCAAGTGCTATTGACCTCGGCGATGCCATTTCAAGAAATCTCCAACCAGTGCGGCACAAAATTCCATCCCGCATTTCTGGCCAAACCGTTCTCCGTCTCCAATCTCACCGCCAAGATCAAAACGATCGTCGAATCGATCTAGCATCTATCTAGGCCCACACGCAAGGGGCTATCCTGGTAGATCGTAGGTGTCCATGAACCGGTCCACCATACTGGTCGCCTTCTCCCAGTCGTAAGTCCGGTATGAGTGGTTACGAACGGCAAACTGAGCTCCGGCGTAGAACATCTCATACTGGGTGTGCCGGGAGCCAAACTCCGACCCGATGGCGTCCCACGCCAGTTTGAAGAGTTTGACCCGGTCTTTTGAGTCCATCACCGGAGACTGTTGGGTTTTTTCGATGTAGCCGGCGGTCTCGGGGCTGGCGAAATCAACGGCTCCGGAAGGCAGCATGATCACCCCTCCGCCGGCCAACTGCCTGATCGCTTGGATCACCTCTGGATACATCTGCTGCGCCTGGACCTGTGAGGCGTACATCAGATGGCGGTCTGGGACGTAATACTTTCCAACATAAGTCCCCTTAGCCTCCATCCCGTAGACCATCCCTTCGATCAACCCCACCTGACCCGCCAACGCGCCCAAGCTCTCGACCACCTGAGGGTAAGCAAGTACGTTGGTGGTCTCGGCGATCTTCCGCGCCACACCCACCAAGAAGCGAAGCTTGACCATCAACCGCACCTGCGCTTGGTAGTTGTGAAATACGTGGGCCGGCGTCTCGTGATACTGGGCCCGGCACATGGCCGGGTCGCGGTGGACGAATACCCGGTCCCAGGGCACCTTAACTTCGTCGAAGTAGACCACCGCGTCATTCTCGTCGAACCGGTACGAAAGAGGGTTGTCGAATTCCGAGACCGCCGCGGCCTCATAGGACTTGCGGGAAAGCAACTTAACCCCCTTGGTCCCCAATGGGATCGAGGCCGAGAAGGCGTACTTCTCCTCGCCCGGCTGCATGGGCTGAATCGTGCCCAAAAGCACCTCATTGGCCAGGATACAACTCGTGCCCAGCATCTTAGCCCCTTTTACCGTGATTCCTTGGGAGTCCTCGTCACAGATGCCGGCGGTCAGAAACTCGTCCGCCTGCCCGCTCACCCCTTTGGAGCGGTCGGCCTGAGGACTAACTACAACGTAGGTCACGAACCGGTCGTTGTCCCGGACGTATTCGAAGTAATCGCTGAAGGCCTTGGCCCGTTCGACGCCGTGGGCTTCGAACAGGTCCAGGCGCATCATCATGCCGCAGAGAGACGACGCCACATGGTCGGGAGAGCGGCCCAAGAAGCCGTTGGTCTGCTCCGCCCAAGCCTCCAGGGCCCGGCGGCGCTGCAACAGATCGTCGTAAGACTCAGGCATCTGCCAAGAGCGGTTCACCCTTGCACCGGTGGGAGACTCAAAGGTCATGAGCTCTTGGTTCTCCGGCACGGCTTGGAAGTCGTATAGCCCCGCGGTTGATCTGATGGCGTTCCGGTAGGCTGGGTGGTCCACGACGTCGCCGACCAGTTGGCCGTCTAGGTAGACGCTACGGCCGTCCCGTAAGCTGTCCAGGTGGTCTTGTCCTGTTTTGGTCATGAGAGATTCGTCCTGAAATGAGGCTGTCGATCGAGGGCGCAATAATAGCACAGCGCCGGACCAAGACAACTTAAAGCAACCGGCGCCGACCGGCTGAACGCCGCTGGTTGACTGGGAGTGGGCAACAGATATAATCGGGCCATCTTTGGAAACCGGCATTGGGAGCAGGATTCTCCGGATGAAACTCGGCTACTTTACCCTGACTGACAACCCACCGGCCTACGGCGCGGACCGCAAAGACCCCAGCCGGCTGCTGGAAGAGGTTATGGCCCAGTGCCTCTATGCGGAGGACCTAGGCCTGAATTCAGTATGGGTACCGGAACACCACTTCGGGTTGTTTGGAGTTTTGCCTTCAGCACCGGTGTTCTTGGCCAACGTGGCCGCGCGCACCAAGCGGGTCAAATTAGGGCCTGCGACCGTGTTGCTACCGGTCCAACACCCGCTGCGCGTCGCGGAGGAGTTCGCCCTGTTGGACCTGCTCAGCAATGGGAGGGCCCAACTCTCGGTGGGACGGGGCTACGATGCCCGGGAGTACGCCGCATTCGGAGTGGATTTTGCCCAGAGCCAGGAGATCTTCTTCGAAGGCATTGATGTGATTAAGAAGGCGTGGAGCCAAGAGACCGTTTCACACCAAGGAGTCCACTACCAATTTGCGGAGGTCACCGTGCTGCCACGCCCGGTGCAACAACCCCACCCGCCAATATATGTGGCGTGTTTCAGCGAGGCTACTTTGCGCTACGCCGCCCGGGCGGGGTTCGACATCATATTTGCGCCCTTTGCCGCCGCCATGATGTTTGGCAGCCTGCAGAACGCCGTCGCTGAATTCAGGAAAGAATCTGAAGCAGCCGGTCATCTGGGCCGCAAGGCTATGTGCTCTTATTTCGTCAACGTGACCTATAACGAGAAAGAGACGCTGGCAACCAAAGAAAGGCTGCTTCATTATTTCCAAGGAATCCTGCCGGCATTTCCAGCCGACCGGGCAACGGCGCCAGCGCACATCCGGTATTTCGTAGACATCGTGGAGCGGATGCGGACGATGACCACCGAAGCCCTGGGTGAACGAAGCATCATCACCGGCAGCCCCGAAGATTGCCTAAAGGTGTTGAAAGATTGCGAGGAGGCTGGGATCGAAGAGGTTATCCTATACTTCGGGTTCGGCGGCTGGGGGCACAAGGATACTATCGCTTCCATGGAACGGGTGGCTACAGAATTGTCACCATATTTCGACTAGCCTGCCACCAAACAAATGCCCGGTGAGTCTCGGATCGGTCCCCGGAAATGCAATCTCGGTTTATCGAGTAAGGAGTTGGTCCCATGAGGGTTCTATCCTGGAACGTTAACGGTCTCAGAGCAGTCCACAAGAAGGGATTTCTCGATTGGTTCAGCAGCGAAGACCCAGATATCCTTTGCCTTAACGAGACCAAAGCCCACGAGGGACAACTTCCCGAAGAAGTCCGGTCCGTTGCCGGTTACCACTCTTTCTTCACGACGCCGGAAAAAAAAGGGTACAGCGGCGTTGGTCTCTACACCAAGAAGGAACCCGAGAGTGTTCAATTCGGGTTCGGCGACCGGTTCGACGCCGAAGGGCGCACCATCATCGCCGACTTCGGCGAATTCGTTCTTTTCGCCATCTACTTCCCCAACGGCAGACAGTCGGCCGAGCGCCTCCAGTACAAGATGGACTTTTACGACGCGTTCTTAGAATACGCCGAGAAAACTAAAGCTAGCGGCAAACACGTGGTCGTCTGCGGAGATGTGAACACCGCCCATAAGGAGATTGACCTGGCCCGGCCCAAAGAGAATGCCAACGTATCCGGATTTCTGCCCCAAGAACGGGCTTGGATGGACAAGTTCTTAGAGCACGGATACAAGGACACATTGAGGATCTTCAACCAGGAACCGGAGAATTATTCCTACTGGGACATGATGACCCGGGCCAGGGACCGTAACGTGGGCTGGCGCATCGATTACTTCTTCGTAGACGAGGTCTTCGCCGAGCGTCTGACCGGGGCCTTCATCCTGCCTGGCGTGATGGGCTCCGACCATTGCCCCGTCGGCATCGAGATCGGCTAACGCCTGGCTCACGGCTAGCCCAAAGCCGGATGCTATACTAAGCCGCAGCCTGACCCAACGGCCCAATACCAGGACGCGTTTTCCAAATGAAAGACTATGTTGAGGTTTTCTTCCACTCCCAGCAACCATACATCCACGTCAAGGAAGAAGACCTAGAGAAGTACGACTCCGGCCGACTCGGCTTTCCCAACACCTACTTCGACCCGGAAAAAGCCCACGTCCTCTACAACCAATACCACGAGGAATACCAATTGGCCGATGAAGCCGGGCTTGACGGCATCATGACCAATGAGCACCATGCGGCTTATTGGAACATGAAACCTTCGGCCAACATCGACGCCGCAGTAATCAGCCGGCTGACCAAGAAGGTTCGCATCGCCATCTTAGGCAACATCCTCCCGATCAACGACCCCGTGCGCATGGCCGAAGAACTGGCCATGCTGGATTGTTATTCCCAAGGCCGCTTGATCTCAGGATTCGTACGCGGCGGCGCCGTCGAGACCCTGCAGGCCGGGATCTCCCCCACCGAGAACCGGGACCGGTTCGAGGAGGCCCACGACCTGATAATCAAATGCTGGACACAGCCGGGCCCATTCCGGTTCGAGGGCCGGTATTACCAGCGCCGAGTGGTCAATCCGTGGGTGCTTCCGGTCCAGAAGCCCCACCCACCGGTCTGGTTTCCCGGAGGCAGCAGCCCTGAAAGCGTCGTCTGGGCCGCCGAACACCAATATGTTTATATCAACCTGGGCGCCTTGATCGGCCTGACCCAAGAGCTTAAAAAAGTCTACATCGACACCGCTAAGGAAGTGGGTTTCGTTCCCGGACCGAAGCATTTTGGGTACCAGGTGCGGGCTTTGGTGGCTGACACCGATGAAAAAGCCCAGGAGATCGGCAAGGGATTTCTCTGGGCCCAGAAACACCGAATGCGCGGACCCATAGAACACGTTGACCCTCCGGGCTACCAGTCCAGGGTCGCCAGCCAGATGGCCACCAGACGATTGGGCGGGGGAGGCGGACCTCCCATGACCTACCAAGACCTTCAAGACGTGAACGCTATAGTGGTGGGAAGCCCCAAAACGGTCATCGCCAAATTAAGGGACACCGTCCAGAAGCTAAGCCCCGGCTACCTCGTACTGATCGGCAGCGACGGCAACATCCCCCATAAAGACGTCATGCGGTCACTTGAGCTACTGGGCAGCGAGGTCGTTCCCGCGCTCCATGAGATAGAACTCCAACCCTATACATAATCAACGGGACTCAAGAGACTCCCACACCAACTTAAGGAAGTCGTCCAGATGTCAGTAAACGTCAAGATCCAGCAGGCAGGCCTATCCCTCGCCGGCCAATACCGTTCCCGCCAACTTTATTCATTGGAAGACCGGCTGATGCCCAGGGACCTTGATGAGGCATACCTGATCCAACGGGAATATCAGAAAAACATCTCGGAAGAGCAGGGCGCGATAGCCGGTTATAAGCTGGCCGCCACGACCAAAGCGCTACAGGAAGCCAACGGGGTCAGCGAACCCTGCTTGGGGATCATGTTGGAGGATAATATCCGCCGTTCTCCTTGCACGCTGAACGCCTCCGATTTTGTGCAGCTAGCCCTGGAATGCGAAGTGGCAGTCAGACTCGGCACAGACCTGCCCCCAACCGGAGCTCCCTATGACCGTGGAAGGGTTTCCGAAGCCGTGGCTTCCCTATCGGCCGCATTTGAAGTCATCGATATTCGGCGCACCCCCGGAATGGACCCCAAGGTCCAGTTCATCACCGGTGTGGCCGCCAACGTCTTCAACGCCGGGGTCGTCATGGGAGACCCGGTGTCCGAGTGGCGAAATCTGGACCTGCAAGCCGCCTACGGCTCGATGACCATCAACGATGAGATGGTAGGCGACGGCCACGGCTCGGATGTCATGGGACACCCGCTGGAACCGCTGGCCTGGCTGGCCAATAAATTGGCGGAGCAGGGCTTGGGTCTGACGGCGGGGATGGTGATAATTACGGGTAGTATCGTGTCGCCCAAGCCCGTGAATGCGGGGGACACGGCCTCCATAATGATAGAAGGTCTCGGCGGCGCGGAGATAACAATCGTTTAGGCCGGACCTCGCTAGGAAACCCGAGGGGAATATCCCAGGATACAGAGGACATAACTGAATGGTGGTAGCCGCGGAAAAAGCTCAGATGGACCCCAAGGGACTCAGCCGTGTGGAAGAGCTATTCAATCAGCAGATCGAGACAGGAGTCCACCCAGGCGCGGCATTGGCGGTCTACCGGCACGGGATGCCGGTCATCGATCTTTACGGCGGACTAGCCGATCAGGAGACGGGTAAACCGGTGGCCAACAACACCATGTTCGTCCTATATTCTTCTACGAAAGCCGTGACCGCCGCCTGTCTGCACATCCTTTGGGAGCGGGGCAAGTTGGACTGGGACGATACGGTTGCCTCGCACTGGCCCGAGTTCGCCCAGAAGGGCAAAGAAGACGTCACCATCAAGCACGTTTTGACCCACGAATCGGGGTTTCCCGACACCCCCAGCCACATGACCTGGGACCGCTGGCACGACTGGGAGGCGGCCGTCGAGGCCATGGAACAGATACCTCTCGACTACAAACCCGGCCGGGTGATTGCCTATCATCCCCGGAATTTCGGCTGGGTGGTGGGTGAGCTGGTCCGGCGCATCGACGGAAGGCCTATCGAGCAGTTCGTGCGGGAAGAGATCACCGGACCTCAGAACATCGAAGAATTCCACCTGGGTATCGACCCGTCCATGGAAGAACGGGTGGCCAAGCTGCATCCCATGGAAGACTGCGACCGGACCAGCCAGGTGACCATCTACAACCGTCCCGAGGTCCATACCGCGGTACTGCCGGCCGGCGGCGGGATCGCCACCGCCAGAGGGCTGGCCCGGTTCTACGCCATGATGGCCGGCGGCGGGACATTGGACGGCGTTACCATGTTGAAACCGGAGACGGTGGCGGCGGTGACCGCACAACAGTCAGAGGGTCTTGACCACAGCCTGGACCGCCAGGTGAAGCGTTCCATGGGTCTGTCGTTGGGCGATCCCCGCACCGCGGCGCCGGGCAAAGAGGACATCAGCACATTTGGCCACGCCGGCTCGGGGACTTCGGTCGGTTGGGCCAACCCTGACTCAGGCCTGGCGTTTGCTTATATCACCAACGGGTTCCGGGCCGAAGCCACCAACACGCCCAGGCTCTCGGTCATTTCCCAGGCGGTCCACGATGCGGCGCTGTAACAAACAGCCGATCACCAAAGCTCTTAGGAGTTAGCGATATGCCGAGCCCCAAACAGACCTATGAGGTCGATTTAGGCACGGACCAGATGGCCTTCATAAGATCCATGAAAGACAAGTACGAAATCGTCGATGAGGGCAAGACGATACGCGCCGTCATCGATTACCTGATCGTCACCAAGGGCGTTCACGACGAAGTCTTCGGGAAGCGCCGCTGCTTCCGCTGCGATTAACCGTTAGGCCATCTGCTTGATCGCTTCCAGGGCCAGTTTGTAGCCATAGATCCCAAAGCCATACACGGAGCCTTTGCAGACGGGTTGTATCTGCGAGACGGTGCCGCGGGCCGTGGGGTTGGATGCATGCACTTCGATCATCGGGAATTTTACCTGAGCGATCGCGGCCTTGATGGGTCCGTTGGTCGTTGTATAACCGGCGGGATTGATTATCCCGGCTTCATAGTCATCGTCATGGGCCGCGTACAGGGCGTTTATGACTTCGCCTTCGATGTTGGAATGGAACAACTCAATGTCCATCCCTAACTCCTCGGCGTAGCCGACGATCTGCTCGTTCATCTCTCCCAAAGTCATGGGTCCGAACGTCTCCAATTGGACCTTGCCCCTCATGTTCATGCCCGCGCCTTGAATCACCAAAACTTTGCCCATTTTTGTCTCCTGACTCATTTCGAATTTGAATGTCGTACCAGCAGCAATCAATTGGCAATCGTCTGGTTTACACTTGATCTTTCTTCAACCCAATTTATAACTCTTCTCGCTGTTTCAATGCCGTGTGAGGGTGAATACGCTAAGGATTTCAGACCTCCGTGTGCAACACGATTACGGGCTCGTACAAGCTCTCCAAAGTCCTTCCACAATCGTGGTTCGTCTTTCAAGGAGCGTCCTTCGGCTAGCTGAATACCTATATCAAAGAATCCTCTGAAAGACAGATTTCCTTCGGGTTCGCTACGTAAATTAACTCAATTTAGCCATTTCCTGCTTCGGATATATCCATTGTTTTCGAGCCAATGTTGTATAAACATATCGCATGCGAGGGCTGCATACAAAATGGCCACCCGAGGATCCGACTCGGACGCTAGCTCTGCGTCGCGTAACAATGATTCATGGAGAGGGATTTTCATTTTTTCAACCTACTCAGAAAATTCAATTCCACAATCGGCGTTTGACTTGAGCTGATTCCATTCCCCAATTTCGAGTTCAGGCAGCGGACGGTCGCCTTCTTGATCCAACATCCATTCTTGGAATCGGCGTGTTAGTTCTTGATTCTGCTTACCATCGGCATGCTGAACCTCAGGTACAGATAGTTCGCTAATACTGCGCAACTGGAGGTGCGGCTGCCTTGTTCGGACTCGTAGTCGTTCTAGAATCGTGCTCATATAAATTAGCGCCACATCAGCAACCTCTCGATACCCATCGGGGGTATCAATTATCTGGCAGCCAACGGCAAATATCAGATATGCGTCAACGATTTTTTTAATACCAGATTCGTATTCAATTTCGTGAGTGTGAATTCTAACTGGTCTCCGTATCTGTAATTCATAGGTTCGACCGCCCTTAACGACTTCAATGCGAGGCCCATCAGTTCATTTTCTTCTACCTGGGGGCACATGCACAGGGCCGTATCTAAACCAAACTATCGCATCCATAGCTGAACTATCTCCGATTGCTCGAAATTCAGTCGGTAACCCTACTACATCGCATATCGGCGCGACTTCTTATTTACCACCAAACTCTATTCAAAATTGGTCATCGCCGTATCTCCGCCGGTGGCTTCGGTCGGGATCTCGTTGATGTACCCGGCTTGCAGGATATCCAGCTGGACCATCAGAAGTTTGTTCCACGCCACCGATGCCCGGTGGGAGTCGCTTGGATCCTTTATCTCTTCGTGAAACAACTGGGCCAAAAGCGTCTGAATGAACGACATGGAGCCGGTCATGAATCTGCTGGGAATCGAGCCCAGGTGCGCCCTGTGGGACGGCGGATGACTATGGACGATACCCGTGGCTAGCAGCCTGATGGGGTAATCTTCGTCGATCTTAAAGCCGATGGACCCAGTCAGCCACCGCAACAGACTATGTTTGCGGCGGTCAAGTTTCGCTTCATCGACCTCGCCACCCTCCTCCAGAAAGAACCGGCGGGTCTCGGGAAACTTCAGAAAATGGTCATACACCGCGGCGGTCAGTTCCTCGCCACGAGACAGAACCAACTCCCTGGTGGACTCGATGATATCCAGCTCACCTTGGTCCAGGCCTACAAACTCGGCGACCTCTTTCATCCGGGCCGGCCAGTCTACGATTCGCTGCATGTTTTCTCCGGCTGTCGCCGGCCGCCTCTAAGATATCGAGCGGCCCACGCTCCACAGAATATAACGGTTCATTCACCAGTGGGCAAGAGAATCTCTTGGCGTTAAACCTCTCCGTGAGCCGGCGCGGACGTAGTTTCCAGTTCTGAGTCCGACTCCGCCTGCGTCAACGGTTTCCAGAGCAAGGGTGAGATGGCGATGGCCGGCAGCAGGAGTATCAGCCCGGCGAAGGCGTTCAGGGATATGGCCCATTGGATCGACACCGCGGAAGCCACCGCTCCCATCTCCAGGGCGCCCAAGGGCGTGCCGGCGCCGATGCAAACACTTAATAAGCCCATCATCCGGCCTCGCATATCGTGGGGCGTGGCCAGCATCGTCACGGCGCTCTGCATCGTGGAGAAACCCGATTGGGCGATACCGCTAAGAGTGAGCAGTCCAAAGGTCAACGCATACCAAGGCGACCAAACGAATATTATGCCCATAAGCAAGACGCCGGTGGAGCCCAATACGAAAACACGCCCGTGGTAGCGCAGGTCCCGGGATATGGCCATGATTCCCGCCCCGGCCAGTTGCCCGAAGCCGTCGGCGGCGACCAGGAGGCCCACGAGAGTAACGCCGACCCCCAGGTGGTCGCGGCCGATGGCTGGTATGAACTGCTGGACCGGAAACGCCAGGGCGTTCATCACGATGGTGATGTAGAACAGTCCCAGCAAAACCGGACTTCGCCAGGCGTAGCCCACTGCAACCTTTAGACTGCGCATCACGGGCTCGATCTGGCCCGGTCCCTGGTAATCGGGTATGCGCAGCCTGGTCATCAACGCCAGGTTGGAAACGTGGACCACCACCAAGAAGACATAGGCTTCGGTGAACCCGGCGGCGCCCAAGATTATCCCACCCACTATGGGACCGCTCATCTTCCCGATATTGTTACTGATCACGTCTAGTGAGAGTGCGTTGACCAACCGACGCTGGCCGACGATGTCGAAGATGGCCGTACGGCGGGAAGGGTCTTCAATCGCCTTGGTCAGCCCCTGAAGGAATACTGCCGCGAACACGTGCCAGGCCTTGATAAGTTCGAAGTCGTAGGCGATAACCGCCAGCAGAGTGACGGTCGTCAGTACATTCAACGCCTGACCGACGATCAGTACTCTAGCCCTGGGGAAGCGGTCCGCGATATAGCCGGTGAACATTGAGATCATGGGCCGGGAGAGATTATTGAAAGCCAAAACCAGGCCCAGTTGGAAATAAGAATCGGTCAACTGAAGGATCAGCCAACTCAAGACCAGCAGCTCCATGCGGCGGCCGAACTCACCCACGCTGCCCACGTACCAGATAAGACGGAAATCGGCGTTCTGCAACACCGACAAAACGGTTCCGCCAACCCCTGAAGATAGCCTCATTCCGTGGAGATGCCCCCATATCCGGACCCACGCTCCGGCAGATACGCGCCGGCGCAGGCAAGCGAGATAACCTGGTCATTCTACTCCCTGTATCCGGAAACCGGCCCGGCGGCCATCGATTGACACCTAGCTACGGCCCTGGGTATCGTGAAGACATCCCTCGTATCGAGGCCCCCGCTTGGCAACAGATAGTTCGACAAGGCGCGTGACCCGCTGGGACTTCCCTCCCGGCTCTCTCCAATTGCCGTTGATAATCGCCCACCGGGGCGATGTGACAAACGCCCCGGAGAACACCATTCCGGCCTTCCGGAAAGCGCTGGAACTGGGGGCCGACGGCATCGAATTGGACGTCCGGCTCACCAAAGACGAAAAGCTGGTGGTGTTCCACGACCGCTGCCTAGACCGCACATCCAACGGTAAAGGACCGGTCGACCACTACACCCAAGACCAAGTCCGCAGCCTCGATGCCGGGTCCTGGTTCGCCCCTGAATTCCAATGCGAGAGTCCTCCCACTCTGGACCAGGTGTTTGAGTCCCTGCCACCGGACTTCCTGATCAACGTGGAGATGAAGGCCATAATGAAGGGGATGCGGCTCATCGCCCACAAAGTGGCTGAGGTGATTCGGCGCCACGCCCGTTGGGACAGCACGCTGGTCGCCAGCTTCAATCCGATTTCTTTGTGGGAGCTCAGGAAGAACGAACCCAAGATCGCCAGGGGCTACATCTGGTCCCGCCGCCACCCATTCCCCATCCGCTCACGTATATTCAGCCCTCTGGTGCAAGCCGACTGGTACGACCCGGCCAATGACTCTTACAACACTAGGCTGCACCGCAGATTCCAGTCCGGAGGCGCCAGAGTGCTGGCCTGGGACCTGGACTTCGACCGGGACATGGAGAAGATGGCAAGCGTCCGGTTAGACGCCATAGTCACTGACTCACTTCAAGAGATGCTGGAGCTCAAGCGGGAGTTGGCCGGGAGATTGAGGTAGGGAACTACAAGTTGCTGATCTCAGCCTACCGACCGAATAGCTGGACCCTTTTCATACCGGCCGCATCACACGTCTGGCTAGGCGTTCGCATTTGCCTTTCAAAATTCATGTTTGTTTGCTATAATAGGCTAGTGGAGCTGTGCCTTCTAGGCATTGATTCATTTGCATCAAGCAGTTGTTGGGCGGTGAAGCCACGAGGAAATTGATCGAATCAGACGGGCCGGCGATGGGTGAGAGGCTTTCCGGCGGAGTGGGTGGACTATGACCGTCGTTGATGACGTCAAGGCCAGATTAGACATTGTTGAGGTGGTCTCCCAGCGAGTGCCTCTACAGCGGTCCGGCAATAGCTATAAAGCCAACTGCCCTTTCCATCAGGAAAAGACCCCCTCTTTCCACGTCTTTCCCGACCGTCAGTCGTGGCGTTGTTTCGGCTCCTGCGCCACGGGCGGCGACGTCCTGTCCTTCGTGATGCGCTCCGAGGGCCTGGAGTTCGGCGAAGCCCTGCGCCAGATGGCCCAGCAGACGGGGATCGTTCTGCCCCAACGGGGGCAGAACACCCAGAACGAAGGTGCACACAAGATCAACGAGGATACCCGGGCCTTCTTCCAGCGTACTCTCGCATCGGCCCAGGGAGCGTCCGCCAGGGAATACCTGGAGCAACGCGGACTAGACAAACAGGCCATCGAGGCCTTCGGCGTGGGACTCAGTCCGTCGGACGGAGAGTCGCTGAAGAACCATCTGGTCCGGGAGGGTTATTCGCAGGAAGAACTTGTCAGCGCCGGGGTGGTCCGCGCCGGAGACGACGGGGTGAACCACGATCTGTTCCGAGGCCGGTTGATGTTTCCCATCCGCGACGCACATGGAAACCTTGTGGGGTTCGGGGCCAGAACTCTAGACGGTTCGGAGCCCAAGTACCTGAACTCGCCGCAGGGACCGCTGTTCGACAAGAGCAGGCTGCTCTACGCCATGGAACGGGCCCGTACAGACGTGAGGAAAGAAGGCGCCGTGATCGTAGAAGGCTATATGGACGCCATCGCCGCCCATCAGGCTGGGTTCAAGAACGTCGTGGCCCAGATGGGGACGGCGTTGACCGAGTTCCAGGTCGATGAGATCAGACGCCTGACCGGCAAGATGACCATGGCGTTGGACCAAGACGCCGCGGGACAGGCCGCAACGCTGCGCAGCCTGGACGTGGTCTTGGAGAATTTCCGGACCAAGACGACCAACCGCCCGGGACCCGACGGGACAACCCAGACGGTTGAAGCGGACCCAAGAATCATCGTCATGCCGCCGGGACAAGACCCGGATGAGGTGATTCACCGGTCCCCCTCCGACTGGTCTAAGTTGGTGGAATCGGCCATTCCGGCGATTACCTTTAGGATAAATGCGATAACGAGTCAGGACGAATCAGAATCACCGGAAAGCAAAGCGCGCTGCGTTGCTGAAGCGGCCCCGTTCATCCACTTGCTTGGTGGCGGCATCCAGCAGGCCAACGCCGTCGAATTGTTGGCCGGCAACCTGAGTGTGCCCATCGAAACCGTGAAAGCAGCCTTGAGCCGCCCATCGGTTGCCAGGCGTGCCCGGAGGCCGGACCAACCGCGCCCCGCTGGTACCACGGCGTCGCCCTTCGCCAAGTTGGACCACGACCCGATCGAGGAACACTGCCTGCAGTTGCTTCTGGGTTACCCTGAGGTCAGGGAGTTGGCGGACGGCCTCCGGGCTGAGTTCTTCCAGCGCCACGAAAACAGGGAGCTTTTCAAGCGGTGGCTAGACGCTGGACCTGGATTGGACAAAGATGAAACGTTGGCGGTGGTTAGGCGAGACGGAGACGATGAGGTGAGCGGACAGCTTGCCTCTCTATTGGAAAAACCGCTGTTGCCGTTGGATGTGAACGGACGGGCCGCCTCTTTCTTGGAAGTGGCTTCCCGCTTGGAAGAGCGCAACCTGAAAAATCTAAAATCCGAAGAAGTTAAACGCTTCGCCGATTCTCCGCCAGACCTTGAAGATGGCGAGCACGACGAAATATTGCGATTGAATCAGCAGATCAGAAAGAACGAAGGCCTCCGGAGAGGCCAGGTCCAGGAAATCTCCGGCTGAGGAGGCACACAAAATGGTTAGAAGAAAAGATAGTTCCAGTGAGTTGACCCCGGAGGACTTTCTAGAGTCCCGTCAAGATGACTCGGATTCCCCGAATCCGGTACTGGATATCATCCGGAACGTCGACGCCGCACGCGACGAGGAAGGCGTCGATGGTGACGGCATGTCCGGCGCCAGAGCTGCCACGATCAAGGAAAGCACTAGCGAAGCGGCATGGGAAGGCGCCCAGACCGCCGAGAAAGACGGTGAATCCACAGAGACAACCACGACCGAAGGCACTACTAGTGCCGACGATTCCTCCGATGATGATGAGGAGCCCGAGTGGGAACCGGAAACCGAGTCTGTTGAAGTCCTGGACGACCCCGTAAGGATGTACCTTCGGGAGATCGGCCGGGTCCGTCTGCTTACTTCGGCGGACGAGCGCTCCCTGGCCCGCAAGATCGAGGGTGGCAAACACCTGGAGGGACTCCGGCAGGAATTGACCGAGCTCGAAGGCCGCCCTCCGCGCCCGTGGGAGATCGCCGCCGGACTGCTGAAGCGGATGGTCAATGCAGAGCAATTGGTAAAGTCTCTTTCCGAACAATTGGGACTCCCTGCCAACCTCACTATATCCCAGATCACGGACCACAAGAAACTTAGGGACGCCATCGACGCCGAGGTTTCGGTTGACATGCTGGCGGCCATGGCCGAGGACCTGAACGAGTACCAGGACGATGTCTACCAACAGGTTATCGGACTTTCTCTCAGCTCATGGCTCGTGCCGCCCGACGCCGTGGACGTCCTGCAAGATTCCACCATCGCTCAGTTGGACGCTAAATTAGCCGAGTTGGACAGCTTCACCGACCTTCAGGAACTGGACCCGCTGTTCCGCGCATATTTCCGGCGCATCGACGCCGAGAGCGAACGGGCGCAAGCCCGGCTGACTGAAGCCAACCTTCGGTTGGTGGTCAGCGTGGCCAAGAAGTACATCGGGCGAGGTATGGCCTTATTGGACATGATCCAAGAGGGCAACATCGGCCTGATCCGCGCGGTGGAGAAATTCGATTACCGCAAGGGCTACAAGTTCAGCACCTATGCGACTTGGTGGATCCGGCAGGCCATCACGCGTGCCATCGCCGACCAAGCGCGGACCATCCGGATTCCGGTGCACATGGTGGAAACCATCAACAAACTGATGCGCCAACACCGCCGGTTGCTCCAGGAATACGGCCGCGAGCCGACTCCTGAGGAGATTGGCTTGGCCATGGAGATCGGCCCGGAGAAGGTTGAGGAGATCCTCAAGATTTCCCAAGAGCCCGTCTCATTGGAAACTCCGATCGGCGAAGAAGAGGACTCCCACCTGGGGGACTTCATCGAGGACCGGAACGCTTTGGCGCCGGCGGACGCGGCATCATTCCAATTGCTTAAGGAGCAGGTTGGCGAGGTATTGCATACCCTGACCGAGCGCGAAGGCCGGGTGCTGCAGCTCCGGTTTGGCCTGGAAGATGGCCGCAGCCGAACGTTGGAAGAGGTGGGGCGTGAGTTCGGCGTCACCCGTGAAAGAATCCGTCAGATCGAAGCGAAGGCGTTACGGAAATTGCGCCATCCCACGCGGTCCCGAAAACTTAAAGACTTCTTGGAGTAGGCACGGTAGTCAGGAACAGGAATGCGCCCAGGTGACATAATACGAATCCCATAACTATGTTGCCTGGGCTCGTCTTTTTTAGTAAACATCGCGTTCATTATTGTAGTTCCCGCACAAAACACGGTGGTATACTCGGCGTATTCCTAGTTGGGAGGAGGAGTTCGTGGAAGAAGCGTCAATGCCCAAATGTCTTAGTTGTGATATCGGGAGTCTCGTCCCTCTCTCGGATTATGGCGGCCAAGGAGCCGCTGTCCATTACAAAGCCTGGGTCTGTATCAACCCAACCTGCGGGTTCAATATCAAGATTCGCAACGGCGATATCTATCTGAACGAACCCATCTCTCCCGGTGGCGCCAACACGCCCCGGCCCCGGTAGTCTTATTTAATTCGATTCCCAGTACCGCGGTCTCCGTATGGCCAGATGTTTCGGGTGGTGAGTGTTGAAGGAGGTGGCATGGAAGCCGGATACGATTATCTGCATGGCCGTCTACAGCGGCGCATCATCAGTCTCACGGGAATATTCTTCCTCGTTGCCGGGCTTCTGTTGCTGGCGTCGGTCGGCGCTTACTACGGCTATTCAGCCAATGCCAAATCCAACCTGGACGATCTGGCGGCGGTATTCGAGCCGCGGACCGTCGCTTCCATCACCGGGAGTACTGCGTCCAGCATTAGCCTTTTCCCCGGTAAGGCGGTTACCGCTGATTCTTGGGGAGACCCCTATGGCTACGAGCCAGCCTACCTTCTGCAACAATCACTGCTAGACGGTTTCTCGCCCATCGGCGAATCCGGCGTGACTATTTCCAACATTCGGCCATCCACGAGGATCCTAGTCCCGGCGATCGGCGTTGATTCCACCATAACCGAGCTTTCCATCTTGGACTTCGGCGACAGCCGGGTCTACGAAAGCCCGGACAATACCGTCGGCCACATCCCCGAATCGGCCAACGCCGGCGAGGCGGGGACATCCTGGTTCTTCGGTCATACCGAGAGCCCTATCAGCCGCGAAGGATCGGTCTTCTTCAACCTACAGAAGGTCCCAGAGAAACTGCGTAACGGTGAAGACGTGTTCATCATCGCCGACAACGGTGAGAACCAATTCCTCTACCGAGCAACCACCAGCAACGTGGTCCATCAAGACGACCTGAGCTTGGACGCCACTCCGGGCGTGGACATCAATCTGGTGTCCTCGGTGCCGCGGTTCGTGTATGACCACCGCTTGGTGGTGTCGGGCGTCTTGATAGCCCTCAGGTAGCGAGCTGTCAGCTTTTAGCGGCCACCCATCTGCTTAAAGAGCCAGACCCCTTGCTGTCACCCTGAGTGATGCGAGGGGTCTCTTTTTCCTGGGCCACTTTCTTTGGTTGGTCCTTGAGTTTGGACTACAGGCGATCCGGTTATTCCTGATGGCAACGGGATTCCTCGTCGATTCGCTTCTCGGAATGACAGATCAAGTGGACTTCTTGGCATAGCAGGCTAGGGGGATTTTTGGAAAATCGCTGCATGCCTCCAACAAAAAAGAGACGCCAGTTTTTAGCGTCTCTTTTGCTTTCAGTTAACGCTTTCAATTACGAACTCGGGTTGGCGGCTCCTTCGTCGATGCGGTGGATGCGCAGTTTGCGGAGACGGCGTCCTAGCATGGTCACAACCTCAATGTGTAGACTGTCAGTCACCACAATGTCGCCTTGCTGGGGTATGCGGCCCAGCCTTTGGTATACGTAGCCGCCGACAGTGTCCACCTCAGTGGTGTCGATAGTGGCGCCAAAAATTTCTTCCACATGCTCTGTGGTTACTCCGGCATCTACCAGCACTTTGCCGTCCGCCTGATGAATCACCTGGGCATCCCGGGAACGGGAGAACTCGTCTTCGATTTCGCCGACGATCTCCTCCAGCAAGTCTTCCATGGTGACCAGGCCCTCGGTGCCGCCGTATTCATCCACCACGATGGCGATCTGGGTCCGCCGCTCCTGCAACTCTTCCAGCAGGTCGTCGACACGTTTGGTTTCGGGGATGATGAACGCTTCACGGACCAGTGTACGCAGGGAGTCTTTTGACTTGGAATTCGAATTGGAGGCAGCCGATTTTGCCAGCGAATCAAGAACGTCGCGGGCATGAATGATGCCAAGTATCTTATCGATCGTCTCTTCATAGACCGGGAGCCGGCTATGGCCCGCGCTCACCATCGTCTCAGCCACGGCGTTCAGGGGGGAGTCGGCTTCAACCGCGGCCATATCCAAACGGGGCACCATGACCTCTCTGACGGTGGTGACGTCCAGGCGAATGATGGAACGGAGCATCTCCCGGTCCCGGTCGTCGAGACTGGTCAGCTCTTCCTTTGTGATGGCCGGTTCTTCAGACTCGTCAGCCGCTGTACCGTCGGACTGACGGCCGTAACCGTTTCCGTTGCCTTCATGGCCGTTCGCGGTCAACGCCGAATGGCCGTTTCCGGGGCGAACCCGGACCCAAGGCCGCGATAATCCAGGATAGCGTTTGGTCAGGAGATTCGCCGCACGGTCGATCAAGAATAGACCTGCCAGCAGTCCGATAGACATGAAACCGATGGGCCACCAATCTGTGGTTGCCACACTTTGGACCAACGCCACGCCGGAGAGGACTACAGCGAACAAACAGGCCGCTTTCAGCCAGAAGAGGAGCGGTTCGGGGAGGGCCGAGGTATTCTCATCTCTGCCAGCGGACCCGGTAGGCCCGGCAGAACCGCCCGAACGGAGAAGGCTCAGGTACGAGAACAAGAGAGCGAAGGCGATAAAAACTATGGTTTGTGGTAAATAATCTGTATCCAAACACCCCGTCCTCCCGGTCAACCCACTTATATGACTCTATGGTGTTTTGCCTGCGGGAAGCGCCACCGGGAGGTCAGTTGGAACCACTTATATATCGACTATTTTAGCAGGAACGCCCACGGCTAGTCTAGCCGGAGGCACGTCTTTTGTTACAACTGCGCCGGCTCCCGTGACCGCTCCAGCGCCTATGGTGACCGGCGCCACCAGCATGGTGTCACAGCCGATAAAGGCGTCTTGCTCCACTACGGTGCGGTGTTTATCCTTGCCGTCATAGTTGCAGGTGACCGTGCCCGCGCCGACGTTGACGTTGGATCCGATGGACGCGTCGCCGACGTAGCCGAAGTGGCCCATCACCGCTCCGGCCGCGAACCGGCTCTCCTTCAATTCAACATAGTTGCCGATGTGCACACCGGACTCAAGATAAGCCCCACGGCGCAGGTGACTGAATGGGCCGATATCCGATCCTGACTCCATGACCGCTTCCTCCAACGCCGACGATGTAACCCGGCAGTCATCGCCGATCTTCGAGTCCTTGACCACCGAACCGGGTCCTACCTCACAGCCGGAACCGATGGCCGTGCTACCCAGAATCATGGTATTTGGCAAAATCACCGTGTCTTGTCCAATGGTCACATCGGCGTCGATCATCACCGATGACGGGTCGGTTATCGTCACGCCCGCCAGCATCAACCGCTCGCGGATGCGGCGGCGCTGGATATCTTCCAGGTGGGCCAACTCGATTCGATTATTGATCCCAAGGGCTTCATCCGAGTCGTTGGACGCCAGAGCCGCCACTGAGGCCCCAGTCTCCGCGGCGACCGCCGCCAGGTCCGTCAGGTAACTCTCACCGTTACTGCCGACGCCGGCTTGTCCTAGGTTTTCCCAGAGCCAATCGGCCTGGAAGCAGTAGACTCCGGAGTTAACCTCCACCGGTTGTCCGTCTCTTTCGATATCGTCCGTGGCTTCAACTATGCCCAGGACACTCCGTTGGGAGCCCAAGTCGCGCTTGATCCGGCCCAAACCGGCGCTGTTTTGAACGATGCCGGACATGATGGACATCTGACGGCCCTCCTCTAGGTGCCCGTCCAACAGGCGTCGGACCGAGTCATCGGTCACCAACGGGGCGTCCCCGCCAATCACGACCACCTGTTCCGCCTGGCCCTGGAGCGTTGAGGCCACAGCCATCACTGCGCCGGCGGTACCTGTCATGGCGGGTTGTACAGCGTATTCGACGCCATCGCCCAGCAGTGATTTCACTGCATCTTGGTTCGCCGGCGAGACGACAACAACGATCCGGTCGATGCCCAAGCGGCGCAGCAACTCCACCGGATACCGGATCAGCTCCTTTCCGCAGAGGCGATGGAGAACCTTGGGAGTCCGGGAGTTCATCCTCGTGCCCTCACCAGCGGCCAGTATTATCCCTGCCAACGTGTCCATGTGATTACCCCTGCCGTTATCCATAAAGAGTCGAGCGTTTTACAACGTCTGCGTACTGGGACGATTATACCAGTGAGGTCTGTTTTGACCTTGCTTGAAACGCCGCCCGTTGCACCCCGTCCGGTCCTCCGACGTCTCTAACGATTCACGTTGACAATACGACTGGCCGGGGGCAGAATGGCCGTGCTTCAGCTTGGCCCGTCTTGAAACCTAAGGGAGGCCACCCGATGGATAAATCTCAGTTACCATTTCTTTCAGCCACCGAATTGGCATCCCTCATTAAGTCACGAGAAGTGTCTCCGGTTGAGGCCACCGAGGCCTATCTCGAGCGCATCCCCCAGATTGACGGCAAATTGAACTCCTACATCACGGTTACGGCCGACCGGGCAATGGCCGACGCCCGTCAAGCCGAGCAGGAGATAGTTTCCGGCAACTACCGCGGTCCGATGCACGGTATCCCCATCGGCATCAAAGACCAGGTCTATACCAAAGGGATCCTTACCACCGGCGGCTCCACCATCCTGAAAGACTTTGTGCCCAGCGAAGACGCCACTGTAGTCACCAAGTTGAACGAAGCCGGGGCGGTGCTGCTCGGAAAATTGAACATGAGCGAGTTCGCCATGGGGGACGCATTCGAGCATCCATACGGACGGCCGCACAATCCTTGGGACCTTTCCCGCAACGCCGGCACATCCAGCAGCGGCTCCAGCGCCGCAACGGCGGCCTTCCTCTGCGCCACCTCTCTTGGCGAGGACACCGGTGGGTCCATCCGCGGGCCCGCATCGTTCTGCGGTCTCGTAGGCATCCGGCCTTCTTGGGGACGGGTGAGCCGCCACGGCGTCCTGGGCGCGTCTTGGTCCATGGACCAGGTGGGCCCCATCTCTCGCACCGTTTCCGACTGCGCCATCACCCTGGCGGCCATCGCCGGACACGACCCCAAAGACGGATACAGCTGGGACGTTCCGGTGCCCGACTACCTGGCAGCACTGTCAGGCGGGGTCCAGGGCCTGAAGATCGGCGTCATCACCGAAAGGGTCCAGGGTGACGCCGTGGACCCTCAGGTGCGCGATCTGGTGGTCAAGGCCATCGCACAACTGGGAGAGCTTGGCGCTATCGTTTCAGATATCGACATCCCTCTGATCGCCCAGTCGGCGACTATCTCCACCGCGGTTACCTACGGCGATGTCTCTGGCGTCCACCGGGAAGGGATCGACAAACGCCTAAAAGAGTACGACTACAATCTTCAGCTCCGGCTCTTGGCCGGCGCGATTCTGCCGGCCCAGGCCCATCAGAAGGCTGTGCGTTTACGGCATATGCTCCGGCAGCAGATATTGGATGCCCTGGACCAAGTAGACGTGTTGGTGATGCCGACATCGTCCATACCTGCCTCGCCGCTTCCCGAGAAGGCCGGGGTTGAAAGCAAAGAGGCGTTCATGGAGATGCTTGGCGGACGCCGCAGCTTCACCGCGCCTTTCAATCTGGCCAGCGTCCCCGCCTTGTCCATCAATTGCGGCTTCACATCGGAGGACCTGCCAGTAGGGCTCCAGATCGCCGGCAAGCCCTTCGATGAGTCAACCGTCTTTCGCGTGGCCTACGCCTACGAACAAGCCACCGACTGGCACACCCGCCGCCCGCCGGTGTAGGCGAGCGGCTTACCTCCTAAGCTGTCATTTCGAGGAGTGAAACGACGAGGAATCTCGTTGCCTAACAACCGATTATGGCACGGCAATACTATGTGTACATAATGACCAACCGATCACGAACCCTCTATGTTGGGGTAACGAACGACCTGGAACGGCGGGTGTACGAACACAAATCTGGGATCAGCGAAGGTTTCGCTAAACGGTACAGAATCGACCGGTTGGTTTACTTCGAAGCCACATCCAACGTTGAGGGAGCAATTTCCAAGGAAAAAGAGGTCAAGAGTTGGAGACGGTCCAAGACGATAGGCCTGATCGAGGCCACAAACCCCGGGTGGAAAGACTTGTCTGAAGGCTGGTACGTGAGCGGTCCACAGCAATGAGACCCCTCTCCTTCCTCGGAAGGATCGGGGTGACAACGCAATTGGCTTTCCAAAACTAGTGTCGTTAGTGCGGCAATCGAATCGGCAATCACGTTTCCCAAAGGAGCAACCATGCGCCAGATCCATGAGCTAACGGCGGCGGAGATCGCCCGCCAAGTCCGCGACAGAACCATTACTCCGGTGGAAGTGGCGCAGGGTTTCCTGGCGCGCATGGACGCCCTGGAACCCCGACTAGAGGCCTGGGTCCGCGTTGACCGAGAGACCGTGCTGGCCGACGCCCAACAGCGCCAGGCGGAACTAGAAAGCGGCGCCGAAACCGGCCCGCTGCACGGCGTGCCCATCGGAATCAAAGACATCTATCACATCGCTGGCATACCCACTACCGCCGGCTCCAAGGTCTACGCCGACTATGTACCAGATGAGACGGCCGTGACCATCGACCTGCTCCATAAGGCCGGCGCGATCATGCTGGGCAAGACGGTGACAACCGAGTTCGCCTGTCTCGACCCCTCTCACACCAAGAACCCCTGGAATCCAGCCCACACGCCCGGAGGCTCCAGCAGCGGCTCAGCGGTGTCCGTCGCCGCCCGCATGTGCCCCATCGCCATGGGCTCCCAGACCGTGGGCTCGGTGCTCCGGCCCGCGTCCTACAACGGCATCGTCGGCCTTAAGCCCACCTACGGGAGGGTCAGCCGCCGGGGCGTGGTGCCCGTGAGCTGGTCGCTGGACACCGTAGGCTGGATGGGCCGCTCCGTGGAAGACATGGCGCTGCTCCTGCAGGTGATGGCAGGGCCCGATGAACTTGATCCTGTCGCTTCCCGCTTGCCGGCCGGGGATTATCTATCGGGACTGGAATCGGCGGGGCCGCCAAAGATCGGGCTGATCACATCGTTCTTCATGGAGGAGTCCGACCAGGAGACCCAAAATCGGACCAGAGCCGTGCTGGAAGAATTGAAGTCGGCCGGCGCGTCTGTGGTTGATTTGAAACTGCCAGAAAGCTTCCAGACCGCTGTTCAGGACCAACTGCTCATCATGGGCGTCGAGGCAGCCGCCTTCCACAAGCCCATGTACGAGAAACAGGCCCAGGACTATCGTCCCAAGCTGCGCGAGATGCTGCGCCAGGGTTTGGAAACCGGCGCAACCACCTATTCCAAGGCCCTAGAAAGGCGGCTCCAGTTCTCCGCCGACATGAAAGCACTATCGGAGCAAGTGGACGTTCTGCTCACGCCTTCCACTCCCACCGCGCCGTTGGCCGACCTGACCAACACCGGCGACACCCGGTTCCAGGGGCCATGGACCTCATGCGGCCTGCCGACGATAACCCTACCGGCAGGGTTGGCCGAATCGGGTCTGCCAATGGGTATCCAGTTGATCGCACCGCCATTCGAAGAAGCCCGCCTCTTGGCCATCGCCCGGTGGTGCGAGAAGGTCATCGACGTTCAGTTGACACCCCCAGCAGTCAGCTAACACGTTTCGGCAATCGATTTTAGAGGAGTAATGAAATGCCGCAGGCGAACATACCCAGCGAAGAGGAAGTACTCAGTTATTTCGACAGATTCTCCAATTGGGGGAAATGGGGCGACGATGACGAATTGGGCGCCCCAAATTACATCACCCCAGCCAAGGTGAAGCAGGCCATCGCCACAGTTCAGGAGGGGGTCCGCATCTCGATGTCGCGGACCATCAGCTTCGAGCCGAGCCTCGACGCTCCCGCCCCGCCGGTACACTTCATGGTCGAAAGCGGCGAGGGCTGGGCCAGCGGCGACAAGGTGAGTTCCCGGGCTTTTCCGGCCGCCACCGATTATTTCGGCATGATCTTCCACGGCTACACAGTAACCCACGTGGACGCTCTGTCCCACTTCTTCTGGAACGGGAAGACCTACAACGGCAAGCCGGCGCATCTGGTATCCACCAGCCTGGGCGCAACCTTTGGCTCGGTGGAGGAAGCCCACGAAGGCATCATCTCCCGGGCGGTGCTGGTCGACGTGCCCATGATCCGGGGTATCGACTGGGTTGAACGGGGCGAGGGTGTCATGATCGACGACATCCTGGCCGCTGAAGAGCGCTGTGGTTTTAAAGTTGAGGAAGGCGATGTGCTGCTGATCCGCACGGGGCAATTGCACCGCCGCAACTTGGAGGGCCCGGTGGACCGTTCGGCGGGCTCAACGGCCTGCCAGGCTTCGGTGTTGCCTTTGTTCTACGAACGGCGTATCGCCATGATGGGCTCGGACACCGGCAACGACGTGAACCCGCCCCAGTACGAGAAGGTGCCCAGTCCCATTCACCAAGTGAGTATTACGGCCATGGGCATCTGGATCTTAGACAACGCGGACCTGGAAGGGGTGGCCCAAGCCTGTAAGGAGCGCAACCGCTGGGAGTTCATGGTCACCATCGGCCCGCTCAGGCTCCACAACACCACCGGCTCCCCCGTAAACCCCATAGCCATCTTCTAACGGTGCAACCGTAGTTATTACCTTCGGCGCGCGGGGGTAATTGCCTTTGATGGGAGTAATGGCGGCATATACTTGTGATGTGCCGCCATTTTGTTGTTCGTCTGTCGGTTCGCGGCCTGTCATTTCGAAGCGTCAGCCGAGGAATCTCGTTGCCGGATGTGCAACAGTTCGAAACGACTGGTGCACCGCCTACGCCGCTAAAAGACGCCGCCAGCCGACGATCACTTCGTATCCCGCTGCATCAGGTCGATAACGTTCCCTGACGGGTCCTCGCAAAGGATCTGAGCACGTCCGCCTCCACGAAGGATCTCGTTCTTGAACTTCATGCCCTGAGATTTCAGAGTCGCCACCGTCGCATCGATGTCCTCGATCTCAAACACGAAACGGTTCCAGCCGCCCGGGACCGGCTTGGTCCCATCAAGCATCGGTTGGCCGGCTGAAGAAGGCGGTCCCGCAAGCCAAAGGTTCAGATCATCTTTCTTCAGTATCGCCATAGGCCCGAAATTATTCTCAAGTTCGAACCCAAAATGCTTCACGTAGAATTCGCACGAATCTGAGACGTCGTTCACCATATATCTGACTGTGGCCATGTTTCTCTCCCTAAAACAATTTGCAGTTTCAAAAGTCGCCTGAGCGTAATTCTTGTTAGTGCCCGTGTATCCGGTTAACCTCCGCCACGTTGAATTCATTTGCCGATGAGGGGTCCAACCTTTCGTATTCTTCTGTGGCGCCCTCGATCCAAGCAACCAGGGTCGTCGTCATCATGGAATACTGGGTCAGGACCATCCTAGCCGAGAACGGGATGTATGGAAGTAGCTCAACCACATGGTCCTTGAACCAGGATTCTTTCTCCCTTAACAGATCGCCAAGATTCGCCAGCATCTGAAGGCCTTGCTGTTTATCGACTTTTTCCAAGTTCCACATGAAGGCGTTGAATTCGATGTTCCAATTATTGAGATTCGATGAATAGTGAACCATCAGCTGATTGAACTTGAACTCGCCATCAGGATTGATGCGGTAAACCGTTTTGTTCGGCTGGTTGCCTTCTTTCACCGAGGTCCCGTCCACCAGCCCGTCATGAAGCAGCCGCTTACAGCTCTTATATATAGCGGGGTCGCTGATCTTCAAGAAATTCCCGATCTGCCGTTCGGAGATGTATTGGATGATCTCGTAGGCGTTCATCGGAGATTCGGTCAAGATACCCAGGATAATCAGGTCGATGGTAGACATCATGGTTTCAATAAACTCATTGCGCTATCGTATATAGCACAATACACTATAGTATAGTGTTAGTCCACAAATGGTTCACCTACCGGGTTTGCCTAAGCAAGTGAGAGTGGCGCTCTGGAGGCTGGCGGCCTAGGGTCCGCCTATCCCATCATCCTGGCGTACTTGCGCAAGATCTTGCCCAAAGTTCCGCTGAGCAGTTGCTCAACCCGAAGCTTGGACGCCAGTTGCTGGGAGGCGAGGGCGTAGGTGGGGTAGATGTGGATGGATTCGGCCATGTGGGAGAGTTTCAGCCCCTGGTCCAGGGCCAGCGTCCATTCTTGGACCATTTCCCCGGCCCGGGCCGAAACGATGGTCACCCCCAGCAGTTTGCCGTTGGGCAGATGAACCACTTTCAGGAAGCCCGGCGAGTCGCCTTCAGTGACCCAACGGTCAGTCTGGTCCATAGGCCAAATGGCCGCCTGGACCTTGTCGCCGTGGCGTTCCCTGGCTTGGTCTTCAGTCAGCCCAACGTGGGCTACCTCTGGGTCGGTGAATGTGGCCCACGGGACACGCTCCAAGACCGATTTCTTATTGAAAGGCAAGAATGCGTTCCGCACCGCCATGAAGCCCTGGTATCCGGCGTAATGGGTGAACTGGTATCCGCCGGTGCAGTCCCCGGCGGCGGAGATGTTTGCTTGGGCGGTGCGCAGGTGCTTGTTGACCTGGATGCCGCCTCATCCGTGCTCAACATTGGCCTCTTGCAGCCCGATTCCATCGACATCAGGACGCCGCCCAACAGCGATCAAGACCTTGTCGGCTTCAACCCGTACGTCATCGTTGAGGAACAGACGGACGCCGTCCGCGGTCTTTTCCACCCGTTGCAGGGCTGCGTTGGTCCGAAGATTGACACCGTCTTGTGTCAGCCGCTGGGCAACGGTCTCGGCGGCTTCCGGCTCGTCTTGCAGCATGATTCGTTCGGCGCCTTCTATCAGGGTCACTGACGAGCCCAGCCGGCAGAAAGCCTGGGCCAACTCGCAGCCGATCGGTCCTCCTCCCACCACTGCTAATCTGGCCGGGAGATCTTCCAGATCCCAAACGGTCTCGTAGGTCAAGAATTCGGCCTCAGCCAGGCCAACTATCGGCGGAATAGCCGGGCTGGCCCCCGTGCAAACCAGATAACGGCGGGCGGTTATCTCACGGCCACCCACCGAATCGGTCTTGGCGTTGATGAACCTGGCCTCCCCTCTAATAACGTCGATGCCTTCGGCTTGCAGAGTGTCAGGTGACTCGGATTCGAAGATATCCTGCACCACGGACCTAACCCGGCCCATCACGGCTTTGAAGTCAATGGTTGGCTCGGTTGAGGTTATTCCGAAACGGACGGCTTCCCTGATGGTCTGGGCGGACTTGGCGGCTCTGAGTAGCGTCTTGCTTGGCACGCACCCGGTCCAGGTGCAGTCACCGCCCACCCGGCCTTTCTCCACAAGGGCCACGCTCAGGTCTAACTGCCTGGCGAACCGGGCCGCGGTCAACCCCGCGGAACCCCCGCCGATAATCAACAAGTCATAGTCTTTTTTCAATCCGACCCCCCTATTTTCAGACAGCCAAAAGCCCGGACCTAATCCGGCGTGAAAAACGGTATTGGCTAGGAACTTTGATGCCGCCAGGCAATACAGGGTTTATCAGTTGGTCTGGGTTTGTGTGAGTTTCTAGCCGTAATTAGGTGGGGAGAGAGACATTCCCAGGGCCGATTCGCACCACTTGGCGGCGCCCAGCAGTTTGCCTTCTTCGAGGGGCAATGCGCCCAATTGCACCGCCAACGGAAGACCGTCTTCGCTCAATCCCGAAGGCAGGGTGACGGTCGGGAGACCGCTGGTGGTCCAAGGGACCTGGAATGAAGCGTCTCCGGTGGTGTTCCGGTCCTTTGGCGCGGGCGCGGGTATTGCCGGTGTCAGGACCACGTCCACCTGCCCCGCCATTTGGATCATGTCCTGCCGGAACTTCCGGCGCAGCCGCTGGGCCTGCAGATATTTGGTGGCGGGGATCAGCATGCCCATCTCCATGCCGGAGCGCACCCTGGGCCCGAAATCTTCGGCCTGAGTGGCGTGGGATTGCTCGTGGTATGCGGCGCATTCCACGTTCATAACTATCCGTTGGGCGCTGTGGCAAGATTTGAAGCTGTCCGGCAGATCCAATTCCACCACCTCAGCACCAGCGGCGGTCAACTGCTTGACGGTCTCTTGGGTGTTGGCCCAGACCTCAGGCGTGGAATTTTCCGAGTAATACTCGCTCACGATGCCGATGCGCGGCGGCCGGTTGTGGTCGGTCATCTGTTTCAAAAAATCAGGTACCGGCCCGCTTAACGATCCGGGGTCGTTGGCGTCTTCCCCCGACATGACCTGCAGCATGAGGGCCGCATCTTCCACCGTGCGAACCAAGATGCCGACGTGGTCCAGCGACCAGCTCACCGGCACCACCCCATACCGGCTGATGCGGCCGTAGGTGGCCTTGAGTCCAACGATCCCATTGTAGGCGGCTGGGCGGCAGGTTGAGCCCCCGGTCTGAGAGCCAAGGGCCGCGCCGACCGTCTTGGTGGCGACGGCGACGGACGAACCGCTGCTAGAGCCGCCTGGAGTGTGTTCAAAGTTCCAAGGATTGAATGTAGGCGACGGGTCGGACGTCGCGAACTCGGTGGTCACGGCCTTGCCCAAGATGATGCCGCCGGCCTCTTTGATCTTGGCGACCGAAGTGGCGTCGAAGTCGGGAACGAAATCGGCGTAGACCTTGGACCCGGCCGCGGTCTTCATTCCGGCGGTATAGAAAATGTCTTTCAACCCTACCGGCACGCCGTGGAGGAGGCCGCGGGTCTTCCCCTGCTTGGCCTCTTCTTCCCGTTCTTTGGCGTTGGTAAGGACCTCTTCCCGGTCGATGGTCACCCAGGCCTTGAGGTCTTTGTCGGTGGCGTCGATGCGCTCCAGGAGTGACTGGGCCAGGTCAACCGGCGACAGCTTCTTGTCTTTGATCTGCTGGGCCGCCTGGGACACTGTTAGTTCGTATGGCTTTGGCATGTTCGGACCTCGGGAGAAATGGTTGTTTCTAGTCGGCGCTACTGGTAAAAACCGGGTTCCAGGTCCCGGTCTACCGTCTCTTGGCCCACGTCCCAGAGCTGCTGCGCGGTCTGGTTGATCGACGTCTCCAACTCGCCGGCGCGCTGTTCGCCCCAGAGGCGGACGGCCTGGGCCCGAAGCTCCACGGCGATGGCTTCTACAGAGTCGCTTGGCTTCATGCTGACCATGTTGTACTCCAGTGACCCTCGTTCTAGGGTAGGTGACTGGCATTCTAATCAAGCCCATCCGAACGGTCAATCAATGCTCCGCCCAGAGTGCGCCACGCACGGCATGCTGTTATAATCGCGCCTGTTGAACCCTAGCCTCCGGAGACTCCCATGCCTGACAACCTCGCCGATATTCTGGAATCGCCGGAACACACACTCCTAGCCACCGACCTGGGCAACACCGAGGGGCCGTTGTGGCATCCGGAGGGGTATCTGACATTCGTGGACCTGGTTGGCAACCGCCTACAGCGTTGGGACCAGACCTCAGGAGTGAGCGTGGTCCGTGAGGGTACCGGCGAAGGCAACGGCTGCACCTTCGACCGCCAAGGCCGACTCCTGATGTGCGAGGGCGCCGATCACCGTTGTGTGACCCGCATGGATCCCGACGGCACGGTAACCACCATCGCTGAACGCTGGGACGGCAAACGGTTCCACAAGCCCAACGACGTGGTCTGTCGCAGCGACGGGAGCATCTATTTCACCGACCCGCACCTCCGCCTGCCGGAAGCCGAACGCGAGTACGACTTCGCCGGCGTTTTCCGCATCGCGCCCGACGGCCAGATATCGGTCGCCACCGACGGCTGTGAATACCCCAACGGACTGGCCTTCTCGCCAGACGAATCTGTCTTATACGTGGCCATCAGCCGGGAGAGCCAGGTCTGTTTCGAAGAGGCAGAGAAGGGACTGGTCTGCGAACACCGGAAGATCAGGGCCTTCGACGTAGCCGCCGACGGCACGTTGAGCAACAACCGGGTCTTCGCCAGCATGGCTTCGGCCGAAGTGGGCGTGCCCGACGGCATGAAGGTCGATACCCTCGGCCGCATCTTCTGCACCGGCTCCGGCGGCATCTGGGTGTTCGAGCCCGACGGGACCCAACTGGGCGTGATCAGGGGGCCCGAAGTGCCCCGTAACATCGCTTTTGGCGGTCCAGACTTCCGCACCGTTTATACCACCCCCGGAGTGTCCCTTTACAGTTTCCGGGTCAAGACTCCCGGCATCCGTCCGTATTAATCAATATCGAGGAGAAAGCATCATGGCTGCAACAACTACCGTAGGCGCTGGCAAATACACCTACGACGTGGACGAAGACTGGGCCAAGCTACCCGAGGGATGGGAGATGCCGGCGGCCGCCGTCTACGGCGACTCCAAAGACCGGGTCTTCTGCTTCAACCGCGACCCTGACCACCCGATCTGTATCTTCGACCGTGAAGGCAATCTCGTTTCGTCCTGGGGCGCCGGGCTCATCTCCTTCGCCCACGCCATATACCTAGACAAAGAGGACAACGTCTGGCTGGTAGACCGGAACAAACACCAGGTATTCAAGTACACCAACGACGGCAAGCTGTTGATGACCATCGGCGATGAAGGGTCCCGGTCGGACACCGGCGTTGCCCAAGACGACTACAGCTCCACCACTTGGTCCAGCGTGACCCACAGCGGCGCTCCCTTCAACATGCCGGCCGGAATCGCCGTGAACGACGCCGGTGAGATTTTCATCGCCGACGGCTACGCCAACGCCCGGGTGCACAAGTTCACCTCCGACGGCAAACTGATCATGTCCTGGGGCGACCCCGGCTCCGGCGACGGACAATTCAACCTGCCCCACGGCGTGTGGATCGATAGCCAGGGCCGGGTCCTGGTCTCCGACCGCGAGAACAACCGGGTCCAGGTGTTCACTCAGGACGGCAAGTTCGTGTCGTCCTGGCCCACCAAACTCATCGGTCCGGCGTTGATGTACGTCGACGATGAAGACATCGTCTACATCCCGGAACACAACGGCGGGATGGTTAGCGTATTGAATCTGGAAGGCGATCGGCTGGCCCAATGGGGCGACATCAAATACCGTTCCTGCCACGGGATCTGGGTCGACTCGCATAAGGACCTCTATGTGGTAACCCCCGGCGATTGGGGCAAGGGCCGCCGCGTAGTGAAGTACTCCCGCAAGGGGTAGTGTGCCGGCGAAAGTCATTGTGCCCGCATAACGGTTTTGCTATGCTGTATTGCGGCAATCGACCAGCCTAAGGGCTGGCCAAGGATTGCTGCTCCCAACTGTAGGGGTGTTTTCATTAGGGAGAACGCTAACCTACACGAATTCCCAGGGCCATTTATCAGTGGGGCTGTAGCTCATCTGGGAGAGCGCTTCAATGGCATTGAAGAGGCACGGGGTTCGAGTCCCCGCAGCTCCACCACTCCCCATTGGAAATCACTTAAGCCTTCGCCCTGACGGGAAGCGATTTACTTCTCCCGTTTTGTGACTTAAATTGCATTGAACCGTCGCGGCGGTCTTCTACTTTGCTTATTCGATAAATCCGCAATTTGATGATGGTCTAAATAGGGCTATGTCGGTTCATGGGTTATTTGGGGATTCTGAGCGGTTGCCGGGGAAGCAGGCTGGACTGGGCTTGGACGATGGGTCTGGGCTTCGGGTAGTAAACGCTGAGTTCCTGAACGAAGAAAGTTTCAACTGGGACCTATTCAGCGGATTCGAAAGCATGCGTGTGTTGACATATTCGGCCAGCATCAGTGCAATTGTTAGGATGCTGGACGATTATTCCTCCAAAGCATTTGGATGCATATTTGGATACGAAGGCACGCTGCGAGATATCAAAGATATCCTTGCATTTCAGAAAGTGGCTGTTGGGGACACGCGTATAGCAATCATGGGACTGAAAGACGATCGACACGTTCACGTCCTAGAAAAGGTGTACGCAGGCCTAGCAACCTTCCGAGTCCTCAGAAAGCAGATTGCCCACTCCAAAATATATCTGCTGTCGAACCCAGACGGGCGCACACGTGTAGTCATTGGCTCCGCCAATCTGTCCGAGCGCGCATTTTCGGGAACACAGTCCGAAACATTAGTAAAATTCGATGACGACGATGAGGCTTGGTGCCACTATAGCCGAATGCTTGATGAGATAAGGGATTTGGCTTCCGATGAGATATCGCTACCCGAAGATCGGATTATCAACGCGGAAATTGAAATCACGGAAACCCCAGCAATTTCCGATTTGTCGGCGACACTCGTAATCGAGCCGACTCAAGCAGAGGAAATTCACCTAACGGCGCCAGCCCAGGTAATGCGTGTAGAGAAGGTTTTATCCGTAATCGGCCCCGGCTTGTCAGCAGCTATTCCTGGGACTCGAAGTGGTCGACAACGGATTACGCCCGAAATAAAAAGGGAAATCAGCCGGATACGCCTCGTGAAACCGGCCGAGGAGGCTGATAACCGGTACTTCACGATTGACCGGGCCCATGGTTCAGCTTTGTTATCAGGCCAACAATTCCCTCTGGAGTGGGATCGGGATTCGGTCAATGTGGATGCGACACTGCTTCTGGAATATTTTAAGAACTACGAGGACGCGTTCGAAGGAAATGTGACCCGTCTCCAGCACGATTACTTTACTCTGATGTCTTGGTTATATTTCTCGCCATTCATATGCGATATGCGGTCGCAGGCGCTATACCAGGATCGTGATGTAATCCGCTATCCTTCGTTCGCAATTATTTTCGGTAAGTCCAACTGCGGTAAAACTAGCCTCGTTGATGCATTGATGACCTCTATGTTTGGCCATACGAATACAGTGGACAAGCGAAGCTTTACAACATCGCAGCTCCGCGGTTTACAACAGGGGTACAAACGATTTCCAGTCGTATTTGACGACATTGGTCGAAATGCCTTTAACGCCCATGGCAGAGACATGATTAAGGATGAGCTATTGCCTCAGGTGCCAGAGTATCCTGGCTTCATACTTTCAATGAATGCTGAACCACAATCGTTTCCCGACGAAATAGTGAAACGGAGCATGGTGGTCTATACCACAACGGCGTTACCTCCACACGACGAAGAATTGCGGCAGCGATTACAGAGACAGATACAAGAAATGCGCCGTGGGCTAACAGGACATCTCTATCGCCGCTACCTAGTAGATATCATGGCGCACCTCGACGAAGACCCGTTGCCGGATGATTGGTTGGCGATGTCCTCCGGAGTGATAAGTAGCATAATCTCAGACGCTACCGGTGGCCCTCTACCCGATTGGTGTAAAGGCATAACCTGGTTTAACTACGCTGAAAAGCGCTATGACCGGGTCAAGGCTCGACTTGACAGCTTGTTGCGGGCATCAGCCCATGCTAAGAGCGAAGGTAATATCCCAAGTGGGTGGATGATTGAGCACGCCAAAATAATTGTATGGGAACAACGGGACGCCTTCGGTAGAAGAGCGTTCGATTGGGCTGATGTGCCATCTACGTTGATCGACGAGGAATCCAGCGGCGTTGGCAGAACCGTGTTGTACCGAGCTAGTTTGGAAGAATTTCTTGGTCGGCGGTTGCGTCAATCGCGCCGATGGTGGAAGCCCTTCAAGCCGTCTTGATGGTGTATGACCAATAGTAAATTCCTTCTCCTTCCATTCTGCCCTATCTCATGACCACCGAAATCGCCAGCCTCCCAGCAACCAATCAGGCGAGATCGTTCGCCATAATCGCCGCGGCGTTGTTCCTGAACAACACGGTTGCATTGATGCTGGGGCCGTTATTGGTGGATATCGCTGATGAATTCGATATCTCGGTTGCCGTGGCCGGTCAATTGGCCGCCGCTACGTTTTTCTCTTGGGCTATCTTCGCTCCGTTGATCGGCCCATTTTCCGATTCCTTTGGACGCCGTCTGGTGGCTTTGACCGGGCTGGGTGTGATGGGGGTCTGCATGTTGGCGGCGGCCTTCGCTCCCAATTTCATCGTCCTGATGTTCCTGCTGATGGGAACGGGAGTTGGCGGCGCCATGATTCCGCCCAACAGCATGGCCGCCATCATTGACGTTGTCTCACCGGAGCGACGCGGGCGGGCCATCGGGGTGGCGCAGGGCATCATGGCATCCGCAGTGGTGATTGGAGTTCCCGTGGTCGCGGTATTGGCCAGCGTGGCCGACTGGCGGTTGCCTTTTCTGGTGGTCGGAGGTCTGCTGCTGGCCACATTCGCCCTATCTTGGCTTTGGTTTCCCAAAAGCCCGGACTCTGGACCTCGGTCATTCTCCTACCTGAGCCGTTTTAAGGAACTGGGTTCCATTCCAGTGTTCCGGGTCGGGATGCTGGCCAACTTCTCCCAGAGAACAGCGTTCTACGCCGTTTTGGGTTACCTGGCCGCCTACCTAATAGACGCCTACGGTGTGAGCGTCGGCGAAACGGCCTTGCCTTTGGCCATAGTCGGAGCAGGGGCAGTTGCTGGCAGCCTTTTGGGCGGAATGATCGCCAGCCACCGTAAGCGGCTCGGACTGGTGGCAGTCTCGGGGCTGGCCGGAGGCGGGGGGGTGTTGATCGTATTCGCCATCGACCCTGCGATCTGGACCACTGTGGCCATCGCATTCGGCGCGGTCTGCGTGCTGAGCATAGGCTGGCCGGTGTTTATCACCTTCGCGACCGATATTGCAGGGCCGTCCCGGGCCACCGCGATCGGAATGATGGGTGGCAGCAACCGTATGGGCGGGTTCATCGGTTCGGCCCTGGGTGGGGCGTTCTTAGCCATCGGTGGATTCACTGCAGTAGGTGTCTTTTGTCTGGCGACGGTGGCTATCTCAGCGCTAGTGATTCGCCTCGCAGTCCACGAACCCGAAGCGGCGGAATAGATGAAACCTGTCTCCTTGGGCCAGAGACGATGAATCAGAAACGTTTTTTGGCGGCCGTGGCGCTGGCCTTCTTCAGCACACAAGGCTCCGCGTTGATGTTGGCGCCGTTGTTGGTGGCCATCGCCGCCGAGTTTGAGACATCCGTGGCTGTGGCCGGACAGGTTGCCACCGCAACCTTCGCCGCCTGGGCCGTTTCTGTGGTCACCGTGGGTCCATTGTCCGACTCCCTCGGCAGACGGCCCGTGGCGTTGGCCGGACTTTCCTTGCTTTCCATTAGCGTCTTGGCGTCGGCCTTCGCGCCGAATCTTTGGACCTTGATGGCCCTAAGGGTGTTGACCGGACTTGGCGGCGGCATGATTCCCCCCAACGGCTTGGCGGCCGTGGTCGATGTGGTCCCTCAGGCCAGCCGAGCGAAGATCGTGGGCGGACTGATCGCGTTCACCACGTTGTCTTCGGTGATCGGGGTGCCCTTGGTGGCTTTGGCAGCTGATCTTGGGGGCTGGCGGGTGTCGTTCGTTGCGGTTGGTTCGCTTTTGGCCGCCTGCGCTGTGCTTAACTGGTTCTGGTTTCCGAAGGGCGAAGGCGCCCGCGACAGGTCTTTCTCGTTTTTCTCAAGGTACCGGTCTCTATTGGCTCTTCCCGTGCTACGAGCGATCCTGGCGGCCAACTTCGCCCAACGCATCGCTTTCATGGGAATGTTCAGCTATCTGGCGACCTACATGATCGACGCTTACGGCATGAGCGTGGGCGCGGTGGCGCTGCCCCTTGCATTCGTGGGCGTCGGCACGGTGATCGGCAGTTACATCGGTGGGTTCGTTGCCAGCCGAAACGACCGCATGCGGTTGATCGCCATCTCCGCCTCGTGTGGCGGTATCGCCGCGCTGTTCCTGTTTACAGTTGACATGCCCGTCTGGGCAGTAATCGTCATCGCCACCGGATCGACCGCGCTCTTGAGCGTCCCCTGGACGGTGCTGATCACCGTAATCACCGAGGTTTCCAGCCAGTCCCGGGCTACCGGCGTCGGCCTGCTGGGGGTCAGCAACCAGACGGGAGCTGTCGGCGGAGCTGCCCTGGGCGGTTATCTGTTGGCCGCCGGTGGGTTCCCAGGAGTTGGTTATTTGTGTCTGGGCGCGGTGGTTTTTTCGGTGGTGGTCATCGTATTTTTCCTGCGCGAACCAGCCAGGTCGTTATGAGTCCTGTCCGATGAATCAGACCCGGTTTCTGTCGTTAACCGCGGCGGCCATGTTCCTGGTTCAGAGCGTCACTTTGATGTTATCGCCTCTGCTGGTGGACCTGTCCGCAGAATTCGACATTTCCGTGGCGGCGGCCGGACAACTTGCGGCCGTGACATTCGGCGCATGGGCCGTCTCGGTAATCTCGGTCGGCCCGATCTCGGACTCGTTCGGCCGTCAGCCGGTGGCTGTGGCCGGACTGACCCTTTTGTCCGTCAGTGTCTTGGCCTCAGCGTTCGCTCCATCGTTCGGTGTCTTGCTGGCGTTGCGGGTTGTGACCGGTTTGTCGGGCGGCATGATCCCGCCCAACAGCATGGCGGCGGTGGCCGACGTTATAGCCCCGGCAAAAAGAGCGCGGGCGTTCGGGCTCCTGATGGCCTTCGCCTCGCTGTCCGGAGTGATCGGGGTGCCTTCCGTGGCGGTCTTGTCCAGCGTCGGCGGCTGGAGAGTCCCCTTCTTGGTGATCGGATCTCTACTCCTCGTTTGTGCTGTGTTGCATTGGTTCTGGTACCCAAAATCTAAGAAACCAGAAGCACGGAACTTCTCCTTCATATCCCGGTATAAACAGATGGCAAGCATCAGCCTGTTCCAGTCGGCCTTGGCGGCCAACTTCCTGCAACGGATAGCCTTTTACGGGACCTTCAGCTATCTGGCCGCGTACCTGATCAGCGATCACGGATTCAGCGTCGGCGAGACCGCTGTGCCGTTGGCGATCGTGGGAGTGGGCGTGGTGATCGGCAGTTTCGCGGCTGGATCGGTTGTGGTGTTGAAACGACGGGCCCAAGTGGTAGCGGGCTGCGCCTTGGCCGGAGGGGTGGCCTCTTTACTCTTATTCATCTTTGACTTATCCGCCTGGGGAACGGTGGGTGTTGCTCTAGTTAGCATCACGTTCATCAGCGTTGGGTGGCCGACGTTCTTGGCCATCAGCACTGAGATTTCCGGTGATTCTCAGGCAACCGCCGTTGGGATGTTGGGCGCCAGCAATCAGATGGGCGGTGTCGGCGGGGCCGCATTGGGCGGGGCTGTTCTTGCCCTGGGAGGGTTTTCTGCGGTAGGATTTTTATGCCTTGGCGTGGCATTGGTATCGGCCATCGTGCTGCAATTCGGTATGAGCGCCCGCAAGCCTTCCGATCAGTGAACAACAGGAGTTCTCGGAATACATGATGGAACACAAAGGAATCCGGTGGGGCTACGTTTTCTTGAAGGCCTCTTCATACCTGGGACAAGAGGAGTTTCAGGAATTGATGGTCCAGGCTGTTGAGATGTTTCTGGCCGGTGAGACCGAGCGGAACGTCAAAGGGCCGGAGTACGAAGGACGGCTTTATACCGAGCAGCGATATGAGCTCATCGGCACCATGGGCGGTCAGCGGTTCGACGCCGACCTGGAGACCTCCCGCGGCCACGATAACGCTTCATTCTTAGTCAATGAACAGACCCAAGGTGTCGGAGCGGCCATCTCGATGAACTAACCATTTACCGTTTCCGCCCCCGTCCCGTTGACTCCGATCCCTGCCTAAATTACACTCCAAACCACTTTCCAGCCAGACGCCTTGTGAGGAAACGATGACCAGCATCAGCGAATTTCTGATGTCCAAAGAAATCGGACGGGTGCCTTCTTCCACCGTCCCCTTGAATGCAGAGGAAGAAACCCGGTTCGCGGGCCTGGCCGAAGAGGCGGTGATGATTGACGTGCACCAGCACCCGTTCGTGCTGCCGGAGGTGATGGACCGGTTCGTGGACTTCCTGCGCACCAACCGGTATCACTGGGGTTTTGAAGCGGTGCAGTACGGCGGCTGGTCCACGGTTACCACCTCCAACGTGTTCGGCGCGCTGCAGAACGCCACCGAGATGTCCTTCGTGGAGTACGAGGACGTGGCAGCCGAGGTCGGCATGATGCTGGCGGATGTCTCGGCCCAGGAGAACGTGGTCCGCGTAGGCAACGCCGACGAGATCCTGGCGGCGAAGCAGGCCGGGAAGGTCGGGTTCATGCCGACGCTAGAACACCTGCCCATCGGCCACAAGCTGGAGCGCCTCGACCAGCTCCACTCGATGGGCGTGCGGCTGGCGGGCATCACCTACAACCGCAAGAACTACATCGGCGACGGCATGTACGAGCGCAACCCCGGCGGCCTGAGCGAATTCGGCATCGAAGTTATCCACCGAATGAACGACATCGGCATGGCCATCGATCTATCTCACGCCTCCACCCCCACCGTGATGGACGCCATCGAGTTCTCCAAAGCGCCCGTGGTCTTCAGCCACAACGCCGCCTACACCCTGCGGCCCACTGTGCGTACCCGGAAGGATGATGAGCTGAAAGCCTGCGCCGCCAAGGGCGGTCTCGTCTGCATCACGGCAGTGCCCAACGCCCTCAGCGACGACCCCGAGCAGGACATCGAGTGTGTTCTGGACCACTATGACTACATGGTCAACCTGATCGGCGTCGACCACGTGGGCATCGGCACCGACACGGTCATCGGCGACCACATGATGTTCCAGCACTACATGCTGGGCCGCTCTCTCGATGACATGCCGGCCCCCTATCTGAACGGCCTGGAATCCCCAGCCGACGGCAAGAACATCATCCGCGGCCTGATTCGCCGGGGACATTCGGACACCGACGTAAAGAAGATCGTCGGCGGCAACGCCTTGGGTTTCTTCCGAAGGGTCATGAAATAAGATGGCTGAACCTTTCATCACCACCGTTGTCGGCAGCATGCCCAAACCGCCGTGGCTCTACAACCAGGTGCCTTTGGACGCTAAGGGATTCGACCATCACGGCACCGGCTCAGACTGGCTGCTCGAGGGCGACCCGTTGCATAACGCCCAGGACGATGCGGTGCGGCTGGCGATCTACGACCAGGAAAGCGCGGGTGTCCGAATCATCAGCGACGGTGAACAACGCCGGAAAACCTACCTCACCTACGTCACGTCGCAACTGGGCGGTTTCGACTATGAGACTTTGGCGGAGAAGTGGATCCGCGACGGACGCCGCCTGGCCCAGGTGGGGCGCTGCACCGGTCCAGTTGAGTGGCGTGGGCCCATCGTCGTCGACGATCTACGCTTTCTTCTGACGAATACTACCTCGCCGGTAAAGGTTACTCTGCCCGGTCCCATGACGGTGACCGACTCCACGTACGACGCCTACTACGGCGACGAGCGGACATTTGCCCTGGAGGTGGCCGCCGCCATCAACCGTGAAGCCAAGGCCCTCGACGCTCTGGGGCCGGCGGTGATCCAGTTCGACGAACCGGTGTTCAGCCGTTACCCGGACAAGGTCGCCGAATGGGGCATCGAGGCCCTGGACCGTGCGGCGGATGGACTGCACGCCCAGACGGCGGTCCACGTCTGCTACAGCTACACGATGCCCGGCGTGGAACGCCCGATCAGACCCAGCTATCCTCAGATTTTGGCTGAACTGGAACGGTCCCAGATAGACCAATTGGCCTTGGAATTCCATGCGCCGCAACTGGACCCAAAACTCTTGGAATTCTGTCCTTCCAAGACGGTCCTTTTCGGATGCATCGACAACGCGGACCCGGTGGTTGAAAACGCGGAAGTGATAGCCCAGCGGCTATTGGCGGCTGCCGAGTATCATGACCCGGAGAAGCTGCAAGCGGCGCCCGATTGCGGGCTGGTGCTGCTGAGCCAAGCGACTGCACGGGCAAAGCTTTCGGCCCTATTCCGAGGCGCCCAGATCGCCCGAGACCAGCTGTCCGACCCCAGAGGAAGAGCCCATGGCCATCACCACGATTGATCCCTGCGATAAAGCCGGCATGGCTTTAACTTAGATGGCTGAACCTTTCATCACGACCGTCATCGGCAGCATGCCGAAGCCGCCCTGGCTCTATCAGAAGCCGCCGGCGGACGCCATGAAAACCGGCCTCCAAGGCGGCGACGCAGACTGGCTGCTTTCCGGTGAGGCCTTGACCGAAGCCCAGAACGATGCCGTTCGCCTGGCCGTTTTCGACCAAGAGGCGGCTGGTGTACTCATCATCAGCGACGGTGAACAACGACGGGTATCCTTCATCACCGGCATCACCTCCCAGATGGACGGGTTCGACTACGAAACTCTGGCGGAAAAATGGATCCGAGACGGACGGCGGCTGGCTGAAGTGGGTCGCTGCACCGGACCGGTCGAATGGCGCGGTCCAATCTTGACGCCGGACTTGGAGTTTCTGCTCACTCAAATAATCTCTCCAGTTAAGGTCACTCTGCCCGGGCCGATGACCGTGGTCGATTCGACATTCGACGCCTATTACGGAGACGAGCGGGCCTTTGGGATGGCAGTAGCAGACGCCCTCAACAAAGAAGCCAGAGCGCTGGATGCTTTGGGTCCCGCCGTGATTCAGTTCGACGAGCCGGGGTTCAGCCGTTACCCTGAGAAAGTGGCCGAATGGGGCATCGAGGCCCTGGACCGGTGCGCGGAAGGCCTTAACGCTGAGACCGCAGTCCACGTATGCTACGGTTATCCCACCGGCGACGCGCGTCCGATAAAGCCGAGCTACCCGGAGATTCTTGTCCTGCTGGAGGGGTCTCAGATCGACCAACTGGCACTGGAGTTCCAAGCGCCGCAACTTGACCCAGCGCTGTTGGAACTCTGTCCGTCCAAGACCATCCTGTTCGGCTGCGTGGACAACGGCGACCCCAAGGTAGAAGACGCAGAACAGATCGCCCGGCGGCTGCTGGCGGCCGCTGAGCACCATGACACTGAGAAGATTCAGGCTGCTCCCGACTGCGGACTAACACCGTTGAGCCAATCGATCGCCCGGGCCAAGCTGTCAGCCCTATCCCGCGGAGCCCAGATCGCCAGAGACCGCTAGCCGACCCGAGAGGTAAAGCCCATGGCCACCACTGACACAAAATCAGACACGGAATTCCAACATGTCGCCCTCGAGCGCCACGACCACGTGGCGGTAATCACACTTCAGCGTCCCGACCGATTGAACGCCCTGAACCGGCAGATGGGGCTGGAGCTGCACGAGGCTCTCGACCAACTGGCCGGAGAGTTTCCCGAGATTCGGGTGGTTGTAATAACCGGTGCGGGCCGGGGTTTCTGCTCCGGGGCCGACGTTGGCGATATGCCGGCGCGCATGGCCAAGGGAGGCGACCGGAACCCAAAAACTAGTGACGACGGCCCTTCAATCACCATGAAATTGGCGCCCCATCTACGGGAGATCCCCCAGCCGGTGATCGCAGCGGTGAACGGCGTGGCTGCCGGGGCTGGGCTGGGCATCGCTCTGTCTTGTGACATCAGGATAGCCTCGGACGCCGCCCGGTTCACCTCGGTCTTCGTCAAGCGGTCTCTGGTGCCGGACGCCGGGGTTTCCGAGATACTTTCCGCAGTGGCTGGGCCTGGCATCGCCGCCGAGATGGCCTACACCGGCCGGGTCTACGACGCCCAGTGGGCACTGGCCAAGGGCTTGGTCAATGAGGTCGTTCCTGCCGACGATTTGATGGCCCAGGCCGAAGCCTTGGCCCAAGAGATAGCCGCCAATCCGCCGCTGGCGGTGAAAGCGACCAAGGCGCTTTTCAACAGCCATTACCCTGACTTGAACCGGGTTATCGAGGTCGAGCACCGGGCCAACGACCCGCTACACGGTACCTCTGATCAGACGGAAGCCGTTCAGGCGTTCCTGGAAAAACGGGCGCCCAATTTCACTGGGAGTTAAGCAGTCCCATCCAAACGCGCGGCGGCCGCGTATCCTCTATATGACCTGCTTACCGTTGGATAGCGCGTATGCTATCCTGGCGAAACACCCCTGGTGTCAAACTGACCTAGATATTAGAGAGGGACCAAGTTGAACTGCCCACGCTGTGACGTTGCTCTAGACGAGAAAAAGCTCAAGGGTATCGAAATAGACCACTGCCCTCAGTGCAAGGGACTATGGCTGGACTTTCACGAGTTGGACCAACTTGAAGACCACTCCATGGACGATGACGACAGCAAAGGGATGATCGAGTACTCCCGGCGGGAAAGCGATATCTCATGCCCGCATTGCCAAGAGGTCATGGAGACGTTCAACTACCGGGCCCACGACCTGCCCATCGACCACTGCAAGAACCAGTGCGGCTACTGGCTGGACGAAGGCGAAGAGAAGAAAGTCCTAGACATCATGAAGCAGCGGGTCCAAGACCTGAAGCGCTCCAGTTCCGCTCAGGACTCATGGGCCAAGTTCATGGAACGCGGCGGCACCCGTTCCTTCCTCACCAAGGTCAAGGACCTGTTCAAAGGGTAGAAGTGGGCCGGTAGGCGCCTCATCGCCGCTGATTCTCGCTGCTTGACGCCATCGCCGCCCCGTGGTGTTAATCTGCGGCCGCAATTCCCCACTGTCATTCTGAGGCGTTAGCCGAAGAATCTCTTTTCCGTCCTGAACCGCCTTGCACCAAAGCACCGAGACCCTTCGCGCGCTTAAGGCACCATCAGGGTGACAATGTAGGTGGCTTACGGTTGGAAAGATCGGGCAAACCTGGAGCATTCCAGGCATCAACCCCGCTCCAACTCCTCCATGAACAGCTCCAACGAGGCATCCGCGCGGGAGTAGTCGTAGGTGGCATAGCGGCGTTGGCGGAGTTGGACCACATCGCCATTGAAGTAACGCTCGTATAGGGTCTGGCGGGAACCGAACTGGGTGCCGATCAGGTCCCAGGCCAGCCGGAACAACCGCACTTTTTTCTTGGCGTCGATCGACGCTCCCTGGTAGAACTTGCCGATCTCTCCGGCCAACGGCCCCGCCAGGTCTTCCTCGGTGGGGGTCAGCATCAGCCCTCCGGCGGCCAGTTGCTGCACAATCGCCGCGACCCTCTCATAGGCGTCGGGATACCAGTTGCGCATGGCGATCCAAGGCTCAGCAGCCGGCCAGATTCCCTCGCCCTCATACGGCGCGGCGTCGGCCTCGGCGGCGCGCATATAGGCCCGCACTGTCTCCAGAGTGTCGATAACTTCGGCGTTCTTCTCCTGTACATGGGCGAACCCGCCGATACCGATGCCCTCGGTGATCCCGTGCACGATGCCCAGGATGAATTCCAGCTTGGCGATGCTCTTGACCGCCACCTGCTGCATGTACTGACGCCACAGCGTTGCCTTCTGGACGGTCATGTTGGCCAGCTCGACGTCGTCGTAGATGAACACCCGCTCCCATGGGATGAGCACATCGTCGAAGATCGCCAAGGCGTCCATCTCGTCGTACTGCCCGGACAGCGGATATTCTGCCAGCGGGCGGCCCAAGTCGTGGCTGGGACGGCAGATGAACTTGAGGCCGGGAGTTGCCACCGGTATGGCGAACCCGATGCAGTATTTTCGGTCCTCTTCGTTGTCGGGGCGCAGGGGCCGGTAGACCGGGGCGAAGATCTCGTCGGAGAATGGGGCCAGGGTAGCCAGAAGCTTGGCGCCCCGTACGATCACGCCCTCGCTGGTGCGGTCGACCACGCCCACCGCCGTGTACGGGTCCGGCAATTCGGCCAGGGAGAGGGAACGGTTGACCTGGGGGTGGCCGAAGGCATGAGTCAGGCACAAGTCCCGCTCTCGGACGTACTCGTGGTAGTTGCGCAGGTTCGCTTCGTGCCGCTTGTCGTTCAGGCCAAAGAGATGGGCCAGTTGGCGGGAGGCGGTGACTTGGATGTTCACATAGTCGGGCGTGCGCCCCAGCATGCCGTGACAAGACTGGGCGACGATCTCCATGGCGCCACGGCGGCGCAGCAGGTCATCTTGCGTCTCGGGCACCAGATACGACAAGGCCACGGGCTCACCGCTGGTGGGCGACTTGAACGTCATCTTGTCGTGATGTTCAGGGGAGTGCTGGAGGTCGTATATGCCGGCCAGGGTTTTGGCCATCCGGGCGGTCTTGGGGTGGGTAGTGACGTCCGCCACCCGTTCGCCTTCCAGCCAGACCTCCCGGCCGTCTCTAAGACCCTCCAAGAACTGTTCGCCGGTCCGTACCGCCATCTAAAACCTCTGGTCGCGAGTCATCTGATCAATGGGTTACTACGGCAGACCATGCCTGTCACCCTGATAGAGCCGTAAGCGCGCGAACGGTCTTGTTGCCCTCGTCCAGTATCGTTACAGATTGCAACGAGATTCCTCGGCTGACGCCTCGGAATGACAGTGTCGGGGATGCAGCGGGGAGCTATTTGTAGGGAACGTCCCAACGGTCGATGCCGCAGACCTCTTCCAATGGCTTTCGCGTAACCGAGCCGAACTCGCCCCGCGGGTAGCCCAGCGGCATGCAGTAGACAATCTCGGCGGTGTCGGGGATGCTGAGCAGTTTCTTGACGCGGTCATCAACCACGGCGTGCAGAGTGGCGATGGTGCCGCCGATACCGTAGGCCCTGGCCGCCAATAGCAGGTTTTGGGCCGAGGGGATTATTCCGCCCGAGCCGCCCTTATTGAGGGCGCAGATCAGTACCATCACCGGTGCGTCGCCAAACTCATTGGCCAGCCGCATGGCCGAGCGTGTCGAGTTCTTGCCAGGCGGAATGTCTTCCGGCCCCATGATTCCTTGGTCTTTGCGCTTGGACCACCAGGCTTCGTGATAGAGCTCGCCCAACTGCTTCCGGGTGTCGGCGTCTTTCACCACGATGAAATGCCACTGCTGGGTATTGCCGCCGTTGGGGGCGCGGATAGCCGCCTCCATGATGTCCCGCATCACGTCGTCGGGGATCGGGTCCGGCTTCAGGCGTCGGATGGCCCTTTGGGTGAACATCGCTTCGCCAAGGGTCATGGTCAATCGGTCTGCAGTGGTCATGGTTAGCTCTCCAATCTATTCGTCTATATGTTACGCGGAGCTGGCAGTCTTTTTTCGGCGGTCGGCCCTTGGCTCGGCCAACAGGCGGCCATAGCCCAGCAACGGCTCAGTCTCTCCCGCCTGGCTGAGGGCGCTCCATAGGGTGGCCGTATGCGAGGTGACCACCGGCTTGCCGATCTCATCTTCCAGGGCTTGGGCGGCGGCCATGCCGTCGTGGTTCATGCAGCTTATGAACAGGCCGTCAGCTTCCTCGGCGTAGTCCTTCCAGGCGTTCATCGCGAAATCGAATATCTCCTGGGGCGGGACCGCTGCGAAACCTTCCGCCGTTTCCAAGCCCATGCCCTTCATGATCAGCGGCTCGATGCCGGCTTCCTGAAGGTAAGCCCGTTCGGCTACGTGATGGCTGTCGGGGTAAGGGGTGGTCACCACGATCTTCTTCAGTCCCAGGTGTTGCAACGCCTCAGCGACGGCCAGCATGGTGGAGGTTATCGGTGTGCCGAACTGGTCTTCCAACTCTTGGCAGAACTGCCGGTCCGCTTCCATCCCCCGCAGCGCCCCGCTGACGGTGCAGCAATAGGCCACGGAATCGACTTTGGCGCTGGCCAGCTCGCCAACAGCGCGGCCGGCGTTGCTCTCCATCTCGATCAGGGCGTCTATGCTCTCGCCCTCCGCCAGCATCATTCGGCTGGTCAGGAACGCCACCCCTGGAGGAGCGGCCTTGGGATAGCGCAGTTCGGAGACCGACGATGCACTCACCACCACCAAGCCGATCTTGGTCCGCACGTCTAGCTGGTCCATCTGTTATCTCCCAAGGGAAAGCTCTTCTAGTTCTTCCGGAGGATCACCGAAACTCGCGTGGGCGTTTCGGTTGCCAATTTTAGCACACCGTTAGGCGGGAAGAGTTGCTATAATGTGCCCCATCTTCCCTTCGAACAGAGTTAAACAGGAGGCGCTGTGCCCGATATTCCCTTGGATGCAAGACAAGCCTATCAACGTTTGGGGGTAAGCCCCGTTATCAACGCCGCGGGGTCCGTCACCAAGTACGGCGGCACCCGGACCCGGCCCGAAGTACTTGAAGTGATGGCTGGAGCGGCCCGCATCATGGTCAACGTGGACGACCTGAACCGCAAGGCCGGAGAAGAGATTGCCCGGCTGACTGGGGCGGAAGCAGGCTTCGTGTGCAGCGGTGCGGCCGGGGGCCTGGTGCTTCAAGCCGCCGCGTGTATCGCCGGCAAGGACCCCGTGAAGATGCGGCAGCTGCCCGACACCACGGGCATGAAAGACGAAATCATAATCCAGAACATGCACCGCTTCCCCTACGAGCAGGCCTACCGCGCCGGCGGCGCCAAGCTGGTGGAGATCGGCGATTCCAGATACTCACACCCCTGGGAACTGGAGGGAGCTATAGGCGAGAAAACCGCCGCGGTGGCCTTCCTCTGCGCGCCAATGACCAACCGCAGGGCCATTCCGTTGGCCCAGGTCTGCGAGATCGCCCACAGCAAGGGCGTGCCCGTAGTGGTCGACGCTGCGTCCATGCTGCCCCCTCGGGCCAACTTGAAGAGATTCCTGGCCGACGGCGCCGATATGATCGCATTCAGCGGCGGGAAGGGCATCCGCGGCCCCCAGGGTACCGGCATCCTCTGTGGACGGGCCGACTTGATCGAGGCCGCCGCCGCCCACGCCAATCCAGCCCAGTTCCTGGGACGGCCCATGAAAGTGGCCAAGGAAGAGATCATGGGGCTGGTGACCGCCCTGAACATGTTCTTGGAGGAAGACGAAGAAGCGGAGATGCGGGCCTACCGGGTGCTGGCCGAGCAGGTGGTGGACGCTCTCAGCGAGGTGCCTGGCCTGAAGATTACCTTGGAGCATGACGACCACGATTACCTGATCCCCCACGCGATCATGCATTTCGGTCCCGACTGGAACGGCCCCAGCAGGAATGAGATCCTCAAAAGGATGGAAGAAAGCGAGACCCCCATCTACCTGCACTTCCTAGGCCAGCCCGACGAATTGGGGGTAGACCCGCTGAACCTGACCGAAGAAGAGAATTCCATCGTTATAAGGCGTCTAAGAGAAGAATTAACCCGGTAAAGAAAAACAGCATCTATTGATCTAAGGAGAATCAGATGGCCATCAAGATCGATTTAAGAGTTCCCCCCTGCAAGCCCGTCCCGGAGATCACCGCCTTCGTTCAGGAATGCGAGGACGCCGGCTTCGACGGCGTAGGCATGCTGGACTCGCAGATGCTCGAACGGGATGTCTTTGTCTGCATGGCCCATGCGCTGCTGAACACCAAGACCATAAACGTCGCCTCTGCCGTCACCAACCCCGTCACCCGGCACCCTTCGGTGCTGGCATCGGCGGCGCAGACGGTCTCGGAGGTTGCGCCGGGACGTGCTCAGATCTGGATCGGGCGGGGCTACAGTTCCGCCAACGTGGTCGGCATCCCGCCGGCCACCGTGCGCCAGATGCGGGACGCGGTGGTCATGATGAAGTCGCTGATGGCCGGTGGCGAATACGACTTCGGCGAGACATCCAGCCGCATGAAACACGGAGGGGGAACTGCCACCCCGGTCTACATCGCGGCCACGGGCCCTCGTGTTATGAAAGTGGCCGGTGAGGTCGCTGACGGCGCGGTCTTGATGACCGGCATCCACCCCAACGCTGTGGCCGAAGCCCGGGAGTTGATCGCCGACGGGGCTAAGGCAGCCGGGCGCAACCCCGACGATATCGAGACGATCTTCACCTGCACAACCATCATCAGAGACGACATCAAAGAGGCCCGGGAGATCGCCCGGCCCCTGGCGGTGCAGCGTCTGATGGAGAAAACCTACGTTCGCTGGCTAAAGGCTGCCGGCATGGATTTCTCAGAATTTGAACTACCCCGGGGCCTATGGGAACTCTACCCAGACGTTCCCCACGCCGAGGACTGGGAGAAGGCCAAGGAACTGTGCGCGTTCCTGCCCGACGACGCCCTGGCCCAGTTGTGCGACACCATGGGCCTCATCGGATCCCCGGAGTACTGCGCCGAGCGCATCAAGCAGGCGGAAGCGGCGGGCCTGGAGCACCTATACCTGATGACCGACCAGACCTACGATTTTGCGACCGGGGAATTGGCGGCCTTCCGAGACAAGATATTCCCGGCGCTGGGCAGGTCTAAACAGCCGGCGTAGGAACGGATGCACACGAAGGATAATTGAGTGGATTTCGGCCTTCCCCGGAAGGACAAAAAGACGTGCTAACCTCCAACCGTTATTCCTGCGGAAGCAGGAACCCACTCCGCGATGACGTTCTCTTGCGAAGATCGTTCGAACGGCTAAACCCGGTAAACCAGTGGATTTCGGCTTTCGCCGCAAAAACGTGCTAACCCCCACCGTCATTCCTGCGGAAGCAAGAACCCACTCCGCGATGACGTTCTCTTACGAAGATCGTTCGAACGGCTAAACCCGGTAAACCAATGGATTCCGGCTTTCGCCGGAAAGACGTGCTGACCCCCACCATCATTCCTGCGAACCCAGTACGGTCTTAGGGATTGATAGTTGGCTACTTCAAACATTCTGGATTCTGGCCTTCGCCAGAATGACGAGTGATGGCGTAGGTGCGGATTTTCAACCCGACCTTTTTATCGTGAATGCTGTTCGGTACGCGCAGTCATTACGTCGCAGATTCCGTCATTCCAGCGAAGGCTGGAATCCAGGAGCCGCTTTCGGGACGACGGTTGGAAGGTCCAGCCTTCAGCGCACCCCGCCGCCCCGTTCCTGCTCGATCAGCATCCGGCGCAGTATCTTGCCAGAGGCATTTTGGGGGATGGAGTCTACGAATTGGACTTGGCGTATCTACTTGAAGGAGGCTACCTGACCGGCGATGAATCCCATAATCTCTTCGGAGTTCGGCGAAGAACTGAGGGCCATGAAGTACCTCGGTAGCCGTTGGATTTGCGTTAATTTCTGGCCCGGATTCTACCGCGCTTGGAATCAAGGGCCGGTTAAATACCGGGTAAGATTGCGAGACCGCTGAATGTGACGGAAGAATCCCTAATCGACGAAGGGCATCAAAATCACCGTGGGGATTGACAGATGCCAGACCTGAGCGCGTTCAGACTATTGACCGGAGTTGTCGCCTTGATTGCCGTCGCCTGCGGAGCGTCCTCGACTGCTCCCGCCGAGGCTCCAGAGTCCGTTGCGCAACCATCTGCGCGACCTGAATCCACCCCCACCTGGGTCCCGCCGACCCGGCAGCGGCTGGCGCCGGACCCACTCTTTGATCCGACACCAACCCCGAGGCTGGCCGTGGTGCTGAGAGACATCCAAGGCCTCTCCACGGAGGAATCCGCCGAGGCGTTGGATATTTCGATCGCCTCTCTGAAATCCCGTCTCCACCGCGCCAGGATCCTCCTCCGAAAGCCCTGGAATCGTATTCGGCGTTATCGTTGTTGCCCGATCCGGAGACCTTGGCCGATTCTTAGTAAAACCCCATAGGGGAATGCGTCATGAAAACCGGCGGAATAATGTCGTTTTTCCCAAGTCCGATTACTAGTGACAACACGACCCCGGTTCGTTAACATAATTTGGGGATTTCACTTCCCTCCGCTCTTAGGGCGAATCGGCTTAGCAACCAGCGCCCCGGCTGTTTGAGCGCCATCACCACATCCCGTTGACGTTAGGGGGTCCCACCTTGGCTGACCAGGCCCTTGACCAACTCTGTATCAACACCATCAGATTCTTGGCCGTGGATACCGTCCAGAAGGCAAAATCGGGCCACCCCGGCACCCCCATGGGAGCGGCGCCCATGGCCTACGCCTTGTGGGACCGGTTCCTAAAACACAACCCAGCCGACCCAACCTGGCCCAACCGTGACCGCTTCGTCCTTTCCTGCGGTCACGCGTCCGCGCTGCTATATTCCCTGCTCCACCTGACCGGTTATAACCTGCCCATGGATGAGCTTAAGCAGTTCCGCCAGTGGGGCAGCAAGACGCCGGGCCACCCTGAACACGGTCTGACCCCAGGCGTTGAAGCCACCACCGGACCATTGGGCCAAGGCTTCGGCAATGCCGTCGGCATGGCCCTGGCCGAACGGTGGCTGGCCGGCCAGTACAACCGGCCCGGCCACGAGATAATCGACCACCATACCTACGCCCTCGTGTCCGACGGAGACCTTCAGGAAGGGATCGCATCGGAGGCGGCATCCATGGCCGGCACCCTGGGTCTTGGCAAGCTCATCATGCTCTACGACGATAACGATATCTCCATCGAAGGCGACACCGACATAACCTTCGGCGAGAACGTGGCCCAAAGGTTCCAGGCCTACGGATGGCATGTGATCGGTCCCATCGAAGGGATGGATGTCGAAGCGGTTTCGTCAGCGTTGACCGCCGCAAAAGCGGAGACCGGAAAGCCCAGTATTATCGTCTGCCGCACGGTGATCGGGTACGGTAGCCCCAATAAGGCCGGCAAAGGATCCGCCCACGGAGACCCCCTGGGCGAAGAGGAAGTGGTCCTAGCCAAAGAGAACCTAAAATGGGCTCCCTCAGATGCGTTTTCCATACCCGCCGAAGCCGGAGCACACCTGGGTTTGGCCTCTGGACGGGGCGATGTAAAACAAGCCGAATGGAACGCGGCGTTCAGCGAATACCGGGAAGCCTTCCCCGAAGACGCCCAGCAACTGGACGACGCCTTACGCGGGAAGTTGCCCGCTGGGTGGGAAGACGGACTTAACGGATTGTTCGACAAGCCCGACCCCATAGCCACACGCTCGGCATCGAACGTGGTGATGAACGCTATCTCAAAAAATGTCCCCGCGTTCATTGGCGGCTCCGCCGACCTGGCCCCGTCAACCAGGACGATCTTGGATGACCGTGGCCACATCGGAAACGGCGAATTTTCCGGGCACAATCTGCACTTCGGAGTGCGGGAGCACGCCATGGGCGCCGTGGCCAACGGCATCGCTCTGCATGGCGGCGCCATCCCTTACACGGCCACCTTCCTGGTTTTCTCCGACTACATGCGCCCGTCCATCAGGTTGGGAGCGATCATGGGGCAGCAGGTGATCTACGTCTTTACCCACGACTCGATCGGAGTAGGTGAAGACGGGCCCACCCATCAGCCCATCGAGCACCTGATGGCCCTCCGCGAGATACCTGGCTTGGTTGTCAGCCGCCCGGCCGACGCCACCGAAACGGTGGAAGTATGGCGCGGCGCCATGGCCCGCCAGGACGGTCCCACCGTGATGGCATTCACCCGTCAAAACCTGCCGGTCCTGGACCGCTCGGTACTGAGTCCGGCCTCAGGTGTTCTCAAGGGCGGTTACATCCTTTGGGAGAGCGGAGATTCTCCCCAGGTCGTGATAATGGCCACCGGCTCCGAGGTCCACATCGCCCTGGAGGCGGGACAGGCGCTGGACAGCGAAGGCATCGCGGCCAGGGTTGTATCCATGCCGTCCTGGGAGGTCTTCGACGAGCAGCCCAAAGAGTACCGCGACAGCGTGTTGCCGCCGTCCCTGCGGGCCCGAGTCTCCGTTGAGGCGGGCACCACTATGGGGTGGGAGCGGTACGTGGGCTTGGACGGGGCTTCCGTTGGGATGAGCGGCTACGGCGCCTCAGCGCCCGCGGCAGTGCTCTACGAAAATTTCGACATCACGGCCAAACGGGTCGCCGACGAAGCCCGGAAGTTGGTCAACGGGGCCGGCTAAACTCCGGCCCGAATACCTGCCGGCGCCTGACCAACCGACATTTGTCTGGAGGACCTGATGCGGAAGTTTGACCTTATCGTGATTGGCTCCGGCTCCGGCTTGGAGGTCTCCGCAGATCTATCCGACGCCGGTTGATCCGTGGCAATCATCGAGGAAGGCCCCTTCGGCGGCACCTGCTTGAACCGGGGCTGCATCCCCTCCAAGATGTTCATCCACTGCGCCGACGTCATGCAGACCATCGAGAACGCCGCCGCCTTCGGTATCCATGCCAAGGTCGAAAGCATCGATTGGCAGTTCATCGTCAAACGGGCCTTTGAAGAGGTTGACGCCGATGCCGCCATGGTCGAGCACGGCAACCGGCAGAGCGAAAATATCGAGGTCTTCAAGGGCCGCGGACGGTTCACCGGCCCAAAAACTCTGGTGGTCGACATCCCTGGTTCCAGTGAAGAGGAACTGACCGCCGAGACCATCCTCATAGCCGCCGGCACCCGCCCCTGGGTTCCCGAGATTCCAGGCTTGGACCAAACGCCGTATATCACGTCCGACGAGGCGCTTCGCCTGCCGGAACAACCCAAGAAGCTGACCATCATCGGCGGGGGTTACATCGCGGCCGAGCTGGCCCACTTCTTCGGCGCATTGGGCACTGAAGTGACCATCATCCACCGCCGCGACCTGATGCTGCGGGAGGAAGATACCGACGTCTCCCGGCGCTTCACCGAAATCTACCAACGCCGTTTCAACATGGTCTTAGATGCCCAGGTAGAGTCAGTATCATCCCTCGCAGGGGAGATAACAGTGGAGGTCACGACTCCAGACGGGAAGCAGTCGATCACATCCGACACTTTGTTGATGGCCACCAGCCGCGTCCCCAACACAGACATCTTGGAAGTCGGCAAAACTGGTGTGGAAACCAACGAGCGCGGCTATATCGATACGAACGAATTTCTTGAGACCAACGTGCCTGGCATCTGGGCGCTGGGCGACATCGTGGGCCGATATCTGTTGAAACACAACGCGAACCTTGAGGCGGCTTATGCATCTAACAACATACTGGAGCCGGATCACCAGGCGGCGGTGGATTATCATGCCATGCCCCACGCCGTGTTCGCCTCGCCCCAAGTCGCGTCGGTTGGTATGACCGAGCGAGAGGCCGAGGGTAGGGGCGCGCACTACGTAACCTCCACCTACGCCTACTCGGACACTGCCTACGGCGCATCCATCGAGGACAAAGACGGATTCGTAAAAGTGCTGGCCGACCCGGAATCAGGCGAGATATTAGGCTGCCACATAATCGGCACCGACGCCGCAACACTGATACAAGAAGCTACGAACGTCATGCGGGTCAGGGGCGGAGTGGACGCCATCACTCAGTCGATCTACGTGCATCCGGCCCTGCCCGAGGTGATGCAAAGAGCGGTCGGCCAATTGCCTGTCTGATCGCAGCCGGTCGGCGATCCATATACCGAAACATAAGGAGCTACGCCTGTGGAATTGGGAATGATCGGCCTGGGAAGAATGGGCGGCAACATGGCCCAGCGGTTGGTGGCCGGCGGACACCGGGTGGTGACCTTCGACCGAGACCCCGAAGCCGTCACGGCCAGCCACGGATTCGGCGGCGAAGGCGCATCTTCGCTTGAAGACGTTGTGTCTCGCCTAACCGCCCCCAGAGCGCTGTGGGTCATGGTCCCCGCCGGACAGCCCACCGAAGACACGATAGACGCCCTAGCCCAACTGCTCAGCCCAGGCGACGCCATCCTAGACGGTGGCAACGCCAACTATAAAGACAGCATGCGCCGCGCCGAAAAACTGGCGGTCCAGGGAATCAATTTCATCGATGTGGGCACCAGCGGCGGCATCTGGGGCCTGACTGAGGGCTATTCATTGATGGTCGGCGGGGACGAAGCGGCGGTCAAACGCCTGGAACCCATCTTCCATACCCTGGCCCCGGCCCCAGACAAGGGGTATAGCCGGGTCGGACCCAGCGGGGCGGGCCATTTCACCAAGATGGTGCATAACGGCATTGAATACGGGCTGATGCAGGCGTACGCCGAGGGATTTGAGCTGATGGCGGCCAAGGAAGAGTTCGCCTTGGACCTGCCGGCCATCGCCGAGACCTGGCGTTACGGCAGCGTGGTACGTTCCTGGCTGTTGGACCTGGCGGCAGATGCGCTGAAAGAAGACCCCACTCTTGAGTCATTAGACTCTTACGTAGACGATTCCGGTGAGGGCCGCTGGACGGTTGAAGAATCGGTGGAATTGGCCGTGCCGATCCCCGTGATCACCCTTTCCCTGCAGGCCCGTTTCCGGTCCCGGCAGACCCAGCCATTTGGCGGGCGGCTACTGGCGGCGCTCCGAAACCAATTTGGCGGGCACGCCGTCCGTAAGTCCGGAGAATAACTTCGATGTCCGCCGAGCAGACCACCACCATCGTCATATTCGGCGCGTCGGGCGACCTTACCCGGCGCAAGCTGATCCCTTCGCTATGCAGCCTCTTCTGTAAAGGCCGGCTGGGCCCAGAGGTACAGATCGTGGGCATGGCCCGCAGAGATATGACATCCGAGGGGTACCGGGAATCTTTGGCCGAGGGGATGGACGGATTCGATGACTTCAGCCCTGATATGGCGGAATGGGCCGAGTTTGCGTCCCGCATCCACTATTGCCGCGGCGACGTTGCTTCCGCCGGCGACCTAGTGGGATTAAAAGAGGTCCTGAAGGGCATCGAGGCCCCAGGCAAACCCGCCAACCGCCTTTATTACTTGGCCCTGGCGCCGTTCTTATACGAGCCAGCCGTCTTAAATCTTGGCGCGGCTGGAATGGCCGGTGCCGCGGGCGCCTGGCGCCGGGTGATCATCGAAAAGCCTTTCGGGTCCGACTTGTCCTCGGCCCAGGCACTGAATAAGTCCATCCATTCGGTGTTTTCCGAAGACCAAGTATTCCGTATCGACCACTATCTGGGGAAGGAAACCGTCCAGAACCTGCTGGTGTTGCGGTTCGCCAACACGATATTCGAGCCCGTTTGGAACCGGAACTACATCGACAATGTCCAGATAACCGTCTCGGAGACGGTGTCTTTATCCGACCGGGCAGGGTACTACGACCGAGCAGGCGTGTTCCGCGACATGTTCCAGAACCACTTGCTGCAACTGCTGACCGTGGTTGCCATGGAGCCGCCCTCCAATTTCCAGGCCGACCTGCTGCGTAACGAAAAGGTCAAGGTTCTTAACGCCATTCGCCGTGTCAGCCGCGAATCGGCCCTTGAGACCGCAGTTCACGCTCAGTACGACGGTTACTTGGAGGAGAAGGGCGTGCCCTCGGACTCGCGAACGCCCACCTATGCGGCAGTACGGATGGACATCGACAATTGGCGGTGGCAGGGAGTGCCATTCTACCTGCGGTCGGGCAAGGCCCTGGACGACAAGCGCACCGAGATCGTGATCCAATTCAAAAGACCGCCCCACCTGATGTTTCAACAGGAGATCGGCCCAAACATCTTGGCCATCCAGGTGCAACCCGATGAGGGATTGCACATCGAGTTCCAGGCCAAGACTCCCGACGAGAAGATGGGACTCAAGCCGGTGGACCTGGAATTTCACTATGACGATTCGTTCGGTGGCCAGGACATCCCCGACGCCTACGAGCGCCTGCTGCTGGACGCGATGAACGGAGATGCATCACTGTTCATCCGCAGCGATGAGATCGAAGAGGCCTGGGAGATCATGGATCCCATCATTCAAGGGTTGGCCGCGTCCGATGCCCCGCTCCCAGCCGGCTACGCCATCGGAAGCAAAGGCCCTGATGAGGCGGACCGGTTCTTGGCCAAATACGGACACGACTGGCTGCACCGCGATTGGCAGCACTAGGCGTTTGATTGGACGATCGCTCGTGACCTACAACCCGATACATGAATACGGGCTGATCGGAGATATGCACGGCTCGGCCTTGGTCGGGATAGACGGCTCCATCGACTGGTGCTGCATCCCCAGGTTCGATTCGGCCGCGTTGTTCAGCCGGATCTTGGATTCCGATAAGGGCGGTTTCTTAAAGCTTGCGCCCGTCAATATAGGCGAGTCCAGCCGCCAGTATCGGCCAAACACCAATATCCTCGAGACCAGTTTCACTACCAGCACCGGCTCCGGGGCGCTCATCGATTTCATGCCGGTCCACCGCCATACGCCCCGGCCCAGGGAGCCCCTGGAGGTCACCGATTTCCAGCGGATGGTGCGCATCCTCCATTGCACCCAGGGCCGGCTGGACTTCGAGATGGACTGTTACCCCAGATTCGACTATGGGATCATCGTACCCCACGCCTCGCTCAGCTGCCCCAGGACAGGGATGGCCCATGGCGGGGCAGATGCGGTCTCGGTATTTTGCTCGGCCCCGCTATCGGTGCTGAACGACGGGTTCCGGGTCCGCGGCGCCATCTTTGAGCGTGAGAAGCTTTACGCGACCGTTTCGAACCAAATTTCTTTCTCCCACCGGTCGGAACCCTTGACGCCGGATGAGTTGGAGAAGGAACCTGCGGACACCACGGCGTTCTGGGAGGCCTGGTCGGCCCAATGCACCTTCCAGGGTGAGCACCGGGAAGCGGTCCTCCGCAGCGCACTAACGCTCAAGGCCCTGACCTACGCTCCTTCCGGCGGGCTGGTGGCCGCGCCGACCACTTCGCTGCCCGAGGCCATCGGCGGCGCGCGTAATTGGGACTACCGGTACACCTGGATCAGGGACGCCACCTTCGCACTCTACGCCCTGTCGATCATCGGCTACACCGCAGAGGCCAGGGCCTTCAAAGACTGGCTGGAATGGAGCACCTCAGGCCGGGCGCGGGACCTCCAAGTGATGTACGGGTTGGGCGGCGAACGCCGTCTAACCGAGATTGAGATCCCGGAATTGGACAGATACCAACGTTCCCGGCCGGTGCGCATCGGGAACGGCGCCTACTCCCAGTTCCAACTGGACATCTACGGCGAGATCATGGACTCCGCCCACATCTTCCGGAAGTTCGGCGGCGCGGTCGACCCGGAATATTGGGAGTACCTGCGGCGGGTGGTGAACTTCGCCATGGCCCACTGAAAAGAGCCGGACGAAGGCATCTGGGAGACCCGGGGAGGCCAGCAGCATTTCGTATTCTCCAAGGTGATGTGCTGGGTGGCCATGGACAGGGCCGTCAAAGCCGCCACCGACCTGGGGCTGCCGGGCGACATCGACCTCTGGAGAAAGGTGCGGGAAGAGATCCGGAACGAGGTCATGGAAAGGGGATTCTCGTCGGGACGGCAGGCGTTCGTCCAATGTTATGACAACGACAATCTGGACGCCGCCAACCTGATGTTGCCCCTGGTGGGGTTCATCCCGGCCACCGACCCCAAGATGAAGTCCACGATACGGGCCATTCAGACCGAGTTAACCAGCGAGCAGGGGTTCGTTTTCCGCTACACCAATTTCGACGACGGGCTCGGCGGGACCGAAGGGTCCTTCACGATATGCACCTTCTGGCTGGCGGATAACCTGATCAAGCTCGGGGAAGTGGACGAAGCGCGTCAGCTTTTCGACGCAGCCATGGGTTGCGCCAACGACCTGGGGCTGCTCAGCGAAGAGTTCGACGCAAACACCGGCGAAATGCTGGGCAACTTCCCACAAGCGTTCTCCCACATGGCCATGATCAACACCGCCGTGCAACTGCAGCAGGCGACTGGCAGATCGCCACCCAGCCCCGACCGGACCTGATTTACAGCATACCGCCCTTGCCACCGAATTCCCGCCAAAGTATCATGCCCTATAATCGATAGATTGCGAGTAACCACGTGCAGAAGTTCCGCGTCGGCGTAGATATTGGCGGCACATTTACAGACATCGTGTTCCTGGGCGACGACGGCCAGGTATTGGCCCGTAAGATCGCCAGCACTCCCGACGATTACAGCCAAGCTGTCTTGGCAGGCATCAAGAACGGTGTCGAGGAGTTGGGAATCACCGCCGAGATGGTGTCTGAAGTTAGCCACGGGTTCACCGTGGCCACCAACGCCATCATTGAGCAGAAGGGCGCCAAGACCGCCCTGATTACCACTGAGGGGTTTCGGGACATCCTGGAGTTCCGCCGCAACCGCATCCCCCGGCTCTATGACCTTGAATACGAAAAACCTCCGCCCCTAGTCAAGCGCCAGTTCCGTCTGGAAGTCGGCGAGCGCCTGAACTTCAAGGGCGAAGTGCTGAAGCCTCTCAACAAGGCCGACGTAGACCGGGCCGTGCAGTACGTTTTGGACAACGGTGTTGAATCGGTGGCCGTCTGCCTGCTCCACTCCTACGCCAACCCAGAACACGAGCAGTATATCGCCCAAGTATTGGCCGAGAAAGCGCCGGGGGTGAACCTGACGATCTCCTCGGAACTGTTGCCCGAGATGAAAGAATACGAACGCACCAGCACCACGGTCATCAACTGTTACGTCCGTCCGGTGGTGGAAACCTACCTGACCCAGCTCACCGACGGGCTGACTGAGATGGGCGTCCAAGTGCCGTTGACCGTGATGCAGTCCAACGGAGGACTGGCCACCGCCGATATTGCCAAGCAACGCCCGGTCTACTGCATCGAGTCAGGGCCGGCCGCAGGAGTGGTCGGCGCTTATCACCTGGGCAAGCGGCTGGACATGCCAAACCTGATGACCCTGGACATGGGCGGCACCACCGCCAAGGCGTCGATCATCGAGGAAGGCGAGATGCTGCAGGCCCCTGAATACGAGGTGGGCGGCGAGATCAGCGTGGGCCACCGGCTGCTTCGTGGCTCAGGTCACATCCTGCGGGTGCCGGCCATCGACCTGGCCGAAGTGGGCGCCGGGGGCGGCAGCATCGCCGTGGTTGACCGTAGCGGCTCTTTGCGCGTTGGCCCCCAGAGCTCCGGGGCCTTCCCCGGACCGGCCTGCTACCGGCTGGGCGGTCAGGACGCCACCGTCACCGACGCCAACGTACTGCTGGGGTTCCTGAACCAGACCCATCTGCTGGCCGGCGAATTTGAGATCGACGCCGACCTGGCCCAAAAGGCCGTATCCGACAACGTGGCCCATCCCCTTGAGATGTCCGATGTGGCGGCGGCCTACGGCATTCACACGTTGGTCAATTCCAATATGGGCCGTGCCCTGCGCGCGGTCTCCAGCGAACGGGGCCGCGACCCCAGGCGGTTCGATCTGATCGCCTTCGGCGGCAGTGGCCCCGTGCACGCGGTGGGCCTGGCCGAGATGCTCGATATCTCCCGAGTGGTGGTCCCGCCCTTCCCGGGCGTGTTCAGTTCGTTCGGCCTCTTGGTGGCGGACGTAGAACACCACTTCGTCCAGACCTACTTCAAAACGTTTGATGAACTTGACATAAATGATTTAGCCGCATTGCTCAACAACCTTTGGGAGCAGGGGCGAAGCCAACTTCGGGCGGAAGGGTTCGACGACAACCGCCACGAGATCGTGACCCAGTTGGACATGAAATACGAAGGGCAGGTCTCCGATCTGACCGTCCCCTTCCCCGGAGACCAGGTAAACCGGCAAACCGTAGACGACGTGATCGCGGCCTTCGATCAAGAACACGACCGCAGCTTTGGGTACAACAGTCCGGGCACCGGGTACCGACTGGTCAACGTTAGGGTCATAGCCCGCGGTCTGCCGGAGACGCCGCGGATGCCTGAGCGGCTGGAGCTGCCGGCGCCAACCAATAGCTCCGTAAAAACACAGCGGGATGTCTACTTCGGCCCCAACCGGGGCTGGGCCAGCGTCCCGGTGATCGACCGCGGGTCCCTGGCCGGAGCAACGTCCGAGGGCCCGCTGATCGTGGAGGAATACGATTCCACCACCGTGGTCCCCTCCGGCTGGAACGCCACCACCGACCAATGGAGCAACATAATCCTGCAAAAGGCCAAATAGGGGCCGAACGATTGACGTCGTAGGCGCGGGTTTTCAACCCGCCCTGGTAATCTTCAGAACACAACACCATCGAAACCATGTCAATGTAAAGGCTGAAGGAGCCCCTGATGCAACAGGTCACCGACCCGGTCACCAGAGAAGTCATCAAGAACGCGCTGATGAGCATCGCCGACACCATGGCGCTCACGGTGGTGCGCACAGCCCGGTCGGCGGTGATCAAGCACGGCATGGACTTCTCTACGTCTCTGTTTAACGCCGAGGGACTGCAAGTTGCCCAGGGTCTGACTCTGCCACCCCATCTGGGCTCCATGGCGCCGGCGCTGGAGGGCGTAATGAACGCCTTTGGCGACGATGTGCTACCCGGTGACATCTTCGCCAATAACGACCCCTACGAAGGCGCCAGCCACCTGCCCGACATCTTCCTATTCAAACCCATCTTCAAGAACGATGTATTGATCGGCTGGAGCTGCTGCATCGGCCACCAGACTGACATCGGCGGCCGCGTGGCCGGCGGCAACGCCTGCGACAACACCGAGATATATCAGGAAGGACTGATAATCCCTCCGATAAAACTCTATGAGAAAGGCGAGCTGAACAAAGCCGTCTGGCGCATCCTTGAGAAGAACGTCAGGGTGCCTGACAAGGTCTTGGGCGATGTCCAGGCGTTGCTGGCAGCGGTGCGGTTCGGCGAACGGGATTTCCTCCGGCTAGTGGACGACTACGGCCTGGAAGAGATCAAGAGCTACATGACCGACATTTTGGACACAACCGAGCGACTGGCTAGGGCCGAGATCGAACTGTTGCCCCAGGGTGAGTGGGAGTTCACCGATTACATCGACAACGACGGCATCGACCCTGAGCCCATCGCCATCCACGCCAAGGTCAAGATCGAGGGCGGAGAGTTCTTCGTTGACTTCGAAGGCACATCGCCCCAGGCCAAGGGTTCCATAAATCCCAACTTCGCCTATACCAAGTCCAACGTCTACGCCGTGATGAAGTGCCTCATCGACCCGGCGATACAATCCAATAGCGGCTTCTTTAGGCCCTTCAACATCACGGCCCCGGAAGGCTGTTTCGTCAACCCACAGCACCCAGCGCCGGTGGCGGCCCGGGGACTGGCCGGCTTCCGCATCTGCCATACCATCTTCGGGGCAATGGCCCAGGCGATGCCCGGCAAGGTGCCCGCGGCCTGGGGTGGCGGTGAGATCGGAGTCAGTTGGGGCGGCTACCACCCCAACCGCAAGGCCTGGGTGTACCTGGAGTTCGCCAACGACGGACCCCGGGGCGGCGGACCCAACCTGGACGGGGCCGACGGACTGGCCGCTCCCATCCTGAACATGGCCAACACCCCTATCGAGAGCATCGAATCGGAGCAGCCCCTGCTGGTGGAGCGCTACGGGTTCGTGCCCGACACGGGCGGCGCCGGCAAATACCGGGGCGGGCTCGGCATCGAACGCGAGTTCCGGCTCCTGGCCGAAGAGGCCACCTTCCAGCTACGCTCCGACCGCTCCGACTTCACGCCCTGGGGCGTCATGGGCGGCAAACCGGGCACCCCCACCGAGAACTACCTGAATCCCGGTACCGACAGGGAAGAAAAACTCCCCGGCAAGACCCTCCGGCAACTGAAGAAGGGCGACCTGTACCGAGTGGTGCAGGCCGGCGCGGGCGGCTACGGAGACCCCCTGGAACGGGAGATGTACGCCGTGGCCGACGACGTGGAGCAAGAGAAGCTGACTCCAGACTACGTGCGCCGCGAATACGGCGTGGTGGTGGACCCAAAAACCTTGGCGTTGGACGTGTCTGCTACGGAGAAACTGCGGGCGGAGATGGGCGCGAGCAAGACTTAGAATTTTCGTGGTCTACCCTCCGTTAAAAGCCAGCCAACCATAGTAGTTGCGCGTAATGCCCGCCACCGTGATTCTTGCGAAAGCCAGAATCCAGATTGGTTGAGTAAACCATTTGTCATCCGGGAGCGTATCCTGGATTCCAGCTTTCGCTGGAAAGACGGTGGAGTAGGCATCTTTCCGACGCAGGCCGGAATCTAGATTGAGTGTGTTGTCTTCACATCAGGGCTTCAGATTCATGCCCATCGCGACCTCTGCGTAATCTCACTGAATCGTGTCATAATGCCGGTAACTTTCAAGGCAGATACCGCATGAATGACCAGCGCAAAACCAAGAAACAGCTGCTTGAAGAATTGGAGCTCGAACGGGAGCGCTCGATCGCGCTTCAAGAGATCTCCAACCGCCTGGCCGGCGCCCGTGACACGGACGAAGTGCTGGACTTGATCGTGAACGAGGCAACTAGGCTCGTAAATACGCACGCCGCCTATATTCGACTGTTGGACGGAAATGAGTTGGTGTCCAGCGTTGCTACAGAAGGCGCGGCTGACTTTCTTGCTGAACTTAGTCCCGTAGTCGGAATTGGGGAAGACACGCACCCAGCGGGCCAGGTGATGTCCACCAAGAAACCCTTGGTGATGGAGGACGTGGCGGAGGGAGAACTGATGTATCCAGCACTACTCTCCGCCCTCCAAAAACACGGCCTTAAGGCATCAGTTCTAGTCCCACTACTGGCCAACGACCGCTCGATTGGCGTTCTGGTAGTGCTGGACAAGCGAATCCGCCGCTTCACTAGAGATGAGGTTTCCCTTTTGCAAGCCTTCGCGGACCAAGCATCGTTGGCGCTGGAGAAAGCGCGGCTGCTGAACGAGGCAGAGCGAGAGAAAGAACGCTCGGATGCGCTGTACCGTGTTTCCAATCTGCTTGCCGGAGCCCACGACACGGACGAAGTGCTGGACCTGATTGTGCACGAGGCTGCGAGGCTTGGGGGGTTGATGCCGGTTTCATTCGATTGGTAGCAGACGGCGAATTGACGACCAGCGTCGCCACGGAGGCCGCTGCGGGGTTTTTGCCGGTCTCCCAACGTCGATTGAAAATGGAGAAGGCACAACCCCAATGGGACACGTGATGGCCACCAAGAAACCTCTAATCATTGAGGAGATACAGGAATGGGAGTTTAAGTCCACGGAAACGCGGGCCTTGAACCGGGAATATGGTTTCCGAAGTGCCGTTGCTGTCCCACTCTTGGCCAATGGCCGACCTCTCGGCGCGCTCGGATTGATGGACACGCGCGTCCGCCGCTTCACCGAAGACGAAGTCTCTCTGTTAACTGCATTCGCCGACCAAGCGTCGTTGGCCCTGGAGAAAGCGCGGCTCCTGAACGAGGCGGAGCGCGAGAAAGAACGCTCGGATGCGCTGTACCGGGTCTCAAATCTGCTGGCAGGCGCCCATGATACGGGTGCAGTTCTGGACCTGATCGTGAACGAGGCCGCACGGCTCCTGGGTACGGATTCCGCATTTATTAGGTTGTTGGAGTGAGGCGTATTGGTGCCTAGCGCCGGTACAGATTCTGTAGCCGGTTACCTTGCCGATAGCGCCGAATCTCAACCGACTCTCTCCGTCGGAGTAGGTGCGTCTGCGATGGGTCATGTGATGGCCTCCAAAAACCCATTGGTATTTGATGACCTGTCGGGCGAAAAGCTGATAACTCCCGCCGGTCGTCTCACTCAGCAAAAACATGGTTTCAAAGCCGGGGCTTTGATTCCACTGTTGGCGAATCACAGGTCAATAGGCGTTTTGGTCGTGTTTGACAAGCGTATACGCCGTTTCACAGACGATGAGGTTTCCCTGTTAACCGCCTTCGCCGACCAAGCGTCGCTGGCGCTGGAGAAAGTCCGGCTTCTGAACGAGGCGGAACGGGAGAAGGAACGCGCGGAAACCGAGAAAGAACGTTCGGACGCGCTCTACCGGG